>JAANMX010000328.1_pt1 | contig 64278 bp, 67 predicted proteins | sample 7279681 | NCBI WGS metagenome assembly JAANMX01 (sample SAMN14094542, study PRJNA606508) | bioreactor metagenome | isolation source: A lab-scale SPAN reactor treating ammonium-rich wastewater day 351 | place: Ireland: Galway | collected 2018-01-01
TCGGGCGCATGGGGGTGACGAGCCTTGCCGGCTCGCCCACCGCCTATCGGCTGCTGATCGCGGCGGGGCCGGAGGCGGCCGCGGCGGTCAAGGGGCAGCTGCGGGTGGTGAGTTCCGCCGGCGAGCCGCTGAACCCCGAGATCATCCGCTGGTTCGCCGAGCATCTGGCGGTGCCGATCCATGACCATTACGGCCAGACCGAGATGGGCATGTGCGTGAACAACCATCACGGGCTGGAGCATCCGGTGCGTCCGGGCTCGGCCGGCCTCGCCATGCCGGGCTATCGCGTGGTGGTGCTGGACGATGCGGGCTGCGAACTGGGGCCGAACCAGCCGGGCGTGCTGGCCATCGACATGAAGCGTTCGCCGCTGATGTGGTTTTCGGGCTACCTGAACCAGGCGACGCCGGCGCTGGCGGGGGGCTATTACCGCACCGGCGATTCGGTGGAGTTCGAGCCGGACGGGTCGATCAGCTTCATCGGCCGGTCGGACGATGTGATCACATCCTCGGGCTATCGCATCGGCCCCTTCGACGTGGAAAGCGCGCTGATCGAGCATCCTGCCGTGGTCGAGGCGGCGGTGGTCGGCGTGCCCGACCCCGAGCGGACCGAGGTGGTGAAAGCCTTCGTGGTGCTGGCCAAGGGCGTCGAGGGGACCGAGGCGCTGCGCGAGGAACTGGCGCAGCACGTGAAGAAACGCTTGTCGGCCCATGCCTATCCCCGGATGATCGAGTTTGTCGCCGACCTGCCGAAGACGCCGAGCGGCAAGATCCAGCGCTTCATCCTGCGCAAGGCGGAAGTCGAGAAACTGGCGCAGAGGTAGGGGGATACCATGCAGATCGAGAACAGGGTTTTTGTGATCACAGGCGCCGGCTCTGGCCTGGGCGCGGCGGTGGCGCGCATGGCGGTCGGCGCGGGTGCGCGGGCGGTGCTGCTGGACGTCAATGCCGAGGCCGGTGCGGCGATGGCGGCGGAACTGGGCGCGGCGGCGCGTTTCGTCAGGACCGACGTGACCAGCGGCCCGGAGGGCGAGGCGGCCATCGCCGCGGCGCTGGAGGCTTTCGGCCGGATCGACGTGGCGGTGAACTGCGCCGGCGTGGCTCCGGGCGAGAAGATCGTCGGGCGCGAGGGGCCGCATGGGCTGGAGAGCTTTGCCCGCGCCATCCAGATCAACCTGGTCGGCACGTTCAACATGCTTCGGCTGGCGGCCGATGCCATGGCGAAGAACGCGCCGGGCGAGGGCGGAGAGCGCGGGGTGATCGTCAACACCGCCTCGATCGCGGCCTATGACGGGCAGATCGGGCAGGCGGCCTATGCGGCCTCGAAGGGCGGCGTCGCGGCGCTGACCCTGCCGGCGGCGCGGGAACTGGCGCGGCACGGCATTCGGGTGATGACCATCGCGCCGGGCATCTTTGCCACGCCGATGATGGCCGGGCTGCCGCAGGAGGTGCAGGACAGCCTGGGCGCCAACGTGCCTTTCCCGCCGCGGCTGGGCAATCCTGCGGAATATGCGGCGCTGGTGCGCCATATCGTCGAAAACCAGATGCTGAACGGCGAGGTCATCCGGCTGGACGGCGCGCTGCGCATGGCGCCGAAATAAGGCCGCCGAAATAGGGGAGAGTCATCATGAGCACCGATCCGATTGTCATCACGGGCGCGGCCCGCACGCCGATGGGCGGCTTCCAGGGCGATTTCGCCGGGGTCGAGGCCGCGGCGCTGGGCGCGACCGCGATCCGCGCCGCGCTGGGCGGCCTGGACCCGCAGGCGGTGGACGAGATCATCATGGGCTGCGTGCTGCCCGCCGGCCAGGGCCAGGCCCCGGCGCGGCAGGCGGCGCTGGGCGCGGGCCTGCCCCTGGGCGCGGGGGCCACGACCGTCAACAAGATGTGCGGCTCGGGCATGAAGGCGGCGATGCTGGGCCATGACCTGATCCTGGCCGGCTCGGCCGATGTCGTGGTCGCGGGCGGCATGGAAAGCATGTCGAACGCGCCCTATCTGCTGCCGAAGGCGCGCTCGGGCTATCGCATGGGGCATGGGCAGGCCATGGACCACATGTTCCTGGACGGGCTGGAGGACGCCTATGACAAGGGCCGGCTGATGGGCACATTCGCCGAGGATTGCGCCGAAGCCTATCAGTTCACCCGGCAAGCGCAGGACGAGTTCGCGATTTCCTCGCTGACCCGCGCGCAGAAGGCGATTGCCGCCGGGCATTTCGTGGGCGAGATCGCGCCGGTGACGGTCAAGGGCCGCGGCGGCGAGGTGGTGGTCGATACCGACGAGCAGCCGGGAAAGGCACGGCTGGACAAGATCCCGACGCTGAAGCCGGCCTTCCGGCCGGGGGGCACGGTGACGGCGGCGAATTCCTCGTCGATCTCGGACGGGGCGGCGGCGCTGGTCTTGATGCGGGCCTCCGAGGCCGAGCGGCGCGGGCTGACCCCGCGGGCGCGGATCGTCGGGCACGCGACCTTTGCCGACAAGCCGGGGCTGTTTCCGACCGCGCCCATCGGTGCGGTCCGGCGGTTGCTGGAGCGGACCGGGACGGCGCTTTCGGATTACGACCTGTTCGAGGTGAACGAGGCTTTCGCCGTGGTCGCCATGGCGGCGATGCGCGACCTTGGCCTGTCGCATGAGGTGGTGAATATCCATGGCGGCGCCTGCGCACTGGGCCATCCCATCGGCGCGTCGGGTGCGCGGGTGCTGGTCACGCTGCTGGCGGCGCTGGAGACGCATGTCGGCCAGCGCGGCATCGCCACGCTTTGCATCGGCGGGGGCGAGGCGACGGCGGTCGCCATCGAGAGGATGCAATGATGCTGACCGAGGAACAGGAGCAGATCCGCGATGCCGTGCGCGACTTTGCGCAAGAGCGGCTGGCGCCGGGGGCGGCGGCGCGGGACCGGGCGCACGCCTTTCCGCGCGCCGAACTGACCGAGATGGGCGAACTGGGGTTCCTGGGCATGCTGGTGCCCGAGGAGCATGGCGGCTCGGAAACCGGCACGGTCGCCTATGCGCTGGCGCTGGAGGAGATCGCGGCGGCGGACGGGGCGTGCTCGACCATCATGTCGGTGCATAGCTCGGTCGGCTGCGTGCCGATCCTGCGCTTCGGCACCGACGAGCAGAAGGCGCGCTTCCTGCCCAGGATGGCGAGCGGCGAATGGATCGGCGGCTTTGCGCTGACCGAGCCGCATGCCGGCTCGGACGCGTCGAACCTGCGCACGCGGGCGCGGCGCGAGGGCGGGTATTATGTCATCGACGGCAGCAAGCAGTTCATCACCAGCGGCAAGAACGGCTCGGTGGTGATCGTCTTTGCCGTGACCGATGCGGCGGCGGGGAAGAAGGGGATTTCCGCCTTCATCGTGCCGACGGATACGCCGGGCTACGAGGTCGTCTCGGTCGAGCACAAGCTGGGGCAGCATTCGTCGGACACCTGCGCGCTGGCGTTCAGCGGGATGCGGGTGCCGGTCGAGAACCGGCTGGGCGAAGAGGGCGAGGGCTACCGGATCGCGCTGTCGAACCTGGAGGGCGGGCGCATCGGCATCGCCGCGCAGGCGGTCGGCATGGCGCGCGGCGCCTATGAGGCGGCGCTGGCCTATGCGCGCGAACGCATCACCTTCGGCCGGCCGATCATCGAGCATCAGGCGGTGGCCTTCAGGCTGGCCGACATGGCGGTGCAGATCGACGCGGCGCGGCTGATGGTGCTGCGCGCGGCGCAGTTGCGCGAGGCGGGCAAGCCCTGCCTGACCGAAGCCAGCATGGCCAAGCTCTTCGCCTCGGAAATGGCGGAGAAGGTCTGTTCGGCGGCGATCCAGATCCATGGCGGCTACGGCTACCTGGCCGATTACCCGGTCGAGCGCATCTATCGCGACGTGCGCGTGACCCAGATCTACGAAGGGACGAGCGAGGTGCAGCGCCTCGTCATCGCCCGCAACCTGTGAGGGGGGAGCATGGCTGAGCTGATCGAGATCACGCGGGAGGGTCGGGTGGCGCTGATCCGCCTGAACCGGCCCGAGGCGCTGAACGCGCTGAACTCGGCCCTGGCCGAGGAATTGACGGCGGCGGCCGAGGCGCTGGACGCGGACCGGGGGGTGGGGGCCATCGTCGTCACCGGCTCGGACCGCGCCTTCGCCGCGGGGGCGGATATTTCGGAAATGGCCGAGAAGAGCGCCGAGGCAATGGTCGAGGCGGATTTCTTTGCCATCTGGGACCGCTTCGCCGCGACGCGCACGCCGAAGATCGCGGCGGTGAACGGCTATGCCCTGGGCGGCGGCTGCGAGCTGATGATGATGTGCGATTTCGCCATCGCCGGCGAGGGGGCGAAATTCGGCCAGCCCGAGGTCAAGCTGGGCGTGATCGCCGGCATGGGCGGCACGCAGCGGATGACGAAGCTGATCGGGCGGGCGCTGTCGATGGACCTGCACCTGACCGGGCGGATGATGGACGCGGCCGAGGCGCTGCGCGCCGGGCTGGTGGCGCGGGTGGTGCCCGACGATCAGGTCGTGCCCGAGGCGATGGCGGCGGCGCGGCAGATCGCCGGCTATTCGCGGCCGGCGACGCGGCTGGCGCGCGAGGCGGTGATGCGGGCCGAGGAGCTGTCGCTGGCCGAGGGCGTGGCCTGGGAACGGCGGCTGTTCCACCGGCTGTTCGGCACCGAGGGCCAGCGCGAGGGCATGCGGGCCTTCCTGGAAAAGCGCAAGCCGGAGTTTCACCGCGACTGACCGGAACCGGGGGCGGCAGCCCGCCGGCCGGGCGGCGCTTTGCGTTGCGCGGCGGGCGGGCGGCGTGTAGAACCTGCCCGATTGAGCGTTGCGAAGGGAGCCCGTGCATGCGCAGAGTTGTCGTCACCGGACTGGGGATGGTCACGCCGCTGGCCTCGGGGGTCGAGGAGACCTGGTCGAGGCTTCTGGCCGGGGAATCCGGCGCCGGACCGATCACCCGGTTCGACACCAAGGACGTGGCGACGAAATATGCCTGCGAGCTCCCCTTTGGCGACGGCTCGGGCGGGACGTTCAACCCCGACGACTGGATGGAGCCCAAGGACCGGCGCAAGGTCGACGACTTCATCCTTTACGGCATGGCCGCCGCGACGCAGGCGGTGAAGGATTCCGGCTGGGAGCCGGCGAACGAGGACGAGCGCGAGCGCACCGGGGTCATGATCGGCTCGGGCATCGGCGGGCTTTCCTCGATCGCCGATACCGCGGTGCTGATCAAGGAACGCGGGCCGAAACGGGTCTCGCCCTTCTTCATTCCGGGGGCGCTGATCAACCTGGTCTCGGGCCAGGTCTCGATCCGCTTCGGCTTCAAGGGGCCGAACCATGCGGTGGTCACGGCCTGCTCGACCGGGGCGCATGCCATCGGCGACGCGGCGCGGCTGATCATGCTGGGCGACGCGGACGTGATGATCGCGGGCGGCGCCGAGAGCCCGATCTGCGAGATCGGCATCGCCGGCTTCAACGCCTGCAAGGCGCTGTCCACCAAGCGCGAGGACGACCCCAAGGCGGCCAGCCGGCCCTGGGACGTGGACCGCGACGGCTTCGTCATGGGCGAGGGCGCCGGCGTCGTCGTGCTGGAGGAATACGAGCATGCCAAGGCGCGCGGCGCCAGGATCTATGCCGAGATCCTGGGCTATGGCCTGTCGGGCGACGCCTATCACATCACCGCCCCCAGCGAGGACGGCGACGGCGGCTTCCGCAGCATGACCAACGCGCTGAAGCGGGCGAACCTGACGCCGGGCGAGCTGGACTATATCAACGCGCATGGCACCTCGACCATGGCCGACGTGATCGAACTGGGCGCGGTCGAGCGGCTGATGGGCGATGCGGCGGGCAATGTGGTGATGTCCTCGACCAAGTCGAGCATCGGGCACCTGCTGGGCGCGGCGGGCGCGGTCGAGGCGATCTTCTGCATCCTGGCGATCCGCGACCAGATCTGCCCGCCGACCATCAATCTGGACGACCAGGCGCGCGAGACGCCGATCGACCTGGCCGCCAATGCCGCGGTGCGGCGCAAGGTGGACCATGTGCTGTCCAACAGCTTCGGCTTCGGCGGCACCAATGCGAGCCTGGTGATGGGACGGGTCAAGGAATGATCTGGCGCCACATCGCGTCGAATTTCCTGACGCTGCTGATCGTGATCCTGATCGCGGTCGCGGCGGCCATCGCCTGGGGCAAGCACGAATACACCCGGCCCGGCCCCAGCGCCGTGGCCGCCTGCGTGCGCGTCGCCCCCGGCGCCAGCCTGAACGCGGTCAGCCAGCAGCTGGCCGAGCAGGGCGTGGTGTCCAATGCCTATATCTTCCGGGCGGGCGCCGATTATGCCGGGAAATCGCGCGATCTGAAATACGGCTCCTACCTGATGCCGCCGCAGTCCAGCATGGAGGAGATCGTCCGGGTCATCACCGCCGGCGGTCCCAGCACCTGCGGCACCGAGGTGGTGTTCCGCATCGGCGTGCGCGAGAACTCGGTGATCCTGCGCGACATGGATGCCGAGACCGGGGTCTTTGCCGAGCAGGCGAAATACAACCCCGCCAGCGAGCCCGCGCCCGAGGTCATCGCGGCCGCGGAGGCCAAGCCGGATGCGCGGCTGCGCATCTCGGTCGCCGAGGGGGTGACGAGCTGGCAGGTGGCCGAGGGGCTGAAGCAGGCCGGCTTCCTGGGCGGCGAGGTCGCGGACCTGCCCGAGGAGGGCAGCCTCGCCCCCGACACCTACGACGTCGAGAAGGGCGCCGACCGCGCCGCGCTGCTGGCCGAGATGGAGCGGCGGCAGACGGCGATCCTGGCCGCGGCCTGGGAGGCGCGCGAGCCCGACCTGCCCTATGCCACGCCCGAGGAGGCGCTGGTCATGGCCTCGATCATCGAGAAGGAGACCGGGCAGCCGAACGAGCGGCGGATGGTGGCCAGCGTCTTTGTCAACCGGATGCGGCAGGGGATGCGGCTGGAGACCGACCCGACGGTGATCTACGGCATCACCGGCGGCAAGGGGGTCCTGGACCGCGGCATCCGCGCCTCGGAACTGCGGCGGCGCACGCCCTACAACACCTATCAGATCGACGGGCTGCCGCCGACGCCCATCGCCAATCCCGGCCGGGCCGCCATCGCCGCGGCGATGGACCCGGAAGATACCGATTACGTGTTCTTCGTGGCCGACGGCTCGGGCGGGCACGCCTTTGCCCGCACGCTGGAGGAGCATAACCGCAACGTCGCCCGCTGGCGCGAGATCGAGCGCCAGCGCGGCCAGCCGCTGTCGCCGGTGCAGGGCGACTGATCGGCCTTGCCGGAGGGCCGGTCGGTTTTTTTTGGGTATTTGGGGAACGGAGAAGGCGCATGCCTGCGCCCCGGACCCGGCGGCGGCGGGTGTTGCGCCGGGCGTGCGCTGCGGTGTTGCATTCGGCAAGGGATTGTTCTTGCGGGGGAAATCGGCGCCGCGGCGATCAACCGGGGGTTTTGCGTTGACTCGGCGCACGCCCTGAAGTAGAAATTACCCATGCTGGGAGAGATGGGCAAGCGGCCGGGGGGCGACCCCGAGGCCGCTTTTTTCATGTCTCGCTCGTGCGGACAGGCACACGAGGGCAGGGCGATCAAGAATGACCAAGAGTTTCGATCCGGGGCCGCAGGCGCCGGAAGGGCCTTTCGTGCCCGGCGCCGAGGCGGCGGACACAAACGTGCTGGAGATCGCGGATGGGCTGTTCCGGTCCTATGCGGCCGAGCTGAACCGGCTGCGGGAAAGGATCGAGGCCGGCGAGACCGGCGAGTTGAAGGAATCCGGCAAGCTGGTGCGCGAACTGCGGGCCGCGACCCAGATGGTGCTGGAGGAAAGGAGCAAGGTTGACAAGCTTCGCAAGGATGCTGCCGGGCGGGTCGGTGCAGGCGCACTCGACCTTGACGCGGCACGAGACGAGATCGGGCGCCGCCTGGCTTGCCTGCGCCGGGCCCGAGGAGGTTGACGCGTTCCTGGGGGGCCTGGGCGACAATGCGCTGGCGGCGCTGCCCTGGCTTTTCGAGTTCTGGGCGCTGCCGCACCAGCTGCCGCCCGAGGGCGACTGGAAGAGCTGGGTGATCATGGGCGGGCGCGGCGCGGGCAAGACCCGCGCCGGCGCCGAATGGGTGCGCGCCCAGGTCGAGGGCGCGACCCCCGGGGCGCCGGGCCGCGCGCGCCGGGTGGCGCTGGTCAGCGAGACGCTGGACCAGGCGCGCGACGTGATGGTGTTCGGGGAATCGGGGATCCTGGCCTCGTCCCCGCCGGACCGGCGGCCGGAGTGGGAGGCGGGGCGGCGGCGGCTGGTCTGGCCGAACGGGGCCACGGCGCAGCTATACTCGGCCCATGAGCCCGAGGCGCTGCGCGGGCCGCAGTTCGACGCGGCCTGGGTCGACGAGCTGGCCAAGTGGAAGAAGGCCGAGGAATGCTGGGACATGCTGCAATTCGCGCTGCGGCTGGGGCCGCATCCGCAGCAGGTCGTCACCACCACGCCGCGCAACGTGGCGGTGCTGAAGCGGCTGTTGCGGCAGTCCTCGACCGTGACCACCCATGCGCCGACCGACGCGAACCGGGCCTATCTGGCCGAGAGCTTCCTGGCCGAGGTGCAGGCGCGCTATGGCGGCACCCGGCTGGGGCGGCAGGAGCTGGAGGGGTTGCTGCTGGAGGATGTCGAGGGGGCGCTGTGGAGCGCGGGCCTGCTGGAGCGCTGCCGCGCCGAGGCGGCGCCGGCGCTGTCGCGCATCGTCGTCGCGGTCGATCCGGCGGTGACGGCGGGGGCGGCTTCGGACGAATGCGGCATCGTGGTCGCCGGGGTGGTGGCCGAGGGGCCAGTGACGGATTGGCGGGCCTATGTGCTGGAGGATGCCTCGGTCCGGGGCGGGCCCCTGGACTGGGCGCGGGCGGCGATCGCGGCGATGCGGCGGCACGGGGCCGAGCGGCTGGTGGCCGAGGTCAACCAGGGCGGCGACCTGGTCGAGAGCGTGATCCGCCAGGTCGATCCGCTGGTGCCGTTCCGCGCCCTGCGGGCGGGGCGCGGCAAGGGCTTGCGCGCCGAGCCGGTGGCGGCGCTTTACGAGCAGGGGCGGGTCAGCCACCTGCGCGGGCTGGGGCTGCTGGAGGAGCAGATGTGCCGCATGACGGTCGCGGGTTATGACGGCAGGGGGTCGCCCGACCGGCTGGATGCGCTGGTCTGGGCGATCCACGAGCTGATGATCGAGCCGGGGGCGCATCACCTGCGCCCGGCGGTGCGGGGGCTTTAGGGGGCTTTGCCCCCCGCGCCTGCGGCCCCCCTCGACGGGGGGCCGCAGGCGCTCCCCCCAGGGTATTTTCGAAACGGAGAAGGGCCTTTCGGGGTCCGGGAGGGGTCGCGGGCGCGGCCCCTTTTTCTTTGGGATTCAGGAGGAACCGATGGTATTTCCCTGGTTCGGGCGGGGGGCTGCGCCCGCGAGGCCGCCCGTCGCGGTCGAGAAGAAGGCCAGCGCCGCCGGCAAGCTGGTGGCGCTGGCGGCGGATTCGGGCCGCGTGGTCTGGTCGCCGCGCGACACGGTCAGCCTGATGCGCCTGGGCTTCGTCGGCAATCCGGTCGGGTTCCGCGCCGTGCGGCTGATCGCCGAGGCGGCCGCCGCCGTGCCGCTGATCTGCCAGGACCGCGAGCGGCGCTATGAGGTGCATCCGGTGCTGGACCTTTTGCGCCGGCCCAATCCGGGCCAGGGCCGGGCCGAGCTGTTCGAGGCGCTCTACGGCCAGATCCTGCTGAGCGGCGACGGTTATCTGGAGGCGGTGGGCGAGGGCGCGAAGGGACTGCCGGCCGAGCTGCACGTGCTGCGCGCGGACCGGATGGCGGTGGTGCCGGGGCCGGACGGCTGGCCGGTTGCCTATGAATATGGCGTGGGCGGGCGCAAGGTCCGCTTCGACATGGCCGGCAGTCCCGATCCGATCTGCCATATCCGCAGCTTTCATCCGCTGGACGACCATCACGGGCTGTCGCCCATGCAGGCGGCCGCGGTGGCGGTGGATGTCCACAACAGCGCCTCGAGCTGGTCCAAGGCGCTTCTGGACAATGCGGCGCGGCCCAGTGGCGCCATCGTCTACCGGGGCGCCGACGGCCAGGGCAGCCTGTCGCCGGACCAGTACGAGCGCCTTGTGACCGAGATGGAGATGCATCACCAGGGCGCGAGGAACGCCGGGCGGCCGATGTTGCTGGAGGGCGGGCTCGACTGGAAGCCGATGGGGTTTTCGCCGAGCGACATGGAGTTCCACCAGACCAAGCTGGCCGCCGCGCGCGAGATCGCGCAGGCCTTCGGCGTGCCGCCGATGCTGATCGGCATTCCCGGCGAGGCGACCTATGCCAATTACGCCGAGGCGCACCGGGCCTTCTACCGGCTGACGGTGCTGCCGCTGGTCTCGCGCGTGGCCGGTGCCCTGGCCTGGTGGCTGTCCGAGCACCTGGGGGCCGAGATCGACCTGCGCGCCGATCCCGACCAGGTGCCGGCCCTGGCCGAGGAGCGCGACCAGCAATGGAAGCGCGTCGGCGAGGCCGGCTTCCTGACCCCGGCCGAGAAGCGGGCGGCGCTGGGGCTGCCGCCCCTGCCGGAGGGGGAGGGGTGAGATGGAGGGCTCGCGTTTCGTCAAGGAGCCCTTCGACTGGCACGACCAGCGCCTGGAGACGCAGGAGCGGATCATGGCGCTGCAATTTTCCCAGGTGGAGCGCCGGCTGGAGCGCATCGAGGCGCTGATCGAGGGGCTGGAGCGGCGGTTGTGGATGACCGTCTATGGCGTCGTCGCGGTCATCCTGACCCAGGCGGTGCAGTCCATCCTGGAATATGCGCCGAAAGGAGGTGAGGTGGAGCAAAAGAATGACGGGCTGGAGTTGAAATATGCCGCCGGCGGGCCGGTGGTGGCCGAGGGCACGCGGATCGAGGGCTATGCGAGCCTGTTCGGCCTGACCGACCAGGGCGGCGACGTCGTGGTCCGGGGCGCCTATGCCGCCAGCCTGAAGCGGCTGGAGGCGCGGGGCGACCGGGTGCGGATGCTGTGGCAGCACGATCCTGCCCGGCCCATCGGCGTCTGGGAGGAGATCCGCGAGGACGAGAAGGGGCTTTGGGTCAAGGGGCGGCTTCTGCCCGAGATCGCCCAGGCCCGCGAGGCGGCGGCGCTGGTCGCGGCGGGGGCCATCGACGGGCTGTCGATCGGCTATCGCACCGTTTCCGCCGAGCGCGACGGCAAGGGCCGGCGCCTGCTTTCCGAGGTCGAGCTGTGGGAGGTGTCGCTGGTGACGTTCCCGATGCTGGCCGAGGCCAAGGTCGGGACCAAGTCGGACCGGCTGCACGAGATGGCGGCGGCCTTCCAGGCCGCGACGCTGGCGCTGCGCGCCAAGTGAGTTTCACCGAAACGGAGGGGATCATGACCGAGGTGAAAGCCGCGGCCGGGGCGGATGTGCCCGGCGACCTGGGGGCCGAGATGCTGGGCTTTGTCCAGGAGTTGAAGGCATTCCGCAGCGAGATTCAGAACCGATTGGAAGCACAGGAAGAACGCATGACCATGCTGGACCGCAAGACGATTTCCCGCGCCCGCGTCCCCCTGTCGGCCGAGGCCGACCAGGGCGCGCCGCACCAGAAGGCCTTCGACGCCTATATCCGCCATGGCGACGACGGCGCGCTGCGTGGCCTGCCGCTGGAGGGCAAGGCGATGACCACCGGCTCGGACGGGGGCTTCCTGGCGGCGCCGACGGTGGCCATGCAGGTGCAGGAGGCGCTGAACGTCACCGCCTCGCTGCGCCGGGTCGCCAATGTGGTGGCGGTGGAATCGGCCAGCTACGAGGTGCTGGTGGACATGGGCGACATCGCCCATGGCTGGGCCACCGAGGCCACGGCCCAGGCCGAGACCGGCACCCCCACCGTGCAGCGGGTGGTGATCCCGGTGCATGAGCTTTCCGCCATGCCCAAGGCCAGCCAGCGCCTGCTGGACGATGCCGCCTTCGACGTCGAGACCTGGCTGGCCGGGCGCATCGCCGAGAAGTTCGCCCGCGCCGAGGCCATGGCCTTCATCGGCGGCGACGGCGTGAACAAGCCGCGCGGCATCCTGACCCATGCCAAGGCGCCGAACGGCACCGCGACCAATGTGCAGATCGGCACCATCCCGTCGGGCGGGAACGGCGATTTCGCCGCGACCAACCCGGCGAATGCGCTGATCGACCTGGTCTATGCGCTGGGCGCGCAATACCGCGCCAATGCGAGCTTCGTGATGAATTCCAAGACCGCCGCCGCGGTGCGCAAGATGCGCGACGCGGACGGCCGCTTCCTGTGGGCGGACAGCCTGGCCATGGGCCAGCCGGCGCAGCTTCTGGGTTATCCGGTGCTGGTCTGCGAGGACATGCCCGACATCGCGCAGGGCTCGCATTCCATCGCCTTCGGCGATTTCCGCTCGGCCTATACCATCGTCGAGCGGCCGGACCTGCGGGTGCTGCGCGATCCCTTCTCGGCCAAGCCGCATGTGCTGTTCTATGCCACCAAGCGGGTGGGCGGCGGCGTCACCGATGCCCGTGCCGTCAAGCTGATGGTCTTCGGCTGATCCGGGGCCGAAGCGGGGGCCGCGCCGGGGATCTGCGCCCTGCTGGCAAGTGCAACTGTCCGCGCGCGCGAGGGTGCAGCGGCGCGGCCCCCTTTTGCCCGAAGCCCTGCGAGTGGGAGAGACGAGGATGATGCTTGTGGAAGTGACGGCGCCCGCAGCCGGGGCGCTGCCCGTCGCGGTGCTGCGGGACCATCTGCGGCTGGGGACGGGGTTCGACCTGGGCAGCGCCGATGATGGGGCCGAGACCGCGGCGCTGGCGGGTTTCCTGCGCGCGGCCGTCGCCACCGTCGAGGCGCGCACCGGCAAGGTGCTGCTGGCCCGGCGGTTCCGGCTGCGGCTGGAGGAATGGCGCGACCCCGAGGGCCAGCCCTTGCCGCTGGCCCCGGTCGAGGCGGTCGAGTCGGTCGGGATCGCCGATGCGGCGGGCGCGGCGGTGCCGGTCGATCCGGCGGCCTGGCGGCTGGTGCCGGACATGCAGCGGCCGGTGCTGGCGCCGGTGGGGACGTTCCTGCCGGCGGTGCCCTCGGGCGGGTTCGCCGAGATCACCTTTCGCGCCGGGTTCGCGGCGGAATGGGCGGGGCTGCCGGCCGACCTGGCGCAGGCGGTGCTGCTGCTGGCCGCGCGCTATCACGAGGATCGCAGCTTCGAGGGCTCGGCCGGGGCGCTGCCCTTTGGCGTCAGCGCGCTGATCGAGCGCTGGCGCTCGGTCCGGGTGCTGGGGGGGCGCGGCCAGTCGCGCGGCCGGGCATGAGGGCGCCGCGGCCGACGGTGCCGCTGGTGGTGGAATCCCCGGTCCGGGTGCCCGACGGGATGGGCGGGTTCCGCCTGACCTGGCAGGAGGTCGGGCGCCTCTGGGCCGAGATGCGGTCGGGCGCGGGGGCGGAGCGCATCGCCGAGGTGGGGGCGCAGAGCGTCGTGACCTGGCGGATCACCGTCAGGGCGGCGCCTGCCGGCGATGCCCGCCGCCCGCGCCCCGAGCAGCGGCTGCGGCTGGGCGAGGGCGCGGCCGCCCGGCGCTTTCGCATCGAGGCGGTGGCCGAGAGCGATGCCGGCGGCCGCTGGCTGGTCTGCATCGCGAAAGAGGAGTCCCTGGCATGAGCTATCTTGCAACGGCCGCGCTGCAGGCCGCGGTCTATCGCCGCCTGCGCGAGGACGGCGCGCTGGCGGCGCTGGTGGGCGACGCGATCTATGACGCCATGCCGGTGGCGGCGCCGGCGGGGCCTTATGTCTCGCTGGGCCCCGAGGAGGTGCGCGACGCGGGCGACATGACGGCCGGCGGCGCGGTGCATGATTTCGTCGTCTCGGTCCTGTCGGGGGCCGAGGCGGCGGGCGGCTTCGGCGCGGTCAAGGCGGCGGCGGTCGCGGTCAGCGAGGCGCTGGAGGCGGCCGACATGGCGCTGGATCGCGGGCACCTGGCGGGGCTGTGGTTCCTGCGCGCCCGCGCGCGGCGGGCGGAAAACGGCGCGGGGCGGCGGGTCGACCTGACCTTTCGCGCGCGCATCGACCTGGGTTGAGGAGAGACGGTGATGGCGGTGCAGAACGGACGCGACCTGCTGATCAAGATGGACATGACCGGCGACGGCCATTTCGAGACCGTGGCGGGGCTGCGGGCGACCCGGCTGGGCTTCAATGCCGAGACGGTGGACGTGACGAGCCTGGAAAGCGAGGGGCGCTGGCGCGAGCTGCTGGCGGGCGCGGGGGTGCGCTCGGCCAGCATCTCGGGGTCGGGGGTGTTCCGGGACGGGACCACGGACGAGCGCGCGCGGCAGGTGTTCTTCGACGGCGAGGTGCCGCGCTTCCAGGTGGTGATCCCGGATTTCGGCACGGTCGAGGGGCCGTTCCAGATCACGGCGCTGGAATATGCGGGCAGTTACAATGGCGAGGCGACCTATGAGATTTCCATGGCAAGCGCGGGCGCGATCAGCTTCGTCGCGTTCTGAGATGGCCAATCCGCTGGCGGGCGAGGTCGAGATCTGGCTGGACGGGCGGCGCCATGTCGCCCGGCTGACGCTGGGCGCGCTGGCCGGGCTTGAGGCCGAGCTGGGCGCGGAAAGCATGATCGCGCTGGTCGAGCGCTTCGAGGGCGGGCGGTTTTCCAGCCGCGACGTGATGGCGGTGCTGGTCGCGGGCCTGCGGGCGGGCGGCTGGCCGGGCGGCATGGACGCGCTGGCCTCGGCGGACCTGCGCGGCGGGCCGGTCGCGGCCGCCCATGCGGCGGCGGCGCTGCTGGCGCGGGCCTTTCGCATCGAGGGCGCATGAGCGGCGGGCTGGACTGGCCGGGGTTGATGCGCATGGGCCTGGGCCCGGCGCGGCTGGGCGGGCTGGGGCTGACGCCCGCCGAGTTCTGGGCGCTGACCCCGGCCGAGCTGGCGTTGATGCTGGGCGTCGAGGCGCGAGGCGCGGCGATGACGCGCGACCGGCTGGCCGAGCTGGTCGCGCGCTATCCCGACCGGCCCGCCGGTTAGCATGAGGGAAAAGGAGGCGCCGTCATGGCGAACAAGGACGGATTGGACCGGCTGGACGAGGACGGTCCCGCGCTGGGCCGGGGGCTGGAGCAGAGCGCGCGGCTGGCGGCGGAGTTCGACGCCGAGCTGGCGCGGCTGCGGGCCTCGATGGTCCATACCAACCGCGAGGTGGGCACGCTGACATCGGGCATCGGCAGCGGGCTGCGCCGGGCGTTCTCGGGGCTGGCCTTCGACGGCATGAAGCTGTCGGACGCGCTGAAGGGCATCGCGCGCAGCATGGCCGACAGCGCATTCGCCGTGGCGATGAAGCCGATCGAGCAGGCGCTGGCCGGGGTGATCGCGCAGGGGGTGAACGGCATGGTCTCGGCGGCGCTGCCCTTTGCGGATGGCGCCGCCTTCGCGCAGGGGCGGGTGATGCCCTTTGCCAAGGGGGGCGTGGTGAGCCAGCCGACCTATTTCCCGATGCGCGGCGCGACCGGGCTGATGGGCGAGGCCGGGGCCGAGGCGATCATGCCCCTGCGCCGCGGCGCGGACGGGCGGCTGGGGGTCGCGGCCCAGGGCGGGGGGCGGCCGGTCAGCGTGACCTTCAACGTCTCGACCCCCGACGTGGCGGGGTTCCAGCGCAGCCAGAGCCAGATCGCCGCGCAGATGGGCCGGCTGCTGGCGCGCGGGGAAAGGAACGGGTGAGCCATGGCATTTCACGAGATCAGGTTCCCGGCGAACCTGTCCTTCGGCTCGGTCGGGGGGCCGGAGCGGCGGACGGAAATCGTCGCGCTGACCAACGGCCACGAGGAGCGGCGCACGCCCTGGGCGCATTCGCGGCGGCGCTATGACGCCGGGCTGGGCTTGCGCTCGCTGGACGACGTGGCGGCGCTGATCGCCTTTTTCGAGGCGCGGGCCGGGCAGATGCACGGGTTTCGCTGGAAGGACTGGGCCGATTGCAAGTCCTGCGCGCCAAGCGCCGCGGTGAGCTTCCAGGACCAGGAGATCGGCATGGGCGACGGGGTGCGGCGCGAGTTTGCGCTGCGCAAGGCCTATGCCTCGGGTCCGGCGCGCTATTGGCGGCCGGTGGCGAAGCCGGTCCAGGGCACGGTGCTGGCCGGGGCCGGGAATGTCGAGCTGCGCGCCGGGGTGGATTTCGCGGTGGACTGGGCGACGGGCGTGGTCAGTTTCGCCGCGCCGCCCGAGCCGGGGGCCGTGGTCACGGCGGGGTTCGAGTTCGACGTGCCGGTGCGCTTCGACACCGACCGGATCGCGGTCTCGGTCGCGTCCTTCCAGGCGGGCGACCTGCCGCAGGTGCCGGTGGTGGAGGTGCGGGCATGACCGAGACGATTGCGCGGGCCTGGGCGGTCGCGCGGCGCGACGGGCTGGTGCTGGGCTTTACCGACCACGACCTGGCGCTGTCCTTCGACGGCGTGACCTTCCGGCCCGACAGCGGGCTGAGCGCGCGGGCGCTGGTGCAGGGCCTGGGCCTGTCGGTGGACAACAGCGAGGCGGTGGGGGCGCTGTCGGACAGCGCCATCACCGAGCGCGACCTGATGGCCGGGCGCTGGGACGGCGCCGATGTGCGCCTGTGGGAGGTGGACTGGACCGACAGCGCGAACCGCCGGCTGGTCTTTCGCGGCCATCTGGGCGAGGTGGTGCGCAGCGGCGCGGCGTTCCGCGCCGAGCTGCGCGGCCTGTCCGAGCCGCTGAACCGGGCGCAGGGGCGGGTCTATCATCCGCGCTGCTCGGCCATGCTGGGGGACGGGCAGTGCCGGTTCGACCTGGCGCGAGCCGGCTATTCGGCCGAGGGCGTGGTCGAGGCCGAGGATGAGGGCCGGCTGGCGCTGTCGGGCATCGCCGGCCATGACGGCGGCTGGTTCGAGCATGGCCGGCTGGTCGTGCTGTCGGGCGCGGCCGAGGGGCTGTCGGGCCTGGTCAAGGCGGATGCCGCCCTGCCCGGCGCGCGGCGCGAGGTCGAGTTGTGGACCGCGCTGGGTATCCGGCCCGCCGCGGGCGACCGGGTGCGGCTGGAGGCGGGTTGCGACAAGCGGGCCGAGACCTGCCGGATGAAGTTCCTGAACTACCTGAACTTTCGTGGCTTTCCGCACCTGCCGCCCGAGGACTGGCTGATCGCGCCCAAGGTGAACCGATGAGCGCGGCCGTCGTTCGGGCGGCGCGGGCCTGGATCGGCACGCCCTATGTGCATCAGGGCTCGGTCAAAGGGGCGGGGACGGATTGCCTGGGGCTGGTGCGGGGGGTGTGGCGCGAATTGTGCGGCGCCGAGCCCGAGGCCATGCCGGCCTATACGCCCGACTGGGGCGAGGTCGGCGGGGCCGAGCTGCTGCTGGGCGGGGCGGGGCGGCTGCTGCGGCCCGCGCCCGACGAGCGGCCGGGCGACGTGCTGGTCTTTCGCATGCGGGCCGGGGCGCCGGCCAAGCATATGGGAATAGTGGCGGACATCGGCGAGCGGGCCAGCTTCGTGCATGCCTATGACCGGCATGGCGTGGTGGAAAGCCCGCTGTCGGCGCCGTGGCGGGCGCGGATCGCCGGGCGGTTCCGGTTTCCGCCGCTATAGGGAAAAGGGAAAGCAATGGCGACGATTCTGCTGGCGGCGGTGGGTGCCTCGTTGGGTGCGGGCTTTGGCGGCACGGTTCTGGGGCTTTCGGGCGCCGTCATCGGCCGGGCGGTGGGTGCAAGCCTGGGCCGGATGATCGACCAGCGCCTGCTGGGCGGCGGCTCGAAGGCGGTCGAGACCGGCCGCGTGGACCGGATGCGCATCCAGACCGCGGGCGAGGGCACGCCGATCGCGCGCATCTGGGGGCAGATGCGGGTGCCGGGCCATGCGATCTGGGCCGGCCCCTTGGTCGAGACCCGGCGCAGCCAGGGCGGCGGCAAGGGCTCGGGCCCGCGCGTGACCGAGATCGGCTATCGGGCAAGCCTGGCGCTGGCGCTGTGCGAGGGGCCGATCCTGGGGGTCGGGCGCATCTGGGCGGATGGCGAGGAGGTCTCGGCCGATGCGCTGAACATGCGGGTTTACCTGGGCGACGAGGAACAGCTGCCCGACCCGGCCATCGCGGCCGAGGAGGGCGAGGCGGCCCCGGCCTATCGCGGCCTGGTCTATGTCGTGCTGGAGGATCTGGCGCTGGAGACCTGGGGCAACCGGGTGCCGCAGCTGTCCTTCGAGGTGGTGCGGGCGGCCAGGCAGGGGCGGGGCCTGTCGCGCGAGGTGCAGGCGGTGGCCATGATCCCCGGCACCGGCGAATATGCGCTGGCGACGACGCCGGTTCGCTATGACATGGGCCTGGGCGAGATGCAGGTCGCCAACCACAACAGCGCGCTGGGGGCGACGGACTTCCTGGCCTCGATGGCGACCCTGGGGCGGGAATTGCCGCGTGTCGGCTCGGTCTCGCTGGTGGTGTCCTGGTTCGGCGACGATCTGCGGGCCGGCGAATGCACGGTTCGGCCCAAGGTCGAGGATCTGTCGCGCGATGGCCAGGGGATGGCCTGGCGGGCCGGCGGCATCGGGCGCGACGAGGCGCAGGCGGTGGCGCGGGTGGACGGGCGGCCGATCTATGGCGGCACGCCCGCCGACGGCTCGGTCGTCGAGGCGCTGCGGGCGATCGCCGAAAGCGGGCGCAAGGCGGTGTTCTATCCCTTCATCCTGATGGAGCAGCTGGCGGGGAACGGCCGGCCCGATCCCTGGAGCGGGGCCTCGGACCAGCCGGTCATGCCCTGGCGCGGGCGCATCACCGCCAGCGTCGCGCCGGGGCGCGAGGGCAGTCCCGTGGGCACCGCCGAGGCCGCCGAGGAGGTGGCGCGGTTCTTCGGCACGGCCGAGGCCGGGGATTTCACCCGCGACGGTTCGGTGATCGGTTACGACGGGCCGGCCGAGTGGTCCTATCGCCGCTTCATCCTGCATTACGCGCATCTTTGCGCGGCCGCGGGCGGGATCGACGCCTTCCTGATCGGGTCCGAGATGGTCGGGCTGACGACGATCATGGCGGCGGGGCATTCCTTTCCGGCCGTGCAGGAGTTGCGGCGGCTGGCGGCGGATGTGCGCGGCATCCTGGGCGAGGGGGTCAAGGTCGGCTATGCCGCCGACTGGTCGGAATATTTCGGCCATCATCCCGGCAACGGCGACGTGCATTTCCACCTGGACCCGCTTTGGGCCGACGAGAACATCGACTTCATCGGCATCGACAACTACATGCCGCTGTCGGACTGGCGCGAGGGCGAGGATCACCTGGACGCCCGTCACGGGCGGATCGACGATCCGGCCTATCTGCTGGCCAATGTCGCCGGCGGCGAGGGCTACGACTGGTATTACGCCAGCGATGCCGACCGGCAGGCGCAGCGACGCACAGCGATTCATGACGGCGCGCATCACGAGCACTGGATCTGGCGCTACAAGGACATCCGCGGCTGGTGGCAGAACGCGCATCACGACCGCATCGGCGGGGCGCGGCGGGCGCAGCCCTCGGCCTGGGTGCCGGGCAGCAAGCCGGTGTGGTTTACCGAGATGGGCTGCGCCGCGCTGGACAAGGGCACGAACCAGCCCAACAAGTTCCTGGACGCGATGAGTTCGGAATCGATGCTGCCGTATTTCTCGGACGGGCGGCGGGACGACCTGGTGCAGGCGGCCTATGTGCGGGCGATGACCGGGTTCTGGGGCGATCCGGCGAACAATCCGGCGCGGGTGGCGTTCGGGCGGACCGGGGCGGGGCGGATGGTGGACATGGCGCGCGCGCATGTCTGGTGCTGGGACGCGCGGCCCTATCCGGCCTTCCCGGCGCGCCTGGACCTGTGGTCGGACGGCCCGGCATGGGAGCGCGGGCACTGGCTCAACGGTCGCGCCGGCGCGGTGCCGCTGGCCGATGTGGTGGCCGAGATCTGCCGCGAGGCGGGGGTGCGGGCATTCGACGCCGAGGCGCTGCGCGGGCTGGTGCGCGGCTATGCGCTGTCGGGGGCCGAGACGGGGCGGGCGGCGCTGCAACCGCTGATGCTGGCGCATGGGTTCGACGCGGTCGAGCGCGACGGCGTCCTGCGCTTTGTCATGCGCGGCGCGCGGGTCGATGCCGAGCTGGGGCCGGAGGACATGGCGCTGGCCGAGGAGGTCGAGGCGGTGGAAATTTCGCGCGCCGCCGATGCCGAGATGGTGGGCCGCATCCGGCTGACCCATGTCGAGGCGGGCGGCGATTATGCCGCGCGCACGGCCGAGACGGTGATGCCGGGGGCCGAGTTCCTGGCGGTCTCGGACAGCGAGCTGGCGATGGCGCTGACCCGCGGCGAGGGGCGGGCGCTGGCGGAACGCTGGCTGTCGGAGGCGGCGGTGGCGCGGGACGCGGTGCGGTTCGCCCTGCCGCCCTCGCTGGGGCATCTGGGGCCGGGGGACGTGGTGCGGCTGGCCGAGGGGGCGGCCGAGGCCAAGCGCTGGCGCATCGACCGCATCGAGCGGGCGGGCGCGATCACGGTGGACGCGGTGCGGGTCGAGCCGGGGGTCTATCGCCCGGCCCGCGTGGTCGAGGGCGAGGCGGCGCTGCGCCCCTTCGTGCCGCCGATCCCGGTCTGGCCGGTGTTCCTGGACCTGCCGCTGCTGCGCGGCGACGAGGTGGCGCATGCGCCGCATCTGGCGGTGACGGCGACGCTCTGGCCGGGGGCGGCGGCGGCCTGGGTCTCGACCGAGGAGGCGGGCGGCTATGCGCTGAACGCGACGCTGGCCGAGCCTTCGGTCATGGGGGTGACGGAAGGGCCGCTTTCGGCGGCGCGGCCGGGGGTCTGGGACCGCGGGCCGGCGCTGCGGCTGCGGGTCAAGGGCGGCAACCTGCGCTCGGCCGGGGTCGAGGCGCTGCTGGCGGGCGCGAACCTGCTGGCGATCGGCGACGGCTCGGCCGAGGGCTGGGAGCTTTTGCAATTCGCCGAGGCGCGGCTGGTTTCGGCCGGGTTGTGGGAGATCTCGATGCGGCTGCGCGGGCAGGCGGGGACGGATGCCTTCATGCCGGCGGTCTGGCCGGCGGGCAGCGTGGCGGTGCTGCTGGACGGCGCGGCGGCGCAGGTGGAACTGGCGCCCTCGGCCCGCAACCAGCTGCGGCATTGGCGCATCGGGCCGGCCACGCGCAGCCCGGACGACCCCAGCTATCGCCACGTCGCCGCGGCGTTCCGCGGCGCCGGGCTGCGGCCGCTGTCGCCCTGCCACCTGGAGGTCCGCGGCCGGGTCGTGACCTGGGTGCGGCGCACGCGGATACAGGGCGACGGCTGGGACGGGCCGGACGTGCCGCTGGGCGAGGCGCAGGAGCGTTACGCCGCCCGGCTGGTCCGGGACGGGCAGGTGCTGGCCGAGGCCGTGCTGGCCGAGCCGCGCTGGGCGGTGCCCGGGGGCGTCTGGTCCCAGGCCGCGGCGGGGGGCGGCTTTGCCGTCGAGGTCGCCCAGCTTTCCGACACGTTCGGGGCCGGGCCCCATGCAAGGAGGATGATCCATGTCTGAGAACACGACCGCGAATTGCGCCCTGCCGCTGCTGATGCCGGCGCAGGCGCAGAAACATGTCACGGTGAACGAGGCGCTGATGCGGCTGGATGGGCAGGTGGACCTGGTGCTGCAAAGCCTGACCCGCATCACCCCGCCCGAGACGGTGGTGGACGGGCTGTGCTGGGGCGTGCCGCAGGGCGCGGTCAACGCCTGGGAGGGGCAGGGCGGCAAGATCGCCATCGGCGCGAACGGCGGCTGGGTCTTTGTCGAGCCGGGTTTCGGCCGGCGGGCGCTGGTCGCCGACCAGGGGGTGGTGGCGATCCATGGCGGGGCGGCCTGGGTGCCCGGCGCCATCACCCTGGGCCAGCACGGCTCGGGCCTGCTGGCGCGGCAGCTTGACGAGGATGTGACGCTGGGCGCGGGCGCCTGGTTCGAGACGGCGATGGCCGTGCCGTCCGGCGCGCTGGTCATCGGCGCCACGGCGCGGGTGCTGGAGGCGATCACCGGCAGCGCGACATCCTGGTCGCTGGGCACGGCGGGCAGTTCGGACAGCCTGACGCGATTCGGTCACGGGCTGGGCAAGGCGCAGGGCTCCTGGGCGCGCGGGCTTGCCTCGCCGCCCGTGGTGTTCTGGGAGCCTGCGCCCCTGCGGCTGACGGCCGCGGGCGGGCAGTTCGCCGGCGGCAAGGTGCGCATCGTGCTGCATTGGTGGGAATTGCGGCTGCCGGATTGAGCGGACTTTTCGCGCCCGCCGGTTTCCGCTAGACTCGGCGGGTGAAACTGACGGGCGCCCGTATGAACTTGCAGAAAGACATGATCGAGCCGCTGTCCGACGCGCGCGATGCCCCGCGCGATTCGGTCTGGGGCCGCATCCAGCGCGAGGCGCGCATCGCCGTGCGCGACGAGCCCCTGCTGGGCGCGCTGATCCATGCCGGGCTGCTGCATCATGCCACATTCGAGGCGGCGCTGGCCTATCGCTTTTCGCTGAAGCTCGCCTCGCGCGAGATGAGCGAGCAGATCCTGCGCGAGATCGCCGACGATGCCTTTGCCCGCGCGCCGGAACTGTCGGCGGCGGCGCAGGCCGACCTGCTGGCGGTCTATGACCGCGACCCGGCGACGCACCGGCTGATGCAGCCGATCCTGTTCTTCAAGGGCTACCAGGCGCTGCAAGCCTATCGCATCGGGCATTGGCTGTGGCAGCAGGGCCGCCGCGACATGGCCTATTTCGTGCAGATGCGCTGCTCGGAAGTGTTCGGCGTCGATATTCACCCGGCGGCGAAGATCGGCACGGGCGTGATGATCGACCATGCCCATTCCATCGTCATCGGCGAGACGGCGGTGGTCGGCAACGACGTGTCGATGCTGCATTCGGTGACGCTGGGCGGCACCGGCAAGGAGGATGGCGACCGCCATCCCAAGATCGGCAACGGCGTGATGATCGGCGCCGGCGCCAAGGTGCTGGGCAATATCCGCGTCGGCCATCATTCGCGCATCGCCGCCGGCTCGGTCGTCTTGGCCGAGGTGCCGCCCTGCAAGACCGTGGCCGGGGTGCCGGCGCGGATCGTGGGCGATGCGGGCTGCGCCGACCCGTCGAACACGATGAACCAGCTTCTGGGGCACGAAGACCTGTTCTAGAGCCAGTCGGCGTTGCCGCTGCCGGTCAGCTTGGCCAGCGTGAGGTTTTCGCGTGCGAGCCGTTGGTCGAGGTCGCGGGCGATCCGGGCGGCCAGCGAGAAGCCCTGGTAGACCAGCGCGGAATAGATCTGGACGGCCGAGGCGCCGGCGCGCAGCTTTTGCCATGCCTGCTCGGCCGAGCCGATGCCGCCGACGCCGATCAGCGGCACGCGGCCCTGCGTCTCGCGATAGAGCCGGGCGAGGATGCGGGTGGCGCGGTCGAAGAGCGGCGCGCCGGAGAGGCCGCCGGTTTCCCCGGAATGCGGCGAGGCGAGGCCGTCGCGCGAAAGCGTGGTGTTGGTGGCGATGATCGCATCGACCGGGGCGGCCAGCGCCACGGCGGCGATGTCGGCCAGCGCGGCATCGTCGAGGTCGGGGGCGATCTTGATGAACACCGGCGGGCGGTTCGGCAGCGCGTCGCGCGCCGCCAGCACGCCTTGCAGCAGGGCCGACAGCGCCTGGGGGCCCTGGAGGTCGCGCAGCTTCTCGGTATTGGGCGAGGAGACGTTGACGGTCAGGAAATCGGCATGGGCGCCGGCAATGCGCACCACCTGCGCGAAATCGGCGCTGCGGTCGGCGCTGTCCTTGTTCGCACCGATGTTCAGCCCGACAGGGATGCCCGGCGGGCGCTGCGCGAGCCGGTCGGCGATGGCCTGCGCGCCCTCGTTGTTGAAGCCGAAGCGGTTGATGATCGCGCGGTCCTGGGTCAGGCGGAACAGGCGCGGCCTGGGGTTGCCGGGCTGCGGGCGCGGGGTGGCGGCGCCGACCTCGACGAAGCCGAAGCCCGCGCGCATCAGCGCGGGCAGGGCGCAGGCGTTCTTGTCGTAGCCGGCCGCCAGACCCACCGGGTTCGGCAGGTCGAGGCCGGCGAGCTGCGTGCGCAGCCGGTCGGAGGTGACGGGCCGGCCCGGCAGCGGCACCAGCCCGAGCCGCAGGGCAAGGATCGAGAGGTCATGCGCGCGTTCGGGGTCCAGGCGATGCAGCGCGGCAAGGCCCAGCCGCTCGATGGGGGTCATGCGAGATCTCCGATGTCGTGGCCGGCGGGGCCGAGGGACAGGGGGCGGCTCCAGATCACGTCGCCCATGCGCAATTCGCGGTAGAGATGCGGAAAGAGATCGCCGCCGCGCGAGGGTTCCCAGCGCAGCTCGGGCAGGGCGTCGCCGTCCAGCGCCAGCAGGTGCAGCCCGTCCTCGGCCGCGAAATGGCGCGACAGGGTGCCGGGCAGTTGCGCGGCGGTGGAGAGGTGGACATAGCCGTCCGCCAGGTCCACCGGCGCGCCGGCGCTGCGGCCCTGCCGTTGGAATGCCTGGAACTCGGCGGTGCGGAAGATCTTGTAAACCAGCATGGCGGGTTCATGCGTCGCGTGATGCGGGCCGTCAAGCGGCATCGCGTCGCCCCAACGGCTTCGTCAATTGACGCCGCGGCCGGCATCCCGCAATCTGCCGCCCATCCAGACATTCGGGGTAAGAGGGATCGAGATGAAACGCGGGCTCATGGTTTCGGCGGCGATCGTCGCGCTGTCTTCGGGCGCGGCGCAGGCGGATTACACGCTGCATGTCCTGCATATCAACGATTTCCACAGCCGGATCGAGCCGATCAACGCCTATGACAGCACCTGCGACGCCGAGACCGAGGCGCAGGACGGGTGCTTCGGCGGCGTGGCTCGGCTGGCGACCAAGATCCGCGAGCTGCGCGACGGGCTGAAGGCCGAGGGCCAGAACGTGATCGTGCTGGACGCGGGCGACCAGTACCAGGGCAGCCTGTTCTATACGACCTACAAGGGCAAGGACACGGTCGAGTTCATGAACGCCATCGGCTTCGACGCCATGGCGGTCGGCAATCACGAATTCGACGACGGGCCGCAGGGGCTGCAGATCCTGGCGGAGGGCGCGAAGTTTCCGGTCGTCTCGGGCAACCTGGACCTGTCGCAATCGCCCGAGTTGAAGGACAAGGTCGGCGACGTGCTGGTGCTGGATGTCGGCGGCGAGCAGGTGGGCATCGTCTCGGCCCTGGCGATGGACACGCCCGAGACCGCCTCGCCGGGCGACAAGGTCATCTTCATGGACGACATGGACAGCCTGAAGGCCGACGTCCAGGAACTGACCGAGCAGGGCGTGAACAAGATCATCGCGCTGACCCATTCCGGCTACAGGCGCGACCAGGAATTCGCCGCCGAGGTGGCCGGGATCGACGCGGTCGTCGGCGGGCACAGCCATACGCTGCTGGGCCAGCTCGAAGGTGCCGCCGGCCCCTATCCGACCATGGTCAAGGGCGCGGATGGCACCGAGGTTCCGGTGGCGACCGCTTATGCCTATGGCAAATACCTGGGCCATCTGGTCCTGACCTGGGACGACGAGGGCAAGCTGGTCAAGGCCGAGGGGCAGCCGATCCTGCTGGACGGCTCGGTCGCGCCGGACGAGAAGCTGGCCGCGCGGGTCAAGGAGATGGCCGCGCCGATCGAGCAGCTCAAGCAGAAGCGCGTGGCCGAGATCGCGGCGCCGATCGACGGCAGCCGGGAAACCTGCCGGGCGCGGGAATGCGAGATGGGCAGCCTGGTCGCCGACGCCATGCTGGCGCGCGTCAAGGACCAGGGCATCACCATCGCGATCCAGAACGGCGGGGGCTTGCGCGCCTCGATCGCCGCGGGGGTGGTGACGATGGGAGACGTGCTGTCGGTCCTGCCCTTCCAGAACACGCTGTCCACGTTCCAGCTGAAGGGTGCGGACGTGGTCGCGGGGCTGGAAAACGGCGCGAGCCAGATCGAGGAGGGCGCCGGGCGCTTTGCCCAGGTCGCCGGGCTGAAATACACGCTGGACCCCTCGGCCCCGGCGGGCAGCCGGATCAGCGACGTGCAGGTGCGCGACGGCTCGGACTGGGTGCCGATCGATCCCGAGGCGGTCTATGGCGTGGTCTCGCAGAACTACATGCGCGCGGGCGGCGACGGCTACAGGGTCTTTGCCGAGAACGCGATGAACGCCTATGACTTCGGGCCGGATCTGGCGGATGTGCTGGCCGAATACCTGGCCAAGCAGGGGCCGGGCTTCGTGGCGCGGGTGGATGGCCGCATCACCGTGAAATGACAGGAACGCAAAGAGGCCGGGCCTATGCCCGGCCCTTTTTTGCGTTCGGGGGCCATCAGGACTTGGCTTCGTCGCCATCCGCCAGCGGCAGGGCTTCGCGCAGGAAGCGTTCGAAATCGTCCAGGTCCACCGGCTCGAACTGGCCGAAGCCCTGCATCCAGACCGAGGCGTTGCGCAGCCCGTCGGGTTCCAGCTTGCACCAGATGATGCGCCCGCGCCTTTCCTGCCGGATCAGTCCCGCGGCCGCCAGCACGGCGAGATGCTTGGAGATCGCCGCCAGGCTGACCTGGAAGGGCGCCGCCACATCCGTCACCGCCATGTCGTCTTCCAGCAGCATGCCAAGGATCGCCCGCCGGGTCGGATCGGCGAGGGCGGAGAAAATGGCGTCGAGGCTGGGTTGCTGTGCGGGCATCGGCTTTGCTTAACTTGCCGGTTGAATATGGAGCGGATGGCCACCGGACCGCAAGGCCGGGTTTCCGCGATGGGCGGCTTTCGCGGAAGTTTTGTTTTTCAATAGGTTGCAATTTCCGGGGCCTTGCTTGACTCGGGGGGCGCGAGTCCCTATCACCGCGCCAACCGATAACGGGGGTGTGAGCCGTGGCCGAGGACGACCATGACGCCGCGCGATCCCGAGACGCGGAGCGGCTGCGCGCGCTGGAGGCCCGGCTGGGCAAGAAGGCGGCGGACAAGCCGGCCTCGCGCGGGGAAGAGCATTTCAGCCAGGCCAACATGGCCTGGCGCATGGTGACCGAGCTGGTGGCGGGATTGGCCCTGGGCTTCGGGATCGGATACGGGCTGGACTATCTGACCGGCCTGCAGCCGGTCTTCATGGTGGTCTTCGTGCTGCTGGGACTGGCGGCCGGCATCAGGACCATGATGCGGACCGCGAACGAGATAGGCAAGACACCGGGACGTCCCGGCGACGACAAGGGTGAATGACGATGGCAGAAGAAGAAGCAGGTGGTCTGGTTTTCCATCCGATGGACCAGTTCGTCGTCAAACCGCTGTTTGGCGAAGGGCCGGTGAACTGGTACACGCCGACCAATGCGACGCTGTGGATGGCGCTGGCCGCGCTGGCGATCACCGCGCTTCTGGTCTTTGGCACCCGCGGCCGGGCCATCGTGCCGAACCGCGTCCAGTCCATCGCCGAGCTGCTTTACGGCATGGTCCACAAGATGGTCGAGGACGTGACCGGCAAGGACGGGTTGAAATACTTCCCCTATGTGATGACGCTGTTCTGCTTCATCCTGTTCGCGAACTTCCTGGGCCTGCTGCCGAAAAGCTTTTCGCCGACCTCGCATATCGCCGTGACGGCGGTGCTGGCGGTGCTGGTCTTTGTCGGCGTGACCGTGCTGGGCTTCGTCAAGAACGGCGCGCATTTCCTGGGCCTGTTCTGGGTCAGCTCGGCGCCCCTGGCGCTGCGCCCGGTGCTGGCTGTGATCGAGCTGATCTCGTATTTCGTGCGGCCGGTCAGCCATTCCATCCGACTTGCCGGCAACATCATGGCCGGCCACGCGGTGATCAAGGTCTTTGCCGCCTTCGCCGCCATTGCCGCCATCGCGCCGGTTTCGGTCGTCGCCATCACCGCCATGTATGGGCTCGAGGTGCTGGTGGCGCTGATCCAGGCCTATGTCTTCACCATCCTGACCTGCGTCTACCTGAAGGACGCGCTGCATCCGGCGCACTGAGCCGGGCTGCCAAGGTCTGAAACGAAAACCCTTTCCAAAAGCCTCAAGGAGCATGAACATGGAAAATCTGGGTCAACTGGGACAGTATCTCGGCGCCGGTCTGGCTTGCGTCGGCATGGCGGGCGCCGCCATGGGTGTGGGCAATGTCGCCGGCAACTACCTGGCGGGCGCGCTGCGCAACCCGTCGGCCGCTGCCTCGCAGACCGCCACGCTGTTCATCGGCATGGCCTTTGCGGAAGCCTTGGGCATCTTCTCGTTCCTGGTCGCGCTGCTGCTGCTGTTCGCAGTCTGATCCTTTTGCCATCCTTGCGGTTGGGTGGGGGCGTCATGCGCCCACCCGATTGTGAAACGACCGGCATGGGGTAGGATATGTTCAGCCTGTTGCAACAGACCGCGCCCGTCGTGGTCGAAGAATCTGAAACGGTGATCATCACCGAATCCGCCGAAGCGGCGGGTCATGGCGCCGATGCGGCCCATGCCGTGGCCGCGGCGGATGCAGCCCATGGCGCGGCTGGCCATGCCGCCAGCGCCCCCGGCATGCCGCAACTGGATTTCACCACCTTCGGCAACCAGATCTTCTGGCTGCTGGTCATCCTGGCGGTGATCTACTGGGTTCTGTCGCGGATCGCGCTGCCGCGCATCGGCGGCGTCATCTCGGACCGCCAGGGCGCCATCACCGGCGACCTGATGGCTGCCGAGGAATTCAAGCAGAAGGCCAAGGAGGCCGAGGCCGCCTATGACAAGGCGCTGGCCGACGCCCGCGCCGAGGCCGGCAAGATCGTGGCCGCCAACAAGGCCGAGATCCAGAAGGAACTGGACGCCGCCATCGCCCATGCCGATGCGGAAATCGCCGCGCGCGCGGCGGAATCCGAAAAGCGCATCGGCGAGATCCGCGCCTCGGCCATCGAGGACGCGCGCAATGTCGCCCGCGAGGTGACGGCAGCGCTGGTGGAGAATTTCGGCGGCAAGGTCGACCAGGGTCTGGTCGATGCGGCGGTCGACCAGCGACTGAAGGGGGCGCTGCAATGAAACGTCTGAGCGTTCTCTTTGCCCTGATGGCAAGCCCGGCGCTTGCGGCTTCGGGCCCGTTCTTCTCGCTGCGCAATACCGACTTCATCGTCACGCTGGCCTTTCTGCTGTTCGTCGGCATCCTGGTCTGGTTCCGCGTGCCGCAGATCGTCGGCGGCTTGCTGGACAAGCGGGCCGAAGGCATCCGCAACGACCTGGCCGAAGCCCGCCGCCTGCGCGAGGAAGCGCAGGAGATCTATGCGAGCTACGAGCGCCGCCAGCGCGAGGTCAAGGGCCAGGCGGACGAGATCGTCGCCAATGCCAAGCGCGAGGCGGTTTCGGAAGCCGAAAAGGCCAAGAAGGCGCTGCAACTGTCGATCGAGCGCCGGCTGAAGGCCGCCGAGGAACAGATCGCCAGCGCCGAGGCCGATGCCGTGCGCGCCGTGCGCGACCGGGCTATCCAGACGGCGATCGGCGCCGCGACCGAGATCCTGGGCAAGCAGGCGAGCCCGGCCGAGCGCAGCGCCGGCATCGACCAGGCCATCGAGGAAGTGGGCCGGCGGCTGAACTGAGGCTGCGGAATCGAACGAGAGGGGTGCGGCCAAGCATCCCCATGGGACAGTGACCGGACCCCCGAGGCGGAGACGCTTCGGGGGTTTTTCCTTTTCCGCCCATCGAGGGCGCAAAAGCAAAGGGCCGGCCGCCTTTCGGCTGCCGGCCCGCGCCTGGCGTCCCTGCCGCGATCAGCGGGTCGGGATGATCAGGATCTCCACGCGGCGGTTCTGCGCCCGGCCGGCAGCGGTGTCGTTCGAGGCGACCGGCTGGGTCGCGCCGCGGCCCATGGTGGTGAGGCGCGATTGCGACACGCCGCCGGCGCCCAGGATGCCCGCGACCGAACGCGCCCGGCGCTCGGACAGATCCTGGTTGTAGGCGGCCGAGCCGGTGCTGTCGGTATGGCCGACGATCTGGATGCGGCTGTTGGGATATTGGTTGAGGTTGCGGGCGATGGTGTAGAGATCATTCTGCCCCTGCGCCCCCACCGCCGCGGAATCGGTCGCAAACAGCGTGGTTTCCGGCATCACCACCGACAGGTGGGTGCCGTGGTTCACGATCTGGATGTTCGGGTTGTTCAGCGATTGCTGCAACGCGCGCTGCTGCTGGTCCAGGATCGAGCCGCCGACGGCGCCCGCCGTCGCGCCGATGATCGCGCCCTTCACGGCGTTCGAGCGGCTTTCGCCGGCACCGATCAGGCCGCCCACCACCGCGCCGGCGATGGCGCCCTGCTGGGTGCGGCTGGTCTGCTGGGGCTGGCCGTAGGGATCGGTCGGCGCGCAGGCGCTGATGGCGATCACGCCCGCCGAGGCGAGAAGCAGCGAAATACGGGTCTTCATTCTTTCACCTTTCTTTTCAGGGCGATCCTACGCCGCCTGTCCTTGCGACGCGGCCGGCCTTCCCGTCTCCGGGGGCCGGCGGCTGATGCCCAAACGCGGTCACATTGGCATGGGTTCCGGGCCAACTCCACAGGAATAGACGGGAAATCGCGGCGCGCGGCTCACAAAGCGGCGATGGCGCGGGGCGCGATGCTCGCGCCTTCGCGCGCAAGCAGGGCGCGCTTTACCGCCTCGCCCCAATGATAGCCGCCGATGCGGCCGTCGGTGCGGGTCACGCGATGGCAGGGGATCGCCCAGGAGACCGGGTTTTGCCCGACCGCCGTGCCGACCGCGCGCAGGGCGTTCGGACGGCCGATGCGCTCGGCCAGCATGGCATAGCTGATGACCTGTCCCGGCGGCACTTCGGCCAGGGCACGCCAGACCTGCAACTGGAACGCGGTGCCGCCAAGGCGGACGGGGATCTCGCCCTCGCCGGCCAGCAGGGCCTGGATGGCGGGGGCCAGCGCCTCGGGCGCCTCGACCAGCCGGGCGCCGGGGAAGCGGGCGACCAGGTCGGCCTCGACCCGGTCCTCGGGCATGGGGCCGACAAAGCCCAGGGCCCAGAGCGCGCCGCCCGCCCCCAGCGCCACCACGGTGCCGAGCGGCGTCGGAAAGCGCCCGCGACAAAGCACCGCGCCGGCATGCTGGGCCGGCTGCGTGGTGATCGAGACCCGCAGCCCCGGCTGGGGCTGGGCAAGGGAGAAAAGCGTTCGTGTCATGCCTGACTCGCAATTGACGCCCTGGCAGCCTAGCGCAACCGCGGGCCAAATCCATACGGGAAAGCTTGCGCATGGCGGCGGGGCAGGGCATCTGGGGGCGCATGGCACGCAGCACCCTTTCCCGCCTTCCCCCCGCCTTGCCCTATGCGGCCCAGGTCGCGATCTTTTCGCGCCTGCGCGAGGCCAATCCGCATCCCGTGACCGAGCTGCAATATGTGAATGCCTTCACCCTGCTGGTGGCGGTGGCGCTGTCGGCGCAGGCGACCGATGTCGGGGTGAACAAGGCGACCAAATCGCTGTTCCAGCGCGTGACCACGCCGCAACAGATGCTGGAGCTGGGCGTCGAGGCGCTGACCGAGGAGATCAAGACCATCGGGCTCTACCGCCAGAAGGCCAAGAACGTCATCGCCCTGTCGCGCCGGCTGGTCGAGGAATATGGCGGCGAGGTGCCGCAATCGCGCGCGGCGCTGATGACCCTGCCCGGCGTCGGGCGCAAGACGGCGAATGTCGTGCTGAACAGCGTGTTCAACTTTCCGGCGCAGGCGGTGGACACGCATATCTTCCGCGTCGGCAACCGCACCCGCATCGCGCCGGGCCGCGACGTCGAGGAGGTCGAGCGCGCCATCGAGGACAACGTCCCCGTCCCCTTCCAGCAGAACGCGCATCACTGGCTGATCCTGCACGGCCGCTATATCTGCCAGGCGCGGCGCCCGCGTTGCCGGATCTGCCCCATCGAAGATCTCTGCCCCTATGAGGAGAAGACCGAATGACCACCCCCTACGTGATCGGGATCGGCAATGCCGTGATGGATGTGATCGCGCCGACCTCGGATGCGACGCTGGCGCGGCTGGGGGTGGAAAAGGGCATCATGCAGCTGGTCGACCGCGCGCGATCCGAGTTCCTGATGGCGGCGCAATCGGCCGATCCGCAGGCGGGCAAGGCGCGGCTGGTGCCGGGCGGCTCGGTTGCGAACACCCTGGCGGGGCTGGGAATGCTGGGGCTGCGCACGGCCTTCATCGGCAAGGTGGCGGGCGATCCTCTGGGGCTGAGCTATGCCGAGCAGACCGAGGCGCAGGGCACGGTCTTCGTCAACCCGCCTGTGGCGGGGGACGTGGCCCCGACCTCGCGCTCGATCATCTTCGTGACGCCGGATGGCGAGCGGTCGATGAACACCTACCTGGGGATTTCCGGCGAACTGGGGCCCGACGACGTGAACCCCGCGACCTTCAGCGGCGCGGACTGGCTGTTCCTGGAAGGCTATCTCTTCGACAAGGACGCCGGCAAGGCGGCCTTCCTGAAGGCGGCCGATGCCTGCCACGCGGCGGGCGGGCAGGCGGGGATCGCGCTGTCCGATCCGTTCTGCGTCGACCGTCACCGCGCCGATTTCCGCCGGCTGGTGGCGGGGCCGATGGATTACGTCATCGGCAATGTCCACGAATGGCAGTCGCTCTATCAGGTCGAGGATCTGGAGGAGGCGCTGCGCCTGGCCTCGGCCGATTGCGGGACGGTGATCTGCACCCGCTCGGGCGAGGATGCGATCCTGATCCGCGGGGCCGAGCGGGTAACGGCGCCGGTGCATCGCGTGGTGCCGGTGGATGCGACCGGGGCGGGCGACCAGTTCGCGGCCGGGCTGATCTATGGGCTGGCCATCGGCGCCGACCTGGCGGCGGCGGGGCGGATGGGCTGCATCGCGGCAGCAGAGGTCATCGGCCATGTCGGCGCCCGGCCCGAAAGCGACCTGCGCGCGGCCTTCCGGGCCGAGGAACTGGCCTGATCGCGCCTTGGGGCGCGGTCCCTGGGGTATTTGGGCAACAGAGAAGTGCCGGAAGGGGGAACCCTTCGGCGCTTTTTCTTTGAGTATTCGGGAAACGGTGAAATGCCCTGGTTGCGGGTTTCCTGCCGGGGGTGCGGAATTGGCCCGGCGCCGGTTTTTCTCCGTTCTTCAAATACCCCCGGCAACCGGGCGGACAAGGCTTAACCGGCCCTGCCCGCCGCGAGAGTTCAGGCAGCCTTGTTGCCGGCGCCGGTCCGGCCGTAGAAGCTTTCGCCTTTCGCGGCCATGTCCTTGAGCAGTTGCGGCGCGGCGAAGCGGGCGCCGAATTTCGCCGCCAGATCCTCGGCGATCTCGACCGCACGCGGGGCGCCCAGCATGTCGAGCCAGCCGAAGGGGCCGCCCGACCAGGGCGCGAAGCCCCAGCCGAGGATGGCGCCCACGTCGCCCTCGCGGATGTCCTCGAGCACGCCTTCCTGCAGGGCGCGGACGGCTTCCAGCGATTGCGCGAACATCAGCCGGTGCTGGATTTCGGTCAGCTCGGGCTGGGTGTCGGCTTCGGGCCATTCGGCGGCGAGGCCCGACCAGAAGCCCTGGCGCTTGCCGGCCTCGTCATAATCGTAGAAGCCGGCCTTGGTCTTGCGGCCCAGCCGGCCCTGGTCGGCGAGCCGGAAGATCACCTGGTCCACCGCCCCGTCCGGGTAGGCCTCGCCCATGGCCGCGCGCGTCGCCTTGGCGATCTTGACGCCCAGGTCGATCGAGGTTTCGTCCACCAGTTGCAGCGGTCCCAGCGGCATGCCCATCATCTTGGCCGCGTTCTCGATCAGCGTGGGGCTGACCCCTTCGGCCACCATGCGGATGCCCTCGTTGATATAGGGGATGATGCAGCGGTTGGCGTAGAAGAAGCGCGCGTCGTTGACCACGATGGGCGTCTTGCGGATCTGGCGCACGAAGTCCAGCGCCTTGGCCACCGCGCGCGACCCGGTTTCGCGGCCCTTGATGATCTCGACCAGCAGCATCTTGTCCACCGGGCTGAAGAAATGGATGCCGATGAACTGGTCGGGCCGGGCGCTGGCCTTGGCCAGCTCGCTGATCGGCAGGGTCGAGGTGTTGGTGGCGAAGATCGCGTCCTGCGGGATCACCGCCTCGGCGCGTTTGGTGACTTCGGCCTTGACGGCGGGGTCTTCGAACACCGCCTCGACCACCAGGTCGCAACCTTGCAGGGCGGCGTAATCGGTGGTGGGCGTGATGCGGGCAAGCACCTCGGCCTTCTTCTCTTCGGTGGATTTGCGGCGGCTGATCGCCTTGTCCAGCAGGCCGGTGGAATAGGACTTGCCGCGCTCGACCGCCTCTTGCGTCGAATCGATCAGCACCACCTCGATCCCGGCCATGGCCGAGACATGGGCGATGCCGGCGCCCATCATGCCGGCGCCGAGGATGCCGAGTTTCCTGACCGTCTGGTCCGGCGCCTCGGGGCGGTTCGCGCCCTTCTCCAGCGCCTCCTTGTTGATGAAGAGGCTGCGGATCATCGCCGTGCTGGAGGGGTTCATCAGCACGTTGGTAAACCAGCGCGCCTCGATCTTCAGCGCCGTGTCGAAGGGCACCATGGCGCCTTCATAGACGGCGCTCAGCAGGGCCTTGGCCGCCGGATAGACGCCCAGGGTCTTGCCATGCACCATGGCGCTGGCGCCGACGAAGGTCATGAAGCCGGAAGGGCTATAGGGCTCGCCGCCCGGCATCTTGTAGCCCTTGGCGTCCCAGGGCTTGACCAGGTCGGCATCGCCCGCCTTCAGCACCCATTCGCGGGCGGCTTGCAGGGGGTCGGCAACGACCTCGTCGATCAGGCCGGCGGATTTCGCCCTGGCGGGGTCCGAGAGCTTGCCTTCCAGCAGGAAGGGCGCGGCGCCCATGGCGCCCAGCTTGCGCACCAGCCGGGTGGTGCCGCCGGCGCCGGGGAAGATGCCGACCATGATCTCGGGCAGGCCGATCCTGGCCTTCGGGTTCTCGGCGGCAAAGATGCGATGCGTGGCCAGCGGCAGCTCCAGCCCGATTCCCAGCGCCGTGCCGGGCAGGGCGGCTGCGATGGGCTTGCCGCCCTTTTTCGTCTTGGGGTCCATGCCGGCCAACTCGATCTTGCGCAGCAGGTGGTGCAGCGTCATCACCCCGTCGAAGACCGCCTGCGCGCCGCCCTGCTTCATGCCGGCGATGACGTTCAGGTCCATGCCGGCGGCGAAGTCCTTCTTGCCGCTGGTGATGACGATGCCCTTCACGGCCGCGTCGGCCAGGGCCTTGTCGATCAGCGCGTTCAGTTCGGCCGCACCGTCCAGCGACAGCACGTTCATTGACTTGCCGGGCACGTCCCAGGTGATGATGGCGACGTCGTCGGCGCCTTTATCCATGGTGAAATCGGTCATCTTCCCCTCCGCTCAGACGCGCTCGATGATGGTGGCCGCGCCCATGCCGGACGCGATGCAGAGCGTGGCGAGGCCCACGGTCTTGTCCTGCCGTTCCAGCTCGTCGAGCAGCGTGCCGATGATGATGGCGCCGGTGGCGCCCAGCGGGTGGCCCAGGGCGATGGCGCCGCCATTGACGTTGACCACGGCGGGATCGACCTGGAAGGCCTGCATGAAGCGCAGCACGACCGAGGCGAAGGCCTCGTTCACCTCAAAGAGGTCGATGTCGCTGATCGCCATGCCTGCGTCGCGCAGGATCTTTTCCGTCACCGGCACCGGGCCGGTCAGCATGATGGTCGGGTCGGTGCCGATCTTGGCGGTGGCGCGGATGCGGGCGCGGGGTTTGAGCCCATGCGCCTTGCCGAATTCTGCATTGCCGATCAGCACCGCGGCGGCGCCGTCCACGATGCCCGAGCTGTTGCCGGCGTGGTGGATATGCTCGATGCGGTCCAGATGCGGGTATTTCAGCATCGCCACCTTGTCGAAGCCGGGCATGGACTCGCCCATCTCCTTGAAGCTGGCCTTCAGCTTGGCCAGATCCTCCAGCGTGGTGCCGGGGCGCATGTATTCGTCGCGGTCGAGGATGGTCAGGCCGTTCTGGTCCCTGACCGGCACGATGGACTTGGCGAAGCGGTTCTCTTGCCAGGCCAGGGCGGCGCGGCGCTGGCTCTCGACGGCAAGGGCATCGGCCTCTTCGCGGGTAAAGCCGTATTCGGTGGCGATGATGTCGGCGCTGATGCCCTGCGGGACAAAATAGGTCTTGAAGGTCAGGCTGGGGTCCACGGCGATGGCGGCGCCGTCGCTGCCCATGGCGACGCGGCCCATCATCTCGACGCCGCCGGCGATATAGGCGTCGCCTGCGCCGCCCCTGACCTGGTTCGCGGCCAGGTTCACCGCCTCCATGCCCGAGGCGCAGAAGCGGTTGATGGCGAGGCCGGGGATCGACTCGTCCAGGTCGGATTCCAGCACCGCCGAGCGGGCGAGGCAGCCGCCCTGTTCCTTGACCTGGGTGACATTGCCCCAGATCACGTCCTCGACGGCATGGCCCTCGAGCCCGTTGCGCTCCTTGACGGCATTCAGCAGCCGGGCGGAAAGCGCGACCGAGGTGACTTCGTGCAGGCTGCCGTCCGGGCGGCCCTTGCCGCGCGGGGTGCGGGCGGCGTCGTAGATATAGGCTTCGGTCATGCGTCCTCCTTCGCGGCCCGGTCCGCGGGATTGCCGGGCATCAGGTCATAGGGATGTTTCCAGCCGGGCAGGGCCTGGATGCGGTCCAGCCAGGCGTCGATCCGGGGCCATTCGCCGCGGTCGAAGCCGAAAGGCTCGGGGTAATAGAGATAGCTGCAACAGGACAGGTCGGCGATGGTGGGCCGGTCGCCCGCCAGCCAGTCGCGCCCGGCCAGATGCCCGTCCAGCGTCTTCAGCGCCGCCTTGCAGCGCCCCTGCAGCCAGGCGATGACCTCGGCGGGGCGTTTCTCGGGCGGCAGGAAGTTCATCAGGAAGCGCAGCGTGCCGAATTGCGACGAGCCCTTGTGGTTGTCCCAGAACAGCCAGCGCAGGATCTCGCTCCGGTCGCCGTCCATGAAGCGCCCGGTCCTTTCGGCCAGGTGCAGCAGGATCACGCCCGACTGGGCCAGGGTCAGGCCGTCCTGGACGTATACCGGCGCCTCGCCCATCCCGTTCAAGGCGCGATAGTCGGCGCCGCGCATGGCGCCGCCGAAGAAATCCACGAAGACCGGCTGCCAGGGATGACCGGTCAGCTGCATCATCAGCGCCACCTTGTAGGAATGGCCGGATTCTCCGAAGCAGTGAAGCTGGGCGGTCATGCTGTTTCCTTTCCTTCGACTTGGCGCCGGGCTTCCCGGTCGCATGGGTATTTTACAACGAAGAAGACGCGCCTTAACCTTGTCTTAACCGCTCCCTGCGAAACTCGGCGGTGCGGTACAGGCTGGGGAGCCGATGACCGCCAACGGAGAAGTCGCCCCGGTCATTTGGCCAAAACCTGTCCCGCCTGAACCGCGGGGGTGGCCGGGGCGCAACCTGCCGATTTCTTCGTTGCCCAAATACCCATGCGACCTTGCCGCCAGGCGCCCCCCTTGCCCGTTTCAGAACCGCCCTGCATCCAGCGCCATCACCGGCTCGGCGCCCGAGCGGATGCGGGCCAGATGCGCCGCGGTCATCGGCAGCTGTCGCGCCATGTAATAGCGGCCGGTCGCCAGCTTGGTCTCGTGGAAGGCCGGATCCTCGGTAGCGCCATCCAGCGCCGCCTTGGCCGCAGCCGCCATCCGCGTCCACATCAGCCCCAGCGCCACATGGCCGAAGAGGTGCATGAAGTCGTAGGAGCCCGCCAGCGCCGCGTTCGGGTTCTTCATCCCCTGTTCCATGAAGAACATCGCCGCCGATTGCAGATCCTTCGAGGCCGCCTTCAGCGGCTCGCAGAAGCCGGCCTTCAGCGCCGCGTCGCCCTCATGCGCCTTGATCTCGGCCTTGACCAGCTCGAAGAAGGCCATGACCGGCTTGCCGCCCTCGGCCGCGAGCTTGCGGCCGACGAGGTCCAGCGCCTGCACCCCGTTCGCGCCCTCGTAGATCATGGCGATGCGGGCGTCGCGGACGAATTGCGACATGCCCTGTTCCTCGATATAGCCGTGGCCGCCGAAGACCTGCTGGGCCTGCACCGCCGTCTCGAAGCCCTTGTCGGTCAGGAAGCCCTTGATCACTGGCGTCAGCAGCGAGACGAGGTCATGGGCCTCCTTGTCCTCGGCCAGAACGGCGCGGTCGATCAGATGCGCGCCCCAGAAGGCCAGCGCGCGGGCGCCCTCGAGGAAGCTTTTCTGGTCCATCAGGTTGCGGCGGATGTCGGGATGCACGATCAGCGGATCGGCCGGACCCGCAGGGTTGGCATCGCCCGTCACCGCGCGGCCCTGCAGCCGGTCGCGGGCATAGGCGACGGCGTTCTGATAGGCGGCCTCGGCCACGGAATAGCCTTGCAGGCCGACGCCGATCCGGGCCTCGTTCATCATGGTGAACATGGCGCGCATGCCCTTGTGCAGCTCGCCCAGGAGCCAGCCTTTCGCGCCGTCATAGTTCATCACGCAGGTGGCATTGCCGTGGATGCCCATCTTTTCTTCCAGGTTGCCGACCGAGACGGCGTTCCTGTCGCCCAGGGAGCCGTCCTCGTCGACCAGGAATTTCGGCACGATGAAAAGCGAGATGCCCCTGGTGCCCTCGCCCCCGCCCGGCGCCTTGGCCAGGACCAGGTGGATCACGTTTTGCGACATGTCGTGGTCGCCGGCCGAGATGAAGATCTTCTGCCCGGTGATCAGGTAGCTGCCGTCCTGCTGCGGCTCGGCCCTGGTGCGCAGCAGGCCCAGGTCGGTGCCGGCATGGGGCTCGGTCAGGTTCATGGTGCCGGTCCATTCGCAGCTGACCATCTTCGGCAGGTAGGTGGCCTTCTGCTGTTCGGTGCCATGGGCGTGGATGGCGGAATAGGCGCCATGCGTCAGGCCCTGATACATGGTGAAGGCCATGTTCGAGGCCGAGAACATCTCGCCCGCCGCCAGGCCGATCACATAGGGCATGCCCTGGCCGCCGTATTCCGGGTCGCAGTCGAGCGCGGTCCAGCCGCCCTCGCGCATCTGTTCGAAGGCTTCCAGGAAGCCCCTGGGGGTATGGACCACGCCGTTTTCCAGAGTGCAGCCCTCGCGGTCGCCGACGGCGTTCAGCGGCGCCAGCACCTCGGAGGCGAGCTTGCCGGCCGCCTCCAGCACGGCCTGGGTGAAGTCGCGGTCAAGATCGCCGTAACCCGGCAGATCCTGGTTCGAGATGTCCAGCACGTCATGCAGCACGAATTGCATGTCGCGGACGGGCGCGGAATAGGTGGTCATCGGTCCTCCCGAAAGTTCGCCCTCAGGCGTCGGATTTCAGTCTTTGCAGCGCGGCCTCGCCCTCGGCGATCTGCTGGCGCAGCTCGGCGATGGCCTCGCCCAGTTCGCGGTGCTGCCGCTCCATGTCGGCAAGCCGGTCGCGGGCGGTGGCGAGCGTGGCTTCGGTCTGGGTGATGTTGCGTTCGGCCGGGTCGTAAAGCTCCAGCAATTGCCGGATCTGCTCCAGCGAGAAGCCGAAGCGCTTGCCGCGCAGGATCAGGGTCAGCCGGGCGCGGTCCGAGCGGCCGTAAAGCCGATGCTGGCCGCGGCGCTGCGGAAACAGCAATTCGCGGGATTCGTAGAATCGCAGCGTGCGCGGCGTGACGTCGAAGGCGTCGCACATCTGGCGGATGGTCAACAGCTCGTCGCCCATGGCCGATCCTCTCCCCTTGGCACATTCACTTGCCGGGGAATATAGGTCGAGTTGACGTGCGCGTAAGGGGGGACGTGGCGTCAGCGCCCGGCTCAGCCCCTTTTCGCCGTCCCGGCGCCGTTCTGGCCCGCCCCGTCCTGGCCCGCGCCATCCTGGCCCATGCCGTCCAGGATCGCGACGGTGTCGTTGCGCAGGGCCAGCAATTCGGTCATCGAGGCTTCGAGCTCGTCGCGCTGCTGGCGCAGCACCTCGAGCTGGCGGTCGGCCAGTTCGATCCAGACGCGATACTGCTCCTGCGTGCCCTTTTCGCCATAGATCAGCAGCCATTGCCGGATGTCCTCGAGCGAGAAGCCGAAGCGGCGGCCGCGCAGGATCAGCTTCATCCGGGCGATCTCGCGCGGGCCGTAGAAGCGCGAGCGGCCTTCCTTGCGGGGGCTGAGCAGCTCGATGTATTCGTAATAGCGCAGCGTCCGGGGCGTCACGTCGAACCGTGCGCACATTTCCTTGAAGCCAATGTATTCGCTATCGGACATCGGATGAACTCTATGCTGCGGTTGCGGCGCAGCCTAGCGCGGGGGCGGATCAAACTCAACCATTGGTCGGGCGGGCTTGCCTGCGGGTCGCGGGCTGCTACCATTGCCGCCTGCAAGCCAAGCAAGAGGCCAGGGGCATGAGCGAACCGTCGCCAGAGGACGAGCTTGAACAACGCCGGCGCATCGCGCGCCAGTTCATCGAGGTGATCCCCCATGCGCGGGCGCTTGGCATGCGGCTGGACCAGCTTTCCGCCGAGGGGGCCGAGATCTCGTTGCCCTGGCGCGAGGATCTGGTCGGCGATCCGCGCAGCGGGGTGATCCATGGCGGGGTGATCTCGGCCCTGATGGACACGTGCAGCGGCGCGGCGGTGATGGCGCATCCGACCGGGGCGCGCTCGACCGCGACCATCGACCTGCGCATCGACTACATGCGCGCGGCGACGCCCGGCCAGACCATCCGCGCCAAGGCAAGCTGCTATCACATCACCCGCTCGGTCGCCTTCGTGCGTGCCTGGGCGATGGATGACGACGAATCCCGGCCCGTGGCCTCGGCCACCGGCGCCTTTACCGTCGAGAGGTGACATGGCCCCGCGCAACGAACCCCTCGACGCCATCAAGTCGCGGCGCAACAACACGCTGAACGCGCTGGTTTCCAGCGTGCCCTATATCCGCTGGCTGGGCATCGGCTTCGACCGCCGCGGCGACGAACTGACCGCCGTGCTGCCCTTTGACGAGAAGCTGATCGGCAACCCGATGCTGCCGGCGATCCATGGCGGGGTGACGGCCGCCTTCCTGGAGGTCACGGCCATCGTCGAGCTGACCTGGACCGCGATCTGGGAAGACATGGAGCAGGGCCGCATCGCCCCCGACGCCGCCGTGCCCGAAAGCCTGCCGCGCCTGCCCAAGACCATCGACTTCACCGTGGACTACTTGCGCTCCGGCCTGCCGCGCGACGCCTATGCGCGGGCGCGGGTGGTGCGCTCGGGGCGGCGCTATGCCAGCGTGCATGTCGAGGCCTGGCAGGACCAGCGCCAGAAGCTGCTGGCCCAGGCGACCGGGCATTTCCTGATGCCGCAGGATGGCTGAGGAGCATGGCTGAGACGCTGGCCGGCCGGTCCGAGAACCCGGCCGAGGCCGATCTCTCGCACCGCCGGGTGCTGGCCATCGCCCTGCCGGTGGTGCTGTCGAACGCGACCATCCCGATCCTGGGCGCGGTGGATACCGGCGTCATCGGCCAACTGGGCGAGGCCGCGCCCATCGGTGCGGTGGGGCTGGGCGCGGTGATCCTGACCTCGGTCTACTGGATCTTCGGCTTCCTGCGCATGGGCACCTCGGGGCTGGTGGCGCAGGCGCATGGCGCGGGCGACGATGGCGAATCCGGCGCGCATCTGCTGCGGGCGCTGGGGATCGGGCTGGCGGCGGGGCTGGTCTTCATCCTGGCGCAGGGGTTGCTGTTTGCCGGCGCCTTCCGGCTGGCGCCGGCCTCGGCCGAGGTCGAGGCGCTGGCCCGGCAATACCTGGCGCTGCGCATCTGGGGGGCGCCGGCGACCATCTCGCTTTACGCCGTCACCGGCTGGCTGATCGCCACCGAGCGGACGCGCCGGATCCTGGCGCTGCAATTGCTGATGAACGGGCTGAACATCGTCCTGGACCTGTGGTTCGTGCTGGGGCTGGGCTGGGGCGTGCGCGGCGTCGCGGGCGCGACGCTGATCGCGGAATGGTCCGGCCTGGCGCTGGGGCTGTGGTTCGCGCGCGATGCCCTGCGCGCTGCGATCCGGCGCGCCGGGCTGCTGGCGCGCGAGCGGATCGAGGAACTGGCGCGGGTGAACGGCGACATCCTGATCCGGTCGGTGCTGCTGCAAGGCTCGTTCACCACCTTCATGTTCCTGGCCGCGGGGCAGGGCGACGTGACGCTGGCCGCCAACCAGGTGCTGCTGCAATTCCTGTCCATCGTCGCCTATGGGCTGGACGGTTTCGCCTTTGCCGCCGAATCGCTGGTCGGGCAGGCGGTGGGCGCGCGCCGGCCCGACCGGCTGCGGCAGGCGGCGCGGCTGACCTCGGCCTGGGGCGTCCTGGGCGCGGGGCTTTTGTCGGCGGTGTTCCTGCTGGGCGGGCCGGCGATCATCGACCTGCTGACCACCGCGCCCGAGGTGCGGGCCCAGGCGCGTGCGTTCCTGCCCTGGCTGGTCGCGGCGCCGCTGGTCGGCATCGCCTCGTGGATGCTGGACGGCATCTTCATCGGCGCCACCCGCACGCGCGAGATGCGCGACGCCATGCTGGTCGCGGTCGGGATCTATGCGGTGCTGGTGGTGGTGTTGCCGCCGATCTGGGGCAACCACGGGCTTTGGGCGGCGCTGATGGCGTTGAACGCGCTGCGCGGCCTGACCATGTGGCGGCTTTATCCCAGGGTCGTGGCGGCGGCGGGCTGAGATGCGGAACGCCCCGGAATCCGGGGCGTCGGCGTCTTGCGAAAGCTCAAAGCTCGTTGATGATCTGTTCGCGCGCGGTGACGCGCAGCTCGGCCATCTTGGCGCGGATGGTGTCCTCGTCGGCCTGGCCGGCCAGGTCGGCCGCCAGCTTGCGGAACACGTCCTCGTCGCCCGGCTCGTCGAAATCCGAGGTGACGACGGTCAGCGCATAGGCGCGGGCATCGTCGCCCGTCTTGCCCAGAAGGCCGGCCGCCCATTCACCCAGCAGGCGGTTGCGCCGCGCCTCGGCCTTGAAGTTCAGTTCCGCATCATGGGCGAATTTCGCCTCATGCGCGCGCTCGCGGTCGTCAAAAGTGGTCATGGCGGCCTCCGGCTTGGGATTATCCCGTGGATATTGCGCAGGATATGCCCATGCGGGCGGGCCATCGCAAGCCCGTATTGCCCATGACCCCGTTTCTGGCCTATAGCCGCATAAAGATTGTCACCTTGCGGACGGGAGACGCGCAGCATGGCACCAAGGCGCAAGAAAATCTACGAAGGCAAGGCCAAGATCCTCTACGAGGGCACCGAGCCCGGCACGCTCATCCAGTATTTCAAGGATGACGCCACCGCCTTCAACGCCCAGAAGAAGGCCACGGTCGAGGGCAAGGGCGTGCTGAACAACCGCCTGTCCGAGTTCTTCATGACCGGGCTGACCAATATCGGCGTGCCGAACCACTTCATCCGCCGCATCAACATGCGCGAGCAGTTGGTGCGCCAGGTCGAGATCATCCCGCTGGAAGTGATCGTGCGTAATTTCGCCGCAGGCTCGATCTCGAAGCGCCTGGGCATGGAGGAGGGCACGCCGCTGCCGCGCCCCATCGTCGAATACAGCTTCAAGAACGACGAGCTGGGCGATCCCTTCGTGTCCGAGGAATACATCATCGCCTTCGGCTGGGCATCGCAGCAGGACCTGGACGACATCGTGAGCCTGGCGCTGCGGGTGAACGATTTCCTGTCGGGCGTGTTCTTCGGCGTCGGCATCAAGCTGATCGACTTCAAGATCGAGGTCGGCCGCATCTGGGACGGCGATTTCATGCGCCTGGTGGTCGCCGACGAGATCAGCCCGGATTCATGCCGGCTCTGGGACGTGAAGACCGGGCAGAAGCTGGACAAGGACGTGTTCCGCCGCGACCTGGGCAGCCTGACCGATGCCTATACCGAGGTGGCGCGCCGGCTGGGCCTGATGCCCGCCAACACCACCTCGCTGACCAAACCCACCCTGATCAACTGAGAGGCCCTGCCGATGAAAGCCCGTGTCACCATCATGCTGAAGGATGGCGTTCTGGATCCCCAGGGCGAGGCGATCCGGCACGCGCTGGGGGGCCTGGGCTTTGCCGGCGTCTCGGGCGTGCGCCAGGGCAAGGTGATCGAGCTGGACCTGGTGGCATCCGATGCCGAGGCGGCGAAGGCCGAGGTCGCGCGCATGTGCGAGGGCCTGCTGGCCAATACCGTGATCGAGAAATACGCGGTCGAGATCGTCTGATCCGTTCGGGCCGGGGCTCTGCCCCGGACCCCGGGATATTTGGACACGAAAGAAAGGGGCTTGGGGAGGGCGGCTTCGTGATCGACAAGCTGTCCATGTTCATGGCCCTGGCGCGCGAGAAGCATTTCGGCCGCGCCGCCGAATCGCTGGGCATCACCCAGCCCACCCTGTCATCCGCCATCCGGGCGCTGGAAGAGCAGCTGGGCGTGCAGCTGGTCCGGCGCGGTTCGCGTTTCCAGGGGCTGACGCCCGAGGGCGAGCGCGTGCTGGGCTGGGCGCGGCGCATCGTCGCCGATGCCCGCGCCATGCAGGCCGAGATGCAGGCGAGCCGCAAGGGCGTTTCGGGGCGGCTGCGCATCGGCGTCATCCCGACCGCCATGCCGCGAATCGCCGAGCTGACCGGGCCTTTCCTGCGCCGCCATCCCAATGCCGGGGTCTCGATCCTGTCGCGCAGCTCGGACGAGATCCGCGACCAGATCGAGGCGCTGGAGCTGGATGCCGGCGTCACCTACCTGGACAGCGAGCCGCTGGGCCGGGTGCAGAGCCTGCCGCTGTATCGCGAGACCTATTGCCTGATCGACCGCGGCGAGCTGGCGGGGCCGGCGGATTGGGCCGAGACCGCCACCCGGCCGCTATGCCTGCTGACCCCGGACATGCAGAATCGCCGCATCGTCACCCGGCACCTGGTCGAGGCCGGGGCGGATGCGCTGCCGCGGGTCGAATCGACCTCGATGCTGGCGATCCTGTCGCATGTGGCGACCGGCGACTGGGCCGCCATCCTGCCGCGGGCGTTGGCGCGCGGCCTGCCGCTGCCCGAGGGGGTGCGGGCGCGCGACCTGACCGGGAACGGGCATATGGTCGGGCTGGTCGTCGCCCGGCGCGAGCCGCATCCGCCGCTGGTCGAGGCGCTGATCCGCATCGTCTCGTCGATTGATACCTTCAATCAATAGACGATATATCACGATTGTTCTGTCTATCGTGGGGCTCTAGTCTGGGTAAAACAATTGAGCCCGGACCGACCCAGCCATGACTTCACCAGCGATCGACGCTGATTTCCTTTTGCGCCTTGACGAAATCATCGCCGCCCACAAGGGCCGCGAGGGGCCGCTTTTGCCCATCCTGCACGACATCCAGGCCGAATGGGGCCATGTCCCCGAGGAGGCGCAGCCGGTGCTGGCCGAGGCCCTGGGCATGACCCGCGCCGAGGTTCATGGCGTCGTCAGCTTCTATCACGATTTCCGCGACCATCCGCACGGCCGGCATGTGCTGCGGCTGTGCCGGGCCGAGGCCTGCCAGTCGATGGGCGCCGAGGCGTTGGCCGATGAGGTGCGCCAGGCGCTGGGGATCGACTGGCACCAGACCACGCCCGACGGGCGGCTGACGCTGGAGCCGGTGTTCTGCCTGGGGCTTTGCGCCTGCGCGCCCTCGGCCCAGATGGGCGACAGGCTGGTTGGCCGGGCGAACCTGGCCAAGGTGCGGAAACTGGTGGCTGAAGCGGGCATGGGGGCGGGCGCATGAGGGTCTGGGTTCCCCTGGATGCCGCCGCGCGGGCGCTGGGCGCCGACGAGGTGGCCGAGGCGCTGGGGCGCGAGTTCACCGTCACCCGCAACGGCACGCGCGGCATGATCTGGCTGGAGCCCCTGGTCGAGGTCGAGCGCGACGGCCTGCGCCATGGCTATGGGCCGGTCGGGCCCGAGGATGCGGCCTCGGTCGCCGAGGCGATCCGCATCGGCGGCGATCATCCGCTGGCGCTGGGCCCGGTCGAGGATCTGCCCTGGATGAAGGCGCAGACCCGGCTGACCTTTGCCCGCGTCGGCGTGATCGACCCGCTGTCGGTCGAGGAATACGAGGCGCATGGCGGCTTGGCCGGCCTGCGCCGCGCCATCGGCATCGGGCCGGAACGGATCGTCGCGGAAGTCACCGAATCCGGGCTGCGCGGCCGGGGCGGCGCCGGTTTCCCGACCGGGATCAAGTGGAAGACCGTGGCCGGTGCCAAGGCGGCGCGGAAATACATCGTCTGCAATGCCGACGAGGGCGATTCGGGCAGCTTCGCCGACCGCATGCTGATGGAGGGCGATCCGCTGGTCCTGATCGAGGGCATGGCGATCGCCGGCATCGCCGTGGGCGCGGTGCAGGGCTATGTCTATATCCGCAGCGAATATCCCGACGCGATCCGGCTGATGGAGGCCGCCATTGGCAAGGCGCGGCAGGCCGGCATCCTGGGCCAGTCGGTGCTGGGCTCGGGCCATGCCTATGACATGGAGGTGCGGGTCGGCGCCGGCGCCTATGTCTGCGGCGAGGAAACCAGCCTGCTCAACAGCCTGGAGGGCAAGCGCGGCGTGGTGCGGGCCAAGCCGCCGATCCCGGCGCTGGAGGGCTTCCTGGGCCGGCCGACGGTGGTCAACAACGTGATCTCGCTGGCCTCGGTGCCCTGGATCCTGACCCATGGCGGGGCGGAATACGCGAAGCTGGGCATCGGGCGATCCAAGGGCACCATCCCGATCCAGATCGCCGGGAACGTGAAATACGGCGGGCTGTTCGAGGCCGCCTTTGGCATGAGCCTGCGCCAGATCATCGAGGAGATCGGCGGCGGCACCGCCTCGGGCCGGCCGGTCAAGGCGGCGCAGGTGGGCGGGCCCTTGGGCTCCTATATCCCGCATTGGGATTTCGACGTGCCCTTCGGCTACGAGGAACTGGCCACCAAGGAGGGGCTCTTGGGCCATGCCGGCATCACCGTCTTCGACGACACGGCCGACATGCTGAAGCTGGCGCGCTTTGCCATGGAGTTCTGCGCCGTGGAAAGCTGCGGCAAATGCACGCCCTGCCGCATCGGCTCGATCCGGGGCGTCGAGACCATCGACCGCATCGCCCAGGGCGACGAGACGGGGATCCCGATCCTCACCGATCTTTGCAACACGATGAAATGGGGCTCGCTCTGCGCGCTGGGGGGCTTTGCGCCCTTCCCGGTCATGTCGGCGCTGACCCATTTCCCCGAGGATTTCAGCGGGCGCCGCGAGCCCCGCCCCATAACCAGGAGCCGGGAGGCCGCCGAATGAAGGATTTCATCATTCCCGACCGCGACATGGGCACCCCCGCGGTCAACTCCGACGTTACCGTGAACCTGCTGGTTGATGGTATCCCGGTCAGCGTTCCCGCCGGAACCAGCGTCATGCGCGCGGCCGCCGTGGCGGGGATCTCGGTGCCCAAGCTTTGCGCCACCGACCATCTTGCCGCCTTCGGCTCCTGCCGGCTTTGCGTGGTGCAGATCGAGGGGATGCGGGGCCTGCCGGCATCCTGCACGACTCCGGTGGCCGAGGGCATGGTGGTCCATACCCAGACCGATGAGGTGGCCCAGGTCCGCAAGGGGGTGATGGAACTTTACATCAGCGACCATCCGCTGGACTGCCTGACCTGCGCCGCCAATGGCGATTGCGAGCTTCAGGACATGGCCGGCGCCGTGGGCCTGCGCGAGGTGCGCTATGAGCCGGGCAAGAACCATTTCGCCCGCCGCGACGCCGAGGGGCCGAACCCGGAATACCGGCCCAAGGACCAGTCGAACCCCTATTTCACCTTCGATCCGGCGAAATGCATCGTCTGCTCGCGTTGCGTCCGGGCCTGCGAGGAGGTGCAGGGCACCTTCGCGCTGACCATCGAGGGGCGGGGCTTCGACAGCCGCGTTTCTGCCGGCATGGCCTCGGACAGTTTCCTGTCGTCGGATTGCGTCAGCTGCGGCGCCTGCGTGCAGGTCTGCCCGACCGCGACGCTGATCGAGAACAGCGTGATCCAGATCGGCACCCCCGAGCATATCGTCAAGACGACCTGCGCCTATTGCGGCGTCGGCTGTTCCTTTGACGCGCATATGCGCGGCGAGGAAGTGGTGCGCATGGTGCCCAGCAAGGACGGCAAGGCCAACCACGGCCACAGCTGCGTCAAGGGCCGCTTTGCCTGGGGCTATGCCACGCATCGCGAACGCCAGACCCAGCCCATGGTGCGCGAACGGATCACCGATCCCTGGCGCGTGGTCAGCTGGGACGAGGCGCTGGATTTCGCCGCCACCCGGCTGCGCCAGGCGCAGGCGGATTTCGGGCGCGATTCCATCGGCGTCATCACCTCGTCGCGCTGCACCAACGAGGAAACCTATCTGGTGCAGAAGCTGGCGCGCGCGGTCTTTCACAACAACAACACCGACACCTGCGCCCGCGTCTGCCATTCGCCCACCGGCTACGGGCTGAAGACCACCTTCGGCACCTCGGCCGGCACGCATGACTTCGATTCGGTCGATGAGACCGACCTGGCGCTGGTCATCGGCGCCAACCCGACCGACGGGCATCCGGTCTTTGCCAGCCGGCTGCGCAAGCGGCTGCGCGAGGGGGCGGGGCTGATCGTGCTGGACCCGCGCCAGATCGACCTGCTCAAGACCCCGCATATGGGCGAGGGACTGCACCTGCCGCTGCGCCCCGGCACCAATGTCGCCATGCTGACCGCCATGGCGCATGTGATCGTGGCCGAAAAGCTTTATGACGAGGCCTTCATCCGCGAGCGCTGCGACTGGGACGAGTTCCTGGCCTATGCCGAATTCCTGCTGGATCCGCGCCATGCGCCCGAGGCGGTCGAGACGCTGGCCCGCGTCCCGGCCGAGCTGATCCGCAAGGCCGCCCGCGCCTATGCCGCCGCGCCCCGCGCCAGCATCTATTACGGCCTGGGCGTGACCGAGCATTCGCAGGGCTCGACCACCGTCATGGCCATCGCCAACCTGGCGATGCTGACCGGCAATATCGGGAAGCCCGGCACCGGCGTGAATCCGCTGCGCGGCCAGAACAACGTGCAGGGTTCCTGCGACATGGGCAGCTTCCCGCATGAATATCCGGGCTATCGCCATGTCTCGGACCCCGAGACGCGGGCGATCTATGAACGCGCCTGGGGCGTCGAGCTGTCGCCCGAACCGGGCCTGCGCATCCCCAACATGTTCGACGAGGCGCTGGCCGGCCGGTTCCGCGGGCTCTATTGCCAGGGCGAGGACATCGTGCAATCCGACCCCGACACCCGGCACGTCACCGCGGCGCTGGCGGCGATGGACATCGTCGTCGTGCAGGATCTGTTCCTGAACGAGACCTCGAACTACGCGCATGTCTTCCTGCCGGGCTCGAGCTTCCTGGAAAAGAACGGCACCTTCACCAATGCGGAACGCCGCATCAACATGGTCCGCCGCGCCATGACGCCCAAGAACGGCTACGAGGACTGGGAAGTCACCCAGATGCTGGCCAACCGCATGGGCGCCGCCTGGTCCTATACGCACCCGCGCGAGATCATGGCCGAGATCGCGCTGACCACCCCCAGTTTCGCCGGCGTCAGCTACGACCTGCTGGAGCGCGAGGGCTCGGTGCAATGGCCCTGCAACGACAAGGCGCCGCTGGGCACGCCGGTCATGCATATCGACGGCTTCGTGCGCGGCCGGGGCAAGTTCGTCCATACCGAATATGTGGCGACCGAGGAACGCACCGGGGCGCGCTTCCCGCTGTTGCTGACCACCGGGCGGATCCTGTCGCAATACAACGTCGGCGCCCAGACCCGGCGGACCGAGAACGTGGTCTGGCACCCCGAGGACATCCTGGAGATCCATCCCTCGGACGCCGAGAACCGCGGCATCCGCGAAGGCGACTGGGTGCGCGTGGCCTCGCGTTCGGGCGACACGACGCTGCGCGCGCATATCACCGAGCGGGTGGCGCCGGGCGTGGTCTATACGACCTTCCATCACCCGACGACTCAGGCCAATGTGGTGACGACGGACAATTCCGACTGGGCCACCAACTGCCCCGAGTTCAAGGTGACGGCCGTGCAGGTCAGCCCCTCGAACGGCCCCTCGGAATGGCAAGAGGAGTATCGCCATCATTCCGACCTCGCCCGCCGCATCCTGCCCACCGCCGCCGAGTGACGGCATGCGGGACGTGAAGGCCGGCGTGCTGCGCTGGGACGGCGAAGGCCAGGGCGGCGGCTGGCGGCCCATCGAGCCGCCCCCGGCGCCGCAGGAATGCCCGGTGGCCATCGTCATCGACGGCATGAGCCAGGCGGTGCTGATGGCGACGCCGCATGACCTGCGCGACTTTGCCCTGGGCTTCGCCCTGACCGAGGGGCTGGTCGCCGCGCCAGAGGATGTCGAGGGCTTCGAGGAGGCCGAGGTTTCCGCCGGCGGCTTTCCCGCGCGCGAGGCGCGGCTCTGGCTGCGCCCCGGCCTGGCCGCCCGGCTGGCCGAGCGGCGGCGCAGCATGATCGGCCCGGTGGGCTGCGGGCTGTGCGGCGTCGACAGCATCGAGGCGGCGCTGCCCCGGATCGTGCCGGTCGCCTCGGACTGGTCCATGCCGCCCGCGGACGTGGCCCGCGCCATGGCCGCGCTGACCCAGGGCCAGGTCTTGCGGCACCGGACCCCCGCCATCCACGGCGCCGCCTTCTGGGACGGCGCCCGCGGGCTGACGCGCGAGGATGTCGGGCGGCACAATGCGCTGGACAAGCTGGCGGGCGCGCTGGCGCTTGCCGGACTGGCGGCCGGGCAGGGCGCCATCGTCATGTCCTCGCGCCTGTCGGTCGACCTGGTGCAGAAGGCTGCCCGCATCGGCGCGCCGATCCTGATCGGCGCCAGCGCGCCGACGGCCCTGGCGCTGCAATGGGCCGAGCGCGCCGGCATCGCCCTGATCGCCCGCGCCAGGGGCGCGAGCTTCGATCTTTACACCCATCCCCGGCGCATTGCCGGAAGCTGAGGCGACATGTCCCACGACCATTCGAAACTGATCCGCATGGCCAGCCAGATGGCGCAATTCTTCGGCACCCAGCCCGACCGGCCGGCGCCCGAGGCGGTGGCCGCGCATATCAACGAATCCTGGACGCCGCGGATGCGGCAGGATTTCGTGGACCAGATCCGCGCCGGGGCCGAGGCCGACCCGGTGGTGCGCGAGGCGGCCGCCTTCGTCCGCCTGCCGGCCGCCTGATTTTGCCCCTGCCACCCCGTCTGGCGTCGTGCTAGCGTGGCGGCATGGCACAGCTACCTTCCCGGCAAGAGATTCTCGACTGGGTGTCCGCCCACCCGGACGCCACCGCGAAACGCGACATCGCGAAAGCCTTCGGCATCAAGGGTGCCGAGCGCATCGAGCTGAAGCGGCTGCTGAAGGAGCTGGAATCCGAGGGGCTGCTGGAACGCCGCCGCCGCCATTACCACGATGCCGAGCGGCTGCCGCCGGTCACGGTGCTGCAGCTGCTGCCGCCCGACCGCGACGGCGACATCTTCGCCAAGCCGCTGGAATGGCAGGGCGAGGGGCCGATGCCGCGCATCCTCTATGCGGCGCTGAAATCCGACCCGGCGGTGGCGCCGGGCGAGCGCATCCTGGCCCGGCTGATCGAGACGCGGGGCGAGGATCACGACTACCAGGCCCGGCTGATCCGCCGCATCGGCACGGTGCAGCACCGCATCGTCGGCATCTTCCGCGCCGCGGCCGGCGGGTCCGAGGCGGGCGGCCGCATCCTGCCCATCGACAAGGGCCAGGACAAGGAATGGCAGATCCGCCCCGGCGACGTGCATGGCGCGAAAAGCGGCGAGCTGGTCGAGGCCGAGCAGGTCGGCCCCCGCGGCCGCATCGGCCTGCCCGTGGCGCGGATCGTCGAGCGGCTGGGCGACCCGTCGGCGCCCAGGGCCGTCAGCCTGATCGCCATCCACCAGCACGGCATCCCCGACGATTTCCCCGACGAGGCGATCGCCGAGGCCGATGCCGCCCGCCCGGCGACGATGAAGGGGCGCGAGGATCTGCGCCCCCTGCCCTTCATCACCATCGATCCCTCGGACGCGCGCGACCGCGACGATGCCGTGGCGGCCGAGACGCATGAGGACGGCGGCGCCACGGTCTGGGTCGCCATCGCCGACGTGGCGCATTACGTCCGCCCCGGCTCGGCGCTGGACCGCGAGGCGAGGAACCGTGGCAATTCCACCTATTTTCCCGACCGGGTGGTGCCGATGCTGCCCGACATCCTGTCGAGCGACCTCGGCTCGCTGCACCAGGGCGTGGACCGGCCGGTCATCGCAGTCAGGATGCGGCTGGACGCGCAGGGCAACAAGACCGGCCACAGCTTCTACCGCGGCATGATCCGCTCGGCCGCGAGCCTGGCCTATGAACAGGCGCAGGCGGCGGCCGACGGCAGCCCGGACGACCAGACCGCGCCGCTGCTCGACGCCGTGATCCACCCGCTCTGGCACGCCTACGGGCTGCTCAAGGCCGCGCGGCAGCGCCGCCAGCCGCTGGAACTGGACCTGCCCGAGCGCCGTATCGAGCTGACCCCCGACGGTCGGGTGAAATCGGTGAACTTCCGCGAACGCTACGACGCGCACCGGCTGATCGAGGAATTCATGGTCCTGGCCAATGTCGCCGCGGCCGAGGAACTGGAGCGCCTGCGCCGCCCGCTGCTCTACCGCGTCCACGAGGAGCCGACGGTCGAAAAGCTGGACGCGCTGCGCGAGGTGGCCGAGGCCTCGGGCTTCACCCTGGCCAAGGGGCAGGTGCTGCAGACCCGGCACCTGAACCGGCTGCTGGAACAGGCCGAGGGCTCGGAATTCGACGAGCTGATCAACATGACGGCGCTGCGCTCGATGCAGCAGGCCTATTACAACCCCGAGAATTTCGGCCATTTCGGGCTGGCGCTGCGCTCTTACGCGCATTTCACCTCGCCGATCCGGCGCTATTCCGACCTGATCGTGCATCGTGCGCTGATCATGGGGCATGGATGGGGCGATGACGGGCTGTCGGCGCAGGACATCGAGACGCTTTCGGAAACCGCCCAGCATATCTCGGAAACCGAGCGCCGCTCGATGGCGGCGGAACGCGACACCACCGACCGCTATCTCGCCGCCTATCTGGCCGACCGGGTGGGGGCCGAGTTCACCGGCCGCATCAGCGGCGTGCAGCGTTTCGGCGCCTTCGTGCGGCTGGACGAGACCGGGGCGGACGGGCTCTTGCCGATCCGCGAGATCGGCCGGGAATATTTCCACTACGACCCCGAGGCGCAGGTGCTGATGGGCTCCGAGACCGGGCTCGAGATCGGCATCGGCCAGCGCGTGACCGTCCGCCTGACCGAGGCGGTGCCGCTGACCGGCGGGCTGATGCTGGAACTGCTGGAACTCGAAGGCCGGCCGCTGCCGCAAGGCTCGGGCGGCGGGCGCGGCAAGAGACCGATGCGCAAGCGCGCCACCCAGGCCCGGCTGGCCGAGATCAAGCGCGCGCAAAAGCGGCGGCGGGTTCGGCGGCAGGGCTGAAGAAGGGGGCTTTGCCCCCGCGCGTTCCGCGCTCCCCCAGGATATTTGAGCACGAAAGAAGCGATGTGGCGACTCCGCCGGCTTCTTTCGTGTCCAAATATCCTGCGGGGGAGTCAGCCGCAGGCTGGCGGGGGCGCAAAGCCCCCTTGCGGCGGCGACGCAAGCGAAAGGGGCGGCCATTTGACCGCCCCTTGATTCATTTCCGCGTCATGCTTCAGCCGATGGCGGCGGCGCGGACGTCGTCGTCGATCTTGTCGGCATATTGCGCGAAATTGTCGCTGAACATGCCGACCAGCTTGCGGGCCTGGGCGTCATAGGCGGCGCCGTCCGCCCAGGTCTGCCGCGGGTCGAGCAGCTTGTCCTCGACGCCGGGAACCGAAACCGGAACCTCGAAGCCGAAATTCGGATCCTTGCGGAACTCGACCTGGTTCAGCGAGCCGTCCAGCGCCGCGGTCAGCAGGGCGCGGGTCGCCTTGATCGGCATGCGCTTGCCGGTGCCGAAAGCGCCGCCGGTCCAGCCAGTGTTGACCAGCCAGCAGGCTGCGCCGGTCTTGGCGATCTTTTCCTGCAGGAGCTTGCCATAGACTTCCGGCCGCCGCGGCATGAAGGGGGCGCCGAAGCAGGTCGAGAAGGTGGGCGTCGGCTCGGTCACGCCGACCTCGGTCCCCGGCGTCTTGGAGGTGAAGCCCGACAGGAAGTGATACATCGCCTGCGCCGGGGTCAGCCGTGCGATCGGCGGCAGCACGCCATAGGCGTCGCAGGTCAGCATGATCACGTTCCTGGGCTGGCCGCCCAGCGAGGTTTCCGACGCGTTCGAGATCTGCTCCAGCGGATAGGCGCAGCGCATGTTGTCGGTCAGCGAGTTGTCCTCGAAGTCCAGTTCCAGCGTGTCGGGGTCGTAGACCATGTTCTCGACCACGGTGCCGAACTTGAAGCAGGTGGCGTAGATTTCCGGCTCGGCCTCGGCCGAGAGGTTGATGGTCTTGGCGTAGCAGCCGCCCTCGAAGTTGAAGATGCCGTGGTCCGACCAGCCATGCTCGTCATCGCCGATCAGCGTGCGCGAGGGATCGGCCGAAAGCGTGGTCTTGCCGGTGCCCGACAGGCCGAAGAAGATCGCCGAATCGTCGGGATTGCCGATGGCGTGGTTGGCCGAGCAATGCATCGGCATCACGCCCTTTTCCGGCAGGATGTAGTTCAGCAGCGTGAAGACCGATTTCTTGTTCTCGCCGGCATAGGCGGTATTGCCGATCAGGATCAGCTTCTTCTCGAAGTTGAGCGCGATCACCGTTTCCGAGCGGCAGCCATGTTTCGCCGGGTCGGCCTTGAACGAGGGGCAGTTGATGATGGTGAAATCCGGCACGAAGCCGGCCAGTTCGGCCGCTTCCGGGCGGCGCAGCAGGTGGCGGATGAAAAGCCCGTGCCAGGCCAGTTCGGTCACGACCCGGACGTCGAGGCGCAGGGCAGGATCCGCGCCGCCGTAGAGGTCTTGCACGAAATAGTCCTTGCCCTTCATGTGCTCCAGCATGTCGGCATGGAGCCGGTCGAAGGCCTCGGGCTCCATCGGGCGGTTGTTTTCCCACCAGATGCTGTCTTCCACCGACGCCGTGCGTACCACATGCTTGTCCTTGGGCGAGCGGCCGGTATGGGCGCCGGTCGAGACCAGGAAGGTGCCGCCCAGGCCCAGCTTGCCTTCGCCGCGCTGGATCGCCGCCTCGACCAGCGCCGGCTCCAGCAGGTTGTAGTGGACATTGCCGAGCCCCGTGATCCCCTGGTCTTCGAGACGGCAATTCGGATTGACGCGCGGTTCGGTCATGGCACCTTTGCTCCTGCTGATAGTCCGGGCCGGCAGCGGCCGTTGCGCGTCCTATAACACGGCATTTCCCCGGCGAAAGCGCACATATGGGCAGGGTTAGCGCAATCAGACACGGTTAGCGCAATCATTTGTCGGATCGTGGTCTTGGCTTCGGGAAAACGTCACAAAGGCCCTTGGTCCGGCGTAGGGGTCCGGGGCGATTCGCGCCGCGGCAAGAGGCAAGGGGAAGGAAGCCATGATCCTGCATGCAAGCTGCATCGCCCACCGGGAACGGGGGCTGCTGATCCTGGGGCCTTCGGGCGCGGGGAAGTCCGTGCTGGCGCTGCAGATGATGGCGCTTGGCGCGGCGCTGGTGGCGGACGACCGCACCGTCCTGCGCCGCGAGGGCGGGCGGATCCTCGCCGATGCGCCCGATTCGATCCGCGGCAGGATCGAGGCGCGGGGGGTGGGCATCCTGCATGCCGCGCCGCATGGCCCGGTCGAGCTGGCCCTGGCGGTCGATCTGGCGCGCCCCGAGCCCGACAGGCTGCCGCCCGACCGGCGGCTTGACCTAATGGGCAGGTCCGTGCCCCTTGTCCTTGGGGCCGGCCGCGTTCATCTTGCGTCAATACTGTTGCAATACCTTGTCGCTGGCCGGGCGGATACGGATTTGCACGAAAGGTAGGGTCAAGCCATGCCGGAGGCGGCAAGCGCCATGGACAGCCAGGAGGAACAGGCCCAGCGGCTGGTGCTGATCACCGGCCCGTCGGGGGCCGGGCGCTCGACGGCGATCAACGTGCTGGAGGATCTGGGCTACGAGGCGATCGACAACCTGCCCCTGTCGCTGATCCCGCGGCTGCTGGACGGGCCGGCGCGGCCGATGCCGCTGGCCCTGGGGCTGGACGTGCGCAACCGCGACTTCTCGGTCGCCAACCTGATCGAGCTGATCGACCGGCTGACCCGGCTGCCGGAATATGCGCCCGAGGTGCTGTTCCTGGACTGCACGACCGAGCAGCTCTTGCGGCGGTTCAACGAAACCCGGCGCCGCCATCCGCTGCGCGCCGAGGGCTCGCCGCTCGACGCCATCATCGCCGAGCGCGACATGCTGGCCCCTATCCGCGCCCGCGCCGACGTGCTGGTCGATACGTCCGAGCTGTCGCCGCATGACCTGAAGGCCGAACTGGCCCGCTGGTTCGAGACCGAGCCGGGGCGGCGGCTGACCGTCTCGGTCCAGTCCTTTTCCTACAAGCGCGGCGTGCCGCGCGGGGTGGACATGATGTTCGACTGCCGCTTCCTGGCCAATCCGCATTGGCAGCCGGAACTGCGGCCGCTGGATGGCCGCGATTCGCCGGTTCAGCATTATGTGATGGCCGATTCGCGATTCGACGAATTCTTCCGCAGGGTGCAGGATCTTGTGCTTTTCACCCTGCCTGCCCATCTGGATGAGGGAAAGGCGCACCTGGCGATCGGCTTCGGCTGCACCGGGGGGCGACACCGTTCTGTCACAATGGCGGAAAAAATGGCAGATGCGCTTGCGAAAGCAGGCTGGCAAGTGTCAATTAGACATCGGGAACTTGAACGCCGTGAAAAGGCGCCGGCACCTGGGGATGATGGCCATATGCGGGCCTCTCGCACAGCTTTGGCGCAAGGGTGAACGGCTGGTGCGTGGTGGGGCGAATTGATCGGGATTGTCATCGTGGCGCATGGTGGGCTGGCCAGGGAGTATCTCTCGGCCGTCGAGCATGTGGTGGGGCCGCAAACCGGGATCAAGGCCGTGGCCATCGAGGAAAACCATGACCGGGGCGAGAAGCAGGCCGAAATCTGCGCCGCCGCGGATGCGGTGGATGCGGGCGACGGCGTGGTGGTGGTCACGGATCTGTTCGGGGGTTCGCCCTCGAACCTGTCGCTGATGGCCTGTGCGACGCGGAACCGCTCGATTCTCTATGGGGCGAACCTGCCGATGCTGGTGAAACTGGCGAAATCGCGCAAATTGTCGGTGGCCGATGCGGTGACGCTGGCCAAGGATGCGGGACGCAAGTACATCAACAGCTATGACGTCCTGCCTGCCGATGTGCTTCCCATTCCCAAACGTGCCGCTTCATGAATGACATGACCAACGGGGCCGTCACCCGCGAACTGGCGATCATCAACGAAAAGGGCCTGCACGCGCGGGCCAGCGCGAAGTTCGTCGAGACGGTGGAACGCTTCGACGCCCAGGCCACCGTGGAAAAGGACGGCATCAGCGTCTCGGGCGATTCGATCATGGGCCTGCTGATGCTGGCCGCGCCGCGCGGCACCGCGATTCGCGTCACCACCCGCGGGGCCGAGGCGCGGGAGCTGGCCGATGCGCTGACCGCCCTGGTCGAGGATTACTTCGGCGAAGGCATGTAAGGGCCGGACATGGCCCGCACCTCCTATCACCATGGCAACCTGCGCCAGGCCCTTGTCGAGGCCACGGTGCAGCTGATCGAGGAAAAGGGCCCGCAGGCCTTTACCCTGGCCGAGGCCGCGCGCCTGGCCGGGGTCAGCGCCGCCGCGCCCTATCGCCATTTCGCCGGGCGCGAGGATCTGCTGGAGGAGGTCGCCCGGCAGGGCTTCGAGGAATTCGCCGACCGGCTCGAGGCCGCCTTCGACCAGGGCCGGCCGCGGCCGCTGACCGCATTCCTGCGCATGGGCCAGGAATACCTGACCTTTGCCGCCGAGCGGCGCGGCTTCTACATGGCCATGTTCGAATCGGGCATCTCGATCGCCGGCAATGCCGGGCTGTCGCAGGCCTCGGAACGGGCGCGCGGCATCCTGGTGCGCGGGGCCGAGACGTTGTTCGCCCAACTGCCCAATGGGCGCCGCCCGCCGCCGGGCATGGTCGCCGACCATGTCTGGGCGCTGAGCCATGGCGTGGTCGAGCTGTTCGGCCGCGGCAAGCCCGGCTCGCGCTCGCCCATCTCGGCGGGCGACATGCTGGAAAGCGGGGCGCTGATCTATCTGCGCGGGCTCGGCGTGATCCCCGACTGAAACTTTCCCATGAAAATTTCCGCCGTTTCCCTTGAACCCGGCCGGCTGCGCTCCATCTATGTAAATGTGATTAACATTCACATCGGAAAGGGACCGCAATGAACACTGACATCGCCCCGCGCCCCTCCGTCCTTGACCGGGTCGGCGCCGTGCTGGCCGGCATCCGGGACTGGCTGGACGAACGCGGGAAGGGCGCCTGGATCGCCGCCATGATCCTGGCCTTCATCGCCTGCTGGCCCTTGGGCCTTGCCATCCTGGGTTACATGATCTGGAGCAAACGCATGTTTTCCTGCCGCCACCGCCATCATCACCACCGCCACGGCCGCAGCCATGGCCTCGGATACGCGGCGCCGACCGGCAACACCGCCTTCGACGCCTATCGCGAGGAAACGCTGAAGCGGCTGGAGGACGAGCATCGGGAGTTCCTGGACTTCCTGCAAAAGCTGCGCGAAGCCAAGGACAAGGCCGAGTTCGACCAGTTCATCCAAAGCCGCAAGGAACCGGATGAGCCGCCGGCTTCCAGGATCGAGCCGCAGGCGTGATGCGAAAAGGGCCGGGGATCACCCGGCCCTGCTTCAATAGGAATATTCGGCATAGATGCGGCTGAGGTCGCCCGCCCATTCGCCCTGGTATTTCTCCAGCAGCTCGTCGGCCGGCACCCTGCCGGTCTCGACGCTTTCCTTCAGCGTGTTCAGGAAATGCGTCTCGTCCGGGACCAGCCCGCCCGAGCCGGTGCGGGCCCGCGCCTTGAGCCCGGCCTCGGAAATCGCCAGCACCTCGCGCGCCAGGTCGCGCATCCTGGTGCCGTTCACCTCGGCATCCAGCGCCAGAAGGCCGGCGCCCTGCCGCCAGGATTCGCGCGTCTCGGCGTCCCAGCCCTTGACCAGATCCCAGGCCGCATCCAGCGCCGAGGCGTCGTAAAGCAGCCCGACCCACAGCGCCGGCAGGGCGCAGAGCCGCCGCCAGGGGCCGCCGTCGGCGCCGCGCATCTCGATGAATTTCTTGACCCGCGCCTCGGGGAAAACGGTGGTCAGGTGGTCGGCCCAGTCCGACAGCGTCGGGATCTCGCCCGGCAGGGCGGGCAGGCGGCCGTTCAGGAAATCGCGGAAGCTCTGCCCCAGCGCGTCGATATACTTGCCGTCGCGATAGACGAAATACATCGGCACATCGAGGACGTAATCGACCCAGGCCTCGTAGCCGAACCCGTCCTCGAAGGCAAAGGGCAGCATGCCGGTGCGTGCGGCGTCGAGGTTCTGCCAGATATGCGCGCGCCAGCTTTTCCAGCCGTTCGGCTTGCCGTCGAGGAAGGGCGAATTGGCAAACAGCGCATTCGCCACCGGCTGCAGGGCCAGCGCCACGCGCAGCTTCTGCACCATGTCGGCTTCCGAGGCGAAGTCCAGGTTCACCTGCACCGTGCAGGTGCGATACATCATCTGCGTGCCCAGCGTGCCGACCCGGCCCATGTAGTCGGTCATCAGCCGGTAGCGCCCCTTGGGCATCATCGGCATCTGGTCCTGGGTCCAGACCGGCGCCGCGCCCAGGCCGATGAAGCCCGCGCCCAGCTCGTCGGCGACGCTTCTGACCTCGGCCAGGTGCTGGTTCACTTCGTCGCAGGTCTGGTGGATGGTCTCCAGCGGCGCGCCCGAGAGTTCCAGCTGCCCGCCCGGCTCCAGGCTGACATTGGCGCCGTCGCGTTCCAGCCCGATGATATGGCCGGCCTCCAGCACAGGGGTCCAGCCGAAGCGGGCCTGCAACCCCTCCAGCATGGCCTTGACCGAGGGCTGCCCGGGCGCGGCCTCATAGGGCAGGGGCATCAGGTCGGCGTGGCGATAGCCGAATTTCTCGTGTTCCGTGCCGATCCGCCAGCTTTCCCGCGGCTTTTCGCCCGAGGCGAGGTATTCGGCCAGCTGTTCGGGACGTTCGATCGGGCCGCCGCCCTGTTGGGGAATGGACATCGGTGGCCTTTCGTTTGCCTTTGCCCGCCACAGGTGGCAAGGCGGGCGGCTCAAGTCAAGCGGGCGCGAACCGGCCTCGTCCAAAGGGTTTGGATCGTGGGCGCCCCCTCGGCCAGCGCGGCGGCGACCCGGCCCATCTCGATCCCCGGCAAGGTGGCGAAGGCGCCGGCCAGATGTTCGGCCCCCGAGGCATCGACGGGGATCAGCAGCGCCTGCCCGTCGGCGCTTTTCAGCCGCCAGTGCCGGCGGCCGTTCAGCCGCATCAGCCGGATTTCGTTCAACTCGCGCAGCGCGATCTCGCCGCCCAGCAGCCGGTTGGGCGACAGGTAGCGGATCGCGCCCTCGTCCAGCTCGACCATGCCGGGGCCCAGCGTGTCGTGGCGGAACCGCATCCGCCGCCGCGCGTCCAGCGCCCAGAGCGCCGAGGCCCCGGCGATCGCGGCGCCGATCGGCCACAGGATCCAGCCGCCCAGCGAGAACACCCACAGCCCGAAGGCGGTCGCGGCCAGCGCGGCGCCGGTTTCGGCCCAGGGGCGCAGCTTTTCGGCCAGCTCCGGGCGGATCATCCCAGGTCCAGCGCCATGTCCCGATGCGGGATGCCGGCATCGTCGTATTCCGGGCCATAGGCGGCAAAGCCCAGCTTTTCGTAAAAGCCGATGGCATGGGTCTGGGCGCCCAGCTTGGCGCGGGTGACGCCGGGCATGGCGCGCAATTCCTCCAGCGCCGCGCGGATCAGCGCCGCGCCGGCGCCGGTGCCGCGGGCGGGTTGCAGCACGGCGACGCGGCCGATCTTGCCGGTCGCGCCCTGGACCAGGATGCGGGCCGTGCCCACCGCCGCGCCCGAGGCGTCGCGGGCCAAGAGGTGGATCGCCTCGCCGTCGCGGCCGTCCCATTCCTCGGCCTCGGGGACGGATTGCTCGATGATGAAGACCTCGCGCCGGATCGCGCGGCAGGTCGCAAGGTCGGTGGTCTTTTCGATCATGCGAAGTAACGCTCCAGGATGCGGCGATAGATGCGGGCAAGCTGGCGCACCTGTTCGGCCGGCACGCGCTCATCCACCTGATGCATGAAATGCCCCACCAGCCCGAATTCAAGCACCGGGCAATGATCCTTGACGAAACGCGCGTCCGAGGTGCCGCCCGAGGTGGAAAGCGCGGGGGCCAGCCCCGTCTCCTCGCGCACCACGCCGGCGACCAGGTCGACGAAGGGGCCGGGCCGGGTCAGGAAGCTTTCGCCCGAAACGTCGGTCGAGATGGCGAAATCCACCTTGGTATCGGCCGAGATCGCCGCCGCCCGCGCCCGGATCATGCGGTCGAGGCTGCCCGACGTATGCGCGTCGTTGAAGCGGATGTTGATCGTCGCCCGCACCCGTTCCGGGATCACGTTCGAGGCCGGGTTGCCGCAATCCACCGTCGTCACCTGCAGGCCCGAGGGGTCGAAATGCTCGGTCCCCTCGTCCAGCGGCGCCTCGGTCAGCTCGTGCAGCAGCCGCAGCAGCGCGTGGATCGGGTTGCGGGCGCGATGCGGATAGGCGGCATGGCCCTGGATGCCATGCGCCTCGACCTGCAGGGTCATCGAGCCGCGGCGGCCGATCTTGATCATCTCGCCCATGCGGTCGGGGTTCGAGGGCTCGCCGACGATGCAGACATCCATCCGCTCGCCATGCGCGGCCATCCAGTCGAGCAGCGCGCGGGTGCCGTGCTTGCCCGGCCCCTCCTCGTCGCCGGTGATGGCCAAGACCACCGCGCCGTCCGGCGGCGGGGTCTCGGTCACGAAGCCGATGGCGGCGGCGACGAAGGCGGCGACGCCGGATTTCATGTCGGTGGCGCCCCGGCCCCAGATCCAGCCCTCGGCCTCGTGCCCGGAAAAGGGCGGATGCGTCCAGCTGGCCGGATCGCCGGGCGGCACCACGTCGGTATGGCCGTTGAAGCCGAAGCTGCGCGCGCCCTTGGCCCCCCAGCGCGCGAACAGGTTCGGCACCCCCTCGCGGTCGACGCGATGGCATTCGAAGCCCGCCGCGCCCAGCACATCCGCCAGCAGCAGCAGCGCGCCGCCCTCGTCGGGCGTGACCGAGGCGCAGCGGATCAGCCTTGCGGTCAGTTGGGCGGGATCGGGGGTCGTGGTCATGGGCGGCCTTTCGCTTTTGGCCCCCTGGTTACACCGCCGGGCCCGCAAGCTCCAGCGCGCGGCGCAGCAGGTTGGCGCCGGTCAGCACCAGCAGCAGCAGCGTCCAGCGCCGGAACCGCGCCGCGTCCAGCCGGTCATGCGCCAGATAGCCCAGCCCCATGCCGACCAGCGCCGGGATGACCAGGATCGCCGAGAACGGCAGGGTCCGGGCGTTCAGCAGCCCCGATTGCAGATGCGAGGCGGTCAGCACCGCCGCGCCGATGAAGAACACCACGCCCTGCACGCGCATCTGCTCGGCCTTGGGCACGTGCAGCGACAGCAGCAGCACCAGCAGCGGCGGCCCCCAGATGCCCGAGATGCCGCCGATCAGCCCGCCGGTCACGCCGGTCGCGATCTCCACGCGGCGGCGGTGATGGACGGGCAGGACCATGCTGCGCCCCAGGATCTGCCACAGCGCGAACAGCATGATCGGCAGGCCGATCAGCGCATACATCAGCCCTTGCGGCACGCGGGTCGCGAAAAAGGCGCTGACCGGGATGAACAGCACCACCATGCCGACATGCCAGCGCCAGTCCCAGGTCGCCTGCCATGCCGGGCGCCAGCCGCCGCGCAGCGCCTGGCGGATGTTCGTGACCAGCACCGGCAGGATCACCGCGGCGACCGCCTGCTGGGCGGGCAGGAAGGAACCCAGCGCCGCCAGCATGATCATCGGCATGGCAAAGCCGATGGCGCCCTTCACGAAGCCGGAAAACAGCGTGATCGCGATGGCGATCCAGAAATGGAAGGGATCGAGGCCGAACATGTTCCTTGGGCGATGTAAGACTCTGCGGGTTCTGGCAAGGTGCTTAGCGCGCCTCGGATCTTTCCGCAAAGCACAAGAGGCAGGCTCCCAGGCGGAAAGAGGCGCCAGCCCCCCCGCGTGGCGGACCGGATCACCGGCAATGCCTCGGCCTGGGCCGGAAGCACGGGGCGGCTGGCACGCCCCTCGCCCGAGCCGGAGCAGCGCCCGGATCACGGGCGCACTGTCGATGAACGGCAGCGCCGACGGCCGATTGCGTGCCGGTGACGGTGGCGGACCAGACCCGTTCGGCCATGTGGCGCAGGGATGTCAGCCTGGCCTCTGGCAGGCCCTGGATCGCTGCGCATCCGGCTGGATGTCCAGCGGTTCACGCCCCGCCATGCCAAGGCCCTCGCCAGCCGCTTCGGGCCAAGGCACGGCCCCGCCGTCACTCGGGGCGCGGACGCAATAGGCGAGCTGCTGGGCGGGGCCGGGCGGAAGGGTTCGACACGGTGCTCCCTCTTGCCCAAGGGCCGGCCGCAAAGGGGGATCGACCGTTGCGAGACTGTCCTGCCTGATAGAAGCAGCCTGGCGCTGTGCCATCGTCCCGGCCGATATTCCGCGGGCACCAGCCCGGCAATAGGCGCGACTGACGGGACATTTTAGTTCATAATGCGGCTATATCGCGCATGATAGTTGCGCTGCAATTGCCAAACGGCTAGTCATGCTGCAACGCCGCATGAAGGAATCTGCCATGAAGGACATGCCCGCGATGCCAGCCGATACGCCTTCCGCCCTGCTTGCGCTTGCAGGCGAGGCCCTGCCGGAACTCGAATCCCTGCAATCCCGCGCGACGGAGGCGCTGCGCGCGCTGGTCGCCCCGGCGGGCAAGCCACAGCCGGCGCTTCTGGAGGAACACCAGCACGCCGCCCATGCGCTGTCCTGGCTGGCGACCTATGTCGAATCGGTGCGCCAGCTGGCCGGCTGGGCCGGGCGGCTGGCCGAGGCGGGCAGCCTGGGCCGCACCGAGGCGCTGATCCTGCAGATCGGCCTGGGCGAATACCTCACCCAGATCGCCGGCGGCATCCCGATGAGCCAGACCGAGTTCGCCCGGCTTTCGGACCTGGGCCTCGACTGGCAGCCGGGCGAGGCGGCGGCCGCGCTGATGCGCGGCAATACTGCCCAGGCGCGGGCCGAGCTGGCGCGGCTGATGCAGGACAACCATGGCCGCGCCACCTTCGGCGCCACCGGGCTGGACGAGGATCTGGAGATGA
>JAANMX010000330.1_pt1 | contig 64083 bp, 41 predicted proteins | sample 7279681 | NCBI WGS metagenome assembly JAANMX01 (sample SAMN14094542, study PRJNA606508) | bioreactor metagenome | isolation source: A lab-scale SPAN reactor treating ammonium-rich wastewater day 351 | place: Ireland: Galway | collected 2018-01-01
TGGCCCTCGCCCATGGCGAACAATTCCATGATCTCGCGGGCCAGATTCTCGTTGGCGCGCCCCTTGACATTCGTGTTGTTGTCCAGGTAGCGGATCATCGCCGGATCGTGAACCAGGCCGTACAGCAGGCCGCCGAAATTACCCGCGGCGTGCTGGCGGAATAGCTGGTTCTGCTGATACATCGTGTAACTGTTCTGCACGACGCTGTACTGCGCGGCGAAGTGGCCGTGCCAGAACAGCGTCAACTTCTCCTCCAGCGGCCGGGGCGACTCGACCAGGCGCCGGGTCCACCACAGGCGCAGAGCGGTGATCTGCTGGCCCTCGGTGGCGCCGCGGCGACTGCGCGGCTCGCCGGGGATCGCCCGTTCGGGGGGATACATTTCCAGGGGGAAGTTGCCGGCGGGCTGGCGCTGGAAATCGACGAGGAAGTCCACGGCCTGGTGCAACCCCATGGCGTGGAGCCGGGCCACCAGTTCGGGCGTACCGCCAAGGCCGGCCCGGACGAGCAGGTGCCGCGCCCGGGCGTAGTCCCAGGTCTCGGCCGGCAGGGGCGCGAGGCCGCCGCGCGCGACCACCACCGCCTGCCCCACTTCCGTGTAGGCGCGCTGGAGAGCGGCGTCGGCCGCCGTCAGCGCCTTCTCGGTGGCGAGTTGTTCCGCCCGCGCCTTCGCGGCGACCTGCTGGAGCGCCTGCTTCTTCTGCGGATCCTTCTCGGCGGCGACCTGGCCGGCGGTGGTCCGGGCCGCAGCGGCCTTCTGCTGGACACTCTTGGCGGCGGCTGCCTTGCGGCCCAGCGCTGCCTGCACGCCCTCCTGGGCGAGGGTGACCTTGAGGTTCTTGACGACGGTCTCGGTCCTGTCCGCCTCGGCAAGGGCTGCCTGCACCGCGGGGGCTTTTTCCTTCAGGGATTTGGTCAGAGCCGCTTTGGCCTCTCCCTGGGCCGCAGTCAGGGCTTTTTCCAGCGTCGCCTTTTCCGCGAGCAGGTGCCTGGCCGTTTCCCGGGCCGCGATGGCGGTCGCGAACTGCACCTGGCGGGAGGCATCGCGGGTCACCAGCCGTTTCTGGTCGAGCAGGATGCGGACCTTGATGTCCGCCTGGAGGGCGCGCTCGGCGACGGGCTCATCGGCGGCCAACCGCTCGGCAGCGCCCCGGGCGGTGACGGCGCGCCGGGCGTGCTCCTTCTCGGCCGCCTGCTGCTGGGCCGCTGCCTGGGCCGCCGCCTCCTGCAAGCTCTTCTGGCGGGCGGGAGCCTTCTCCGCGGCCGCAGCTGCCCGCGCGGCCCGGGCCGCCTCGGTCTTCTGCTTCAGCACCTCGGCGGCGGCGGCCAGGTTTTTTTTCGCTCGCTCCAGGGTGGCGCGGGCCGCGACAACGATTTCCTGGGTCGCCGCCCGGGCCATATCCCGGGCGTTGAATTCCTTGGCAACGACGGCCTCCTCGGCCTGGGCCTTGGCCAGGGCGGCTTTGGCCTTGGCCAGCGCGGCCCTGGCGCTGGTCAGGCGCTCCGGCTCCGCGGCGAAGGCGGCAGCAGCGACGGCCAGAACCGTGCTGACCAGGGCCAATCGGCCCACGCGGTTGATGCTTTCGTTCGGCCACATGATGGGGACTCCTCCAGAACCCGGCAAGTTGTTCACCAGAAACGAAACGCACCTGGGCGAAGCGACGCGGCGCAGGCCGCGCGCGGGCAGGTGGGCGCTGTCCGGCGGAAACGAGTCACGGAACGTTCTCTGTATAGTTGTGACGGGTTTTGGGGCGTCTGGAAAGAGAAAACTTGAAAAAGTGGGTTCTCTTTATGGTATTTTCGGCGCCGACCACCGGCCGCGGCTGGGGCGCCTTCCGGGAGAGCCGCATTTTGCCCCAAAGACTCGATTGTCGAAACCGAATAAGCTCGATAGAGTTTAACTTGCTGACAGCCTTTCAGACGCCGCGGGACTCACCGCACTCAGGATCCTTCGGGATCGTGCGCTGGCCTCCAACAAGCGTGCCCCCGCGGCGAGCCCGGCTTCACCGCCGGGCCTGGAGGAAGTTCCCATGACACTCGGCGATGTCCTGGCGGTGCTGGCAACGGTGGTGAGCCTGGTGGTGACGGGCATGGCCGTCGTCCTGGCGGCGGCGCTGCTGTTCCCGGCCGCGACCGGGCGAGCGCAGCGGCAGCTGCAGTTCCGACCCTGGCTCTCGCTGGGGGTCGGTGTCATCGTCGGCCTGGTCGGCGGGTTCCCCGCCCTGGTTCTGCTGGCCCTCCCTCATCCGGGAGCGAAGTTGTGCGGCGGGTTCCTGCTCAGTCTGCTCGGCACCCGGGTAGTCGTGGGAGCGGCCGGCGTGGTGCAGGTGATGGCGGATCACATCCGCGACCGCTCGCCCTCCGTTAGCCCCTTCGCCGCCCTCAGTTACAGCGGCGGTCTCTTCGTCGTGGCCTTCCTCTTCCCCTGCTTTGGCTGGCTCTTCCTGCTGCCGATCGCGGTATTGTGGTCACTCGGGGCCGGTGTCACCGCTCTGCGCTGGGGGCCGGAGCCCCGCCGCCCCATGCTGGAGTCGGACCTCCCCGTCGTCCAGGCGGTCTCCCAGACGAGTGCCCGTGAGCCGGGGGTGGTGCCGTGAACGCCAACCCTCGAACCTGCTCTCGCCTCGGACTGGCGGCGGGTGCCGGCGCAGCGCTGACGGGTTGCTCGCAGGTCGTCCGCCAACTCACTGCCCCGGACCTTCCCAGCGCCGCGGCCGTGGAGTACCAGCCGGCCCCGGCACTCGTCCGCGCCCTCAACCGTATGACGTTCGGCCCCCGCGCCGACGAGGTCGAGCGTGTCGGCCGGCTGGGCTGGCGCGAATACGTCGAGGAGCAACTCCACCCCAGCGGCGACGACGAGCCCGCCGCATTCTGGCGCGTGCGCGGCGCCGAGTTGCTGCACCTGGATGTCGGCGACCTCTTCAACTTCCGCGAGAACGAGGTGCTCCGCCAGCTGCAGCAGGCGACCCTGCTGCGGGCCGTCTACAGCCGCTGGCAGCTGCGCGAGGTGCTGGTCGATTTCTGGAGTAACCACTTCAACGTCTACGCCCGCAAGTACCCCTGCGCCTATCTGAAGGTCGGCGATGATCGCGACGTGATCCGCAGGCACGCGCTGGGCAAGTTCCACGACCTGCTCGGCGCGTCGGCCCACAGCCCGGCCATGCTGACCTACCTGGACAACCAGGCGAACCGCAGCGGCACGGCCAACGAGAACTACGCCCGCGAGTTGATGGAGCTGCACACCCTGGGCGTGGACGGCGGCTACAGCCAGCGCGACGTGCAGGAGGTGGCCCGCTGCTTCACCGGCTGGGGCGTGCAGGAGACGTGGCGGCGCGGCCAGTTCGTCTTCCGCGCCGGCCAGCACGACGACGGGCCGAAGACCGTGCTGGGCGTTTCCCTCGCTGGCGGGCTGGGGCAGGAGGACGGCGAGCGCGTGTTGGCGATCCTGGCCCGGCATCCCGCCACCGCCCGCTTCCTCGCCCGCAAACTCTGTCTGCGGTTCCTGGGCAGTGCGCCCGCGGCGATGGTCAGTCAGCTGGCCGAGGCGTACATGCGCTCCGACGGCGACATTGGCGCGACGCTCCGCCCGCTGCTGCTGCGATTGGCGGACAACGAGCTGCCCGGCCACGCGCCGCTGCTGCGCCGCCCGCTGGACTTCGTCGCGGCGACGCTGCGAGCGCTGGCCGCCGACACCGACGGCGGGGCGGCCCTGCAGGGACACCTGGCCGCGATGGGACAGCCGCTCTTTCAGTGGCCGCTGCCCGACGGCTACCCGCACCACACCGCTGCCTGGACGGGTACGCTGCTGGCGCGGTGGAACTTTGTCCTGGCCCTGACCGCCGGGCAGATCTCGGGGACGCAGATCGATTGGCCCGGCCTGAGGCAGCTGCGTCCCGGCCGGCCGGTGGAGTTGTTCCTGAAGTTACTCTACCATCGTCCGGCCGACGATGCGTCCCTGCAGCGCCTGCGGGCACGGCTCGATGCCCACCTGAACGAGACCGGGTCCGAGGCCGAGGTGGCGGCGCTGGCGCTGGCCGCGCCGCCGTTTCAGTGGATGTGATCTGTGCCAGGCGATCCGTAGTTCGGGGGTGTTGCCATGTTCTCCCCGTCCCGGCGTCAATTTCTGTGCAGCACGGCCCTCGGGGCGGTGTCGTGGGGCGCCAGCCGCGCCGTCCAGGCGCTGGCGGTCGAGCCCGAGCGCCGCGAGCCGCCGGGCGATGTGCTCATCACGATCTTCCAGCGGGGCGGCGCGGACGGCCTGAACGTCGTCGTGCCCTACGGCGACGACGCCTATTACCGGCTACGGCCAACGCTGGCGATCCCGAGGCCGCGCGACGGCCGGGCCGCTGCCGCGACGCGGGCCGTGGATCTGGATGGCTTCTTCGGCCTGAACCCCGAGTTAAGACCGCTGCACCCACTGTTCGCGGGGGGGCAGCTGGCCTGCATCCACGGTTGCGGCTCGGGCGACCAGACTCGCTCCCACTTCGAGGCGATGGCCACCGTCGAGCGCGGCAGCACTCAGGGGGCCGGGCCGGCCAGCGGCTGGCTGGGCCGGCACCTGGTTACCGCGCCGCGCGCGCAGGTCACGCCCCTGCGCGCGCTCGCCCTGGGCACCGGCCTGCCCGATGCGCTGCGCGGCAGTGCTGGTGCCGTGGCCCTGAACCGCCTGGATGACTTCCGGCTGCGCACCGCCGGCGCTGCGCCGAGTTCGCGCCTGGCCGCCGCCCTGGGCGACCTTTACCGAAATACCGATGACCCGATCGGTGGTGCCGGGCAAGAAACGCTCGCCGTCCTGGACCGCCTGAACCGGCTCGCCCCGGACAGCTACCGTCCGGCCAACGGCGCCGCCTACCCGGACTCCGACCTCGGGCGCGGGCTGCGGCAGGTGGCCTGTCTGATCAAGGGCGGCGTGGGCCTGGAGGTGGCCTGCCTGGACAGCGGCGGCTGGGACACGCATTTCGTGCAGGGGCAACTGCAACCCGGCCTGCTGCGCGACCTCAGCGGCGCCCTGGCGGCGCTGGCCCGCGACCTGGGTCCGCGGCTGGAGCGCGTCACGGTCCTGGTGCTGACCGAGTTCGGCCGACGGGCCTACGAGAACAGCAGCTTCGGCACCGACCACGGCCGCGGCGCCTGCTGGCTGTTGCTCGGCGGCGGTATCGCCGGCGGGCGCGTGTTTGCCGACTGGCGGGGGCTGGAGACGGACCGGCTGGAGCCGCCGGGAGATCTGCCCGTGACGATCGACTACCGCGACGTCCTGGCCGAGGTCATTCACCACCGCCTGGGCAACCCGCGCGTTCAGGACATCTTCCCCGGGCACCGCCCGGCGTACCGGGGCGTTACCCGGAGGCAGTGAGCCTTGAAGGGAGCAGCACCATGACAGCGGAATCCATGAATCGGCGGGGCTTCTTGCGGGGCGCCTCCGCCCTGGGCGCAGGCGCGCTCCTGGCCCCGGCGGCACGCGGCGCCAACGAACGCCTGGCTATTGGCATCATCGGCACCGGCGACCGAGGCTCGGCACTGCTGAACCAGATCCTGGGCCTGGCCAAGGCCCACAACGTGGAGGTCACAGCGGTCTGCGACGTCTGGCAGGTCAACCTCACCCGAGCCGCGGCCCGCGTCAGCAAGGCCTGCGGCCGGGAGCCGCGCCGCTTCACCCGTTTTCGCGAACTGCTCGGCCTCCGGAACGTGGACGCGGTGGTGATCGCCACCCCGGACTTCGGTCATGCCCCGATCCTGATCGAGGCGCTGAAGGCCGGCAAGGACGCCTACGTCGAAAAGCCGATGGCCCTGGAGGTCGCCGAGGCGAACCAGGCGCTGGACATGGCCCGCGCCGGCAATCGCATCGTGCAGGCCGGCACGCAGTACCGCAGCCACGCCGGCTACGCCGCGGCGGCCCGCGAGCTGGCCGCCGGCGCCCTCGGTCAGGTCAACCGGATCCACGCTCAGGCCAATTTCAACGGCGCCCGCTGGGCACGCTCCTTTGCCGATTGCCGCCAGGCCGATGTCGATTGGGACGCTTATCTCTTCAACCGCCCGCGCCGCCCCTTCGACCCGCGTCTGCTGCGCCGCTGGCACCTCTACAAGGACTTCACCAACGGCCTGCCGGGGCTGTGGATGAGCCACTACGTCGATGCCGTCCACCTGCTCACCGGCGCCCGCTACCCGGCGGCCGCCGTGGCCCTCGGCGGCGTTTACGTCTGGCGCGATGGCCGGCAGCACACCGACACCTTCCATACCATCCTGGAGTATCCCGAGGGCTTTTTGTTCGACTGGGGCATGGGGCTGGGGAACTCGGCCGGCACGCAGTTCCAGGTCTTCGGCACCCGCGGGACGCTGGACATCGGCAAGAACTACTGCACGCCGACGGAGATGACCATCTCCGGCGCCGGCGGTCCGCGCGGCAAGGAGTCCCCGGCCCGCCGGCTCCCGGCCGGCCCGAGCCAGGATCACATGGCCAACTGGCTGGAGTGCCTGCGGACACGGCGCCGCCCCGCCGCCGACATTCAGTTCGGCCACCAGCATGCCGTCGCCACGATCATGACCGCGGCCGCCCTGGAGACGGGGCGGCGGCAGCGCTACGACAGCCGCAAACGGGAGGTGTGCCCCGGATGACCACGCCAACCTCAACCGCCGCCGCTACACTGGGCGACTGGACGCGGCGCGACTTCCTCTCCCACACGGCCGGCCTCGCCGTCGGCGGGGCCGCGGCCAACGGCAGGACAACCATGAGCGCGAAGATCACCCGCGTCGAGGCCTTCCCGATCAACTACCCGGTCGTCGGCCGCTTCCGATTCTTCGAGGGTCCGCCCGGGCGCCCGGCCGGCCGGCCGGCGGTCGTCGTCAAGCTGACCGCCGAGGACGGGACCGTCGGCTGGGGCCAGAGCGTGCCGACGCCACGCTGGAGTTACGAAACGGTCGAGTCGGTCACCACGACGATCCGCAACTACCTGGCCCCCGAGCTGGTCGGTCGCGATGCCTTTGACCTCGAAGGTCTGCACGCCGCGATGGGTCGCGCCATCGCGCCATCGTTCTCGACGGGCCAGCCGATCTGCAAGGCGGGGATCGACCTGGCGCTGCACGACCTGACCGGCAAGCTCCTGCGCTGCACGCTCGCCCAGCGCTGGGGCCGGCGCGGCCGCGACCGGATTGAGTTGAGCTGGACGCTCAACCCGCAGAGCCTCAAGGAGGTCGAGGGGCTGGTGGAACAGGGCCGCAAGCGCGGCTACCGGCACTTCAACGTCAAGGTGGCGCCGGACCCGAAGTTCGACCTGGAAATGTGCCGCCTGGTCAAGCGGCTCGTTCCGGACGGCTTCCTCTGGGCGGACGCCAACGGCGGCTACGACCTGGCGACCGCCCTGGCGGTGACGCCACGGTTTGCCGACGCCGGCGTCGCCGTCTTCGAGCAGCCGATTCCGGCCAACCGGCTGAGCGGCTATCGCCGGCTGAAGCGCCAGGGCGCCCTGCCCATCATCATGGACGAGGGGGTGGTGTCCGCGGTGGATCTGGAGGAGTTCATCCGGCTGGAGCTGCTGGACGGCGTGGCGATGAAGCCCGCCCGCTGCGGCGGCCTGACCGAGGCACGCCGGCAACTCGAGTTACTCCGCAGCGCCGGGCTGATGTTTTTGGGCAGCGGACTGACCGACCCGGACGTCGCGCTGGCGGCCACCCTGGCTCTGTACGGCGCCTACGACCTGCAATACCCGGCGGCGCTCAACGGCCCGCAGTTCCTCTCCGGGAGCATCCTCGCCCGGCCGCTGGAGGTCGCCGCCGGCCAGCTGGCCGTGCCGACCGGGACGGGCCTGGGCGTCGAGGTGGACGAGGAGCGGCTGCGCAAGCTCCTGCTGAAAGACGCGGGCTGAGGTGCTCGCGGAACGGACCGACGATCCCGCGGAGGGATGCCATGAGGAACGTCCGACAACTCGCCCTTGCCGCCGGCGCTCTGGCGGTCGCACTGGTCGCGCCCGCGGTTTCCGGAGGCGACCCGTCGCAGGCCCGCTTTCGCTTCGCCGCGGTCGATGACGGAGCGCTGGGCCTGTGGGAGGGCGACCGGCCGGTGCTGGTCTACAACCACGGCGTGCGGACGAAGGCGGGCGTCCCCGCGGACCGCCGGCGCAGCAGCTACGTCCACCCGCTGTACGGCCTCGACGGCGAGGTGCTCACCGACGACTTCCCCAAAGACCACTACCACCACCGCGGGCTGTACTGGGCCTGGCCGCACGTCCGTGTCGGCGACACCGAGCACGACCTGTGGATGCTCCGCGGCGTCCGGCACCAGTTCGAGCGCTTCGTCGAGCGCCAGGCCGGGGCGGACGCCGCGGTGCTCGCCGTCGAGAACGGCTGGTACGTTGGGCCGCGCCGGGTCGTTCGCGAGGAGGTCCGTTTCCGCGTCGCGCCCGCGGACGCTACCGGGCGAGTCATCGACGTCGAGCTGCGCTGGACCGCCCTGAAAGATCCAGTGACCCTGCGGGGCGCGGCCGGCAAGGGCTACGGCGGGCTGAGCCTGCGCTTCGCCCCGCGGCGAGAGACGGTCATCACGACCGCGGACGGCCGGCAACCGAAAGACCTGAACCGGACGCGCCTGGCCTGGGCCGACCTGACGGCGCGGTTCGAGGGAGCCCGCTCGCCGAGCGGCATCGCCGTCCTCGTCGGCCGCCAGCATCCGAACTCCCCGCCGACGTGGATCACGCGCCATTATGGCTTCCTGGGCGTCGGCTGGCCGGGGGAGCAGGCGGGGGTGCTGCCGGTGGGCCAGGCCGTCACCTGTACGTATCGACTCTGGATTCACCGCGGCCCGGCCGACGTACAGCGGCTAAAACCGCTTCTGACCGGGGCGTCCGGTTGAAGCCCACCGCGCTGCGTGCGCGGCGCGGACACCGCGCGGACCGTGTCGGTTTCCGCGCGGTGTGTGAGCCGTCGCCTACCGCTTGACCCCTTCGTTCCAGTAAATGCGGAGGTTGTGCGTCTGCCGGCCGGCGGCGACGAGGTCCACGCGACCGTCGCCGTTGAGGTCCACGGCGGCCAGATCCTCGGCCGCCATGCCGCCCTCCTCCACGATGGAGCGCTCCCAGCGGGCACCCTTGCCGTCCACGGTCCGGTAAACGCGGACGCCTCGACGCTGCCCCGGCTTGAGACTCAGATCGTCGCGCACGCCGATGATCAGCTCCTCGCTGCCGTCGCCGTCCAGGTCGGCGCACGAGACGGCGTGGCCCCAGCGCAGCTGGTCATCGACGAGGTGCCGGTTCCACAGCTTCTGGGCCGGGTCGGCCGGCGGGGTGTAGACGATTACCTCGTGACCGTGGAACGGCTCGACGGCGGCGAGGAAGCGGTGCTTGCCACGATCGAGGCTGCCGAACTTGATCTCGCTGGCGCCGCGGCTGGCGTCGGGCATCGCCTGGTTGCCCACCCCGATCCGCGAGCGGTCCCACTTGCCGCCCTTGCGCTGCAGCAGGCTCACGCCCTCGTAACTGGCAACGAGGATCTCATTGGGATTGCCGCGCGGACCCGGCCCCGACCAGAAGTTATGCACGACGTGCAGGGAGTTGTCGAGCACCTCCGGCACCCAGGGTCCGCGCACCGGGTCTTTGGGGATGCGGTAGGCCAGGAGCCGGACCGGGTCGCCGTCCATCCAGTTCTTGCCCTTGCTGCTGCCGCGCCCGAGCGTCGGAGCAACGAGCAACTCCGGTGTACCGTCCTGATCGAGGTCGGCAAAGCGGATGCGGTGGATGCTCACCTCGGTGCCGATCGGGTGGACGGTCCACCGCTCGTCGAGCGTCTTGCCGCGCCGCAGCCACTGCAGCGTGCCCTCGTTCTTCGTATCCAGGAAGCGCCAGCCGGCGCCCAGGGCCAGATCGATCTTGCCGTCGCCGTCGATGTCGTGGGCGGCGATGCAGACGTTGTCGGGTCGGGTCTGGCCTTCGATAATCGTCCGCCGTTTCCAGGTCGGGTTCTCGTACCAGAGGATGCGGGTGGTATCGACAACGACGATATCGGGCTTGCCGTCGCCGTTGATGTCGGCCGGCAGCACAGCGTAGCCGACCTTCAGGCCGGTCTCGATCTCCTGCATGCGGAAGCGCGGGAAGCCGGCCGGCGCGGCGGTTTGCTCCGGGCGGGCGGCCATGCCGGCGAGGACCGCCAGCAAGCCACAGCATAGCAGTTTCAAGCAAAGTCGCATCGGAGTGCCCTCCAGCTGGCGGGCCTGGCGAGCGACCACTCGCCGGGCCGCCAGCGGCACGAAGAAGGTTCGGGACGCTGCGGTAGAAGACGAGAAACCTGGTTCAGTTTATTGTCTTCCCGGGCTCCTGCCAGTAGACTGCCACCGCTCTTGCAGAGCCGCCCTGATCGACAGCGCGGAGTGCCTGCTCATGACGACCTCGCGATGGTCATTGCTGGCCGCGGCCACATTGCTGTGCCTGGCGGCGGCCGCACCTGCCGGGGAACCGCTTCCCGTGGGGTCGCAGCCGCCGCCGGTCGCGCTCCCCCATTTCCCCGACCGCCTGCACGCCGTGGTCTGGCGGAACTGGCAGCTGGTCGAGCCCGCCTTGCTGGCCCGGGTGCTGGGCACCTCGGAGGCAAAGGTCCGCGTCCTGGCGGCGGCGATGGGCCTGCCACCAGCGGGCAAGGTGCAGCCGGAGTGGCGCCGCCGCGGCTACATCACCCTGGTGCGGCGGAACTGGCACCTGCTCCCTTACGAGCAGTTACTGCCTCTGCTCGACATGAGCGCCGCCGAATTCGCCGTCGCCCTGCGCGAGGACGACTTCCTCTTCGTCAAGCTCGGCTCCGCCAAGCCGCGCTGCGAACTGGTGCGGTACGTCGAGCCGGACGAGAAGACGCGGCGGCGCCAGGCCGAGATCCGCCGCCTCGTGGCGACCCGCTTCGGCGACGCCCTGAGCGGGTCTGGCGAACCGGCCTTCCAGTTCGTGGCCGACCTCAGCCGCCTCGAGCCGGGCGCCGGCCCACCGGCCCCGGCCCGCGCCGGCGGCAAGCATTTGGGGTTGCGCTTCCTCTACTCCTACTTCGGAACCTATGGCGACCCGCTAGCCGAGCAGACCCTCGACCCCTACCCCGAGGGCTTGCTGGCCCGGCTGGCGGCCAACGGCGTCAACGGCGTGTGGCTGCATGTGGTGCTCCGTCAGCTGGCCCCGGGCGGCAAGCACTTCCCCGAGTTCGGCGCCGGCCACGAACAGCGGCTGGAGAACCTGCGCCGCCTCACGGCGCGGGCGCGCCGCCACGGCATTGCCGTCTACCTCTATATCAACGAACCCCGCGCCATGCCGGCCGCCTTCTTCGCTGGCCGCCAGGATCTGGCCGGCGTGGCCGAGGGGGATTATCGTACCCTGTGTACCAGTGACGGGCGTGTCCGGCAGTGGCTGGAAGATGCGCTGGCACACGTCTTCTCCCGCGTGCCGGACCTGGGCGGCGTGTTCACCATCTCCGGCTCGGAGAACCTGACCAGTTGTGCCTCGCACGGTAAGCACCGGGCCTGCCCGCGCTGCCGGCGGCGCAGCGCCGACGAGATCATTGCCGAGGTCAACGCGGTCATCGCCGCCGGCGTGCGCCGCGGCAATCCCGCGGCGCGAGTGCTGGTCTGGGACTGGGGCTGGCACAATCACGGCGAGGCGCCGGAGATCATCGCGCGGCTGCCAAAGGACAGCTGGCTGATGTCCGTCAGCGAGTGGGCCATGCCGCTGCAGCGCGGCGGCGTGCGAACCCAGGTGGGCGAGTACTGCCTGTCGGTCGCCGGCCCGGGACCGCGAGCCGAGCGGCACTGGGCTCTGGCCCGGGCGGCTGGCCTGAAGACGGTGGCCAAGGTGGCGATCAACAACTCCTGGGAGTTGTCCGCCGTGCCGTACCTGCCGGTTCTGGATCTGGTAGCCGAGCACTTCGCCCGGCTGGCGAAGGCGAAGATCGATGGCGTCATGCTCTCCTGGACGCTGGGCGGTTATCCGTCGCCGAACCTGCGTGTCGCCCGCCGCTTCGCCGAGCAACCCGGGGTACGGCCCGAACAGGTGCTCGACGAACTGGCCCGCGAGCTGTACGGTCCCGGCGCGTCGCACGCCCGCAAGGCCTGGACCGCGCTGAGTCGCGGCTTCGCCGAGTTCCCGCATCACGGCACGGTGGTATACCTGGGTCCGCAACAGCTGGGTCCGGCGAACCTGCTGCACGCCCGGCCGACCGGCTACCGGGCCAGCATGGTCGGCTTCCCGCACGATGACCTGCAGGGCTGGCGCGGTCCCTACCCCGCCGACGTGTTCGCCGCCCAGCTGGAGAAGGTCGCCGCCGGGTGGGGCCAGGGTCTCGAATCCCTGCAACGGGCAGTCGAGCTGGCGCCCGCCGCGCAGCGTGCGGCGGCGCGGGCGGACCTGCGGCTGGCCCAGGCGGCCCGGCTCCACTTTGCCTCGTCGGCCAACCAGACCCGCTTTGTCCAGGCGCGCGACGTCCTCCTGGACAGCCGGCGATCCGCGGCGGAGCGGACGAAGGCGCGGCAGCGAATACTCAGTCTGCTGGACGAGGAGATCGGGTTGGCCCGGGAGTTGTTCGCGCTCGCCCGGACCGACTCGCGCATCGGCTTCGAGGCGTCGAACCACTACTACTATGTGCCGCTCGACCTGGTCGAGAAGGTGCTCAACTGCGAGTACCTGAAGACCAACCTGCCTGGGGCGCGCTGAACGAGGTCAGGAAGCCGGCTGCCGAAAGCGCAAGCGCTTCGACGATCCGGGGAGTGTTTCGCCGTCTGCTGCACAGAGGCAGGAACGGCGTCCTTTTGTGTCACGCTACTCGAGTTGCGGAGGGAAATCCGATGGGCAGAACCACCACGCTGTGGGCAGTGCTGGCGGCAATCGCCGTTAGCCTCGTCTTCTGGGGGACGGCGCCAGGTCAGATCACCAAGGGGAAAAAGCGGCCAGCCGGCACCAACTACCTGATGCGGGGTATCAACCTGCCCAACTGCGCTGGCCTGGGGAAAGCGCTCAAGGAGGCTCCGGCCAGCGACAAGGCCTGGGACACGATCGCCTGCCAGGCTTCGTGTCTGAATGAGATGAGCTATGTGCTGATGGATGACGGCCGGTGCCCGGATGCGACCTGGGCCAAGGCTACCAAGGCTCTTCGCGACGGCAGCGCCGCCGTCGTGGCGGCAGCCCAGAAGAAGGACGTGGAGGCTGCCAGGGCCGCCTTCAAGACGATCGCCGCTTCCTGCGCGACCTGTCACAAGGCACACCGATCCGCGAAATAGGCGCTATTGGTTTCTCATACACGCTCCGGTAGAGGTTATCCGAGCTGCACACACCGCTGCGCCGCGTGCGCAGCCCGGGCAGCCTTTACCAGAGCGTTCGCCTCCGCGGCGGCCTGCACGTGGCCGCGCAGACGCGCCGGGAAGTGTCGAAAAGCCTTTCCGCCGTGACTGTTGAAGACTTCAGGAATGCTTCGGCAAACATCGCTGGTTGGGAAAAAAAAAACGACTACTTGCATTTCGGCAAAAACGGAATAAAATCAATTCACTTTAATGTGTAAACGCTGCGCACGGGTGGTCGCCTGCTGAGACCGCGAGGAATGGCCCAACGCAGCCAGGGCTGTCCTGCTGTGATCGCCCTTGAACTGGCCCCGAAATTACCTACCTACCCACCAGGATCACGAGATCCTGGGCCCGCAAACGTGGATCCGCCTGCTCGGCTGCTTGCCGAGTAACCGAACCGACAACCCACCTGTTCGTGGCCTGAGTGAAACGGAGAGTCTATACCTCACGCCGACGTCTGTTCCTCGGTGACGGCCGCTGACAGCGGGCGTGAGCAAACGAGCACTACGGAACGGTTGTTGATGCGTGGTATGACTCGCCGACGCAAGGCAGGGAACGTTTCCCGTTGTTGAGGATGCGTCGCCGGCGCCGGTTGCCTGCTCCAGCGGGAACCGGGCCGGCGTGGAAGCCGCACGATGAGTTGCACTCACCCCGAGTCGTTTGGAGGAGGTTCGCCATGAGGCTGCGAGTGATTCCTATTTTGCTGACCGGGACGTTGCTGGCCTGGTCACTGCGTGCGGAGGTGGCTTCGGCTCAGGGCCAGGACACCCTCAAAACCACCCAGAAGGCGGCGGCCGACCTGATGACGGCCGACAAAGCGGTCACCGCGGCCAGGAATGCCCTGCAGTCGGCCAGGAACAACCTTGACACCAACCAGTTCAATTCCGCGGCCTGGAACGCCAGGGTGACCAAGGCGCAGGCTGCCACCAGCAAGGACCAGTATGACAAGGCGGGACCCAAGGAGAAAGAGGCCGCCCTGGAAAGATACGAACTGGCCCTGGAGCTAGCCGAGAGACGGCAGGCGGAGCTGGAGGCTGCCGAGAAGTTGCTGCCGCAACGCGAAGCGGCTGCCAAGGCCGCCGAGGAACGCTATGCCCGGGCCGTGCCGGCTGCTGGAAAACTGGCCGGTTCAGTCAAGGCCATGGTGCGCGAGGCGGAAAATAACCTGGAGGAAAAGGTTCGGCTCGCCAAGCTCGCGTTCGAGAAAGCGGCGTTCACCAAGGCGACCGCCGACAAAACGACCGCCAACGCTGCCTCGATTCGCAAGGCAGTGACGGAACTGGCCGCCGCCGACAAGGCGATCCGGGAAGCCACGGCCGCCCTGGAGAAAGCCACCAAGGACCAGCCGCAACGACTGAAGGATGTGGAAAAAGCGACCAAGAACTACACGGCCGCCCTGCAGGCCGTGGTCAAGCACATCCCCGCGCTCAAGACCGCCCAGGGCAGCGCAGTCCTCCAGAAGGTTACTGCTGACCTGGTCGCGGCGGACCAGACGGTCCGGGATACCACGGCTATCCTGAACAGGGTCAAGAGTGACCTCCAGACAAAAACCAACGCGGTCAAGACCGCAGCCAAGAATGCCCAGGCGGCCCTGGAAAAGGTAGACAAGTCCATCGCCAAGATTGCTGCCCGCAAGGCAGCCAAGTTCGCTCAGGAACTGGTCGCGCGGGCGGAAAAAACGCGTCTGGCGGCGGAAAAGGTCTGCGCCGACAAAACCGAGCAGGCCGAACGAGCGACTCAGGTGCAGGTGGCGGCCTTGCAGACGGCCGTCAAGGCGCTCGCCTCCAGGGGCGCGGAAAAAGCTCTGACGGCAGAGAAGGCGACCCTCGCCAAGGCGCTCGCCGACAACGAGACTCAACTCAAGAAGGACGAGGCTGCCACGGCTCGCGAAGCCACCGAAGCCAAGGGCGCTGCCGACAAGGCCGAGGCGGCCAGGGTCGCCGCGGACAAGGTGGTGATAGCCAGGACCGCCACGCGGCAGGCCCTGGAGCGGTCGTTGCGCCAGCAGCACTACCGGGAGCTGAATGCTGCTTACACGGAACTGGTGAAGAGCCAGCAGCTCGCCACTGACAAGTTTCTGCAGCCGAAGGTGGCCGCTCTGAACAAGGCTTCGCTGGCTTACAAGAACGCCCGGGCCGCGGCCACGGAGACGGCCTCCGCTCTGGCAGCCGCGCAGGCGGCCCTGCAAAAGGCGCCGGCCAAGGACAAGAAGACGGCGGAAAAACTCGTCAAGACGAGGGAAGCCGCCTGGCGCGCTGCCGAGGCCAGGGTCACGGCCACCAAGGCGGCACGCGATCGTGCCCGCGACGAGAAGAAGGCCGAGGAAACCAAGCTCCAGCAGTACCAGGTCCAGAACAAGGCGGCGCTTGCGAAGGTGGTGGTGGCCAAGGCTGCGGCTGAGGGTGGCCTCAAGCTGCTGCCGGAATCCGCCTGGAACTACGCCAGAGCCCGCCACCTGCTCGTCCGCGCCGGCTTCGGCGGCACCCCCGAGGAAGTCGCCCGTCTGCACGCCATGGGCCTGCACGGCGCGGTCCAGCATCTGGTCCATTACAAGGATATCCCGTTCGACCTGCCGTTTGCCTCCACCCCGCGGGAGCGGCCCCAGGATTACGAAAAGAGCCTGTCGGGCAACATCCGAAATCAGCTCGATAACCGCCGCCAGCAGAAGGAGGCCAGGCAAATCCAGGCTCTGCGCGAGTGGTGGCTGCGGCGGATGATCGAATCGCCCCGGCCGCTGGAGGAGAAGCTGACGCTGTTCTGGCACGGCCACTTCGCCACCCAGTACAGCACCGCCGTCAACAGCCACTTCATGTATCTGCAAAATCAGCTGTTCCGCGACAACGCGGCCGGCAACTTCGCCACGCTGCTGCACGGCATCACGCACGATGCCGCCATGCTCAACTACCTGAACAATGACACCAATGTCAAGGGCCGCGCCAACGAGAACCTGGCCCGCGAGATCATGGAATTGTTCAGCATGGGCCGCGATCAGGGCTACACCGAGATCGACATCCGCCAGGGCGCCCGTGCCCTGACCGGGTACACCTACGATCCCTGGACCGGGCAGTTCCGCTTCATCGAAACTCGCCACGACTCGGAACCCAAGACGATCTTCGGCAAGACCGGCCCGTGGTGCGGCGACGACTTCGCGAACCTGATCCTCGAGACGCCCTATCCGCCCAAGTTCATCGCCCGGCAACTGTTCGTCTTCTTCGCCCACGACGAACCCTCGCTTGACACCATCGAGGCGCTGGCGAACGTGCTGAAGGCCAACAACTACGAGTTGGCGCCGCTGCTGGAGAACCTGTTCGCCTCCGAGGAGTTCTACAGCGACAAGTCGATGGGGACGCAGATCAAGGGGCCGGTCCAGCTGCTGGTCGGCCTGCACCGCGACCTGGGCCTCAAGGATGCGAACCTCTCCTACCTGCTTACGACGTCCAACAACATGGGGCAGTACCTGCTGGAACCGCCCAGCGTCTTCGGCTGGCCGGCCGGCCGTACCTGGATCAACTCCACGCGCGTGTTCATCCGCTACAATGCGCTGGCGGACATCCTGGAAACCGTGCCGCGCGGAGGCAAGTCCGGGGTGGACATCGTCGGCACGCTGCTGGCCGGCAAGAAGTTCCAGAGCCATGCCGAGGTGGTAGATCACCTGGTTCGCTGCTGCATGACGGTGTTGCCGTCCGAGTCCAAGCGGCAGGCGCTGATCGAGTTCCTCAAGCCGCTGCCGCCGCCCGATCAGTGGGAAGCGCAGCGCGGCCCGGCCAACGCCCGCTTGACGCGGCTGCTGGCCATCCTGATTTGTTCGCCGGAATACCAGTTGACCTGATGGTTTTACATAAGGCGTGGGTCGCCGGCCGGCGACCCACGCCAAGGTATCAGGGTACTCACCACTTTTTCGGAGGGCTTGTCCCATGACCAGTCCGAGGATCGGGACGCGGCGAGATTTCCTGGCCCGAGGGCTAGGCCTCGTCGGCGTCGGCGCGGTGCTGCCCAACTTCGTCATCCACACGGCCCTGGCTGCCCCCCGGGCACAGGGCGGGAACCAGCGGGTACTGGTTCTGGTCGAAATGAACGGCGGCCACGACGGGCCTAGCGCCCTGGTGCCGTACGGCCTGGACGGCTATCATCGCCTGCGTCGGATGACGCGCATCACCGAGCAGCAGGTGATTCGCCTCAACGACGAGGTGGGCCTGAACCCGAACCTGCAACCCTTCAAGGCCTTGCTCGATCAGCGCTGCTTTGCTGCCATCCCGGGGGTCGGTTATCCCAACCCCAACTACAGCCACGACCAGGCCATGTACATCTGGCACACCGGGGATCCGACGCAGCGGCGGAATATCCTCGGTGGCGGCAGCGGCGGCGGCCGGACCGAGGCCACCGGCTGGATCGGCCGCTACGCCGATCACGCCTTCCAGAATGCCGCGGATGTCCAGCCGTGTATTGCCGTCGGGAGCGGGCGGACGCCCTGGGCGATGGACGCTCGCCTTCGGCCTGCGCTGAGCATCAGTAATCCGGCGTCGTTCAGTCTGCGCCGCGGCCAGAACGAACCGCTGTATCAGCGCCTCAATGCCGTGGACGCGGCACGGCAGAACTCGATCGCGGACCTGGAATACATCACGCACACGGTGATGAACGCCAACGCCACCAGCCAGCGGATCCAGGAAGCTGCGGGCCGGACACGCAGCAGCAGTGCCAACTATCCGGGCTCGGGTCTGGGCAGTTCGCTGCGGACGGTGGCATCGCTGATCGGCGGCGGCTTGCCCGCCCGCGTGTACTTCGTGCGTCAGGGCGGCTACGACACCCACTCGCAGCAACGGCCGGCCCACGACCGGCTGATGGCCGACCTGGCCAACTCGATCGCGGCGTTCCAGCGCGACCTGACGGACCAGGGTAATGTCAGCCGCGTCCTGACCATGACCTTCAGCGAGTTCGGCCGTACCGTGGCGGAAAACAACAGCCAGGGGACGGACCACGGCTCCGCTGGCCCGCAGTTCCTGATTGGCCCGGGCGTCAAGGCGGGCGTGCATGGCCGGCACCCCAGCTACGACCACTTCAACCCGCAGGGGCACTTCATCCCCACCCACGATTTCCGCAGTGTGTATGCGGCCATCCTGGAGCGGTGGTTGGGAGTCCAGTCCCGGCCGATCCTCGGCGGTGACTACGCGCCGCTGGATTGCATCGCGTAGTTTCTCGTTCGGGTAGTTTTTCGGGTCTATCAGCAGCCAGCGTTCAGCCGCCAGGTGACACTCGACAGAGGTCACCTGGGCGCTGGGCGCTGGCTGCCCGTTTTTGGGGGAGAACGGCGATGGAAAATGAACCTGTCCGCAGCGCGCCACCCGGCGCCGGTTCCGAGAACGTCGGCCGAGCCGCCGAAGAGCATGCGCATCGCGCTATCACAAGGCCCGTCTGCTGCCAGTAGCGGCTATTCACAATAAACTGCCTTTACTTTATTGACATTGGCGCCTGGTTCGCTTACCCTCGGCAAAAAGGCGCGGTGTTCTCTGGCCGAACTTCCCGATCCCTGGGAGACGGGCCGGCGGCATACCGCGGTCCCACCCCGATATTCGGAGCAACACGCCTCAGAAACTATCCTGGAACTTCGCCGATCTCGCAGGAGGGTTCTGCTCATGAAGCCCGTCCTTTGCATCGTGCTGGTACTGGGAGGTGCGCTCGCCGGCGCAGCCACCTTCGGTCAGCAACAGACCGGAACCGTCAAGCCGACTGCAATTCGGCTGGCCGTGCCCGGACGCCAGGCTCCACCGGCAACCGAGCTGGAACGGCAGTACGTCGCTCTGCTCCACGATCTCCGTAACCGTGCCCAGTCCGCCCGGGTTGCTGCGCAGACGTTTCGGCAGGATGCGCTGATCCTGAGCACCGATCGTGATCCGCTCGACGTGGTGCTGCGGCGCACGGCCGCCCTGCTGGACGATCTGAAGCGCATGCCCCAGGCGCCCGACCTGGCCGTGCCGGCGAAGGAACTGCACGCGCTGCGTGCCGAGGCCGAGCGGCTTCCCGTGGCGAAGGCGGAGGCCCGCTATGCCCTCTACGAGCAGGCCTGCCGGCTGCGCCGCCGCGTGGCCTTCGCCAATCCGCTGCTCGACTTCGCGCAGCTACTCTTCCTCAAGCGGCATCGCTCGCTGACCAATCACATGTGCGACCAGTATTACGGCATGACGGCGCAGCCGGGAGGCGGGTTGTACGTCCTGACGAACCCGTTCGGACCGAATCCGACTCTGCGCGACGTGCTCGCCGGCTCCGTCGTGACCAACGGCCGGCTCAAGGGTGCCAAGCTCAGTGGCGGACCCGGCAAGGCGTATCGGCTCTCCTATGACTGGGTCGGCAACCTGAGCGGCGAGACGACCGAGGGCGGCGCGTTCCTCTCGCCCGACCTTTCCTACGACGGCAAGAGCATCCTGTTCGCCTACGTCGAGTGCCAGGGAGACCGGCGCCATCACCATCACACCGACCCGAAGCGCGGCCACTGGACGGAAGGCCGGTGCTATCACGTCTTCCAGGTCGGCGTGGACGGCTCGCACCTGACCCAGCTGACCGACGGCACCTGGAACGACTTCGACCCCTGCTGGCTGCCCAATGGGCGGATCGCCTTCATCAGCGAACGGCGCGGCGGCTACCTGCGCTGCGGCCGCGTCTGTCCCACCTACACCCTCTACGACATGGCCGCCAATGGCAGCGACATCCGCTGCCTGAGCCTGCACGAGACCAACGAGTGGCACCCCAGCGTCACCAACGACGGTCAGCTGATCTGGACCCGCTGGGATTACGTGGACCGGCACGGCTGCACGGCCCACATGCCGTGGCTCACCACCCTGGACGGCCGCGACCCACGTCCCGTCCACGGCAACTACGCGACGCGGCACAGCCGGCCCGACATGGAGCTGAACGTCCGCGCCATCCCCGGCTCACACAAGTTCGTGGCCACGGCTGCCCCGCATCACGGCCAGGCGTTCGGCTCGCTGGTCGTCATCGACCCGCACACCCGCGACGATGACGGCATGGCCCCGCTGAAGCGGCTGACGCCCGACATCGCCTTCCCCGAGACGCAGCGCGGCACCGAGACCTACGGCAGCGCCTGGCCGCTGAGCACGGACTATTACCTGTGCGCCTACGACGCGGCGATGGAGGTGCCCGAGCTGGGCGCCAAGGGTAATTATGGCCTCTACCTGGTGGACAGCTTCGGCAACAAGGAGCTGCTCTACCGCGATCCGGCCATCGCTTGCCAGAACCCCATCCCGCTGCGCGCGCGGCCGATGCCTCCCGCGGCGCAGACCATGACGATCCGGAATGATGCCCTCCGGAGCAACCCCGCGACGCGGCACCTGGCGCCGCCGGCGCAGCCGCCGCAGGAGGCCGCCGTGGCCGTGCTCGACGTTTACGACAGCCGCTACGCCTGGCCGCCGGACACGAAGATCAAGGCGCTGCGGGTGTACCAGGTGCTGCCGATGACCGTCCCCTCGGGCCGGCCGCCGCACGAGATCGGCTGGCGCGTGCCGGAGGCTCGCGATTCCGTCGTTCCTGCCCGCGCTGTGCTGGGCACCGTGCCGGTGGAGGCGGACGGCAGCGCCCACTTCCTGGTTCCGTCCTACAAGGAGGTCTTCTTCCAGGCGCTGGACGAACATGGCCGGGCAGTGCTGTCGATGCGGTCGGCCACCCACACCCGGCCCGGCGAGCGCCTGGTCTGCCAGGGCTGCCACGCCGACCACAGCCGGGCGCCGCAAATGCGCTCGAACGTCCCGCTGGCGCTGCGGCGAACGCCGTCCCAGCTCCAGCCAGACGTGGACGGCTCCAACCCCTTCAGCTATCCGCGCCTGGTGCAGCCGGTGCTCGACCGCCACTGCGTCGCCTGTCACGCCAAGCAGCCCGACAAGGCACTCAACCTGGCCCGTGCGCCGATCCAGCGCAACTGGTATGCCTCCTACCACAACCTGCTCAAGTACGCCTTCACGTCCTACGGGCATCCCTACCGGACGACGCCGGGCAAGTTCGGCGCCCGTGCCTCGAAACTGCTCCCGCTGCTGGAGAACGGCCACCACGGCGTGAAGCTCAACGCGGAGGAGATGCACCGGATCACGCTGTGGCTGGATTCGCTGTCGGTCTTCTACGGCGTTTACGAGCGCGAGGGCGGCGAGGCGCAGCTGCGCGGAGAGATCGTCAGGCCGACGCTGGAGTGATGCCGGCCTGGCCGCCTGCGGTGTGGCGAAAGGTAGCGGAGGCTTCTGCCATGCGACCCAAAGATTCGGTCCTGCTTGGGGTTCTCGTCCTGGGCACGCTCAGCGGAGTTCACTGGCAGGCCGCTCCGCAGGCACGCGAACCGCCCGCCGTGCAGCAGCCAAAGCCCCCCCTTCCTGCCCTCCCCCACCCGTGGGGGGAGGGCAGGAAGGGGGGGTTCGCGCTGCTCGATGCGCCGCTGCTGTTCGTCAAGCGGCACTCGTACACCGGCATCCATATCTACGATACCTATTATCGGGGACAGCCGGGCGGCGGGATCTACGTCCTCGAAAACCCATCCGCCCCGCGGGCGGCGTGGAAGATCCGCCCGGTCATCGATCCCACGACCGCTCCGACGCTCGGCGTGGGGATCTACAGCCATCCGGAACTCTCGTGGGACGCCACCAGGTTGCTCTTCTGCTTCAAGGGCGACCCGAAGGGCAGCACGAGCATTTACGAGATCGGCATCGACGGCCGCGGCCTGCGCCGGATCACCGATCCTTCCACCGAGTGCGGCTGTTACAAGGGCAACTTCGCCGGCCAGCACGACATCGCCCCCGCTTACCTGCCCGACGGGCGCATCGTCTTCCTCTCGACGCGCCCCAGCGGCCTGGTGCCGTGCAACAATACCGGCGTGGCCATCCTGCATGTGATGAACGCCGACGGCTCGGACATTCACTCCATCTCGGTCAACAACGTCAACGAGTTCGACCCGGCGGTCTTGCCGGACGGGCGGCTCCTGTTCGGCCGCTGGGAATATGTGGACAAGAACGCACTGACGATCCAGTCTCTGTGGTCGGTTCACCCCGACGGCACGCACGAAACAGCCGTCTTCGCCAACAACATGGTCTTCCCCGAGGCGGTTCTCGACGCCCGGCCGGTGCCCGGCTCGCACCTGCTCGTCGCCACCCTGGCCAGGCACAATGCCCCGCCGCGCGGCGCCATCGCCTTCCTCGACCCGCACCGCGGCAAGAATAACCCCGCGGCGCTCACCAACCTGGAGCGCCCCGGCGCGCCGACGTATGACCGCGGTGATTCCTGCGAGCCCTGGCCCCTCTCCACGGACGTCGTGCTGTTCAGCGGCCGGCCCAAAGGGTACAGCCGCAATGTCCTCGAGATGATCGACCGTACCGGCCGCCGCGTCGTGGTTCACGCGGAGAAGGACATTTGCCTGCATTCGCCGATGCTCATCAAGCCGCGGCCCCGGCCGCCGGTGCTGCCGACCGCCACCGACCGCAAGGCGAAGACCGGCCGGTTCTTCGTCCAGGACATCTACCAGGGTCTTGACGGAGTGAAGCGCGGCGCGGTCAAGTGGCTGCGCGTCCTCGAAGAAACCTCGCGCGTCAGCGCCAGTCCGGGCGGGGCGCAGCCGTACAACCAGACCTTCCTGGTCAGTGCGGCGCTGGCCTTCAGCGTCAAGAACTACCTGGGCGTGGTGCCGGTGAGCGCAGACGGCTCAGCCTACTTCGAGGTGCCAGCCGGCCGGGCGGTGTATTTCCAGGCGCTGGACGGCAAGGGGCGGGTCGTCCAGAGCATGCGGACCTTCGTGCAGGCGGCGCCCGGCACCACGCGCTCCTGCATCGGCTGTCACGAGCACAAGTTCCGCGCGCCGGACGCCGGCGCGGTGCATCTCGCCCTGGAACGGAAGCCGCACCAGTTGCAGCCCGAAAGCTGGGGCAGCGGCTTCGTCGATTACCCCAGCATGGTCCAGCCGGTCCTCGATCGTCATTGCGTCGGCTGTCACGGCGGCGCCAAGGGCATCGCGGCTGGCCTCGACCTGTCCGGCGGCTGGACCGAGCATTTCAACATCAGCTACGAGAATCTGGTCAACCGTCGTGAGACGCAGCTGACCGCCTACTGGATCGCCGGCATCGACTGCATGAACGGCACAGCGCACTGGTCGGCCCAGCTCTTTCCGCCGCGCCGCCACGGCTCGGGGGCTGCACCGCTGGCCGAGCTGCTCATCAACGGCCACGGCGGCCGCATCCCCAACCTGACGCGCCGCGAGCGCGACCTGATCCTGGCCTGGATCGACAGCAACGGCCTGTATCACGGCACCTGGGACTACACCGAGAACGGTTGTGCCATCCGGAACTGGAAGGCCACACAGCAGGCCCTGGCCGCGACGATGCAGGCCGCCGGCTGCGCGCGCTGTCACGGCGACGGCAAGCGCCCCCCGGCCGTCACCAACGACTGGATCAACCTGAAGGAGCCGCACTACAGCCGCATCCTGCGTGCGCCGCTGGCCGAGGGCAAGGAGGGGTTCGGCCTGGGCGTGTGCCGCGAAGGCAAGGCGGATCGGCAGCGGCTGCGCCTGCTGTGGAACGGCTACGCCCACGCCGTGCTGCCGCTGGACCGCTTCCCGCGGCTGCCGATCACGCCGCCCCGCACCGAGGGCAAGCCCGTAACGACTTTCGCCTCTACGGACGATCCTCATTATCGGGATATGCTGGCGATCATCCGCAAGGCGCGGACCGTGGCCCTGGCCGCACCGCGCCAGGACATGCCCGGCGCGGACGTGATCGAGGGCGCCTGCCGCTTTCTCGTTCCGCCATCGTTACCGGCCGCCTTGCCCTCCCTGGAAGCCACCCCGAACGGGACTGGCGGCGTTCGCCTGACGTGGGAGCGGTCGGCGCAGACGATCGGTCTGGAGGCGGAACTGCACCGCGGCGACCGGGCGCGGTTCGTTCCCGGCAAGGATACCCTCCTCGTCCGCACGACGCGCTTCCAGCACACCGACCGGGCCGCGCCGGCGGGCCGACAGCACTACGCGCTCGTGCTCGTCGCCGGCGCGGAGCGTTCGCCGCCCGTGTACGCGACCGTTGCGGTGAAAACAGACCGCTGACGGCCGACCACTCGTTTGGAGACAATGGCGATGAATAATGACTCGACTCCGCGCCGCAGCAACCGACGCCGGTTCCTGCAAACGTCGGCGGCGGGCGCCGCAGCTGCCCTGGGCCTGCCGCTGCTCGCCGGCGCGCGCGCGCTGGGGGCCAACGACGAGATCCGCATCGCCATCATCGGCTGCGGCATTCGCGGCGGCGCTCATATCGCCGCGTTCGGGCCGCAGAAGGGCGTGCGCATCGCGGCCGTGTGCGATCCGGATCGCCAGCGCATGGAGGCCGCGGCCCGCACCATCGAAACCCGCTTCAAGTATCGGCCGGCCCAGGTCGTGGACGTGCGGCAGGTCATGGACCGCAAGGACATCGACGCGGTCGCCGTGGCCACCATGCAGTACTGGCACGCGCTGCCGACCATCTGGGCCTGCCAGACCGGCCGCCACGTTTACGTCGAAAAGCCGCTGGCCCACTTCATCTGGGAAGGCCGGCAGATGGTCAACGCCGCCCGCAAGTACAACCGCCTGGTGCAGGTCGGCACGCAGAACCGCTCCCTGCGGGGCTACGCCGCGCTGGCCCGCTGGCTGCGGCAGGGCAACCTCGGCAAGATCCAGTACGTCACCTGCTTCGCCAACAAATCGCGGCGCTCGATCGGTCGGCGCAAGGAACCGCTGCCGATCCCCGAGACCGTCGATTACGAGCTGTGGTGCGGCCCGGCCCGCAAGGAGCCCATCTACCGGGACCGCCTCCAGTACGATTGCAGTTTCATCTGGAACATGGGCGACGGCGAGTCGTGCAACCAGGGCGTCCACGAGGTGGACATCGCCCGCTGGATCCTGGGCTACACCGGACTGCCGCGACGGACCATGAGCATCGGCGGTCGTTTCATCTTCAACGATGCCGGCGAGGTGCCCAACACCCAGATCATCTACTATGACTATCCGGAAGTGCCGATTCTCTACGAGATCCACAATCTGCCGCGGTCGAAGGAGTTCTTGACGCCCCAGCGCTGGAGCAACGTGCCCGACTTCCGCGGCGCGCGCGTCGGCGTCTGTGTGCAGTGCGAGGGCGGCTACACCCTGGGCCCCAGGGCCTTCGATCGGGCCGGCAAGCAGATCCAGTCCTTCGGCGGCTCCGAGGATCACTTTGCCAACTTCATCCGGGCGGTGCGCAGCGGCCGACGTGCCGACCTGAACGCCGATATCCTCGAGGGGCACCTCTCGACGAACATCTGCCACGCCGGCAACATCTCGTACCGGCTGGGCCGAGCCGCCCCGGTCGCCGAGCAGCGGCGGCAGGCGGCCGGCATCCCCTGCTGGGAGGCGATGCACGACCGCTTCCTGCGCTACCTGGGCGAGATTGGCGTCGATCCGAACACGGCGGTCCTCGGCCCCTGGCTGGAGTGCGACCCCGCCAACGAGTGCTTCCGGAACCACCCGCAGGCCAACGCCCTGGTGCGGGGCTACTACCGCAAGGGCTTCGAGGTGCCCGAGATCAAGACATAGTAAGGCGCTGTCAAAGAAGCTGTTTCAAAACGCCGTAGGAGGAGGCGCCGTCCTCCGATTGTTGATCTCGCCGGACGAAGCCGACTCCTGCGAAGACGTGTCGGCACCCTGCTACCCGACACGGTATCCTGGCGCGTTATGAGCGAGGTCACGCGCATCCTGGCCGCCATCGAGCAGGGCGAACCGCATGCCGCGGCGCAGCTGCTGCCGCTGGTCTACGACGAGCTGCGCCAACTCGCCGCAGCCCGGCTGGCGCACGAGAAACCGGGGCAGACGCTCGATGCCACGGCGCTGGTGCATGAAGCGTACCTGCGCCTGGTCGGCGAGCAGCACTTCGACAACCGCCGCCATTTCTTTGCCGCTGCCGCCGAGGCGATGCGTCGTATCCTGGTTGAGAGCGCCCGGCGGAAAAAGCGGCAGAAGCGGGGCGGCGAACGGGGGCGCGTGGACCTGGACGCTGCCGAAGGCGTCGTACCCCAGCCCGACGACAATCTGCTGGCACTGGACGAAGCCCTTGGCCGGCTGGCCGAAGCAGACCCAACCGCCGCCGAACTCGTGAAACTCCGCTATTTCGCCGGTCTGTCGATCCCGCAGGCCGCCGAGACCCTCAGCATCGGCGCGCGGTCGGCCGACCGCCTCTGGGCCTATGCCCGCGCCTGGCTGCGCGACGCCCTGTCCGGGACGTAATCGGAGCGGCTATCACTTTTCCTGGCGCGGTTCCGGCGCCGATGACGCATGGATAGGCATGGGCGCAGTTTTCCGCTTCACCTCGCGAGGGCGTCCCCATGAGCGAACGATCCATCTTCATCGCGGCGCTGGAGAAGGCCGACCCCGCCGAGCGAGCCGCCTACCTCGACCAGGCGTGCGCCGACAATCCGCCGCTGCGGCAGCGCATTGAACGGCTGCTGAAGGCCCACGAACTGGAGGATAGTTTCCTGCAGCATCCCGCGCCAGCCCCGGACCCACGGGCCACCGCGGACGAACCGCCGCTCGCCGAACGCCCCGGTTCCATTATCGGCCCGTACAAGCTGCTGCAGCAAATTGGCGAAGGCGGCATGGGGGTCGTCTACCTGGCCGAGCAGGAACACCCGGTCAGGCGCCGGGTCGCCCTCAAGATCATCAAACCGGGTATGGACAGCAAGCAGGTTCTCGCCCGCTTTGCCGCCGAGCAGCAGGCCCTGGCACTGATGGGCCACCCCAACATCGCCAAGGTCCACGATGCCGGCACCACCCCCGATGGCCGACCCTACTTCGTCATGGAACTGGTCAAGGGCGTGCCCATCACGAAATACTGCGATGAGCTTAACCTGCCCGTTCGCGACCGGCTGGCGCTGTTTGCCCCGGTCTGCCATGCCATCCAGCACGCCCACCAGAAGGGCATCATCCATCGCGACGTCAAGCCGAGCAACGTCCTGATCTGCATGCAGGACGGCCAGCCGTTCGCCAAGGTCATCGACTTCGGCGTCGCCAAGGCTCTGCACCAGAAGCTGACCGAGCACACCCTGCAGACCGAGCTGGGGGCGGTCATCGGCACCTTGGAATACATGGCGCCCGAGCAGGCCGAGCTGAGCGCCCTGGACGTGGACACGCGCGCGGACGTCTACGCCCTGGGCGTGCTGCTGTACGAGCTGCTCACAGGTAGCACGCCGCTGGACCGCAAGCGCCTGCGCAGCGCCGCCCTCACCGAGGTGCTGCGCATCATCAAGGAGGAGGAGCCACCCCGGCCGAGCACGCGCCTGACACAGTCGAAGGCCACGCTGACCGACCTGGCAGCGCACCGGCGCACCGCCCCGGCTCAGCTGACAAAAGAGGTCCGCGGCGAGCTGGACTGGATCGTCATGAAAGCCATCGACAAGGACCGCACGCGCCGCTACGAGACGGCCAGCAACCTGGGCCGCGACGTGGAGCGCTACCTCGTAGACCAGCCGGTCGAGGCGGGGCCGCCGTCGGCGCTGTACCGGCTGGGCAAGTTCCTGCGCCGCAATCGCACCGCGGTTCGGGCCGGCGCGGTCATCGCCGTGCTGGCGGTCGTGGTCGGCGTCCTGGGCTGGCTGTATCGCGGGGCGGCGCGGGACGCGGATGCGGCAGAGGAGAAGCGCCGGAAGATTGCTGAGGCCAATAAGCAAGTCCCGCTCATCGAGAAGCACGTCGGCGAGAAAAAGTATCGCGAGGCCTTCGCCTTGCTCCAGCAGGTGCAAGAATCCTTGCCCGGCGACGAGCGCCTGCCGAAGCTCCGCGAGGCCTGCGCGGTGCCCTGGTCGGTCACCTCCTTCCCCTCGAAGGCTGCTGTCTGGTGCAGGCCCTACGAAGACGCCGATGCAGACTGGGAGCTGCTGGGCGAAACCCCGCTGAAGCGCGAGCTGCCGCGCGGCCTGTATGTCTGGAAAGTGACGAAGGAAGGGTTTCACGACGCCGTCGGCCTGCGGGCGTCGCCCAGCGCCGTGTTCGTGCTGGACAGGGTCGATAAGGTGCCTGCGGGGATGGTACGCGTGCTGCGGGGGACGGCTGCTCTCCCCAAAGGCAGGGTGTCCGAAAAAGAGAGGAAGATCGACCTACCACCGTTCTTGATCGACCGTTACGAAGTGACAAACCGGGAGTTCCTGGAGTTCGTCAAGGTCGGGGGCTACAGCCGGGCCGAGTACTGGAAGGATCTGCCCTTCGTCGGCCTCGACGGCGAGCCGGCGACGTGGGAGCAGGTCAAGCCGCTGCTGGTCGATGCCGACGGCAAGCCGGGGGGGCCGGCGACCTGGAAGGACGGCAGTTATCCGCCCGGCGAGGACAGCCACCCCGTGCGCGGGGTGAGCTGGTACGAGGCCGCGGCCTACGCACGCTTCGCCGGCAAGCGGCTGCCGAGCATCTATCACTGGCGGGCGGCGAGCGTCACCGGCGGCTGGGCAGCACGGCGGAGCAACTTTGGCCCGCACCTGCTGCCGGTCGAGCAACTCCGCGGCGTTGAGCCGTTCGGCACCTTCGGGATGTTTGGCAACATCAAGGAATGGTGCGCCAACGAGGACGCCGACGGCCGGCGCTTCATCCTGGGCGGCGCCTGGGACGAGCCGGAATACATGGCGGTGGCTACCACGGCTCACGCCCCGCTGGCCCGCGAGCATAACTTCGGCTTCCGCTGCATGGCGGTGTTGCCCGACAAGGAGCAGCCGGAGGAGGCGTGGAAGCTGGTCCGCATCCGCTCCTGGCGCGATTTCCTCAAGGAGCAGGCCGACGGCGAGTTGCTCGACGCCAACAGCTTCCAGCTCATCCGTCATCGCTATGCCTACGAATCCCGCGACGTGGCCGCGGTGACGCTGGCGGACGACGATGAAGGGCCCTGGCGGCACCTGAAGGTCCGTTTCGACGCGGCCTACAACGGCGCGGACGGCAAGCCGGAGCCGCTGCTCGCCCACCTGTTTCTGCCGAGCCACGCCCGGCCGCCGTATCAGGTGATCGTCTACTTCCCGGGCCTCGACGCTTTCAGCCGGGAGCACATCAAGCCTCTGGCACGAGAATTCCGGGCGGACGAGCTGGTCCGCAGCGGCCGGGCACTGCTCTATCCGGTCTACAAGGGGACGCTCGAGCGCAGGAGGAAAGCGCTCGCCAACCTGCGCGAACACGAGGAGTTGTTGATCCAGATGGGACAGGATCTGCGTCGCTCGCTCGATTACCTGAAGCAGCGCGGCGACGTGGACATGGATCGCCTGGGCTATTACGGTCTGAGCCTGGGGGCGAGCAACGCCCATTTCCTGGCGGTGGAGGACCGCTTCAGGGCGGCGGTGCTGATGGCGGGAGGGATGCTGAATCTGAGGCCGCCCCGCGAGTATCCGCTGCTGGATCGTACCCACTACTATCCCCACATCAACCCGAAACTGCCCGTGCTGATGGTCAACGGGACGCTCGACACCATCTTCCCGGTGAAGGAATCGCAGATCCCGCTGTTCAAGCTGCTGGGCAGCCAGATCAAGGAACATTACCTGCAGAAGGGGTACGGCCACAGCGCGAACGAGGCGGCGCTGAGAAAAGCCGTGGAGTGGTTCGATAGGCACCTGGGCAAGCCGGCGCTGCGGTCCACCGGAGACTCTCCCTGAACCGGACCGGGCTCCGGACAACGCGGACGGCGCCCGGCGCGCCACGCTCAAGGGACATGCGGGGCCGATCCATGACCTGACGCTCACACCGAACGGCAAACGACTGGCCAGCGGCTGAGTTGCTCTGATTGCCTTCTTCCTCGAAACTGGATAAACTTGACCCTGATTAAAAGACCTTTCGCCGCAAGGACTTCGAGGTGCCCGAGATCAAGGTGTGATGCCCGACGTTCCCGCACGGGGCATCCCAGGAGGTACAGCATGGCGAGCAGGGTAAACACAACCTGGTCCCGGTGCCACTGGGGACTGCTGCTGGCCCTGTTCGCCGGCAGTACCCTGGCCGGCCAGCTGGCGCCCCCCGCCGGCAAGGGCGCCGCTGCGCCCCCCAGCGGTGCGGTATCGCCCCGGGCGGAGGCGCTGCGTCTGGCGATCCAGGATCTGATCCAGACCTTCGGCGCGCGCTATCCGCGCGGGCCAGAGTATCTGCGCCGGCTCGCGGCGCTGGAGCAGGAGGTCGGGCAGCTGGCAGCGCAGAACAGCCCCGGCGCTGCCGCACGACGGGCCGAGCTGGCGGGCCGACTGCAGGCGCTCGAGCGCGAGGCGCTGCTGGCCAATCCACTGCTCGACTTCGACCGGCTGCTCCTGGTCAAGCGGAGCGAGAAGAACCTGGGCCTGCCGCGCAACTGGCAGGGCAACTCCTGCCTGCCGAAGACCGGCTTCGACAACGAGATTGCCGTTCTGTCGCCGGTGCGGCCGGACGGCCAGCTGTCCACGCTCTTCCGGCCCAGGGGCGGCCAGTACGTCGGCGATCTGGAGCTGCACTGGAACGCGGATCGCTTCCTCTTCTCGATGCCGGGCAAGAACGGCCGCTGGCAGGTGGCCGAGCTGCGGACTGACGGCACCGGCCTGCGCGAGCTGCCGCTCATCCCCGACGGAGATGTGGATAACTACGATGCTTGCTATCTCCCGGACGGCGGCGTCATCTTCTGCTCGACGGCGACCTTCGTCGGCGTGCCGTGCGTCTGGGGCTCCTCGCACGTCGCCAACCTCTTCCGCTGCGAGCCGGTCACGGGCAAGATCCGCCAGCTGACCTTCGACCAGGACCACAACTGGTGCCCGACCGTGCTGCACGATGGCCGTGTCCTCTATCAGCGCTGGGAGTACGTGGACCAGTCCCATTCCAACTCGCGGATCCTGTTCCACATGAACCCCGACGGCACCGACCAGCGCGAGTTCCGCGGCAGCGAGTCGTGGTTCCCGGGTTCGTTCTTCTACGCCCGGCCGGTGCCCGATCATCCGCGGCAGGTCATCGGCGTCGCCGGCGGGCATCACGATGTGCCCCGCGCCGGGCGGCTGCTGCTGCTCGACCCGGCCCTGGGTCGGCGCGACGGCGAGGGGATCGTTCAGGAAATCCCCGGCCGCGGCAAGCCAGTTCAGCCGCTGGTGCGCGACACCCTGATCGGCGGGCACTACCCCCAGTTCCTCACGCCTTACCCGCTCAGCCAGAAATACCACCTGGTCGCCGCCAAACTGCACGCCAGGGCGCCCTGGGGCATCTACCTGGCGGACGTCTTCGACAACCTGACGCTGATCAAGGAAGTGCCCGGGGCCGCCCTGCTGGAGCCGATTCCGATCCGCAAGACAGCGACGCCGCCGACCATCCCCAACCGGGTCGATCTGACGAAGGACACCTGCGCCGTCTTCATTTCGGACCTCTATTCGGGTCCTGGCCTGGCCGGCATCCCGCGCGGGACGGTCAAGAAGCTGCGCGTGGTCGAGTATTACTACAGCCGCCGCGGCATGGGCGGGCTGTACGGCACGCTCGGCATGGATGGGCCGTGGGACGTGAAACGCATCGTCGGCACCGTGCCGGTCGAGCCGGACGGCTCGGCCCATTTCCACCTGCCGGCCAACACGCCGATCACGCTCCAGCCGCTGGACGACCGGGGCCAGGCGGTGCAACTCATGCGCAGCTGGCTGGTGGGGATGCCGGGCGAGAAGGTGAGCTGCAGCGGCTGTCACGAGGGTCAGGGCCGCTCGGCGCCGGATCGGCTGGCGCTGGCCGCCCGGCGGGCTCCCTCGGTGATCGAGTCGTGGTACGGGCCGGCGCGGGGCTTCAGCTTCGTTCGCGAGGTCCAGCCGGTGCTCGACCGCTACTGCGTCAGTTGCCACGACGGCCAGCCGCGCGCCGAGGGCAAGCAGCTGCCGAGCTTCAAGGGGGGCGAGCCGATCACTGACTGGAAGACGCAGATGGCGGGGCACTGGCCGGGCGGCGGCAAGTTCACCAAAGCCTATTTCGAGCTGCAGCGCTTCGTTCGCCGACCGGGCATCGAGAGCGATCGCCGCATGCTCCCGCCGATGGACTTCCACTTCAGCACGACCGAGTTGGGCCAGATCCTCCGCAAGGGCCATCACGGCGTGGCGCTCGACGACGAGTCCTGGGAGCGGCTGGCCGCCTGGGCCGACCTCAACGCGCCGTTCTACGGCACCTGGGGCGAGATCCCGTATTTCGACAAGGGCTACGGGCCACACAACCGCGCGCACCTGTGCAGCGCCGCCGACCGCGCCCTGGAACTGCGGAAGAAGTACGTTCCCACCGGCCCCTTCCCCGACCACGAGGCGATTCCGAAAACCCCGCCCTATGACACGACGCCGGTGAAGCCAAAGCTCGTCGCGGAGCCGGCCGCGCAGGAGACAGCCTTCCCCGGCTGGCCGTTCTCTGCCGCGGAAGCGGTGCGGCGGCAGCAGGAAACCGCACCGCGGGGCAGCGAGGGTCGCCTGACCATTCCCCTGGTCAAGCAGGAACGCCGCGCCCCCGTCTCCTGCCGTTACGTCCACATCAGCGCAGGCCCGCACCGCTGGCTATCGCTGGCCGAGGTGCAGGTGTTCAGCGGCGGCCGGAATGTCGCCCTGGGCAAGCGGGCCAGGCAGTCGAGCACCGGCTTCGGCGGCACGGCCGAACGAGCGGTTGACGGTAGTACGGATGGCATTTATCGCAATAACTCGGTAACGCACACGCAGGGCGGCGCCGGCGAGTGGTGGGAGGTAGACCTGGCCGCGGTCTACCCGGTCGAGCGCATCGTCCTCTGGAACCGGACCGACACGGTAAGCGAACGGCTGGCCGGGGTCACCGCGACGCTCCTGGACGACCGCCGCAGTGTGGTCCGAAGCGAGAAGACCGGCAACCAGCCCGGTCCGAAGGTCGCGCTGCTCCAGGCCGAGGCGCCGGCGCTGCAGTTCGCCTGGATTCCGCCGGGCGAGTACCTCATGGGCTCGGGCGCCGGCCACCGCGATGAGCGGCCGCTGCACCGGGTCAAGATCACCCGCGGATACTGGATCAGCCGGTTCGAGATCACCAACGAGCAGTACCGGCATTTCGCGCCAGCCCACGAGAGCCGCACTGAAGACCGCCACGGCTACCAGTTCGGCATCACCGGCTACGACCAGGACCAACCGCAGCAGCCGGTTGTCCGCGTCTCCTGGCAGGAGGCGATGGCGTTCTGCCGCTGGCTGGCGGCGCGGACCGGCCGCAAGGTGGTGCTGCCGACCGAGGCCCAGTGGGAATGGGCCTGCCGGGCCGGCGCGGCCACGCCGTTCTGGTACGGCGGCCTGGACACCGACTTTGCCCGCTTCGCCAACCTCGGCGATGCCATGCTGGCGGAGTTCGCCGGCAATCCCTACGTCCAGGATCGGGTGGCGGCACGCTTCAAGAACCCGTCGAAGTACGACAACTGGATCCCGCAGGACGGGCGCTTCAACGACGGCGGCTTCGTCACCGAGCCGGTGGGCAAGTACCAGGCCAACCCGTGGGGTCTGTGCGACATGCACGGCAACGCCGCGGAATGGACACGCTCGCTGTACCGGCCCTATCCCTACCGCGACGAGGACGGCCGGAATAGTCCGGAGGCGGGCTCGGCGGCCGAGCGGGTGGTTCGCGGCGGCTCCTGGTACGATCGCCCCTTCCGCGGCACGGCCAGCTTCCGCCTGCCCTACCAGCCGTTCCAGCGGATCTACAACGTCGGCTTCCGGATTGTGATCGAGGAGTAACACGCTCGGCTCTGCTGTTCCCGCCAGGAGTTGGACCATGAAGGAGACGAAAAAGGCTGGTTGTGTCAGTGCCGTGGCAGTTGTGGGTATCCTGCTCGCCGGCAGTGGGGTCCGGGCGGAGCCGCCCCCGGCACGCCTGCTGGCGGCCAGGGAGGCCATGAAAAAAGCCCTGGCCGTCGAGGAGAAGGTGTACGCGGAGTTCATCGCTCGGGCCATGGCCCGCTCGGCGACGCGCGAGATAGCCCTGTCGGCCCGCAACACAGCCGAGCGAGCCCTGCAAAACCTGCTGTCCGCCCAGGAGATCCTCAAGGATAAAACAGCTCGCAGCCAGGGGGCCGCGGCCGCTGTCTGGGAAAAGACCGTGGCTGACCGCTTCACCACGCTGCGAGCTGCCGCCGATCGCATGATCAACGACCAGCGCGTGGCCAACATGGCCAACGACGACGTGGTCCTCGTGGAGAAGAAGATCGCCGCCCAGATGCAGGCCAGCCGGGCGGCCGAGCGGGTCGTGCTGGTCCTGGAAGCCGAGGCCGCCCGAAGCGCGGCGCAGCAGGCGCTGGCCCGGAAGGCGGCCAACGCCCAGGAACTGCTCGCCAGGGCCAAAAGCGCGGACAAGGCCGTCCTGGAGGTGGACGTCGTCGCGGCCCTGGAAGCGCTGGCCTGGCTGGTCGAAAGCCGCGTGACGTTTCGGCAGATGGCCACCGGCCACGAGCAGGCCATGGAACTGACCCAGCGCTTGCTGGCCCACGAACCGGATGCCGCCCGCCAGCGGACCTACAAGGACTTTCTGGACAGGATAAAGGTCCAGAAGCAGCCCAACGAGAAGGGTGTGCAAGAATGCACGCGGGCCATTCGGGCTCTCGACTGGAAAATCCTGTCCCTGCGTGTCGCGGCCATGGGAGGTCTCAAGCTCATCGACCCGGCCAGCTGGGATCGTGCCAGGGCCCGACATTTACTTGTCCGGGCTGGTTTCGGCGGCACTCCTCAGCAGGTGGACCGCCTGCACGCAATGGGGCCCTTCCGGGCTGCGGAATACCTGGTCCATTACCAGCGTCAGCCTGCCGCCAGGGTGCCCTTCGATCCCGGACCCCCGCCGCGCCCCGACCCCATCGAGGCCAAACTGCGCAACGACCGCCTCCGCCGCAATGTGGGCCAGCACCGCCGGAACCCGGACAGCACCCGGGTGGAAACGCTCCGCCTGTGGTGGCTGAAGCGGCTGGTAGAATCGCCCCGGCCCTTGCAGGAAAAACTGACCCTGTTCTGGCACGGCCACTTCGCCACGCAGTACAGCGTCGTCCAGAACAGCTTCACCACCTACCACCAGAATCAGCTGTTCCGCCAGCATGCCGCGGGTAACTTCGGCGGCCTGCTCACCGGCCTGGTTCACGACCCGGTAATGCTTCGTTACCTGGACAACAACACGAATGTCAAGGGGCGCGCCAACGAGAACCTGGCCCGCGAGATCCTGGAGTTGTTCGCCATGGGCGAGGGCCAGGGCTACACCGAGAAGGACATCCGTGAGGCCGCTCGCGCCCTCACCGGCTACACCTTCGATCACTTCACCGGGCAGTTCCGTTTCCTGGTGAAGAACCACGACGACAAGCCCAAGACCGTCTTCGGCAAGACCGGCAACTGGTCGGGCGATGACCTGGTCACGCTCATCCTGGAGCAACCGGCCACGGCGCGGTTCATCGCCAGGAAGCTGTTCGAGTATTTTGCCTATGCCGATCCCGCCGCCGCCACTGTGGAACCCCTGGCGGCCGTGCTCCGCGAACAGCAGTATGAACTGTCCCCCCTGTTGATGAACCTGTTCCTGTCCGAGGAGTTTTACAGCGAGCGGGCGGTGGCCACGCAGATCAAGAGCCCGGTGCAATTGCTGACCGGCCTGATGCGCGATCTGGGCATCCGCGAAGTGGACGATTACCGGCCTCTCGATGCGGGCATTCGCGCCATGGGGCAGCAACTGCTGGAACCGCCGGACGTCAAGGGCTGGCGGGGCGGCCGCACCTGGATCAACGCCGACCGCCTCTTCGCCCGCTACAACACCGTGGCCGACCTGATCCACCATGTCGCGCGGCCGGGGCAGCAGAAGGGCGTCGATGTGCTGGCCTTGCTGGATCAGAGCCGGTGTCAGACCGCCGAGGAGGTCGTGGATTACCTGATCGGAGCCTGTTTCACCAAACCGCTCGGCGCCCAGAAGCGAGCGGAACTGGTGAGCCACCTGGGCAGCTGGCCGCCGCCGGCCCAGAGGAGCGCTCAGCGCGATCAGCTCAACCAGCGGCTGCGGCAGGTGCTGGTGCTCATGCTATGCACGCCTGAGTACCAGATGGGTTGAGCCTTCGAGGGTTGCGAAAGCCCACGGGGGCCACCCGTGGGCTTTCGCAACACCTCCTTACGTTCAGCGGCGGAGCGGCTTTTCCTGGGCCGCGACCTGCCGGAGATCGTCGTAGATTTTCCGGGCGGCGGTGAGGCGTTCCTCCAGCTTCGGCCACAGCATGACGAAGCGGTCCTTCGGATTGGCCTTCCGCTTCTGATAGAGATCCTCGATGCTGCGCAAACTGGCCAGTCGTTTGGCCAGCAGTTCGTCCACGGCCTCATACTTCCAGGGCCGCAGACCCTGGCGCGTCACCCAGACGGGGGTGGTGTGGGCCAGGCTGCCGTTGAAGGCGGTGGTCCGCGCGGCAAGCCAGAAGCCGCTGCCGGCGTCGATCGTGAAGTCGAGCTTGACTTCCCCTAGCTCCTGCTTCGCGTCCGGTTTGGCCGCGGCCGCCGACCGGATCACCTCGCCAAAACGCACGACTTCCAGGACGCGCGGCAGGCCGACCTGGCGATGCCCCCAGGCGCGGGCGCGGACTCGCAGTTTCTGTCCCCTGTCCGCGGCGATCGTGTCCCCGGGATACGCCTCTTCGACACGCAGTTCGAGCATCGGCCCATTGGTGACGAAGGTCCGGCCGCGGCGCACGGCGTCAAACCAGGCATCGGCCGACAGGCGCGGCTGGCCCGTGTAGGCGTAGGCCCGCGCCTCGCCAATGGAGCCGCCCCAGGGGAGGTCCGAGCCGGCCAGGGCGGTCAGCCGCATGCCCAGGTTGAGGAACTCGTAATACAGGGCTGGCTCCGACTTCCCAAACTGCAACAGCTCCACAAAGTCCACCTTGCCCCTCGGGACGTTGAGGCTCATGTCCCGGTGGACGAAGAACGCCCCGGAGTTGACGTGGGCATAGCCGACCAGCCCCCCCTGGGCTCGGGTGCCGTCAAACTGGCGGTCGTAGAGGAAATACTGGGCTGTGTCGCGCACCATGTGGTCCGCCAGGTTCAACGCCAGCGTGTGGCCCAGTTCCTGGTGCGTTCGCGGGCACTCCTGGCCGGGAGCCAGGGCATAGTTGTCGGCAACCAGCCGGTGCTTGGGTCCCCAGCCCCGCTGCTCGAACCAGGTGCGGTTGATGTCGCCCATCTTCACCACGTTGATGACATGCGTGTCCTCCGCCCGGGCCCAGGTGAGGATGCGCTGGGCATCCTGGTCGCCGAGGATCTGGGCATGCACATGGTCGTCGCCGCTCCACCAGCCGAGCTTGCCCATGTCCACCCAGCGGCGCAGGGTCACGGCGTTCTTCGCGGCCTTGCCCGCGACCGCCGCCATTTTGGCCGTGTGCGGCACGTACTCGATGCCCCGGCGAAGCAGGACTTCCCATTGGCCGGGCCGGGCATCCAGGGCGACAACCCCCGCGCTGCACCAGGTCGGGACGTTCAGCGGCGCCCCGAGATTGGGCTGGCGGCGCGCCCCCAGGCGTCCCTGGTTGTCCCACTGACCGCTCAGGTCCACGGAATTGCTGGGTGCGTGGTACTGGCCGTCGTCCAGGAAGCGCGGACTGACCATGACCGGGACGGCAGGTCCGCCGGGCGTGTCGCTCACCGCGATCTCGATCCGGCCATTACCAGCGCCCGGAGGCGGGGCCTGATCGCTGCTCCGCAGGCGCGGATAGAGAACGGGCGCGGCTCCTACCGCCAGGCCAAGAACCAGAGTCGTTGCCAGACCGGCCGCCAGGCGAAGTCGCGTTCGCCCCGACGCAGTTGCACTCATGGCACTCCCTCCAGCAAGAATGGGCGCCTGTCGCACAGAAGCTCACGGACCCAGCACCCGGCGGACGTAATCCCGGCTGCGGCGCAGGTTCTCCTCCAGCGACCGGGTCTGCCGCGTCTTCGCCTCGTAGGCCAGCTCGACCGTGTAAAGGCCCTGGTAGCCGATCTTCTCGAGGATCCGGCGCACCCGGGCGTGATCGATTTCCCCGTCGCCCAGATCCTCCGACCAGACGCCGCCCCGGGAGTTGCGCAGGTGCAGGTCGAGGACGCGCTTGCCGGCGTCCTGCAACAGGCGGTACGGATCCTGCTTGCCGCGCAGCACCCAGTGCAGGTCGAGGCAAAAACCGACCTTTTGCGGATCGGTATTGCGGAGCATGTGATACCACTCCCGGGCCTCCTGGCGCATCTCGGGGTCGTGGGAGTGAATGGCCAGCTGGACGCCGAGCTGCCGTAGCGCCTCGCCCAGGCGATTGAGGTTCTCCGCCTGGACGGCCAGCTCCGCGTCCGTCTTGTGGCCGGGGATCGGCTGGGGATTGTGGACCACGAGGCGCAGACCGTGCGGCACCCCATTTTTCGCCTGCTGCACGATCTGCCGGATCGTCGCCGCGCCGCCGTCACGGGTGTGCATCACGCCGCCCGCGTACGCCGCCGGCATGCGCAGCCCGTGTTGCCGCAAGCGGGCCGCGACTTTCGCGGCCGCTTCCGGCGTGCTGTAGAAGCTCAGCCAGCCCTGCACGGCGTCGTAGCCGGCCCGTTTCGTGGCGGCCAGAGCCTCCTCAAGGTGGTCCTCCAGCCGCTGCTTCTGCTTGCCGTAGTGCTGCGTCCAGATGTAGAGCTGGGCAGCGACCACGGGGGCGCGAGGCTTCTCGTCCGCGCGGACGGGCGCCGCAAGAAGCAGGCTCCCCAGGCCGACCAGGAACCAGCGCATGGTGTTCTCCTCCGATATACCTCCGCTCCCCACTATCCGGTTGCCTTTCTCCTCGAAACTATATAAACTTGACCCAGATTACAAGGACTTTCGCCGGTTCGGTCCGCAGAACTGCCCATTCTCGGTTGGCCAGGCTTCGCCGAAACCTCGTCAACCAAACTTTGTTGTTGTGTCTCAGGGTTCGCCGCGTGCGGTGTATCTCGAGGAGAATGCTCATGAGCAAGTTCGCGGTTCGCTGTTTCGTTGGGGTCATGGCCCTCATCGGTCTGGGGCTGTTGCTCGTGGTTAGTGAGTGCTTCGCCGCCGTCGATGACGGCACCGTCAAATCCTTGCAAGGTGTTTGGAGCGGGGTGAGGTTTTCTTCGGGCAAGGGCGAAGATCCTGCCAAGGGAGTGAAGCTGGAGCTGACGGTCAAGGGCAACCAGATTGTCGGCAAGCGGCTGCCCAAGGGAGCCCTGGGGGAGGGCACCTTCAAGATAGCGGCCGATGGCCGGACCATCGACGCCCTGGGCACCTCCGGCGGCTTCGACGGCAAGAACTATCCGGGAATCATGAAGATCGAGGGCGACACCTGGTACTGGTGTACTGGCACCAGGAAGACACGGCCCAAGGGCTTTGTCGCCGACCCCACTGAGGGCAGCTATCTGCTGATCCTCAAGCGGCAGAAGTCCTGAGCGGACTGGTAGTCGGCCGGGCCGGGGTCGTCGCAGCGGTCCGGCCCTGGCCCGGCCGTGGAAGGTTTTCGCCCTCGTTCCTTCGAGGAGGCTGGAGATGGTGGGCCTGTTGCTGTGCGTCGCCGGTCTGGGGACAACCCCCGAGAAGAGTTCCCTTCCGCCAGCCGCCCCTCCCGGCTATGTCCGCCGCGCTACCTGGCCGGAAACACTCCTGGCCTCCCGCGAAGCCCTGATGGCGGCCGAGGCTCGACAGGTCGCGGCGGCAGGCCAACCGCCGCGACCGCGCCTTGGCCCGTGGTTCACGCTCGGGCCAATCCAGCTACCCGCGAAGGGCAACTCGCCGGAGTTCGACCTGGACAGAGAGTTCACGGCGGCTCGCCTGCGCTGGACGCAGCGCCTGGACCTGCGCGATGGCTGGGTCCATCCGCTGTACCACGACCGCCACGCCGTCTATTGCTATCGCTCGATTGCGGCCGAGGCCGCGACCACGCTGCCGGTCCATCTCGATGCCTGCGGCGAAATGACCGCCTGGCTCGACGGCAAGATGGTCCTGCCAGCGACGCGGGGCCACATCACGCACGACCTGTGGGGGGCTGACGTTCGCGCCAGGCCGATCCCGATCACCCTGCACCTGGCGCCCGGCCGCCATGCCCTGCTGGTACGCATCGTTGTGGAGCCCCGGCCGCGCCCGCGCGAGGACACTGACCCCTGGCGCAAGGCCACACTGGAAACCCGCCGTCCCTGGGGCACCGTCTTCACCGGCCATTCCACCGAAACCGGCCCGGCCGTCGCCTATGAGAAGCTCGTTTACGGCGAAACCTCGCAGCTCTACTTCTCGACCGCCGCTCGACCCGGCCCGCAAGCCGATGCCGCCACCGTGGCCCGCGAGCAACTCTGGCAGCAGCTGCGCCGCGATTTCCCCGACCCCGCGACCCGACGGCAGATGGACGCGGAACGGCGAGCCGGCCTCTGGCGGCTGGACTGGACGCCCGGGGCGCTGGCGGAGGTGGCCCAGCGCTATGCCGGGGCCATCGCCTCGCCGGCGCTGCGAAGCGAAGGTCTGCGCCTGGCGTCCCAGGTGCGCAAGCCGGCCGATCTCCAGCGCGTCCGTGCGCTGTACGAGCGCGCCCAGCATCTTCGCGCCGGTGAGGAGTTGCACCGCGACACGGGGCGCCGCCGCACGCTGCGCCACCAGCTCGAGTCGCTCCGCCTGGCGATTACCGACCTGCGCACCACGCACGGCTCTCGCTATCCCCGCGGGCAGGAATTTCTGACGCGGCTGGAGACGCTGGCGAAGTCGGCCAACGCGGCGGATGCTCGGCGCGACGCCGGCCTGTACGCCCAGGTGCAGGCCGATCTCGAGCAGCTGCGCCGCGAAGCGCTGCTGGCCAATCCGCTGCTGGACTTCGACCGGCTGCTCCTGGTCAAGCGGCGAGCGACGCCGTTCGTGCCCAGCCTGCCCTACAACTGGGCCAACAACTCGAGCCTGAGCAAGACCGAACACGACAATGAGATCACCGTCCTCTCGCCGGTGGCGCCGTCCGGGAGCCTCAAGACCCTCTACCGGCCCGAGGGCGGGCGCTTTGTCGGCGATGTCGATCTGCACTTCGATGCGGACCGGCTGCTCTTCTCCATGCCGGGCCGCGACGACTGCTGGCATGTGTTCGAGGTGCGCAGCGACGGCTCGGGTCTGCGCCAGGTAAGCCGGCACCAGGAAGAGGTGGATAACTTCGATCCGTGCTATCTGCCTGATGGCCGGATCCTGTTCTGTTCGACGGGCAGCTTTGCCGGCGTGCCCTGCGTCCGTGGACGGGACCATGTCGGCGTCATCTATCGCATGGACGCCGACGGCGGCAACGTCCGGCAACTCTGTTTCGAGCAGGACCAGGACTGGTGCCCCACTGTCATGCACGACGGCCGGATTCTCTACACGCGCTGGGAGTACACGGACGTGCCCCACTTCTTCAGCCGGCTGCTCTTCACCATGAACCCCGACGGCACCGGCCAGCGGGCGCTGTACGGCAGCAATTCCTACTGGCCCAACGGCATCTTCTACGCCCGGCCCGTCCCCGGCCATCCCACGAAGGTCGTCGGCGTGGTCAGCGGCCATCACGTCGCCCGCCGCAGCGGCGAGCTGGTGCTCTTCGATCCGGCGCGGGGCGCCCGGGAGGCGGACGGCGTGGTGCAGCGACTGCCGGGCCGCGGTCAGAAGGTCGAGCCGGTCATCAACGACCGCCTCAGCGCCGGCACCTGGCCGCGCTTCCTGCACCCCTTCCCGCTGAGCGAGAAATACTTCCTGGTCGCCGGCCAGCTGAACGAGCAGACGCCGTGGGCCATCTACCTGGTCGATGCCTTCGACAACCTGCTCCTGCTCCACGAGGACGAGAGCCACGACCTTCTCGAGCCGGTCCCGCTGCGGAAGACCCCGCGACCGCCGGTGCTCCCCGAGCGGGTGGACTGGAAGCGCAAGGACGCTGTCGTTCACCTGGCCGACGTGTACGCCGGGCGAGGGCTGGCCGGGGTGCCGCGCGGCCAGGTCAAGCGGCTGCGCGTGCTCGCTTATCACTACGCCTACCGCAACATGGCGGACGATTCGCGCGCCCTGGGGGTGCATTCGTCCTGGGACGCCGTCAAGGTGGTTCTGGGAACGGTCCCGGTCCACGAGGACGGCTCGGCCCAGTTCCGCGTGCCAGCCTGCACGCCCATCTCGATTCAGCCGCTCGATGCCGCGGGCCGGGCGCTGCAACTGATGCGCAGCTGGACGACCGCCATGCCGGGCGAGACACAATCCTGCGTGGGCTGCCATGCCGCACAGCAGCAAACGGCTCCGGCGCGCCTCACTCAGGCCCAGCGCCAGGGTCTTGCGGAGATCACGCCCTGGTACGGCCCGCCGCGCGGCTTCAGCTTCGCGCGCGAGGTGCAACCCGTGCTTGATCGCTACTGTGCCGGCTGCCACGACGGCAAGCCGCGCGCCGACGGTCAGCGCCTCGCCAATCTCAGCCGGCAGAAGGCCACCGACGAGCGCAGCTTCTCGCCCGCGTACCTCGAGCTGCAGCGCTACGTCCGTCGGCCCGGCGCCGAGAGCGACTTCCATTTGCTCAAGGCGGCGGAATACCACGCCAGCACTTCCGAGCTGGTACAGCTGCTGGAGAAGGGACACCACAACGTGCGCCTGGACGCGGAGGCGTGGGACCGGCTGGTGACGTGGATTGACCTCAACGTGCCGTATCACGGCACCTGGCAGGAGGCCCAGGGATGCGAGCGCGTCGGTAAGCAAGGCGAACGGCGGCGCGAGTTGCTTCGACGGTACACCGGCATCGAGAGCGACCTGGAGGCCGTTCCGGCGCAGGATGCCGCACCGCTCCCGCCGATCCTGCCGTCGCCGCGGGTCCGCAAGGAGACCCCCGTCGTGCGGGCCACGGGCTGGCCCTTCGACGCCGCCGAGGCGAAGCGCCGCCAGGCAGCCGCCGGACCCAGAACGACTCGTTCGCTCGACCTGGGCAACGGCGTGAAACTGGAACTGGTCCTTGTCCCCGCCGGCGAGTTCGTCCGGGGCGATCCGTCCGCTGCCAGCGACGAGGAGCGGCCGCGCCTGGCCCGGATCAGCCGGCCCTTCTGGATGGGCAAGCTCGAGGTGACCAACGAGCAGTTTGCCCGCTTCGATCCGCGCCACGACAGCCGGTATATGCAGACCTTCGGCATCACCTCGGACCGCGGCTTCCCGCTCAACCGGCCGGCGCAGCCGGTGGTGCGCGTTTCCTGGCAGCAGGCCAGGGCGTTCTGCGCCTGGCTCTCGGCAAAGACCGGCGAGCGTTTCACCCTGCCGACCGAGGAGCAGTGGGAGTACGCTTGCCGGGCCGGCACGACGACGCCGTTCTTCCACGGCGGCCTGGACAGCGACTTCAGCCGCTGGGCCAACCTCGGCGATCGCAGCCTGGAGCATCTGCGCGATTACAGTCACAACGCGAAGGTGGGCTGGCTGCCGCGCGATGAGCGCTGCGACGACGGGCAGTTGGTCGCGGCGCCGGTGGGGACATACCTGCCCAATGCCTGGGGATTGCACGATCTGCACGGCAACGTCTGGGAGTGGACGGGGACCGTCGATGCGACGGGTCGGCGGGTAGTTCGGGGCGGCTCCTGGCACGATCGCCCCGCCCGCTGCACTGCGTCGTCTCGGCTGGCCTACCCGGCCTGGCAGGGCGTGTTCAACGTCGGTTTCCGGATCGTTTGCGAGCCGTAGGTTGCTCCGGCGCCGCGGGCCGGTCCTGGTCCCGTGCCCGCAGGCGCTCTTCCGCCGGGACCAGGAAGACGGAACCGCGCAGCACGCACCCAGGCCTGCCGGGCACGCAATCGGCGCGCAGCCTCATGCAGTGGCCGCAGGACTCATCGAGATGGGGACAGGAGAAGGAACTCATCGGCTTGCCTCCGCTTGTGTGCGCGGTTACGGGTCGTTCACCCGTGCAGTGCCTGCCCCAGAGCCTGGAGGAATGCCGGGCCAGTGCCGCAGCAGCCGCCGATAAAGCTCGCCCCCGCCTCCGCCAGGGCCGGCCCGTAGCCGGCGAATTCCGCGGGTGTCGTGCGATAGACAATCTGGCCGTCCACCACCTGGGGTAGTCCCGCGTTCGGCTTGATCCAGATGGGCCGGTCCGTGGCCGCCCGCAGTCGGCGGCAGACCGGCACGTAGTCGGCAATGCCGCGCCCGCAGTTGGCGCCGATCGCGTCGGCGCCGGCGACGGTCAGAGCCTCGGCCACCTGCTCGGGCGTGGTCCCCATCATCGTCCGGTCCTTCTGCTTGCCGCTGTCGAAGACCAGGCAGACGATCACGGGCAGGCCGGTTTCCCGGGCTGCGGCCAGGGCCACCCGGGCCTCCTCCAGGTCGCACATGGTTTCGACCACCAGGCCATCGGCACCGGCGGTTGCCAGCGCTCGGGCCTGTTCCGCGAAGACGCGGTGTAACTCGTCCTGGCTGACCTGGCCGGTGAGCAGCAGCTTGCCGCTGGGACCGATCGAGGCGAAGACCAGCGCCCGGCTGGCGGCGGCCCGCCGCGAGATTTCCACGCCGGCCCGGTTAATCGCCTCGACCTGATCGGCCAGGTCGCTTCCTTCCAGGGCCAGGCGGTTAGCGCGGAAGGTGTTAGTCAGGATGACCCGGCAGCCGGCCTCGACATAGCCGCGGGCCACCTGCTCGACTCGCTCCGGATGCGAGAGGTTCCACTCGTCGGCACAGGCGCCGGGCGCCAGGCCGAGTGCCTGCAACTGCGTTCCCCAGGCGCCATCGGTCAGCACCGGGGCCTCCGCGAGCAGCCGTTCGATGAGGGGGTGCATGCGCGCATCCTTCAGGGCCAGACCCTCTCCGGCAGGCGACCCGGCACACCAATCAAACCTGCTTGAGTTTAACAGGCAGCGCAGGCGGAAGCAACAAGTACCGTGGCCCTTTGCCCGCGCTCACGCAAGCGTGAGTCCGGCGCCTTCTCAGTGAGCCTCCGCTGTCTCCGCCAGCGCGGGTGGCTCCTTTCGCGGCGGCGGCCGGCGCGCGAAGTGCGAGCGCAGGATGTACGGTTCCAACTCGGTGCCGTGCATCAGCCGCAGCAGGACCGGGGTGGTCATGACGGTCGTGAGCAGGGCCATCACGATGAGCATGCAGAAGACGCTGTCCGGCACCACGCCCAGGTCCTTGCCCAGGTTGATGACGATCAGCGCCATCAGCGCCCGCGTGTTCATCAGCGCCCCGATGCACGCCGCCTCTCGCAAGCGGAAGCCGGTGAGCCAGGCGGCCAGCCCACAACCGCCAAACTTGGCCAGGATGGCGGTTGCCGACACGAGCCCGCACAGCAGCCACAACTGTCCCGACTCCAGGCTGCCGATATTCGTTCGCAGTCCCGTGTACGCGAAGAAGAGCGGCAGGAAGAAGGCGGTCACGAAGTCGCGCAAGCGCCGCGCCACTGCCTGGCGGAACTCGTGCTCGCCGGATAGGACGGCCCCCAGGAAGAACGCCCCGAAGACGGCGAAGATCCCAATCAGGCTGGTGACAACCGCGCAACCAAAAATGAGCGCCAGCAGGACGGCCAGGGCGTCCACGCCGAGTTCGCCGTCGCCGCGCCGCAGGGCGTATCGCACCCAGATGCGCAGCGCCGGCCGGGCCACCACCACCATCAGCACCGCAAAGCCGATGGTTTCGGCCGCCATGATGAGGGTGTCGCCCAGCTCGAACTGCGCCCGGACGATGGCGGCCACCGCCGCCAGGAGGATCCAGCCGACCGCGTCATCCGCCGCCGCCGCCGCAATGGTGATCGCTCCCAGCCGGGTGCGGGTGATATTCAGCTCCATCATCATGCGGCCCAGGATCGGGACCGCGGTGATGGACAGGGCAGTGCCGAGGAAGAGGGCGAAGCCCAGCGGCGGCACCTCCCCCACGTACGGTCGCATCACCTCAGCCAGCCCTAGCCCCAGGACGAACGGCAGGGCCATGCCTGCGGCGGAGATCGCCAGGGCGGACTTGCCGTGCCAGCGCAGGTGGCTGAAGTCGAATTCCAGGCCGATGAGGAACAGCAGCAGGACCAGCCCCAGCTGGCTCAGACTGGTGAGCGCCCAACCCAGCAGCCGGTCGGACTCTGCGAGCGGCATGTCCGGCACCCCGGGGTGAAAGATGGCCTGAAACACCCCCGGGCAGAGCCACCCCAGCAAAGACGGACCGAGGACCAGCCCGGCAGCAATCTCGCCGACGACGCCCGGCTGGCCGAGGCGGAGGAACATCGCCGCGAAGATGCGGGCGACGAGAATGATGATCGCGAGCTGAATCAGCAGCGGCAGGAGCAGCTCTTCGATCGGCAGCTGGTGCGGGGCCGCCGGCCCGGCACCGGCCGTGCCGGTGGCGAACAGGGACATCGACGTCATGGCAGCGTCCTCTCCCGAACAACGCGCGAGCTGGGCTCGCATTCGGGCGGTTGAACAATGGTTGTTTAAACAATTGTTTGGGCCGCAAACAGGCGCCCCTGGGAGGGCGCCGAAAGCAGCCAGGAGCCACCGGACAAATCCGAGCCGAACTCGCGGCATCAGCGCGGGTGCCTGGTCTGTCCCTCGCTGACGCTGCGGGCTCGGCTCGGGTTATCCCTGGCGCTCCACAATATCCTTTTTGGTGCTGTCCACGAAGGCGAGAACCTCGCCCCGCTCGCGCTGGGGAACCGCGAAGCGATCCAGGGTCGCCTCGAGGTGACGCACGAACAGAGTCCAATCGCTCTCGCTGATCCCCATGCCGCGGTGGGAGGTCAGCATGTCCCGCCCCAGGTAGTAAACGGGGCCGCCCGCGCTGGCGCAGAGGAACTCGATGAGCAGTTGCTTCTCGCGGTGAACGCTGTCGCGCGCCCGGTCACGCCAGAAACGGGCCAGCTGGCTGTCCGCCATGAGCCGCTCCAGGAGGTCGTCCGTCACCGCCGCAATGGCGTCGTAGCCACCGAGGCGGGCGTACAACGTTTTCTCCGGCATTAGCTGCCTCCCTTGTACAGGTTCGTGGGGCGCGCTTGCATTTGTGGTCCGCCGGCCAGCGTCCCCGCCGCCACAAGCGCCGGCGCCCGTCTCGCCGCCAGTCTATTGACGCGGGCAGAGAAAGTCAATAAACTCGATTTGGTTTTATGGTTATTGGGGCCGACTCGCACGGTCCGGTACGAGCGGCGCCTCAGACTGGACGAACCCACCCCTCTCCCCGCTCGCCGCAACTGAAGGAATCTGGCCATGCACTGTCACCCTGTTGCTCGCTGGTTGCTCATCCTGGGGGCTCTGTTGTCGCTGGGGGCCGTTGGCGCGCGTGCCGAGAACTGGCCGCAGTGGCGCGGCCCGAACAGCGACGGCATCAGCCGCGAGACCAACCTCCCCGCCGAATTCGGCGCGAGCAAGAACCTCGTCTGGAAACTCCCCCTGCCGGGCATGGGCGGAGCCACGCCGATCATCTGGGGCGAGAAAATCTTCCTGAGCAGTGAAGACGGCGAGGAACTGGTGCTGCTCTGCCTCAGCACCGAAGGCAAGCAACTGTGGCGGACCAAACTCGGCGCCAGCAAGAAACGGTTCTTTCGCGACGAGGGCAATCAGGCCTCGGCCTCGCCCAGCACGGATGGCAAGCACGTCTACGTCTTCTTTGGCACGGGCGATTTCGCCTGCTGTGATTTCCAGGGCAAGGTCGTCTGGCAGTTCAACGCTCAGGAGCGCTACGGGAAGTTCGACATCCAGCACGGCATGCACGTCACGCCCGTGCTCCACGGCGATCGACTCTACGTCTCGCTGCTGCATGCCGGCGGTTGGTGGGTCATCGCCCTGGACAAGGCCACCGGCCGGGAGGTGTGGAAGGCCCAGCGCCCCACGGACGGCGACTTCGAGGGCCAGCATTCTTACGCCTCACCCGTCGTCTGGAGCAACGGCAAGGAGGAGTACCTGGTCGTCCACGGCTGCGACTACACCACGGCTCATCGGCTGACCGACGGCAGCGAGGTCTGGCGACTGGGCGACCTCAATCTCAAGAGCCGCTACGACAACACGCTCCGCTTCGTCGCCAGCCCGGCGGTGACGGCCGAGTTAATCATCGTACCCACCGCCAAGCACGGTCCCGTCGTCGCCGTCAAGTCGGCGGCGCGGGGAAAGGTCGTGACCGGCAGTCCCTTCGAGCAGTGGCGGTTGCCGCCCGGCAAGGGCGAGGTACTTTCTCGGACACCCGACGTGCCCTGCCCGCTGGTGCGTGACGGCCTGGTCTACCTCTGCCGACAGTGGCAGCGGGAGACGGGCGCCCTGATCTGTCTGGAGGCGCGGACCGGCAAGGAGGTGTATTACGAGAAGCTGCACGCCGCCCGCTACCGCGCCTCGCCAGTCTACGCCGACGGCAAGATCTACCTCACCGCCCGCGACGGCACCATCACCGTCGTCAAGGCCGGGCCGCGGTTCCAGGTGCTGGCGGTCAACCGGCTGCCGGATGAGATCACCGCTTCGCCGGTTGTCTCCAACGGGAGGATCTACGTTCGCGGCTTCAAGGCGCTCTACGCCTTCAGCCAGGGCGGGAAGTGAGCGCGGGAACTCCCCATGCATGGAACCGCCTTGCCGCTGTCGAGCCGTTTCCGGCGCCTGCGCGCGCCGGAAACGGGCCGGCGCGCGGTGCAGCTGACCGGCGGCGAGGGGTTCACCTACCCCCTCTATTTCTACACCCCCAGCATCACCCGCGAGGGTCGATATCTGGTCTACCATCGCGCGGCCGGCGGCGAGGTGCAGTTGCATCGACTGGACCTGGCAACGGGCGAATCCACGCAGCTGACCGCTGCCAGGCACCCGGACACGCACTGGCGGCCGTGGTGCGTCGATTCCGGCCGCGGCGTGCGGGACCACCGCAGCGTCCTGAACGTCGTCCGCGGACTGGTCATCTACTTCGACGGCAACGCGGTTCGCTCGGTGAATGTGGCCACGCTGGAGGACCGACTGCTGTTCGCGATCCCGGAGGACCGCGAACCCTACGGGCAGAACGATACGACGCCCGATGGCCAGTGGCTGGTCTACATTCACACGCCGCGCGGCAGTATCTGGGGCCAACCCTGCCGAGGGGCGGCCGTGGCTGCCTACCACTTCGACACCGGCGAGCACCGCATCCTTTGCCGGATCGACAGTGCCATCTTCCACGTCACCGCCTACGACAACGAGCATTTCGTGGTCACGCATCCGGCCGACCACCCCGGCATGCTCCTGACCGACCTGACCAGTGGCCGAATCGTGCCGCTGCGCGAGGGCGACCCCGGCGTCCGCGGGCACCCGGTTCATTGCCAGGTCACGCGCCGCGGCATCGTCTACGAGGTGCCGGAGGTCCAGGTCACCGGGCTGTACGACCCGTTCACGCGCTGCCGGTTTGAAATCCCCTTTCCCGAGCACTTTCAGTACATCCACACAGGGCGCGACCCGGAGGGCCGCCTCTGGCTCTACGAGAACTCGTCTGCCTGGGATCGGTTCGAGGTCCACGACCTGTGGGCGCTGGTACGGGCAGACAGGGAAAAGGGCAACGAGTGGCTTCGCCTGACCGGGAGCTGGCCCACCTATGGGGGAGGGCAGAAGGCGCATTTCCATCCCCAGCTGACGCCGGATCGCCAGTGGATCCTTTTCACCGGCGGCGACCCCGACACCCGAACCAACCACCTCTTCCTGCTCGATGCGTCTGATCTGAAGGACAGCGCGGGGATTACCGCGGACCTGCTCAGTCCAACGGGAGCCAACGATTTCCAGCCGGCATGATTGACCCCTTCGGCCTTCCGCGTACCAGATGTGGTGTGGCTGGGTTGCGTGCGCCCGAGCGCAACGCAACGGCGAACTGCTCTGGTTTCTTGAACTTGCCGCCCCCGGGGCCGCCGGGTCAACGAAGAACCGGGCGGGCGGCGGGAAGGGTGGATCTATCAAGGTCCACGGGCCGCCGTCCGTGGACCAGGTGCTGGAGATTTGCCCCACAGGCCGCCACCCGTGAGCTTTGAGGAACCTGCACTCGCCTCCCTGCTCCTGCGTCAGCGCGGGAACGAGGCCACCGCCGCGGCCCCGGCACGCAGCACTACGCGCCGACTCTCCGTCACCGCCTGGCCGCCCCTGACCAACTCGATCCGGACGTCGTAGAAATACGTCGCGCCCGGCTCCAGCGGCGGCGTGTGGAAGGTCGTGCGGGTGCCGGTGGCATCCACCGGCCGTTCGTCCACGAAGAGGCGGACGCCAGACGGATGCTCGATGAGCAGTGTGGCGACGGAAGATTCCGGCACGAATGCGATGCGCTGGACCGGAACCGGCGGTTCCTGCGTGGAGTACCGGACGACCGGACCGAGCATCGGCGCGGCGCCGGGAAGCATCGCGCGGCAACCGCCGGCGCATCCGCCGCCGGAGTGCCCCCGCCCCATCGTGCCACACCCACACTCGACGCCACAGCCACAGGCCGCTCTGCGCCAGAACAGCAGCGCGGCGATGCGCCCGCGCAGCAGCCCGGCGCGGCAGCCGCGCCGCCGCCAGTGCTTGCATCGACCGGCGCACCCGCCCTGGAAGTCACAGCCGTTGCACCCCGCGCAGCCATTCGTGACCGGAAGCGCGGCGGCGTGGGCTGGCACGAAGTGCGAACCCGGGGCCGTGTGGGTGGGGTGTGCCCCGGCCATCCAGCCGGCGGCCACCAGGAACAGGGTCGGACTCATCATGCCATCCTCCGCAAGCGCTCGCGTAGCGCGGCGCGTACCGCTGTGTGCGGTCCTCGTGAGGGGTTCCGTCCACCTCCGGGCGGGGACCGCCGATCTTACTGGTTCAAGTCGGTATTGCGGCTCGCACGCTTCACGGCGCCGGGGACGGTTGCGCCGGCGGTGCGGTTCGACGCGGCCCTCGCGGATGGTTGTACCGCGTTTGCCGGATGCGCCGGTCGTGCTATTCGCCCGCCAGCGCCGGATACCCGGTTGGAAAACCTCCCGCCATCCTGTAAACTCATGCCTGGATTGCCTGCCTTCGACCTTCCCGCCTTGGCGGAGATCCTTCGCATGCCTCCGTTCCGACCGAAACGCGCGTTGCGCCTGCACGGCCTGCCGGCGCTCGTCCTGATCCTGCTTTCCGGACCGGCGGGGCTCGCTGGCGAGGCGGACCATGCCGTTGTGCCCGGCTTCGAGCGGTTCTTCACCAGCCCGAAGGCCGACGCGGGCGCGGGCGGGCAACTCCTGCTCGGCGAACTGAGCTGCGTCAGCTGTCACCAGATGGATGCGGCCCGCGCCGCCCTCATCGTTCCGCGGCAGGCTCCCATCCTTGACGGGGTGGGTGCCCGACTGCGGCGCAGCTACCTGCGTCGATTCCTCGCCAACCCGCACGCAGCCAAGCCGGGCACTGTCATGCCCGACGTGCTGGGCGGCCTGCCCGCCCGGGAGGGCGCCGCGGCGGCCGAGGCGCTGGCCCACTTCCTCGCCTCTACCGGCGCGCCGAAACCGGCACGGCCGCAACCCCGGCTCGTCGGCTCGGGTCGCACCGTGTACCACCAGGTCGGGTGCGTCGTCTGCCACGGCACCCGCGACGCGGACGCCAACGCCGAGAAGCGGCTCGCCACCTCGGTCCCGCTCGGCGACCTCAAGGCGAAGTACACCCTCGGCGGCCTGACCGCCTTCCTCGCGAACCCGCACCAGACGCGCCCCGGTGGCCGCATGCCGAAGCTGCTGACCGCCAAGGAGGCGGACGAGGTCGCCAACTACCTGTTGCAGGGCATCGCCTACACGGCCGGCCCGCCGAACCTGACCTACGCCTACTACGAGGGCAGCTGGGTCCAGCTGCCCGACTTCGACGGGCTCAAACCCAGGGCGACCGGCAAGGCGAGTGGGTTCGACCTCGGCGTGGCGCGTCGCCAGAACAACATGGCGCTGCGGTTCGAAGGCCATCTGCGCATCGACCGGGCCGGGGAGTACCGCTTTCACCTGACCAGCGACGACGGCAGCCAGCTGTTCCTCGACGGCAAGCGCGTCGTCAACAACGACGGCATTCACGCGCCGGCGACAGCGTCCGGGATCGTGAAGCTGGCGAAGGGGATGCACAGGCTGGTCGCGGCCGTCTTCAACGCTGGCGGCGGCGCGGAGCTGAACGTCGAGATCGAGGGCCAGGGACTCGGGCGCCAGTCGGTGACCGGGTTCGTCTTCCTGACGCCGGAGGGCAACCCGCCGGTGGCGAAGAAGCCCGCGTCAGGGGGCGACGACGACTTTTCGATCGATCCGGTCCTGGTCGAGAAGGGGCGCGAGCTGTTCGCGTCGGTCGGGTGCGCGAACTGCCACACGCTGAACGCGGGCGGCAAGCAGCCACCTGCCCGGCCCGCCGCCCCGGCCCTGGCAGCGCTGCGGCCGAACGCCGGGTGTCTCGCCGTGAACCCGAAGCCGGGCGTGCCGCGCTACGCTCTCAGCGCCGCCCAGCGCGACGCCCTGGCTGCGGCGGTGCGCTCGAAGCAACCCCTGCCGCGCGCGGCCCCGGCGCCGCGCGCGGTGATCGCCCGGACGATGACGGCACTCAACTGCTACGCCTGCCACCAGCGCGACAAGGTGGGCGGACCGGAGGAGCCGTGGAACGCCGCGTTCGAGACAAAGGAGCGCGAGATGGGCGACGAGGCCCGCATCCCGCCGCCGCTGGACGGGGTCGGGACGAAGCTCCGGCCGGAGTACCTGCGCAAGATCCTCGCCGACGGCAGCCGCGACCGGCCGTACATGCTCACCCACATGCCCGGGTTCGGCGCCGGGACGGCGGAGACGCTGGCGAAGGCGTTCGAGGCGGTCGATACGCTCGAATCGGTGGCCAAACCTGCGTTCGCGCAGTCGCTCGCCCGGGTCAAGGGAGTCGGCCGGAAGCTGCTCGGCGTCGAGGCGCTCGGGTGCATCAAGTGCCACACCTTCAACAAGCACAGGGCGGAGGGCGTGCAGGGGATGGACATGACGCTTCTGACGCAGCGGGTGCGGCGCGACTGGTTCCACCGCTACCTGCTCGACCCGCAGAAATTCCGCCCCGGAACGCGCATGCCGGGGTCGTGGCCGAACGGCGTGAGCTTCTACCCGGACGTGTTCGGGGGGAATACCACCCGGCAGATCGAGGCGCTGTGGGTCTACCTGTCGGACGGCGCGAAGGCGCAGCTGCCGCTCGGGCTGAAGCGCCAGTCCATCCCGCTGGTGCCGGTCAAGGACGCGATCATCTATCGCAACTTCCTGGCGGACGTCGGGCCGCGCGCGATCGGGGTCGGCTATCCGGAGAAGGCCCACCTGGCGTTCGACGCCAACGACCTGCGGCTGGCCATGATCTGGCAGGGGGCGTTCATCGACGCCGCCCTGCACTGGACCGACCGCGGCAGCGGGTTCGCGGGGCCGCTCGGCGACAACGTCCTGCACCTGCCCGCCGGCCCCGGCCTCGCGGTCCTGGACAAGGACAGCGACCCGTGGCCGACGAAGGCAGCAAAGGAACTCGGCCAGAAGTTCCACGGCTACCGCCTGACGCCGGACCAGCGGCCGACGTTCCTGTACTCGTACCGCGGCGTCACGGTGGAGGACTTCCCAACTGCCGTGGCGGGCAAAACCGGGCCGTCCCTCCGCCGCACGCTCACTCTGAAAACCGACCAGCCGATCGCCGGCCTGTACTTCCGCGCCGCCGTCGGGGACCGCATCGAGGCGGCGGGCGACGGGTGGTATCGGATCAACAACGAGTGGCGGATGAAGATCGACGCCGCCGCTCCGCCGGTGGTGCGCCAGTCCGGCGGCAAGCAGGAGTTGCTCGTGCCGGTGCGCTTCGACGCCAACCAGGCCCGCATCGTTCAGGAAATCGTCTGGTAACCAGCCAAGGTGAACTCCAAAGCCCACGGGTGACATCCCGTGGGCCTTATTTCGGCAGGAACCACCCATGCGCTACCGCTTGCTCCTCATCTGCACCGCCGCCCTGTGCGCCGCGCCGGCTGCCCTCCCTCAGGACAAGGGCAAGGCACCGACCGAGAACGACTACTACAAGCTGCTGCGCTTCGACCTCCCGCCCGGCGAGGTGCTGGAGGCCGGCGCCCTGGAGATCCTGCCGGACGGCAGGCTGGCGGTCGGTACGCGCCGCGGCGAGATCTGGCTCGTCGAGGGTGCGACCGCGCCTGACCCGAAGGCGGCGAAGTTCACTCGCTTCGCCCACGGGTTGCACGAGATCCTCGGCCTGGCGGCCAGGGGCGACTGGCTGTACGTTACCCAGCGCGGCGAGGTGTCGCGGATCAAGGACACCAACGGGGACGGCAGGGCGGACGTGTTCGAGACGGTCAGCGACGGGTGGGAGATCAACGGCGACTACCACGAGTACGCCTTCGGGTCGCGCTTCGACCGGGACGGCAACCTGTGGATCGCGCTGTGCCTGACCGGGTCGTTCAACAGCAACTGCAAGTTCCGCGGGTGGTGCGTGCGCGTCACGCCGAAGGGTGAGCTGATCCCGACGTGCAGCGGCGTGCGCTCGCCCGGCGGAGTCGGGGCCAACGCGGACGGGGATATGTTCTACACCGACAACCAGGGGCCGTGGAACGGCACGTGCGGTCTGAAGCACCTCCGGCCGGGCGGATTCGTCGGCCACCCGGACAGCTTCAAGTGGTATCCGTTCGCAAAGAACATGGGTTCTGCGCCGGCCATCCCGAAGAGCGGCAGTCGCATGATCGTCGAGGCGAAGCGCATCCCGCAGCTCGTCCCGACGGTAGTGATGTTCCCGTTCGGCAAGATGGGCCAGTCCGCCAGCGGCATCGAGTGCGATCTGAGCGGCGGCAAGTTCGGCCCGTTCTCAAAGCAGCTGTTCGTCGGCGACCAGACGCACAGCACGGTGATGCGTGTCTTCCTGGAGAAGGTGAACGGCGGCTACCAGGGAGTGTGCTTCCCGTTCCGCCAGGGGTTCGGGTCGGGCAACGTGCCGCTGCGGTTCGGCCCGGACGGCTCGCTCTTCGTCGGCGGGACCAACCGCGGGTGGGGGTCGCGCGGGCCGAAGACGTTCGCGGTGGAGCGGCTCGTCTGGACCGGCAAGGTGCCGTTCGAGATCCACGAGATGCGGGCGAAGCCGGACGGGTTCGAGCTGACGTTCACCCAACCCGTCGATCCGCAGACAGCGGGCGACGTCAAATCCTACGAGATGCGGACGTACACCTACATCTATCAGGCGACCTACGGCAGTCCGGAGGTGGACCACACGACGCCGGAGATCAGCCGGGTGACCGTGGCGCCGGACGGCAAGAGCGTGCGCCTGTACGTCGGCCCGCTCCAGGAGGGCCACATCCACGAACTGCGGGCGGCGGGCGTGCGGTCGGCGGCTGGCCTGCCGCTGCTCCATCCGGAGGCGCACTACACGCTGAACTACATCCCGGGACGATAGAGCGAAACGCGCTGGATCCGAACGCCGCCAGCCGCTCACCCCTCTGGTGTCGGTGCCAGGAACCCGTGGCATACCAGGTCGCTTGCCCCTGCACTACTGGACCGCGGTCCCGCCTTTCAGGCCATCCAGTTTGCCGGAAAAGTTTACCGTCCCGGGAGTTGACTCGGGACAATGGGGCTTGACAACCCCGGTGCGCCCGACAATAATTAAAACCATTCAGCTCACGTTTGGCTGATCCTTGCGCATTTCTTTCTCCTCCGCCTCCTGTCTGGGCGTGGAGCGGTTCCCGAGCGACCTCTTTCTCCATCGAAGCTGATGGTGGCGCACCGAGCGTTTAGCCGCGTGCGGATAATCTTGCGCCCGGGGTGTGGTGTTGACCGCAGCCGTGCGGGAGGGCGAAGCGAACCACAACAAGGAGATCAGCCGTGCTAGTCCTCAGTCGAAAAATTGGCGAGAAGGTGGTGGTCCCCGACTGTGGCCTGACGGTCACGGTCCTGGGCGTCCAGGGCGGGCGCGTGCGCCTCGGCATCTCCGCCCCTCCCGACATGGTCGTTCACCGGGAGGAGGTCTGGGAGCGGGTGCGCCGCGGCGTGCCCCGGCGGAAGTATGCCGACGCTGCATGCGTCTATCAGCAGTAACGCTCGGGATCGGGCGGGCTGGCCTCCCGGCGGCGGGACGTCGGACATCAAGGGTCGGTGACCGACCGGCTTGAGGGGGCTAGCCTGCCTTCACCATGCCTCGCCCGCGGAGGACAACTCATGCCGCGCGTCCGCCTGTATCTCGCGCCGGCTGACAATCCGCTCGACGGGCAGCCGCTGGAACTGATCGTCGAACGATTCCCGTTTGTCCTGGGCCGCCACCCCGATTGCGACGCCCCGCTGGCCCTGGCGTTCATCTCGCGCTACCACTGCTCTCTGTTCCTGGACGGGAACGAGGTGTGTGCCCAGGATCTGAACAGCCGCAACGGCACCTACGTCAACGATCGGCGGGCACTGCTTCCGCAGGTGCTGCACGACCAGGACCACCTCCGCCTGGGATCGCTGGTCTTCCACGTCTCGTTCGATGGCGCCGGCTCCACCGTCCGCACGGACGCGCCGGCCGGCGCGGGGCGCCAGGCTCGGGTCCACGCTTCTTGACGCGGACCCGCCTGCTCATTTCTGCTCGCCCGGGAGGAACTGTCATGGATACCCGGTACGAGGACCGTTTTGTCGTCTTCGCCCTCCGCCACCGCCTCGCGGCCGCACGGCCCCAGGTCTTCGAGCGCGAGGTGGTCACCTGTCCGACCTACGAGGAAGCGCAGGAAATCCGCCGCGAATTCCTGGCCGCCGGCTGCGAGTGCGTGATCCGTTACATGGGTGAGACCGGCGGCGGGGACTGACCGGGGCGATTCGCCCGACAGTGGGCGGCGAGCACCGCGCCCGCCTCTCCACGGGGCTCTCGGAACGAGCCCCAGAGCCCGGGCGGGGGGGCGTCGTCCCCTCCGCCCGCGGCCTATTGCGGCCCCGCGCGGGCGTCCGTACACTGAGAACTGCTAGGGAGTGAGGGTGGAGAGTGGGAGTTAAAGCCCACGGGCGGCGTCCCGTGGGCTTTAACTCCCTGCCCCACGCGGTTCTCCCCGATCGTGCTGACGCCCTGCTCCGCGACCCAGGTTCTCCCGGTCATGACCGCCACCATCTCATCCCCCCTCAGCGACCGTCTGCGTGCGGTCGTCGGCAAGGACGCCCTGCTGACCTCCCCCAGCGAGCTGCTCGTCTACGAGTGCGACGGCTACACGATCGAGAAGAACCGGCCCGACGTGGTCGTCTTCCCCACTTCCACCGAGCAGGTGGTGCGCGTCGTCCAGGTCTGTAACGAGTTGAACGTGCCGTTCCTGCCGCGCGGCGCCGGTACGAGTCTCGCCGGCGGGTGCCTGCCGGTCGGCGGGGGCGCAATGATCGTCCTGACGCGCATGAAGCGCATCCTCGAGGTCAACACGCGCGACCGCTACGCCGTCGTCGAACCGGGCGTCGTCAACCTGTGGCTGACGAACCACCTGCGACCGCACGGTTACCACTTTGCGCCGGACCCGTCGAGCCAGGGAGCGTGTACCATCGGCGGCAACGTGGCGACCAACTCGGGCGGGCCGCACACGCTCAAGTACGGGGTGACGGTCAACCACGTCCTCGGGCTGGAGTTCGTCCTGCCCGACGGCCGCGTGGTGCAGACCGGCGGGCCGGTCGAGGACGCACCCGGCTACGACCTCACCGGAGTGATCGTCGGATCGGAGGGGACGTTCGGGATCGCGACCAAGGCGTGGGTGCGCCTCACGCGCAACCCACAGGCGTACCGGACGCTGCTCGGCGTCTTCGAGACGGTGGACGACGCGACCAACACGATCAGCGACCTGATCGGCGCCGGCATCGTGCCGGGAGCGCTGGAGATGCTCGACGGGCTGATCCTGCAGGCGGTCGAGGCGGCGTTCCAGTTCGGCTTCCCGCTCGACGCCGGGGCGGTACTGATCATGGAGGTGGACGGACTCGACGCCGGTCTGAACGCCGACGCCGAGCGAATCACTGCCATCGCCCAGCGGAACCGGGCGCGCGAGGTGCGCCGGGCCGCCACCGAGGCCGAGCGGCAGTTGCTGTGGAAGTGCCGCAAGCAGGCGTTCGGCGCCGTCGGCCGGCTCGCCCCGAGTTACTGCACCCAGGACGGCGTGGTGCCGCGCACGAAACTGCCGCACATCCTGCGGGCGATCCAGCGCATCGGCACGAAGTATGCACTACGGATCGCTAATGTGTTTCATGCCGGAGACGGCAACATCCACCCGATCCTGCTGTTCGACGAGCGCGACGCCGACCAGGTGAAGCGCGTCCTGCAGGCCAGTCACGAGATCCTGGAAGAATGCCTGGCGTGCGGCGGCAGCGTGACGGGCGAGCACGGCATCGGGGTGGAGAAGATCGACTTCATGCCGAAGCTGTTCGCGCCGGAGGATCTGGCGATGATGCTGCGGCTGCGGGCGGCGTTCAACCCGGACGGGCGATGCAGCCCCTCGAAGATGTTCCCGACGGCGGGGGCGTGTATCGAGCCGAGCAAGGTCGGCCGCCGCGCCGCCCTGTGACCCTTACCCCGGACCGGCGCTTGCGAGGTGGGCTCGGTCCGGTCCATCGTGCCCACCCCCGTCCGCGGAGGTTCCCATGCTGCTCGTCGCCGAGATCGGCATGCTTGTGCTCGGCATCATCACCGTCGCGACGGGGAAGCTGTCCACGTCCGCCGGGAAGGAGTGTCGCGGCGTCCCGGCCCGGATCGCCGGGGTGCTGCTGATCCTGCCGCTCCCGATTTCGTTGCTGATCGGCCTGATGATCGCGGTCATCCTGACGTCCCAGGGGCGCCACTTCGACGAACGGGCAGCGTGGCCCACTCTGGTCGAGCTGGGGGTTTTCCTGGTGTTCGTTATCACGGCCTTCGTGATCGCGGGGATGAACGCCCAGCCCATCGGCCGCGCGACCGCACGGCGGCGCCGCCGCGACGACTCCGACGAGGAGGATTATCCCGAGGAGCGTTTGCCGCGCGGGTATCGGGACGACCGCGGCTACGGCGATCCCAACTACGGGGAAGGGCCGCGGCGCCCGCCGGACGACCGGATTCGTTGACTGTGCCGCGCCTGCCCGACGCCGACCGCTGGTGCGTGCGCCAATGACGGACCCGAGGTCAGTCCCGCGCGTTTAAAATAGCGTGTAGATGAACGGCGCCGCCGCACTGCTGGACAGGGCGAACAGCACGCCGAACAGCAGCAGTACCACCAGCACCGGCAGCAGCCACCACTTCTTGTTCTGACCCAGGAAATACCACAACTCGCCGACCAGCGTTCGGCCGGACTCCTCCGCGGCCAGGCGCTGAAACTCGTCCGACGGCCTCATCGCAACCTCCCTGCTGGGATCGACCTCAGCACTGATGGAAATAACTGCGCCGGCCCGCCGGGACCGGCTTGCGCTGCCAGTAGGTTTCCGCCGCCGGCGACCACCGCAGCCGGAGCGCATCGCGGCCGATCAAGCGAAACCAGAGCGCCAGCGGCGTGAAGATGCCGTGGTAAACGACCACCAGCCCGAACCGCGAAAGGGTCCAGCCGACCGGGGCCGTCGCCGTCAGCCAGCCCACGAACACCCAGCGCACGGCCGGCGGCCAGATCAGCCCGATGGGGCCGACCACCAGCGCCGCCGTCGCGAGCGCCCACCCGACGCCCTGCCGGCCTTCGTGAAGGCCGTACCACGCGGCCAGACCGCCGAACACCAGCAGCCACAGGCCGGCGAATTGCCGCAGCGTGCGCGCCGTCGGACGGCGCGGCAGATCGGACCAGTGCATCAGCGGCCTCCTTCGCGTCAATCGAGCTGAAACTGGGCGAGGTGCTCCGCGCGCGCGGTCAGGTCTGGTTCGCGCGCGCAGTCCTCCCGGTGCAGCACCACGTCGCCGAGGGCCAGCGCATCCATGTCGGTCGCCAGGAAACAGCGGTACGCATCCTGGGGGGTGCAGACGATCGGCTCGCCGCGGACGTTGAAGCTCGTGTTCACCAGGACCGGACAGCCGGTCCGCTCGTGGAAGTGCTCCAGCAATCGGTGCAGACGCGGGTTCCGGCCCGCATCGACGGTCTGCAGCCGGGCGCTGTAATCGACGTGCGTCACGGCCGGGATGGTCGAGCGCACGACGTTGACGCGGCGGCGCAGGTCGGGGTCGGCGGACAGAGTGTGGCGCTGCGCCGCGTCGAGCGGAAGGCGGTGCTCGGCGCGCACCGGCGCGACCAGCAGCATGTATGGGCTTTCCTGGCCCGGTTCGAGGTCGAACCAGCGATAAGCGTGTTCGGCAAGGACAATCGGGGCGAACGGGCGAAAGCTCTCGCGGAACTTGATTTTTCGGTTCAGGGTAGCCTGCATGCGCGGCGAGCGCGGGTCGCCGAGGATGCTGCGCGCCCCCAGGGCGCGCGGGCCGAACTCCATCCGACCCTGAAACCAGCCGACCACCTTCCCGTCGGCGAGCAGCCGGGCCGTGTGACGGAGAAGTTCTTCCTCGTCGCCGAACGAATGGCACGGAGCCTCGACCTGATTCAGGAACCGGGCGATCTCCGCCGGCCCGAACGCCGGCCCGAGCAGGCTGCCCTTCTGCGCGTCCGACCGGGAGGCGACGCGGGGGTTCTCCAGCAACTGGTGCCAGACGAACAGGGCCGCTCCCAGGGCGCCGCCGGCATCGCCGGCCGCCGGCTGGATCCACACGTTCGCAAACGGCCCCTCGCGCAGCAGGCGCCCGTTGGCGACGCAGTTGAGCGCGACGCCGCCGGCCAGGACGACGTTCTTCAGGCCGGTTCGCGCGTGCCAATCGCGAGCCATGCGCAGCAGGATCTCCTCGGTCACTGCCTGGATGCTCGCGGCCAGGTCCATGTGCCGCTGCTCCAGATCGCTCTCGGGCCGACGCGGCGGGCCGCCGAACAGTCGGTGGAACCGCCGCCCGGTCATGGTCAGCCCGTGGGCGAAGTTGAAGTACGCCATGTCGAGCCGGAAGCTGCCGTCCGGTTTGAGATCGAGCAGGTGACGATAGATCGCGTCGGCGTACACCGGCCGGCCATACGGCGCCAGCCCCATCAGCTTGTACTCGCCGCTGTTCACCCGGAAGCCGCAGTAGGCGGTGAAGGCCGAGTACAGCAGGCCGACCGAGTGCGGAAACGGCAGGTGCCGGGTCAGCTCGATGGCGTTGCCGCGGCCGACCCCCTGGCAGGTGGTGCTCCACTCGCCGACGCCGTCGAGCGTCAGGATGGCGGCCTCGTCGAACGGGCTGGGGAAGAAGGCGCTGGCGGCGTGGCTCTCGTGGTGGTCGAGAAAGACGAGGGGCGCGCGGCACGCGCCGAGGTGGCCGCGGAGCAACCGCCGCGAGAAGAGTTTCTCTTTCAGCCACACCGGCATGGCTCGCGTGAAGCTGCGCAGGCCGCGCGGCGCGAACGTCAGGTACGTCTCCAGCAGGCGCTCGAACTTCGTCAGCGGCTTGTCGTAGAACGCGACGTAGTCGATCTGTTCGGGGGTAATTCCGGCCTCGCGCAGGCAGTAGGCGACGGCTGCGGCGGGGAACCGGGCGTCGTGCTTCTTCCGGGTGAAGCGCTCCTCCTGGGCGGCGGCGATCGCGTCTCCGTCGATCACCAGCGCGGCGGCCGAGTCGTGGTAGAACGCGGAAATGCCCAGGATCGCGGTCACGGCCCCGCCTCCTTGCGTGGTAGCGTGTGCGCGGCAACGCAGCGTATCGAGGATAACACCGCCGCGCGGAGCGAGCAACGGCAGATGACCGTGTCCCGCCGCGGCCCTGTCCGGCGCTGACGCTTCCGCCTCGTCGCGTTTGGTCCACCAGTCCTAAAGCTCACGGGTTACGTCCCGTGGGCTTGCCACAGCCCTTTGCACACCCTCCTCCTTGACCCTGCACAGGAAAGTTCGGGTTGGTTCGGACATGACGTCTGATTGATTGCGCAGCCGCCTTCCCATTGAAGAGAGATGCAGTTCCGAGAATCGTCTGCGAGGAGCCCAATCCGAGCAGCGGGTTTCCCAGGGACGGGCGGAGCAAACACAACGAGCCGGAAGCGTCAGCGCCGGCAGCCTGGACAGAGCCGGCGCTGACGCTTCCGACTCGTCGGCGTCAGGGCGTTTGCTCCGCCAGTCCTTAGAGTTCCACCTCGGTGCCATTGAGAACGGCCTGGGCGAGGGAAGCCATGGTGGTGCGACGGTTCATGGCCCCGCGCTGGAGGCGCCGGAACGCCACGTCCTCCGACCAGCGGAAGCGCTTCATCAGCACTCCCTTGGCTCGCTCGATGAGTTTACGGTTCTGGAGGGTCTGCCGCAGGTTGGCGTTCTCGCTCTGCAGCTGGCGGCAGACGTTGAATCGTGCCCACGCCGCAAGTATTGCCGGCTCAATCTGATGCGGCTCCACCGGCTTGAGCAGATAGCTCAGGTGGTAGTCGCCCACGGCTCGCCGCACCAGTTCCTGGTCCGTCTCGTCCGCGAGGGCCACCGCGGCGAACGGCCGCTCCTGGTAAATCTGGCGCAGCGCGTCCAGGCCGCAGCCGTCGCGCAGGCGCACGTCGAAGAGAACCACGTCGGGTTCCTCGATCAGGCTGGTCCGAACCATCTCGGCCACGCTCGTCCCTTCGCCCATCACCCGATACCCGCACCGGGTTTCCAGGGTGGCTTTCAGGAAGCGGCGCAAGGCGCCGTCGTCGGTGACGAGAAAACTTCGTAGCGGAAAGGCGGCGGCAGTCACACTCACCATGACGTCTAGCTCCTCGTTGCGCCAGGTCCAAACGCTCGCTGGCCGTGTTCGCTCGAACCGCCCACAGGTTGGCATCACGGCGAAGCGAGGGTGATGGGAGGGTTGCAATTTCTGCGCCAAATATGCGGCGGTGATTCTCCCGGGATCCTTGGCGACGTCGCGTCGGACGGCACATCGGTTGCTCTGGATGAGGCGTATGTGCGCAGGGGCTGGGGAAAGCCCACGGGTGGCGTCCCGTGGGCCAGGTTCCCAGCACCTGGCCCACGGGACGCCACCCGTGGGCTTTCCCCAAAACCTTTGCGGAGAGCAACCGCCGCCTGCCCTCTATAATCAAAGATGATGAAACTTCGGGAGGGCGCTTGCATGGCGAACCTGAAACGGGTTTTGCTGGTGGAGGACAGCCAAAATGACATCGAGTTGACACTGGCGGCGTTCGAGGAGAACCACCTGGCCAACGAGGTGGTGGTGGCGCGCGACGGGGAGGAGGCTCTCGACTACCTGCAGCGGCGCGGAATCTTTCGGATGCGCGCCATCGGCAACCCGGCCGTCGTCCTGCTCGACCTGAAGCTGCCCAAGGTGGACGGGCTGGAGGTGCTGCAACAGCTCAAGGCTGACGCCGCCCTGCGGACCGTCCCGGTCGTCATGCTCACCTCGTCGCGGGAGGAGCAGGATCTCTGCAAGAGCTACAACCTGGGAGTGAACGCCTACGTCGTCAAGCCGGTCGATTTCACCGAGTTCGTGCGCGTCCTGAACCAGCTCGGGTGCTTCTGGGCGATCGTCAACCAGCCGCCGCCCGGGTCCGTGCCCCGATCCGTCTGAGCCCTCCGCGAGAACCCGCCGCCTCCGACAAGGACGGGGAAAGCCTGTGAAGTTGTTGCACATCCTGCTGCTGGAAGACAGCCCGCTCGACGCCGAACTGATCGAGGCGCAGCTCGAGGAGGGGGGACTCCGGTGCGCCGTCCACCGGGTGGACACGCGCGAGGACTATGTGGCCGCCCTGCGGGGCGCGTGCCCGGACCTGATCCTGGCCGACTACTCGCTCCCGGCCTTCGACGGCATGGCCGCGCTGGCACTCGCCCAGAACGTTCGCCCGGACGTGCCGTTCCTGTTCGTCTCGGGCGCGCTCGGCGAGGAGCTGGCGATCGAAAGCCTCAAGGGCGGGGCGACGGATTACGTCCTCAAGCAACGACTCGAACGCCTGACCCCGTCGGTCCGGCGGGCTCTGCGTGAGGCCGACGAGCGGGCCGAGCGGCGGCGCGCCCAGAAGGCGCTGGCCGACAGCGAGGAACGCCTG
>JAANMX010000331.1_pt1 | contig 64012 bp, 53 predicted proteins | sample 7279681 | NCBI WGS metagenome assembly JAANMX01 (sample SAMN14094542, study PRJNA606508) | bioreactor metagenome | isolation source: A lab-scale SPAN reactor treating ammonium-rich wastewater day 351 | place: Ireland: Galway | collected 2018-01-01
ACGTTGCCATCTCCATAGAGACGCCGGCCCAGTGGCAGCGCCTGGTTGCCGCCCTCGCTCTCGATGAGTTCTCCTCCCCGGCGTTCGACGAACGTGAGTCCCGGCGCGCCGTCGAGGGCCGGATCGAATCCGCGATCGCGGCCTGGTGCCAGTCCCGCCCGGCTACCGGGGCAGCCGCGCACCTCAAGCAGTGTGGCGTCCCGGCTGCGGCCGTCGCCTGGCCCTCCGAACTCTTCCACGATGCGCAGCTCACCCACCGGGGCTTCTTCGTCACCCTCGACCACCTCGAGATGGGGCCTACGCCCTACGAAGGGCTGGTCACGCGCTTTTCCGCCACGCCGGGCCAGCTGCAGGCGGCCCCGGTCCTTGGCCAGCACACGCACGAGGTGATGACCGGCATCCTCGGCTACTCCGAAGACGAAGTGGTGGAGCTCGCGATCGCTGGCGCCCTCACCTGACCCGCCCGCGCCGTCCCTATGACGCGCGTCATCACCGCCGGGCAAGGCCGCCCGCGATAGTGCCGTGATGCCCTCCCGGTTCTTCGAAGAGCGCCCCGCCCTGCGTCCGCTTGCCTTTCGCGACTACCGCCTCTTGCTGGGGGGCCTTGCCCTGGTGAACCTGGCGGCGCCCTTCCAGTTCCTCACCCAGGTCTTCTGGACCCAGGCCGAGTACCCGGCCCGGGCGGTCTTCTACACATCGCTAATCGCCGCCAGCCGGGGGCTTGGAATGGTGATGTTCAGCCTGGTCGGGGGCGCCATTGCCGACCGGATGGAGCGCCGCCGCATCCTCCTCGCCACCGAAACGGCCTCACTCGCCGTGAACGCCGCCATCGCCGCCCTCATGATCGCCAGCCCGTTTGGTGAGGCCACCGTGGCCGCGGTCATCGTTTGCACCTTCGCCTCGGCCGGGGTGATGTCGATTGACGGGCCCGCCCGGAGCGCGAGCATGCCCTCCATCGTCGGCATGCAGAACCTGGCCAGCGCCATCACCCTCGCGCAAGTCATCAGCCAGGTGACAATGCCCCTCTCGCTCTCGCTGGTCGGCGTCCTCAACAGCCTGTTTGAACCGGGGCAGGTCTACGCCGGTTCGCTCCTCGCCTGGGCAGGCATCATCCCCATGATCGCCGCCCTTCGCTACCAGAGCACCGGCGGTGGCGACCGCACCCGGGGGATGGTGGCCAACGTGCGCGAAGGCATCCGCTACGCGCGTGCCAGTGCCACCATCTCCGGGGTGCTCGCCGTGGTGGTGGTGGTCCAGCTTGTGGGCATGCCGGTCGCCACCCCGCTCGGCCCCGTTTTCATGATCGAAGTGCTCGATTTCAGCAGCGCCGAAGTGGGGTTCATGGGCATGACCTGGGGATTGGGCGCCCTCGCCGCCTCGTTCTCCCTTGCCCGCTTCCGCTCCCTCACCCTCCGTGGCGATGCCCTCGGCGCCGCCACCATGATCTTCGGCGTGGGCGTCGTCGGATTCGGGCTTTCGCGGCTAATCCCGGTCACCGCGTTCTTCGATTTCTTCTTCGGCTTCGGGTTCACGGCAACGTCCCTGGTCTCGGCCACCATCGTCCAGCACACCGTTGCCGATGCCGTGCGCGGCCGCGTGATGGGCCTGTTCCCGTTCATGCTCGGGGTGGCGAACCTGTGTACGGCGCCGATCGGCCTTGCCGGCCAGCACACCGGCCTCGCCTTCATGGTGCCCGCGCTTGGTATCGCCGCCCTCGTCCTTTCGGCCGGCGCCTTCGCCTGGCGGCCGTCGTTGCTCGCGGTTCGCCCCGAGCCGCTGCGCGCGCCCGCCTGAGGACGGGCGACTACGTCCGCTTTCGCGTCTCCCGGAACCAGGCGTCTTCTTCGGCGAAGCGGGCTGCATTCCAGCTCAGCGCCGCGTTCAGCCCCTGCTCGCCACGGATCCGGTTGAACTCGGCGATCTCCGCCGAAGAGCCCGGGCTTGCCATCGCCGCCGCCTCGAGCTCCAGGGACCGCTCGATGACCTGCCGGATGCCCATCTGTTCGTAGGCCATGTTCACGAGCTTCTTGTTGTACTCCACCGTCGGCGCGGGCACCTTCGCGATCGTCAGGGCGAGCTTCTCGACCGTCTCGTCCAGCTTCTCCTTCGGCACAACGTAGTTCACCAGGCCGAGCCGGTGGGCCTCCTCGGCGCCGATCAGGTTGCCGGTGTAGAGCAGTTCGCGCGCCTTCGCCGACCCGATCAGCCAGGGCCAGACCGCAGGGATGTACGGCCCGCCTGTGCGGATCTCCGGCGCCCCGAAGAGGGTGTCCTCGGAGGCCACGCGCAGGTCGCAGAATGAAGCCGTTGCACACCCCCCGGCGATGCAGAAGCCGTGGACCTGGGCGATGATCGGCTTTGGGTTGCCCCAGAACACATCCCACCAGCCCGAAGCGCTGAACCCTTTGCCGTGCATGAAGTTCCGCCGGATCGTGTGCGCATCCGGGGGCCCTCCTTCGCCACCTCCGCCGCTGATGTCGAAGCCCGCGCTGAACGCCCGCCCATTAGCCTTGAGCACGATGACCCGGATCGTATTGTCGGCCCAGCCCGCGTCCTCGAACGCCGCCCGCACTTCCGCCTGCAGCTGCTGGGAGAGCGCATTGAGCTTCTCCGGCCGGTTCAGGGTGACAAACGCGACGGGCGCCCGCTTCTCATAGAGGATCGTCTCGAAGTCCACAACGCTACCTGCCATTCAGTCCAAACTCGCCCGCAGCGTAGCCGATTGCAGCTTGAGCCTGCACGCGCGACGGGTACGCGGCGCCCCCGGGCGGCCGCTCCGGTTCATTGGCCGGGCTCTGCCGCGATGCCTCCGAGGTACTGGTCGAAGATCGCCCGGTCCACCGCGTACACCGATGGCGCTCCCGCTACCATCGCCCGCGCCTGTGAGAGCAGGTCACCTGCTGTCGGCTGGTTCCCGCGGACCGCCTCCACGGCTGCCAGCCCTGCCAGGCACAGCGCCACCCCCTGCTCGTTCTCCGCGTCGAGCCAGCCCTCCATGCTCGCCTGGAGGTGCGCTTCCGCCGCCGCGGGGTCGCCGAGGGCGAGGCAGGCGGCGGCGAGTCCGACAAGGCTCCGTGCCGCCTCGATCGGGTTGCGCAGCTCGCTGCTGAGCGCGGCGCTGGTGAAGTAGTTCGCCTTCGCGCCCGCGAAGTCCTCCCTTGCGAGCGCCACGTTCCCAAGCGTGTGCAGCACGATCGCGCGCCCCCACCGGTCACGCTCGGCGGTGAATCGCTCCAGGGCCTCCGTGTAGTGCTCCCCCGCATCGGCCAGGTCCCCGGCCAGGAACAGCGCGTCACCCAGGTTCGCAAGAGCGTAGGCGGTCCCCCAGCCATCCCCGAGAGAGCGGAACATCGCCAGCGACTCGCGGTGCAGGGTGATTGCCGTCGCGGCATCTCCGCGGGAAGCAAGGATGAGCCCGCGCAGGGCAAGCGCGAAGGCAAGCGCCCGCGGTTCGGTCTCGTTCCGCAGCAGGGCCACTGCCTCTTCTGAGATCCTCAATGCATCAGCGAGAGCGTCCTGTTTCCAGGCGGCAGCAGCAAGCGCGTAGAGTGCCCCTGCCACCTGCCCGGGCGGGCATGGTGGCCACGGCTTCGCCTCCAGGCGCTCGGACCAGCGGCGGAGCAGCGTCACGCGCCCGCGCGATAACCAGAACCAGCCAAGCGATGCCGCCAGCTTCACTGCATGCGAGCGGTCACCTTCTGCCATCGACCAGGCGAACGCGGCATCGAGATTGCCCGATTCCATGTCCAGCTCGTGCCACGCGCCATCGCGTACTGGCCCGGGCAGCCCTGCCCCGGCGGCCGCAGCGAGTTCGGCGAAGTAGCCGGCGTGCCGCCACCGCGTAATGGCCAGCTCGCCCCGTTCCTCCAGCCGCCTGATGCCGGCGTCCCGCACGGTCTGCAGCATCGTGAATCGTCGCTCCCCTGCCGTATCCACCCGCACCAGGCTCGCCTCGGCAAGCGACCTCAGCGCCGTGAGCGCTTCGCCAGCGGCCCCGGGCTGCCCCCCGGCGATGCTCGCCGCTGCCTCCGCCGAGAACCCGCCTGTGAACACCGAAACGGCACGGAACATAGCCTGTTGCTCCTCATTGAGCAGCCGGTAGCTCCAGTCGAGCGTCGCATCCAGGCTTCGCTGCCGCGCGGGAAGGTCACGCCCGCCGGAAAGGCTGGCGCTCCCCGTCTCAAGCTGTTTGAGAAGGGCCCCGGGCGTGGCGTACTTCAGGTGGCTCGCCGCGAGCTCGATGGCAAGCGCGATCCCGTCCAGCCGTGCGCACAGTGCGGCCACGTCGGACGCATTCGCGGCGGTGAGCTCGAAACCAGGCCTGACGGCAACCACCCTCTCCAGCAGCAACCGGACGGCGTCCGCCGCCGCGACAGCCTCGGGCTCCCGCTCGCCAGCGGCGGGCAGCGGCAGAGGCCCGAGCGGGAGCTCATGTTCGCCTCGAATGGAAAGCGGCGAGCGGCCCGTAGCGACCGCCTCGACGCCCGGGCAGGCCCGCAACAGCTCCGCGATCGCCGGGGCAGCCTCCAGCATGTGCTCGACATTGTCCAGGAAGAGCAGGAGGCGGCGGTTGCGCAGGTAGGCGGTGATGCCCGCCACATCGCTCGCTCCCGCTCGGCCGCTGATGCCAAGTGCCTGCGCCATTGCCGGCGCTATCTGTGCCGCGTCCACGAGCCCGCCCAGGTCCACCCAGGCGGCCCCGGAGGTGTAGTTGCCGCCCGGGTCCCGGGCCAGCTCCTGCGCCAGGCGCGACTTGCCCACTCCCCCCGGCCCCGTCACCGTCACCAGGCGCACCGCGGGGCGCGAGAGCAGCTCCCGCAGGCGGGCCAGCTCCTCGCTGCGGCCGATCAGAGGCGTCAGCGGGACCGGGACGTGCGGCCGGGCCGGCTCGTTGTCCGCCGGGGCCATGCCTGGCGTTCGCCCGGCTGTGCTTCCCCGCGGCGGGACCGCACGTATGAGTGCGCTCCGCTCTTCGGCAGTCAGTCCAAGCGCGGTCGATAGGGCGAGCACCGTGTGCGGGTAAGGCTGGCGGCGCTCCCCACGCTCAAGCGCCCCAATCGCAGAGCTCGCAAGGCCGGCCCGCTCCGCCAGCTCCTCCTGCGAAAGGCCGGCCGCGGTGCGTAGCCGCCGCAGCCGCTGACCGAACGTTTCCTCCATCCCGGTCCCCCTGCTACGCCGTGCCTCCTCGTGTGCTGCACTGTAGGGGAAGTGTGGCGGTGGTGTCGATGGTGGGCGCGCTCCCCCCGCCGGACGATAAGGGCATGGGCCACCGGCCCCAGACCCAACGGTGGCCCCAGGAGAACCAGAGATGACCACCCACCAGGCAACCAACCCCTCCCCCGGGCGCGACGCCCCCGCCGATTCGGCGGTCGAACGCTTCGTGACCCTCCAATCCCGGCTCCTTGACCACTACGGGGTCCGGGCGACTTCACGCTTCGTGGACCTCGCCCGGCCGGCCATGCGGGCCCACTACCTCGAAGCCGGCGAGGGCGAGCCCCTCATTTTCCTCCATGGCGGCGACGGCGAAGCCGTCAACTGGGCCCCGCTGATGGCCGTGCTACAGCACCACGCGCACATCTACGCCGTGGACAGGCCCGGGTTCGGCCTCAGCGATGCCTTCGACTACCGGCAGGTTGACCTGCGCGCCCACGCCGCCGAATTCGTGGACTCGCTGCTCGCTGCTCTCGGGCTTTCGGCGGCCACCGTCGTGGGCGGCTCCATGGGGGGCTTCTTTGCCCTGTCTGCCGCCCTCGACCGCCCGGCCCGCATCCGCCGGCTCGTGCTTGCCGGCTACGCTGCTGGCACGACCCGGGAGATCGGCGGCCTCGCCCAGCTCTGCGGCACGCCCGGCGCACCCGAGGCCTTCATGGCCAGCCGCGCCTCCATGGAGGCCCAGCGCAGCCAGTATCGCGACATGTTCCACATCGACCCGGACACCGTGCCTGACCTCTACTTTGAGACCCGCATCGCCGGCCTCCGCCTTCCCTCCGAACAGGGCACCTGGGCGACAATCCTGCCCCGCCTTGGCACCCTCGAAGGGCTCCGGCCAGAGGTCTACCTGGGCGACGAAGTCTCCCGCATTGGCGTGCCCGTACTCGTCATCTCCGGCGACCACGACATGGCGCCTGTAGAGGCCGCCCGGGACCTGGCGGACCGCCTCCCTCGCGGCAGGTTTGCCTTCCTCCCCGGGATCGGGCACTTCCCCTTCCTCGAAGCGCCGGAGGAAACCGGCAGCCTCATCACAGCCTTCCTGCGCGACTCGTGACCCGCGGGGAATAGCCGTCGCCGGCTCCCGGGATCGTCCGGGGGCCGGCTGCTCCCCCCCAGGCCCCCTGCGGGTCAGATCAGCCCGAACGCCTCCATCGCCTCGGCTACCCTCAGGAACCCGGCGATGTTGGCGCCCAGCACGTAGTTGCCCGGCGCCCCGTACTCCTCCGCCGTCTCGTACACGGTCCGGTGGATGTCCTTCATGATCTGCGCGAGCCGTTGTTCGGTGTACTCGAAGTTCCACGAATCCCGGCTCGCATTCTGCTGCATCTCAAGCGCCGAAGTCGCCACCCCGCCCGCGTTCGCCGCCTTCCCCACGCCAAAGGCGACGCCCGCCTCCTGGAAGACCCGTACCCCCTCGGGCGTCGTGGGCATGTTCGCCCCCTCGGCCACGGCGATGCAGCCGTTGCTCACCAGCATCCGCGCATCGCGCCCGTTCAGCTCGTTCTGCGTCGCCGAAGGCATCGCGATTTCGCACGGCACCTCCCAGACGTTTCCGCCCGGGACGAACCGCGTCCCCGCCCGGCGCTCTGCGTAGGCCGAGATGCGCAACCGCTCGACCTCCTTCACCTGCTTCAGCAGGTCGAGCTCAATCCCTGCCTCGTCGTACACATAGCCCGAAGAATCGGAGCACGCCACCACCTTCGCCCCCAGCTGGTGCAGCTTTTCGACCGTGTAGACAGCCACGTTGCCAGAGCCCGAGACGATGCAGCGGCGCCCTTCGAGCGAGAGCCCGCGCGCGCGGAGCATCTCATTCAGGAAGAACACCGCCCCGTATCCGGTCGCCTCCTTGCGCACCAGCGAGCCCCCCCAGCCGAGGCCCTTCCCCGTCAACACCCCCGATTCGTACTGGTTCGCGATGCGCTTGTATTGGCCGAACAGGTACCCGATCTCTCTCGCACCGACACCGATATCGCCCGCGGGCACATCGCGGTACTCGCCGAGGTGCCGGTACAGCTCCGTCATGAAGCTCTGGCAGAACCGCATCACCTCATCGTCGCTGCGGCCCTTCGGGTCGAAGTCCGCGCCACCCTTACCGCCGCCAATCGGCATCCCTGTGAGCGCATTCTTGAACGTCTGCTCAAAGCCCAGGAACTTGATCGTCCCCAGTGAAACCGAAGGGTGAAAGCGAAGCCCGCCCTTGTAGGGGCCCAGGGCGCTGTTGAACTGCACCCGGAAGCCCCGGTTCACCTGCACCTCGCCCGCATCGTCCTGCCAGACCACCCGGAAGATGACCTGCCGCTCTGGCTCGCAGATCCGCTCGATGATCTTCCGCTGCGCCAGGTCGGGCCGCTTCGCGACCACAATGCTCAGCGATTCCAGCACCTCACGCGTGGCCTGGTGAAACTCCAGCTCGGCCGGGTTCCGGCGCACCACCGCGTGGTAGATAGCCTCCAGGTCCTCGCTCCCGGCCAGGGGCGCCATTCCCGGCGCGACCCCCGCGCCCTCGTACACGACAGGTTCACTCATCCGATTCCTCCGCAGCGCGCAGCTGCGGGTTGCAGGCGCGAGCCTCCATATGACAGGGCCCAATCATCGCCCGCCGCGTACCCACGATCAAAGCCCGGGTCTCGATAGCGCGAATAGAAATCACCCGCCTCACTGTGAAGCCGCCCCGCCACCCCCCGCCGCCCGCCGGAGAGACCGTTCCCCTCGCTCCACGCGTGCCGCGGGAGCGGGTGGGGTGAGAGAGGCAGGGCGCCATAGCGGCAACCAGCCGCGCTGTGGATGATCAGCCAGTGAACGACGATCCGCGCGGTCTGCTCGTAGAATGCGGGTTCGAGCCGGTTGCCCTGGAACTCCTATCGGGGCCCGATGGCTGGCCGGTTGTCGAGGACCCGGGGCCGCGGTTCGCCTACGCCGAATCGACGCAGCGGCACCCATACGGCTTCGGCCCGTTCTGCCGGTTCAGGGTTCCCTCCGCTCCGGCGAGCGCCGGTGTCTACGCCTTCGTTGTCGACGACGTCCTTGTGTACGTAGGCATCTCAGCCAACCTGCGCCACCGATTGAACCAGGAATACGGCCGGATCTCGCCGCGGAACTGCTTCGAGGGCGGACCCAGGACGACCTGCAGAGTCAACTCCTTGCTCTGCCGCGCCGCGATGGCCGGGAGCCGGATTGCCTTGCTGCTCAAACAGACTCCGGGCCCGCGCGAACTGGAGAGGGTGCTGATCACGAGCCTTCGGCCGGCATGGAATCTTCAGCGTTCGACTGCTTGAGCCCCAGACGCTCACCCGCGCCTCACCGCACCCGGCGGTGGAGGCGGCCTGCCAGCAGGTAGCCGGGGCGGCCCTCCGGCCCGAAGCCGGAGAAGGTCATCACCTGGCGGATGCCCCCTTCGGCAGGCTTCGCCACAAACCGCGCCCGGTCGATGGGGCGCAGCACCAGCACCTGGAGGGGCGCATCGGGAACGATCACCTTGAGGGGGTGGATGGTCGCGCGGAGCTCGCCCCCGGCCAGCTCAACTTCGATGCGTGCGCTGAGCTTCTCGTACGAACCAACGTAGGGGGCGGGGTCCAGTTCGAAGCCCTCCGTGGGTTCCGGCAGCGGCGGCAGGCCAATCCCCGCCAGTGCGCCAAACGCCTCCCCAAACACCCGCCGGTAGAGCGCCGGCGCGTTCCCACCGTTCGTCAGCAGCGAAACCGCCAGGCCCTCGCCGGGCAGAATCCGCAGATACGACGACTGCCCGATGGTCGCACCATCGTGACCCACCACGCGCCTGCCGCCCCAGTCGAACAGCATCCAGCCGAGGCTCCGGTGGGTGGGGTCGCCCTGGGGGTCGAGCTCAATCTCGGGCGCCAGCATGGCGCGCACCGATTCCTCCGAAAGCACGCGACCGCCGGTGCCGCCCGCCATGATCATGCGCGCGAAGGCAAGCAGGTCGCGGGCGGCCGCAAACGGGGTGGCGCCCGCCGGCCCGTTCGAGCGGGGCAGCGACCAGGCCGGCGCGAGCCGGGGCGCGCCGCCGGGCCCGGCGACGTGGCCCGCCGCGGCGCGAAAGAGCAGCGCCTCCTCGGGCAGTGTGCCCATCGTTGTTGCGCCGATGGGGTCGAGCAGCCGCTGCCGAAGCGCCGTGTCCCACGTTGTTCCCGTGAGGCGTTCGATGACCCGCCCGGCAACCACGAAGCCGGCGTTACAGTACGAGAACATCTCCCCCACCGGGTGCAGCTGCGGCAGCGCACCGAGGGCCAGGATGTAGCGTTCGACGCAGTCGTCGCCCCGGCCCGTATCGAGGAAGAAGTCGCCGTCGATGCCGCTGGTGTGGGTCAGGATGTGGCGAAGCGTGACGCACTCCGTCGCCACCGGGTCGGCAAAGGCGAGCCCGGGCAGGTAGGTGCGCACTGGTTCGTCGAGCGCGACGCGCCCCTCTTCGACGAGCTGCATGACGAGCGTGGCCGTGAAGAGCTTGGTGATGGAGCCGACCTGGAACACAGAATCGGTGGTGGCCTCGACGCCGGTGTTCGCATTGAGCACCCCGGTCGCAAGCTCGAACTGCTCGTCGCCAAGGGCAACGGCGAGGGAAGCGCCGGGGACCCGGTACCGTTCCGCCGCTTCGGCAAAGGTCCCCGGCAGCGATTCGAGGCGTTTCGCAAGTACAGCCATCACCAGACCCCGCGGCAAGTCGCCGTGCAACCCAATGGCACGGATAGTAGCGGCGCCCGCGGCCTATCACCAGCGCGCCGCGGCGGACTTGTCGTCGGGTCGCCACGCCTGCGCACTCATTCGCGCATGTGGAAAACGGGGAGGGTCGACGGTTCCGTGGCCTGCCCGGGTAGAGATTTCACCCGTCCCCTCCTCGGTCAGTTGGCTTGGAACCCAACACGCGCGGGTGTTCTGCCCGGGAGTCCTCTTGTGCGCTGACGCCTTCCGCTGCTCGGATCTGGATCAACCCGGCATTGCGCACCCATTCCGAGATAACAGGGCCAGCATCCTGACGGTTGTAGTCCCCGGTGCGAACCAAGATCGCCAGCGCTCTTCCGTACTCGTTCGGCGAAGGCTGCCTTGGGATCTCCAACCCGCGGCGACTCAACTCACGCGCAGCTTCCCTGCACGCCGCCGCCACTAGCGACCGCGCATGGGAGAGTCCCTCAACTAGAAGGTCGGTCACCGGCGCGGCGTCTCGCATGGCTCCGGCGGCGGGATCGAGAAGCTGCTCCACGGAATCAGCGATGTCCGGATGGCTCGACTGGAATCGTCAGCGTGATCAAGGCGAAGGTCTGCATGACCCGAGGGTTCGTTTGCATCGTGTACTGAGCGTCAGCCACCGGCCGCTCCTGAAGGCGCGATTGTTATGGGACTATACTCACTCGCGATTACTACCTTCGCTTCCGAAGGAACGGCACGCACAGCGTTCCCAGGTCGCCGGGCTTGTTCGAACCCCGGGCTGCGAGCGGCACGGCACGGCGCTGCCGTTCCAACATCCACTGGTTGTGCTGGTGGGGTCTGGAAGTTCGTCTGGCGCCGAAGTGTGCGCCGGTTCTCTCCAGGCCTTGGCTCGCGCGCAGTTGGCCGGGGAGCAGACGGCGGGCTGGCTCGGCGTCCTGCGGCGGCCAAACTTGGCCGATGGGTGGAACTTCTCCATCACCGCTGCAGAGGTACAGCTTTCAGCTGTGCTGTGGCGTCTCAATCGTATCGGGCTCAGGCCCGACCTGCCGGTGATTCCGACAGCCGGGGATGAACGTGCGCGCCGTGACCCGCAGATCGAGGCAGCCATCCAGCTTTTCAGCGAACAGAATACTTGACAATAATCCGTCGTTCAGAGCGTGGCGAGTGCAACGGAAGCAAATGATGCCGCTGCGGCGGCGAGAGGTCGCCCACTTCCCACGCGCCCAATCGCGTGGGTGCGTCCATCAAGCATTGCGCGGTGCCTGGCGGGAGAGGTATTCGCTCACAATGGGGGCGACGGCCACGATATCCTGGAACGCCCCCGCGTGTCCGCGACCGGGTATCTCGTGGAACTGGGCGCCGGCAGCTGCTGCCTCCGATCGGTCGTCGGAAATGGACGATTCGAATGAGCCTGAGTACACAAGCGGAGGCCGTAGAAGCACCGCCGGGTCGAATGCGATGTTGAAGAACGATGATAAGGCAAGGCCTTCGATCGATGCGGCGATGGCAAGGCGATCCTGTCCCGCTTCAAGAACCTTTTGTGTTTCGCGATCATCGATGCCCATGGCGGTCCAGAATCCGCCCCAGTCGCCTGCGCGCAATGCCGCGACCATTTCGAGACTCCGGGCAGGAAGTGGGGACCTTGGCTGGGGTCGCAAGTGAAGGGAACCGCCACCTATAACAAGCGACGCCACACGTTCGGGCGCTGATGCGGCCAGGGCAACCGCGATGCTGGTTCCCCGCGAATAGCCCCAAACGTGGGCCCGGTCCACGGTCGCGTGGTCCAACACGGCAAGTACGTCCGCGGCGCAGTCTTCAATCCGGTAGGAGCCAGGATTGTGGGGCTTCTCGCTCAATCCATGTCCGAGGGGATCAACCGCGAGAACGCGGAAGTCGCGGGCGAACCGGTCGATGTAACCAATAGCACGCCAACGAGCGGCCGACATGAGAAGGCCGGGAAGAAGGACCAGCGCGGGTCCGGTTCCTTCGTCCACATAGTGGATCCGGAAGCCACGTGAGATTGCTTCCAGGCGACGACCTCCGCGCGAGACAGCGGGTACCGCAGAGCCTACCCGCTGAGGCAGACCGTCACAACCGTTTGCGGTTGTCCCGGTGGGTTTGAGGCGGAGACAGGCGTCTGCCTTCAGCGGCTTGATAGGTGCTCGCCTCCGGTGGCGCGGGGTGCACTGCGTTCTCAGGGCAGCGGGCTCGTTCGAGCCCCGGGCGCCAGCGGCACGGTGTGGCAGGCCTCGAACCAACGGCCTCTGATTCAGCACCCAATCAACAGATGATTGCCCCACTGCGCCACAGGCACGCGCGTCCGTTGCCACGCCGGTTCAACCGGGGTCAGTCGTTGGCCTGCCGGAGAGGGCGGCGCTTGGACCGCGGCGCCAGCTCGGCCCCTTTGAGGACCATTGGCAAGCGCACGACCTTGCCGTGGGCGTCCCTGAACTTGATGTCCAGGTCGGCGCCCGCGGCAGCCAGGAGGCGCGCCATCGTGTCGAACGTCGGAGAGGCTTCGGCCGCTTCGAGCCGCGCCACCTCAGGCTGCGTCATGCCGGCCAGCTTTGCGAGCGCGGCCTGCGACAGCCCCTTCTGACGTCGCAGCTCGGCGAGTTGCACGGCGAACTCGAAGGCCGGCTTGCGCGCTTCGTACGCCGCCCGGGTGGCCGGGGCTTCGAGCAGCTCCCGGCGGAACCGCTTCCAGTCGTCCTTCGCATCCGTGTTCACTGCCATCCTCAAGCCAGAGCCTGATGGTAGCCTGGAGGTGCCCGGGCGACAATAGCTTCTACGCTATGGGTGTTCGGCCTTTCTCGCCGCCCGCCTTCGATGGCACGGCACGCACAGGGTTCGCAGGTTGGCGGGCTCGTTCGAGCCGCCGGCCGCGAGTGGAACGATGTGGCAGGCCTCGGGTCGCACATGGCTCGGAACCTGTTCGGCCGGACTCCAACGCTCGATAGACAACGGAGTGCTGGAGCTTTGGCCCTACCAGGATCGCCCAATGCGACACGAACACCTCCTGACCGTGAAGGGCCCAGACCTCTATCCGGTAGTGGTGGCATTGCTGGTCTGGGGTGGCAAGTGGATGGCTGTCGAGGCCGGCTCACATGCGCGGTGGATGCACCGGCGCGGCCATGCGCCACGTGCCGAACCAGCCTGTGCGCATCGCCGGCAGACCCCCTTCCGACGGACGTCGCGACCAACTGACACGGCCTCCGGAGGACTGCCAACAAGTACCAGGGTCTGCCGGGAACGCCCGGGAAGCCAGGCTCGTCCTGCCGCGAGGCGTGGATGACCACGTCTACCGAAGCATCACGCCGGCGACCCCGCGCTCTTCATCACGCGACAGACCGGGACACGGGAGTTCGAGTTCGATGTCAGACGGGGGCGGTCATTTGGCCCGTGTGGCAGTCAGAGGGAGTAGAGAAGAAGCAGCGCAGCTGATACTGCGATGATCATGACATCGAATGCAACCTCGGCACTGCGCGACCTGGAACCGCCCAGCAAGAACGCGACGAACACAAGGAGAGGCGCATTCTGACTGAGGAAGTCCAGTTCGATATCAAGGACGTTCCTGGCGAGCACTGCCTGCACGAGGAGTACAACGGCAGTCACAAGAGCGACCCGTACCTGTGGGTCCTGAAGTGAACTACGAGGAGTAGCGAGCATTCCAGCATCCTTCCCGGCTGTCCACAAACCAGCCGCTCCGCCCATGTTGCTCGTGGGTGAGCGGCGCCACTAACGGACACCCGGTCCGTGCTCGTGGGTCCGTCCGGGCCAAAGCGAAATGGGAAGTGCATCCCGCCTGATGCTCCAGGCCCTCGACGTGACCGTGACGGCGGCGCCCGATCGGGCAGTGATCAGCGGGACGATCCCGGTCGGCACGCGCCTCCCAGATTCAATATCTGGAAATGAAATACTCACCATTGTACGAACATCGGCATGTGTGTTCGAAACGGACCAAGTCTTAGTGCCGGTTCTGATTGAGTTCAGCTTGCCGACGCAACGAGAACGCAACTGACCTCGAAGAGCCTTGGAGGGTTCCGCGCCTTCCAAGGGGTGTCGGCCGGGGACTCATCGACGTTATCATCGACACCGGCCAGAGGGTGCCGTGTGACCTCCCTCAGCCGCCGGCGTTCCCGGCTTCTCGTAGGACCTCCGAAAGCCGGCCCCCGCGGTCCTGTCGCCCGGCGGGTAGAGTCCAAAGTTACGCACGCGCGGGAGTGCCTCATTGACACCCGACCAGTATGTCGAAGCCGTGCTCGGTAAGTACGCAGTACCCCGCGGCCCAACTTCACCTGCAGAGCTGTTCGGGGCGACCGTGGCGGGACCCCTGCGGACCTGGGCCGGGCAGCAACTCGTCGGGTTGGAGTACTCGGGTTCCTACGCGAAGGAGACCGGCGTTCGTGGAATCTCCGACGTGGATGTGTTCATTTCGCTCGAGTCTGACACTGACGGCACCCTGAAGGAGATCTACGAGAAGCTCGTATCGCTGGCGAACAACAGCGGCTGGTTACCTCGGCGGCAGAACGTATCGGTGGGTGTTACCGCAAATGGCACTCGGGGTGACTTGGTGCCAGGGAGAATTCAGGCAGACCATCGAAACTACCACAGTCTTTATCTCCGCAAACGGGAATCCTGGACGCAAACGAATGTAGCCTTGCACGTTGATACGGTGCGTAATTCGGGCCGAACAAAGGAGATTCGTGCGGTCAAGATCTGGCGGATGCTCCATGGGCTCGATTTCCCCTCGCTCTATCTCGAGCTCTTCACGCTTGATGCGCTGTCAGGACGCTCCCGCTCGGCGCTCTCCGAGAACGTGCTTCATGTGCTGCGAACAGTCGGCTCGACGCTGACCTCTAGACGCATCATGGACCCTTCAAACACCAATAACGTCTTGTCGGACGATCTGACCCAGGCGGAGAAGCAGCGAGTTGCAGCGAGGGCTACCCAGTCGGCGCGCGAACAGCACTGGGACAAGATCATCTGGTGAGCAGTCCCGGACCCGACCGGCTGGCGGAGATACTCGACGGCCTGCAAGTGCGGCTCGAGGGCCAGCTCCGTGGCAATCGCGTTCGGCGTTGCGCACCCAGGAGCCCGTGGCGAAGCGTCCGAAGAGGACTGGCTCCGGGTGTTCAAGGATCGTTTGCCGTACCGGTATCAAGCCGATCCCGCGTTCGTCATCGACTCGCAGGGGGCCTGCAGCGAGCAGATCGACGTTGTGATCGGCGACCGACTGTGTCCCCGGTCATGCCATTGTCGGTCGGCGTCGCCTCCACGGAGCGACCTGCCGTGGCGGACCAGCCACCCCGTCAACCTTTGTCTTCAAGATTGAGAAGCCGCCGGAGCTCGCGTTGTTGGAACTGCAAGAAGGCCGCGTCCTTGAGCCGGTCCACGTTCGGTACCACGATAACACCGGAGAACCTGGACGCCCCGGCGGCAAGCGAGATTGCCTCTCCGTCGACAAGCGCTGCGAGACCATCCGCGACTGCGGACCGCGACAACGTCGTCAATCGCGCAAGATCCTTCTGCATGATGTTGATGGTGCGGGCGAATCCATGGTCTAGGCCTTCGAGCGCGAGTCGGGACACGAGCGCGGCTGCCACTCGAGGGGCTGGCGCGCCAGTCGTTGCCAACGACGTCCAATAAAAACGGGAGAGGCGACGCGTTACAAGCTGGTGCATCCTCTCGCGGACTCGTGGGAGCCGGGCGACCACGAGCATCATGGCCTTCACGGGAATCTGGACAACCGTCGTGGGCGTTATCGCCGAGTACGTAGCGACCCACCGTTCGGCACCCATGAGCAGCTCGTGTTCACCGAGGAGGAATGGGGCGCTTAGCTCTGAATATGGGTATTGCCACGGGACGACAACGCCGCTCTGGACGAAGATCAGGTGCCTGAAGTCGCCTCCCGAGCTGATTAGCGGGTGATTAAGGGCGGGTTCGGCAAACGACATTTCGAATGTCGCCTCGGTCGCAGACAGCGCATCCTCGAGCTCGACGGGATCGACCGACTCAAAGTCGAGGCAGCGACCCAGCGCATGAGCTAGTCCTGTCACCTCAACCGCCATTTCCCCTCCTTAAAGCAAAGGCCGGCCCGGCCTATGTTTCCCTGACTGGGTATGATACGTTTGCACAGCGACGACGTCTATATCGTCCGAGCTACATGATGTATGATGGTAGGGCTACCTTTGTGACCAGGAGGGACCGATTTCTCCGGTGGCCATGGCGGGCGAGGCGGGGTGGCATGGCCGACCCTCGCGGGCCCGTATTCATCTCGTACCGGCGCAGCGATGGTCGGTCGCTCGCGATCGACATCGCATGGGCGCTCCGCTCCGCGGGAGTGCCCGTCTGGCGCGATCAGGACGACTTGCCTCCAGGCGATACCCGCCGACGCCTCAAGCAGGCGCTCGACTCCGGAATCTCTGGCGCAGTCTTGGTGGTTACGCCCGAGGTCGCCGATTCCGATGTGATACGACACACGGAGCTGCCGCAGCTATTCGAGCTGGCACGGTCGGACGGGTTCACGTTCTCGATCGCGTCGACCATCGAACGCAAGCCTGGTCAGCTCGACTACGATGCGCCCGATCGCCTGCTTCGCAAGGGGCGCAACCGGCTCCGCGACATGAACCAGCAGCCGGTCGGTACGGCTCGTGAGCGGGCGGATCTCGCTCGCTCTCAAGCTCGGCGCCGGATCGACGCCATCAAGAGCGAAATCCAGACATCGGGAAGTGTCCTCCTCATCGATGTCCAGACGCGTATCCCACCGTTCGCTGCGCGCGCCGACGCCGACCTCGTCCTCCGCCTTCGCCCGCCGCTTGAAGGCGACCGGCGGCCGAATCGAGACGGCCTGGAGGATTTGAAGCACTTCCTCGCCGACCTTCCCGAGCTCAGCGCTCGCGCCGGGGCCGAGCACACCCGTGTCCGAGGCGGTGCGCACCTCTCGGTAGCGTTCGCACTCGGCGCAGCCCTCCCGACGACACTGGTGGGACGTGTCGAGGTCATTGACACAGAGGGCCAGTCTTGGTCTCTCGCCGGCAACGCACAGCCGGGACCCGACCCGCTGCTCGGCGAGGTGTCCCATGCGGACGGCCAGTCGCTTGGGGGGGCGGTCGCTGTATTTCTCGACCTCCTGCCAACCAGGAGCGACGCGGCGTTCGATAGGTACGTTACCGCCGGTGCCCCAGATCTCGCCTCGGTCGTGCATTTCCGTCCCGTCAGCGATGGCAGCCTGGCCTCCAAGGATGCCGCGGCCCTGGTCGGCGAGGCTGCGCAGCGGATCCGGCAGCTCGCCGGCGACCACCGCAGTGCGGAGGTGCATCTCCTGCTGCGGTGCCCGTGGACTGTCGCGCTTCTGCTGGGGCGCACCCTCAACACGCTGCGGGTCCACTTGTACGAGTGGGAGGACGGCCCGGCTGATGACGGCTCGCTCGCTGAGCCGCGCTACCTGCCCAGCCTCATCGTCCGATCCGGTGGCGGGGGGAGCCCCATCGAACAGGTCGCGCTGCCCGCGCGACCGGTCATCTGACTCAATAGGGGAGAAACACGATGGCGACTCTGCGAAGTCAGTTCAACCTGGCACTGACGAACATCGAGATCAACGGGAAGAAGGCCGACCGAGCGAGAGCCGCACACGAGGAGATCCGCTCGGTCTTGGAAGCGGACAAGCAGCTACTCGAATGGGGAGTCGACACGATCCTCATCGGTTCTTACAGCCGAGACACGGGCATCTACCCCGGCAAGGACGTGGACGTCTTCGTGAAGCTCACGGAACTGGACACTGGGGCGATGCCGAAGGACGTCTACGGTGCCGTAAGGGACGCATTGGTGCGTGAGTATGGCGACGCCGACGACGGCGGCCGGGCGACACAGCAGGCGAGGAGCATCAAGGTCGCGTTTCGTGATGAGGACGACCCCGATGATGAAAACGCGAGTTTCTCCATCGACTCGGTTCCCGCCGTGAAGGATGCGATGCGGTGGGCGATTCCAACGAAGGACCGTAACCGCTGGACTGGCGGTAGTGGACGCTGGGTGACGACCGATCCGGAGCAATTCGGGACGCTCTCCAGCATGCTCAGCACCTCACTGGCGAGTCCGGCTGTCGGAGGTCGCAATGCCTACAAGCCGATCGTGAAGCTGGCTCGGCAGGCGCGGCGCATCCATGTTGGGGACCCTCGACCCGGAGGGCTCTTCATCGAATTCATGGTGTACGAGGCTTGGAGTGCCGGCCTCGTCGCCGGCAGCGAATGGGACCCCCTGTTCGCCCGGACGTTGAGATGTGTGGCCGATCGGCTCACGGTTGCTCCCTGGGTTCCTATACTCGATCCGGCCCTCGGGACTCCGGTAGAGCCTCCGGTTGCGGAAAAGGACCTCACCGATGCCGCAGAAGCCTTTCGCCGGTTAGCGGACTTGGCGGACAACGCCTTGGTCGCGGACAACTGCGAAGCGGCCGCGAAGTGGCGCGAGATCCTCGGGGGCAACGACCGGGCGGATCCCGTGTTCCCGTGGCCGCCAGGCTGTGGAGGAACTGGAGCGGCTGCCAGTTCCACGTTGATTGTGGCGCGGCGCGGCCGTGAGGAGGCGCAAGGGTTCGGATGACGGTCCCGATCGTCGAGACATACGACGTGGCATCGCTCGAAGCCTTCACGGCCGACCTCGTCGGCGCGGGATTCGAGCCGGTGCCTGGCACTGAACGCCGGGCGTGGGGAAGCCCGATCCATCCGGCCTTCTCCGCGTTGACGAAGGCGGCCACGATGGATCTCGTACTCCTCGACGGCTGGCCGTATGAGCCCCCGGCGCTCTTGGTCAAAGGACTCGACACCAACCACTACACTCTCGACGGCCTCGTATGCATGTGGCGCGACGGAGATGCGAGCTTCGACTGGACCACCGTCGAGGGGTTGTTCGCCCGGATCGAGAAATGGTGCGCCGATGCCGAGCACGGGTGGGACACCGATGATCTCGGACGCGACGCCCTACTGAATTTCAAGCCCAAGGATCGGACCTTGGCAGTTTTCAATCTGCCTGAGCTTGGGACCGCCCGAGGCAGCTGGGGTGACTTCCGTGGGGAACTGCACGTTGACCCGTTCCGCGTCGACCTGACCCCAGGCCGTGCACGCGAGCCGAGCCAGCTGGTCGGCCTCTGGTTTCGAGTTGGCGCGCTCAAAGTTCCGCCCCGGCAGCTCTCCGAGCTCCGCCGTTGCCTGCCTCGTTCCCAGTGGAAGGGTCTCGAGCGGCGGCTCGCAGCGCGCCGAAGAGCTGAGCCGTTGTTACCCAGTGGGGGTGCGGATCTTATCCTCCTGTGCTGGGAACGCGGGGCTCAACTGGATGTCTTGGTGATCGCCTGCCGGGGAACCGGCGATAGCGTGGAGGGTGTGGCCTTGCAAGCCGTTCCGAACGATCTAGAAAACCTGATCCTGCGTGCCGGCCCGGACGCGGAGTCGCTCCGCAGTCGGCGCGTTGCGATATTCGGTGCAGGGGCACTGGGTGGACACGTGGCGGTAACGCTCGCAGAGAGCGGCGCCGGCTTCATCCGGCTCGTCGACGCACAAGCGCTGACGCCCGGCAACGTCGTGCGGCACGTCGCTGGCCACGACGCCGTCGGAGCCGCCAAGGTGCATGCAGTACAGGCGGCGATCCGCGCGCACGCTCCGTGGTCCGAGGTCGCGCTGGTAGAGGAGGCACCCATTCGGCCAAGCCGAATCGACGCGCTCATCGCGGACGTGGATGTCGTCGTGGATGCGACCGGCAACGCTGCCACGACGTATGCGGTGGCAGCGAGAACACGAACGGCCGGTCGCCCGTTCGTTTCAGGAGCGCTCTATCGCGGGGGTCGGATCGCACGTGTACGGCGGTATGCGCGGGCTGACGACACGCCGCTTGACGAACGCGACAGCCCGCGGTATCCGCTCATTCCGCCCGAGGCCGAGGACGACGTGGCCCGCGCCGCAGTGGGGTGTTCAGCGCCTGTGAACAACGCCCCGCCGGCTTCAGTTCTAGCGGGGGCAGCACTCCTGGCTCACGCGTCGGTCGATGTGCTGACGGGCCGCCTTGAGCTGACAGACGAAGTGATAGACGTGTACCGGGCGCTGCCGGGGGAGCCGCCATTTGACACGGTCGGCCGGCTATTGACGGCGCGATTTGGCACTATCTGAGGCAAATTCTACGCCTGACTCTCCGACCTAGTTCAGCAAGGACCTGCCTGACCTCGCCAGCGCACTGATCGCCGGCGCCCGGCGAAGCCAGCGATCATCTTCGCGGAAGTCCAGCACTTCCTTCCCGATGTTCTTGATGCAGTTGAGCTCCATCCAAAGCTGACTCTTCTGAACGCGGTCTACGATTTCGCCGCAAGCCTCCCACGCGGCGTCCTCCACGCCCAGGAGGGCACGGGCCTTGAAGACAATGACCTCGAGTTTCACCTGCTCCATGACGGTTGTGTGGGGCGCTCGAATTAGCGACCCAATGTGGCCTTCGATGAACTCCCGAACTGCGAGCAATTCGAGTCTCGTCGGTCGAGCCGCCGCTGCCGTGGCCTGGGCGCGGCCATACAGTTCGGCAAAGTCCACGTAGGTGCGTGGGTCTGCTGCTCGCTCCGCGAGTGCCAGACAGTCCCGTGCCCGGAGGGCCGCATCATGGGCCTCGCCGGCGGTGAGCGTCGCCGCAACCTCATCCCTGGCTAGCTGAAGACTCGCCCGACGGTCCCGCGAGTAGAGGTCCCTTGCGTTCCGGTAGCACCTCCGCGCGGCATCGTCGTTCTGCAGCTTGTGGAAAGTGACCCCGAGCTTGTGCTGTGCCAGCCCAATTAGGTCTGAGTCGCCCACGGCGATCGCAGCTCGCTGGGCCCTGTGAACGGCAAGCAACGCCTGAGGGGTGTCGTCCTGCAGCCGGAGTGACTCGCTGAGCAGGATATTCGCCCGCGCCCGGAGGGAAGCGAATGACGGTCCTCCGGCATTCGCCGCGAGGAGCAGCGCGAGCCTTGAGTAGCGCTCGGCCTCCTTGACATCTCCCGATGCCAGCGCGGCTTGGGCGTCGCTCACGAGTTCATCAACGGCTTCTGGGTCGCGCGCGATGTCAAGCGGGTCGCCAAGGTCGCCGAATTCGGCGGAATAGCCCGCCATCCGCATCGCGTCGCGAACTTCGTCGGGACGTGCGCGCAGAGCCATCAGTGCGCTCAGCAGCAAGTCCGCGCCCATCATCGACTGTCCTGACTCCGCCCGAGAAACGCTCGAGTGGTCCACGCCGATTGCGCGACCAAGCTCCCGCTGTGTCAGACCCAACGACTCGCGCTTAGCTCTCAGCCAAGCTCCGGTACTCATCGCGCGCTCGTTTCGATCCAGCGGCCTCGACTCACCCGGCATACGGGACCCATCCACGTGGTGCGTGCTTTGCACCAAGCCCGATCGTATCACTTCACCCAAGCGCCGGAGCGCTCATCTCGCTGCCTGGCTCAACGGGCCGACGAGCACGCTCCTAGTGGGGAGAGCCTCGGATGAATTCGCACGAGCTCAACATGATTCGAGAGGCCCTGTGGCATCTGGGCGACCGCTTCTGGCTCGACGAGTGCCCGCTTGCGGCGCTCCCATGGATCATTGAGGCGGCGCGTCCTTACCACGGGGTCAAGGTCTGCCCGGAAGGGTTTGTCGTACAACAGGAATTGACGTCCGCCCTCAAGGTGGTGGCAACAGACCTTGGCCCCTCTTCGATAGTCGGCGCGCTCGCGCTTGCGCGCCTCAGTGGCACCACCAATGCCAGCGTAGCCCGACGATTCGGAATCCGAGAGGAGACCATCTCCCGTACCTACATGTCTCGGCTCGTCGTCGCCGTCGCTCGCTTCTTCTTCAAACGTCGCGACCTCGCCGCGTGAGTGATCGCGGTCCGAGGGTATGAGAGAGCCGGGCTCTTCGGAGTCCGGCTTCTTCTCCGTCCACGAACAGGCCGCCGCGGCAGCGGGTCAGCACACGTCCCAGTACAGCTCCCAGGAGCTGACCAACGCTCGCAGCCGGCCCGTCTTCCACCCTCGAACCAGCGTGTCGTACCACGGATTGACGCCCGCACCTCTGGGCATCAGCTGCTCCCACGTGGCCGCCTGCCACGAGTAGGCCACGACCTCCGCGTCACAGCGGTCGCCGCCGCCCGTTTGTGCACCATGGACCAACTCGTGGGCGACCAGCGCCGCGAGAGCCGCCGCGCCGCCGGCATCGCCTTGCCGGGCCAACTCGCCGGGGTCGACGATGATCAGGTTGCTGGCGTGTTCGTACATCGCCGCCGCCCGCGGGTTGGACGGGCGACCGATGCGAAATCGGGTTCCCCGCGCCACGTTGGAATCGACTATCGATCGGATTTCTGGGAAGTAACTGTACAGCGCGAGAATTGCCACCTGTATTCGCTCGTCGGGCACGACACGACCGTCGAGCCAATACGCCGGGCCAGTGCAGCCGTTGGCACAGAGCGCGCTGCCAGAGTGCCGGAGGGTGACTAACGCCACACCGGTGGGTCTCGCCGTGGGGCTTGGAGCGGCGGTGGCAACTCGCACTGGCGTTGAAGGCTGTGCGACTGCTTCGGCGTCCTCGCAGCCGGCTGCCAGTGTTCCTAACGCCGTCAGGAACGCCACGCCAATCTTCATCGCGAATTGCTGTCTGTTCATTCGGCCCGTCCTTTCGCTTGTGTCCTTCGACGGCGTCAGGCGCCGCGAGGGAACCGTGGGACGAGGCTATTTCTCACTTCGCACGACCCGGATCGGTCGTCGACTCGCGCTTGCAGCCGGGTTGTGCACGGTTGATGGCCTCACGATGCTTCGGGGCAATTAGTCCCAGAGGGCATCGATATGAGCCTTGCGTTTTGGCGAGGCGGGCTCCGCTGGTGCGGTCTTGCCTGAGGCCTCTCGGGACCGTGGTTCGAGTGGCGGTCGCCGGTGATACCGTGCAAGGTACTCGCGGTCTATCCGCGTCAGGACATCCTCCGGTACCGCGTAGTCCGGGACGTCCAGTGTCTCCATCTCGGCAGGCGACCAACCAGGCCGCGTGACGATTGCCCGCCTGGCCCTCAGCTGTCGAAGCCTGGCCTCCCAAGACTGACGTTCAGCGCCAACAGCTGCGGGGGCCACCTCGGCGGCAATGCGCTCGGCATCCTCCCGCCCCAGACGAAAGAAGACCCTCAACTGGCAGTTCTGCATGGCACCGTGCAGGCCACGCGGCGCCTGTCCCCATGTCTGGTTCACGAGGGTGATTGACAGACCGTACTTGCGAGACGTGGCCAGCATGCTCTCGAGAGCCTGGCTGCTCTGGCTCACGAACTCGGCAAACTCATCGATGATGAGGTGGTGTCGTGGACGTGCCTGGGCCGGCGCCGACGCGCGGTTGAGGGCGGCAAGTTCGTAGCCCACAGTCACAAGGCACCCGAGCAGCCGCCGTACCTCCGGATTTCGCAGGCCGCCGAGGTCGTAGATGACGGACGTGCTGGTGTCCATGAACCGGGCGATGTTCACAACATTCTCAACGTGTCCGAGCGGACCCCGGAGCTCCGGAGCGAACGTCAGGAGGAAGAGCCGTCTCAGTGTTGACTCAGCCATGGCGGCGGCACGAGGACCCCACTTCGCGAATCGCTGATGGAAGAAGTCGAGCGCTGCCGGGTCTTTCACGCGCGACAGGATCCACGCCCGGTCGTCAGGGTCCGTGAGCAACGCATTCAGGCGCGTAATGGGTTGCCCGGCCTCCACGAGCGCCAGTGTGCCGGCGAGCAGGATGTTCTCCAGCAACGGAGCATTACCGTCAGCGATGCCGGGCCAGGCGCGTTTCACAGCTTCCACGAATGCGTACGCAGCGTCGTGGGAGCTTCCGCGAGCGCGGAGAACGTTGAAAGGAATGGGGTCGGGTTGGGCGAAGTCCAGGTACACGAGGCGGCTATACGCGGCCGCCCTGTCGAAATACCCGGTAGCTGAAAGGGTGCGCTTGAGGTCGCATGCGAGGTCTCGGTGCGGGTCTAGTACACTCACGCCAACCCGCTGCTCGTGTAGCTGGAGATACAGCGACTGGATCAGGCGGCTCTTGCCCATGCCGGTGACGCCCATGATGTGCTTGTGGGCATTCACATCGGTGGAGCCGAGTGTGACCGGCCCTGAATCCGCGAGACCCAGGACTATCGGTCGGGAACCCAAGTTGTAGGCCTCAACCATGGGTCGATGGCCCCAGCGGAATGAGCCCGTCGCGGCCGCACACGAGCCAGATGGGCGACCCCACTGCGGTACGTGAACTCAACGAGTCGGAACTCGTGAAGAGGAACATCGTGCCGTCTTTGGCGCGCTCGGCGACCACGAAGGCCGTCAGTTTAGCGAGATCGGTGACTCGTCGCCGGGCGTCGCAGGCGGTCGCATCAACTACTGTCAGGACCGTTGGCGAGAAGAACGTCTCACGGAACGAGGGGGCGTCCTTCCACTTCAGGTAGCGATCGATCTTGGACCGCCAGGCCCGAGGATCTACGGTTCCCCGGTCGGCCTCCACGCAGAAACTCCGAACGTAGTCTCCCACCCGAAGGACGGCGACAGCGTCCGGGATAACTGTCATATCGCTTCCCGGGGCGCCCATCATCCGCCTGAGCCGACGCTCGTCCAGCAGCTGAACGAGCCCGCCCCCTGTCGCCTCCGCACCAAGGCGAAGAGCGATCACGCAGTCGGACGTGAAGAGCAGATGGCGGAGAAAGAAGACATCGCGCATCCGCTCGCGCCCAACCGCGAGTTCAACTCCCAAGGCCGGATTGCCCCGGAAGTGAGAGCGACCGAGGTCGCCAAGCGTATAGACCACTCGAGGCGGGCCAGGCGCGTCGTACAGGGGAGTGCGGTCGAGCCAACGGTTGTGAAAGAGCTCCCTCAGGCGACTCTCGCCATGGCGTCGCTGCGACGGCCTCGGCCAGTGGAGCCGCAGGAGCTGATCGGTCCGCAGTGCTCTGAATCGAGCGACGTCCTCGACGGCGGCGAGTTCGGTGCTAGTGACGAGCAGCCCTCGGCGTCCAGGCTCGGCCACGAACACCTTTCGGTTCTTCATATTCCGGCGTGGTTTGGATGGTGCTGATATTGGGGTCATGCCGCCATCCTGACGCCCGGCGCGTTCTTCGCGGACCCGATATTGCGCCACTCTTGGCGATGATTGACGCGGACGCTGGGGCGAGTCTTACCCCCGGGTCTGGCGTCGCGTCTTCAAGACCTGGTGCTGCTCGGGCGCCGGAGACGTGGATTACGAGCCTGATGGCAGCCGTTGCTGATTCTGACAGCCTGCGTCACGGACAGGTTGACCGCGATCGACAAACCTGCACCCGCCTGCATGCCTCTCGAACTCGAGAGAAGCACTCTCGCAGTTCTCGCGTTCTCCTGCTCTTCGCGGTTGGGGGCGCCTCACGACCGAGTGGCCTGACACCGCGCTAAGCGTCAACGGCGAATCACCCCTTCGATCGCATGGCCGGACCCTTGTTGGAACACAAACCAAGTCGGATTCCGGAGGTGATCCGGGGGTGCGCTTTGCCCGAGTTGGGCCGTGCGGTGGGGCACGAGTGAAGCCCTCATGGACCGACCGTCAATGTGCATCAACCGCGAATCACCGAGTCGATGGGTAACTGGGCGGGCTGATCCACCCTCTTGATCAGTCCAATATCGGAGGTGATCTCTTTGGCCCAACCGTCATCGTTACGCCAGCAGCTTGTGCGCAATCGCCCGCTGGTCCTGGCCGGCCTCATCCTTCTCCCGGTTGAGGCGGCGTCCACGACGTCACTGTTCCTCTGGTACCGGTTCTTCGAGGCGCCGGTTCCGGCAGCTCTCGTGGCCACGGCGTTCTGTACGCTCCAGGTCACACTGCTGCTCCTTGCGGCTCAGCCGCTCAAATCCTCCACGCACCGCTGGCTCCTCGCCGGCGCGAGTGTCCTGTTCACGCTCACACTGCTCGCCAACGTGGGCAACGCCTATCTCCACGCACACGGGGTCCTCCCCGCCGACCGGTTGGCCCCGGCGATGGGTTTCGGACTCGATGCACGGACGTTCACCGTGGCGACCGCCTGGTTCTCCGGCGGGGCGATTCCTGCGGTTGGGCTCATCTGTTGGTCGGCCCTTGCCCAGCACCTGCGAAACGAACGCGATCGCGCTGCAGATCAGCGAGATGCGCTCCGGGCCGCGTTGCACGCGCTTAGTGTCGGAGATAACCGGGACGGTGCGGCATGAACCCCATCCGCCACCCGAACCGCGCCGTCGCATCGGCTGCCGGAGCGACGGCAAGAGGCTTCTCACGAGTCCGCTTCCTCCGAGGGCTTCAGGAGCGCGCCGACGCCCGACGCGCGCTCCGCGAGGCAGAGGAGGCTCTGTTGGCGGAAGCGTGGGAACGCCTCGACTCATACGACGAACAGCTCTGGGCCGACTGGGACGCCGGCTTGGCTCGAGCCCAAGACCGGAGACAGGAGGAACTCAATGGCTGAGCCAGTGCGGCGATTCTACGCGCTCCCGGAGCGGACTACGTCAGAGCAGTCAATTCAGGCGGGGGCTAAGCTCCGCCAGCTCGCAAACGCTCCGAACAACAGGTTCCAACTCGAGCGGCCGCGGACCGAGCGCCCCGACCAGGTAGGGTTCTTCGGTCCCAAGAGGTCGAAGGAGCTCCAGGCACACGACCGGCGCATGGCAAGTATCTACCACGGAGCAGTCCAGGCGGAGCTTGTGTTGGTGTGCGGGACCGCTATCGAACACACCGGCTTCCACAAGGGCGTGGAGTTGGCACGAGCGTACGAACACAGACTCGCGGAGCTTGATCCCGAGTCCATGACCGGAGCGTTCGCCGAGATGCTCGCTCTCGACTCGCTTGCGCGGACGCGGGACCTGGTGACCGACGTGATGGGTGACTTCAAGTCGCAGACCGGAGGGTAGTTTGAGCGTCCTTCGATGGGCAGCCAGAACTCTGACGGCCTTCCCACATCAGTGGCAGTTGGCCCGGATAGAGAACCAAGCTGAGCAGGGCCGCCATCGCGTCGAGATGGCCTGCGATGCCGAGCTTAGAGCCTTCGAGCATGCGCTCGGCGTCCTCGCCGACATGGAACTCGGCGCTGCCAACGCCATGGCCGATCTGGCTTCCGGGCCAGACTTCGTTCCGCGAATGCTGTCGGCGCGGATGCGGGCCGTGCAAGCCGCGGCGGCCGATCACGGTCCGCTTACCATCCGCGAGCGAAAAGCATCGTAGTTCCTCGAAGGGCGGGAGACTAGAACACTCCCGCCCTTCGGTCATGTCTTGGAGGAATCACGAGTGGCACGGAACGATGATTGGTCGGGTGTCGCTGTCGGCGTCGTTCTGCTGTCTCTGCTGATTGGTCTGGCCGGCGGCTTCATTCTTTGGCGCGTCGGAGGATACGTCCTCCGGGGACTGGCGGCGGCGCAGGGTTGGGTGTTCGACCGTATCTGCGCACACACGTCGCTGGACCAGGATTCCGACGCAATCCGAGCCCTGGTCGGTATCAGCGCCGTCGTGATGGTGATGGCAGTGATCTTTATCATGGTCTTGATCGTGTTGCACTTCGTGGCGTTCGTCATCGTGTTGGTGGCCGGCACTGCGCTGGGCACGGCCGCGCTTGTTGCAGGAGCCTTGTCGAACCGCGTGGATGCGGTGCCCGGGCCGATCGGTTATCGGTGGTGGGACTAGTGGCTCGGTTTCAGAGATTCACCAACAAGTCCGGGTGCGTCGATTGGCCCTGTGCCACAGCAGTGATAAGAGTGGCGCTGGCAGACTGGATGACGCCGAGCACGCCTTTGAGCTTCGCTTGGTCCTGGGCCCACCCGGCGACATAGGGAAACGAGCGCTCGCCAGTGTCGATGCCAAAGTGCGCGCACACCACATACGCTATCCCCTCAGCAATACACTCGTTCTCAGCGCGGTCATCGACTCGGGCGACATGATGGCCGAGTTCGTGCGCTAGGGTCTTGGTTCGCTGGAGCTGACCATAGGCGCCAACGACGATCTCCTTCGTTGCCGGGCGATAGAAGCCCATTACCTTGTCGGGGAGATTACCGGGGTCGACGACGTCTACTGACACATTCTCCCGTGATGCAAACTCCCGGAGCCCGTCCCAGAGTTCAGCACCGGCGTCGCCGTCGAGTGTGGGCACGTTGAGCTCGGGTAACGGCTTGCCTTCCGTCTGACTTACGTCGAAAACGAATCCGGTGCCGAAGCCAGTAACTCGCTTCTCCTCTTCGCCTTCCTCGCTGACGACCGTGCGAGTGCGCGGCACGGCGATTGCGATCCCCTTCTCGCCTTTGCGAACGTAACGCCCAAGCCTCCGCCAGGCATGGAAGCCGGCGACGCGAGTCGCGTCGGGTCGCTGCCAGGCGATCAGCAGCTGATTGCCGAGGGAGTAGTTGTGGAATCGCGCTGTTACCGAAAGCCAGAGGCGGAAGCTCTCGCTGTCCTGGATCGAGGCCACGGCATCCTCAAGGCGCCGGAGCGCCTCGGTCTGAGGAATGGGGTCGCCGCCCCGTCCGAGCCTTCCTTCCATTCAGCATGTCGCGGAGCCCGGGAACCACGCAACGAAGTCATTATAACATAACGACAGGTCCAGAGAGACGGGCTGGCGGCACTCCCCGTCCGACAACGGGCGTCACGGACGAAGACCTATACCCCGGCGCACAAGGTCGACGGCTCGGGGTTGGCGCTCCACGGCCTGACTCAGTTGACAGATCGTTCTGCCCGTTTTTTACTTGTGCCTCATTTGTACCTGGGGGCCAGTAAATGGCAGGAGCCGGTGACTCGCCGGGCAGAAAGATGCACGTCCGCGTCAGCGCGGACCTACACCGGCTCATGCGGATCCGGTGCGCCGAACTCGATCTCACGATTCAAGACTTCGTGGTCAAGCTTCTCGAGCGTGAGCTCTCTCCAGCCGGGTTCGAGACACCTGGCGGACCTGGGTTGGACGAGAATGAGCGGAGGTAGAACCGCTTCCACACGGCGTATTGGCAGCTCACCCCGAACCAGGCAGTCGACGGGCCGAATCCCTCAGCACGCGCCAAGTTCCGTGCGCCACCCCCATCGCAGGCCAGTGTCCAGCGATGGTCCGAGGTGGGCCGAGCGGCAAGGAGAATCCGTCAGATGAGTAGTTCTCCCGTGGACCGAAAATCTCGTCCGCAACCTGAGGCAAAGAATGGAGTGGTTTGGACCGGAGAGAGTTCGACTCCATCGACTGGTCATGACTCTTCGATCGTCGCCCTCTCCACGTTCATTCACGCCACTCGGGATTCGGGTTACAAGGCGACGTCACACGCTGTCGCCGAACTGGTGGACAATGCCGTCCAGGCCTCGGCCAACAATATCGCTATAAACGTCGTACAGGCGCAGCCCACGGACAGTCACTCCATCGAGCTTCGCGTTGTAGACGATGGGACCGGTATGGACCGAAGCACCCTTCGCCAGTCGCTTCGTTTCGGTGGCAGCACCCGCTTCAACGCGCGCACCGGACTCGGGCGCTTTGGGATGGGCCTTCCCAACAGTTCACTAAGTCAGGCGCGCCGCGTAACCGTCTATTCCTGGCAGGCAGCGCAAGAGGTCTTCATGACCTACCTCGACGTCGATGAGATTGCCTCAGGCTCGATGATCGAAGTTCCACGCCCATGTCGGGTCGATCCCGCACCGGAGTGCACCGGAGGTAGTGGTACCATCGTCGCCTGGTCGCGGTGCGACAGGCTTGACCACCGACGCATCTCGACTATCGTACGTAGGCTCGTCGGCGATCTTGGGCGACAATTTCGTCACTTGCTCACGGCTGGACTCACGATTTCTGTGAACGGTTCCGACGTCCGACCTGTTGACCCGCTCTTCTTGAACGAGAAGGCTCAGCACTCCGGGGCAGCGGTATTCGGGCATACGATGGAATACGAAGTGCTCTCCAATCCCGATGATCTCCAAAGCCCGACGGGTCGTGTATCTGTGACGTTCTCAGAATTGCCGGTCCACGAGTGGTATACGCTTTCCAACGATCGGAAGCGCGAGCTTGGTATCTCGAAGGGATCTGGCGTTTCAATAGTTCGGTCCGGACGCGAAGTGGACTACGGTTGGTATTTCTTGGGCAGCAAGGCGCGGGAAAATTACGATGATTGGTGGCGTTGTGAAATTCAGTTCGACCCAATACTCGATGACGCCTTCGGTCTAACTCATACGAAGCAACAGATTCGTCCAAAGGGCTACCTCCTTGAGGCGCTGTCGCCGGATGTGGAGGCAACCGCACGAGCTCTCAACGCACGAGTACGAAAGGCACACATCACCGCGAGAATCGGCGACCGGTTCGATGAGTCGATTCGCCTGGCAGAGAAGCAAGAGTCGTTGCTTGCCCCGCTACCAAGCGGCCCCCGCGACCGTGATGTGGATATACTCAGTGTCCTGCACATGCACAGCGCGATCGATGCGCGTATCAAGGGTCGGCCCGTAGGGGCGAACGGCAGGATGGCCTACCACATCGTCGACACGGACCTACGAGAGACCCCGTTCTTCAACTATGCGAGGGCCGACGACCGGCTGGTCCTCGTCATAAACCCAAACCACCCCTTCTACAAGCTCTTCTATGGTCGGCTCCTCGACCAGGAGGACCCCCATGCTCGCCAACTGCGCACGCAGATCGAGCTCGTGTTGCTTGCTGCGGCACGAGCGGAGGCCGCGGAGAGCGATGCGCTCGCAACGGCACACCTCGAACGGTATCGTCGAGTCTGGAGCGACACACTAGCGACCTTCCTCAACTGGTAACCATGACATCGGCATCACAGTACCGTTGGACGCCTCTTCGGCCGCCGCTCTCGTCGGAGAAGAGCCTTGCCGTGTTCGTGCAATGCGCTTCGGCGATGGCTGTCGTCGAGTCGCGGAGGGCCGAGGAGGATACCGAGGCCGCGCTTTCGGATGCCTTGGAGAGGGCGCTCGTAGGAGTGAGTTCCGTGCCCGCGCCCGATCAGTCCCTTCTCGGTGCGGCGTTGCGCGTGCTCATCGACCTAGGTGTACAGGGCTGGCGTACCAGAGTGCGCGATGGGGTGGTGGAAGTTGGTACGCCACCCGCTGCCCCCACTAGCGTTGACGCCGCCAAGGCACGAGTAAGAAGGCAGGAGCTCATCAAACGCGACGAACAACTCCGACAACCATCGGTCCGGCGGTTCGTCCAGGAGATGGAGCAGCCGCGTCTGCATGCCGAGCGTTTCGTGTCGATCTTTTCGCTCATGCGAGATGGCCGCGAACTCGCAGATGGGCTTAGGGTTGCCGGCCGGGCTTCGGCCGAGCATCGGCTGAAAGCGCTGCGCACCATCGTGGACCCCTACATCCAATTCGTAACGGACGATAGTAGATGCCCCCACACCGGAATCCGCCTGCAGGACATCTGGCGTTACTTTCGGCACACGTGGTCGAATCAGTACTCTTCGACGCCCGGCAGAACCATCGCGATGCTCATTCGCGACCGGGCAGCACCCATGCACCCGGTGATCGGTATCGCTGCGATCGGCAGTCCAGTAGTACAGATAAGGGAGCGCGATCTCTGGATTGGATGGCACCCGGCTTCCTTCATTGACCGTGCGATTGAGGACCCGAACCCGAGCATCGGCACTTGGCTTCAGCAGGTCGTCAGCGAGGCACTCAATGAGATCCACACGGAGGACTTCGTCGCTGATGGTCTTGTCAGTGTGGGCGAGCTTCGCCACCCGACCGCTGATACCTTGTTGAGGCTCCAGGCCTTCGGGACCGAGGAGCGTCGCCTTCACCATCGGTATGCCCGGCCGACCGACTACAAACGTAGGGTGACGGGTACGAGCGACGGCTCGCGATGGACAGCGAAAGCCCAAACACATCTATTCCGAAGCCGACGGGCACTTGCGTTGGCCGATCTCCTGCACGCACGACAAGTCATCGATCGCTTTCTTGCTTCCCCACCAACATCGGCTGGGGTGGCCGCGTTGCTCGCCGATCGAGAAGGGAGGACGGTGGTCGCCAGGACGCTGCGCAAGGCCAAGGCCGACCGCGTGGGCATCGCCATGGCGGATATCACCGTTTGCGGTGCGATCGCACCGTACAGCGCTCTCCTTGGCGGCAAGCTCGTGGCGATGCTGGCCGCCAGTCCGGAGGTCGTGGAGGCGTACCGCCAGCGATACGCGACGGCTGAAAGCGAGATAGCGTCCTCCATGGCCGGGCGACCCATCGTTCGTCCCGCGGATCTGGTCTTCCTCGGTACGACATCTCTGTACGGCGCGGGGTCCAGTCAGTACAACCGTATTCGAGTCCCGGCTTGGCGCCTCGGTGGCAATGAAGACCAGGAGATTCGCTACATCGAACTCGGGCAGTCCGAGTCCTTCGGCACATCGCAATTCAGTTCTGCGACAGTGGCAGCCCTCGTTGATATCGTGCAGCAGTCGAAGCGGGGCCAACGCGTCAACAGCATTTTTGGCGAGGGAGTCAGCCCGAAACTGCGTAAGGTTCGAGAGGGACTCGAATTGCTGAACTTCCCGGCTGGCCGGCTGCTTCGACACGGTCGCGCAAGGGTCGTTTACGGAGTGCCCTTGGCTCGCAACACTCGCGAGTATTTGCTTGGACTGAGTCGCGTCGCCGACTACCCGTTCTCTGTCTGGGGGACTGAGGCCAGCGCTGAGATCGCGGAATGGTGGCGCGAACGGTGGCTATCGCGACGACTTGCAATCGATCGGGTTCTGGCGCAGGTTTCCGGGCACACATTGGTGCGCCCCATTCGCCACGGAGCGCGAGTTACCCTGCCGACGCCGGCATCAACTGAACCGTTCCCTGACGAGTTGACCGGGCAGTAAGCGTGTGCCGAGTCCAAAGAAAGCAGCGTCGAGTCGACGGACCTCATCAACCCAGTTCATCGGGATCCCGCCCAGGAGCACTCGTTCAGACCACCACATATACCTCGCTGGCGCTGCCTAGCGTGACGATCGCGGGCTCATCGTCTTCTTGCCCATCCTGCGTCAGCGCGGCGTTGAGCACTCTAATACGCCCGGGGGAGGGAAGGGCCTTGGTACGAGAGCGTAATACCACACGGGCTCCGGACAACTCTGCTGGTTCGGCTACAATCGCATCCCAACTTGACGGTCCGTGTCGTCCCGTTGTTGAGCACTCCAGGTCACCGTACCGAGTGTCGACACCGCTCCATGCGTCGATGTTGCGCCCGAGGCCGTCCCAATACTCGCCACAGAGTTGGCGCACACTGCAGAACCGACAATTCTCGTTACTTGGCCTCGCCAAGGGAGGTGACGCCGTCGTGGCTGAGCGAGCGAGGTCCGCTCGCTCGATAACCTCGCGCTCAAGACCATCTAGCCGTGCGACCGTCGGCGCATCGATGTCAATATCCTGTCCCAGGTATCTCAACGTGAGCCGCGTCGCGAGCCTCCTGCCAGGGTTCAGTTCCTCGTCACGACTCCACAGCAGCGCATACACCTCGAGTTGGAAACGATGGGTGTCATGTGGCGCCCCGGTCTTGACGTCAATGATCTGGCAAGCGTCGTCGGCGACAAGAAGGAGATCTGTGATTCCTTTCCAGCGCAAGTCGCCTGCCCGCACGGTGACCTCAACGAATGCCCCATTGCCCAGCGCCTGACGGACCTCAGAAACCGCTGGCGGCCTGCGAACGACCGAGCGATCGGGTAGCACGAGCCGACTGAGGACTGATTGCACAACGGCCCGCAAACTCGGCAGTTGTCCGGCCAAAGCCCGACGGGCATTGGCCAACTCGGGGGTTGTTCTCGGGTTCGTGGCATACCGACTCAGCGCATGCTCTGCGCGATCTCTGACCACGCTCGTGAGACCGCCGAGGTCTCTGATGACGTCAATGGCTTCGGCAGAATTGACCGCCGAGCACCCCGCTTGAGCGAGCGCGCCGACGATCACCTCAACCGCTGAGTGCACGACAGTTCCGCCCAGCGCTGCCGTCTGGATTTGCGGAGGATAGCCCTGCCCCTCCCAAAGCGCGGGATATTTGGCGTTGGTCAGGGCCCAGCGCCGTGGACACGCTTCGATTTCGAGAAGAGTGCTGACGGTCATATCCTGTGGCGGCTCTGGCCAGCTGCTTGGAAGACTCGTAGTCCACATGGCGTCATCGGCAGTCACGGGCTCTCCCCTGAGATCCGTCTGAGAAGGCCAGCGGTTGCCGACGGAAGGTTTCGCCGCACGAGGATTTCATCGACGAGAATCACGGGGAGCGCCAGTGAGTACTCCTTTAGATCGCGCAAGGCGGCGTCGAGCGGCTCATCTGGTGTAAGCGGATTGTGAAGCCCTATCACGTATTCGCGACCTGAGGGAGAGCGCGCCAATATCGGCGCCACCGCGGTCCCAAGCGCTGGCACAGTAACCTCCTGCCGCCTCCTTAGCTGAAGCCCCGCGACGTTGTGGCGCTCAAGATCGTTGAACAGGACGTCTGTAGAGTGTTCGATTCGGTCGACTTCCAGCCTGGGGAAACTGCCAGTGAGCGCGAACCTCAGGAGGCTGGCTCCAAGATGTCGATCGAGTAGCTCATGCTCGAACTTGTTCTTGTAGCTCCGAAGGCAACGGTAGCATGACCGGTCACAGTGGTCGGGACAGTTCTCCAGGAGGCGGAGTGCTTCCTCGAAGACAGGAAGGCCCATCTGCCCAACTCGTTGGGCGAATCCGGCACCGCCTGGCAATGTGTCGTACAGGTAGATTTCCGCCTCCAGGCCATCACGCCCCGCTGCCGTAAGCGCGGGCCGGTACTCTGCCTGCAACTCACGGGCCTCCAACTCGAGCAAGTCACACGCCGCTTTCGTTAGGGCTTCACTGACCGTACGGAGGGCGACATCCGTGGCCAGGAGACCAGGCGAGAGCGACACCGGTGGCTCGACAGTTAGGGAAACCAAGAGCACATCGGTGATGAAGTCGGTCCCCAACACGAGACCCTTGGTGGTACCGCCTCCCGGGCAATTGGGCTCACGCAGATCAGGAAAGGGCTTGCGATGCGCCGCGGCGACCTGTCCGATCGGCAGTGCCGTCGGCTCGATCAGGCCGCATTTCGTGCAGTACGTGTAACCTTCCTCGTTCGGCCCGCGGTTGGTCACCAAAAGATGCTGCCGGGTGTAGTGAACGCGAAGTCGATCATTCACGGCCGTCCACTTGGACGAATCGGCTGGTGTGGGCGCCATCAGCTTGGCACGCGTGGCATAGCTCTTCGCGGGCTGATCGTCCGGCGATGTCCCTTCCTCCTTTGCGATTGGATGTGCGAAGCCTGGGGGTCTGAGCCAGTAGCGGGCAGGCCCGAAGGTCCGGGCGCTTCCACAAGCTTCGCAGTCGATGGCCTCCCCACGGGAGCCGTCTTCGACCGTGGTAGTCCTCGCGTAGTGGCAGTACGAACACTCGTAGTAAAGCCTACGAGCTTCCCAAGCGTGAAAGCGTTCGCTTGGAATCGGGGAGTATATTGCCCCAGAGGTCCATAGTTTACTACCGATCCATACTTCCTTACCCGGTGCGTACTGAGAGAGAGCGACAGGAAGGCCCTGCGAGGGCGTGTATCGAAACGCGGGACGAAAACGCGTCGAACGTTCCTGATCGAAGACGTGAAAGGCCGCCACGTCAGTTGGGAACGCGTAGCGCGGTAGTACGCCCTTGTAAAGGAGACGATCGAGGAGATTCTCCGACGTTGCCTGGCGCCCTGGCCGTTCCTCACCTTCCTCGTCCGGCGCCTCAAGGCCGGTGCTATCCTCTTGAGTTCCGGATAGCTCTCCCGTGTCGTTTCGCGAGCCATGGCGTTCGTAGTCAATCGCTTCGTCGACTAACTCGAGGGTCTCGCTAATGAGTCCCTCCAGGAGTCCCTGACGCTCACCCGTCGATATTTCTTCGGGCAGCCATTCGGCGACATCACGCTTCAACAACGCCTCGCTTTCATTTAACCAAGTGGCGAGATCTGCTCGATTGAGCACTGCTTGTGGATCTCTGAACTCGGCGACCGTTCCAAGAACGGCGAACAGCGTGGGTTGGTCTTCTGGCGTGATATCCGGAAGCCTGGCTTGGTGGTATCGCTGAAGAAGGTAGGCGGTGATGTGCCGTCGTGCTATCTCGCGATTATCTAACGTGAGTGTTGGGTCATCGACCGGTCCGCGAATCATCTGATCCGGATAGGAGAAGTAGTGCTCATCGTGGCTGTCCGCACTGCCAAACGCGGTAACTGTAGCGACGGCATTGCCTCGACGACCGGCTCGACCAGCTCGTTGCTGATAGTTGGATCGTGCGGGAGGCATGTTACGTAGAGCCACTCCGGAGAGGCTCCCGATATCAATGCCGACCTCCATGGTTGTGGTGCACGATAGGACGTCAATTGATGGTCGTTCTCGCCCAGTATCATCCGATCCGAGATTGACATCCTGAAACAGAAGCTCGTTCTCTTCTGCCTTGGAGAAGACCTCATCTGCCTGGGCAGCGTTTAGTTGTGCCGTGTGTTCCGCAGCGATGAGCGAGATCGGCGGCTGCGCGGGCGAGCGCAAGGCGTCCACCGTGCTTGCACGATAGTAACCCTTGCGCGCAGTGAACACCGGATCGAGTTCGGGATCTATGGGGAGTGCAGTCAGCTGTCCGCAGTTGAGGCAGACCGAGCGTCGGGGAAACGGGCGCTGAGCAGTTCGGCACGACTGGCAGTAGGCCCATGCTCCCCCGATAGCGAGGGACAGCTCACTGCCCTTCAGCCGGTAACGGCCAGGGGCCATCTGCTCAGTGAATAGCGCAAGGAGCTGCGGGAGCCACTCACGCTCGAACATCCTCCGCGACGCCTGATCAGGAAGTACGCGGCTCATCTCCTGGAACTTTCCGGTCTGAGCCTGCACCTCATTGAGCCACCAACCCTGGGGCATCCCGCTGAGCCAGAACCCCGCCCGTCCCCAGCACCGCAACCACGCTCGGACGAGCGCAATCTTCTCGTCCGGCAGTTCAGCGACCGCATCGATATCGGGCAGGGACTCACAACGTGACCGATGCTGGGCACGTTCGACGACAGAGGCGAGAGCGAGCGCTTCCAGACCGTAGTAGCGGTCCGTCAATGAAGTCGCGATAGCCTTCAGGAGCGACTCCGGAGGTGTTGCCGTGCGAAGCTGCATCAACCTGCTCAGTAGGTCGCTGTCCGACGACAGCGCACCGCTCCTGACCGCCTCCTCGACGAGTGATTCTTCGTGGAAGCTCTCTCCGACTTTCAACTCGGGGCGAAGACGCACTCCGAGGTCCTTCGCCGCTATCAGCACAGCGAGGTACAGGTCGGCGAGCGAGACGTGTCCTGCGACGGTCGTCTTCTCGAGAAGCCGAGCGTACCCAGCGACGACCAGCGGACGCAGCGCATCTTGCGTGGAATACGTCTGGAGGTTGGGCGCAAGGCGCGCCGCGGTCTGCCGAGAGTCCGAAAAAATCAACACCTTTCGACCACGCAATGGAGCCAGCCGGGTTGCCGGGACCGGTCCCGGCGGCTGAACCTGGAGCTGCTTTGTAACGACAGCCTGAAAAGGCTGATCGCCCTTCGTCTGATGATCTTGAACGGACGTGCGACCGAAGGCCGCGCTCCCACCACAGACCGCACATGGCCGAAACTCACCCGGTTGAGAATTCTGAGGTTCTTTGGAGCCAACTGGCGGACGAGACCGGTCACTGCGGAGAAACACCTGCCGATTCCGGGCCCCTAACTTGGGAGGGTTGAGGCGTCCAGTTACGAGGTCGTATTCAGCCGGCTCGATTGAGTCGCGGAAGACCGGCTCTTCGAGAAGGAGGTCGATGGGCGCCAATTCGTCGTAGGAACCGGACTGCGTGCGAAAGGCGCCTCCGGGCTCCGACCAGAGGTAAGTGGGCTCGGCAAGGTTGTTGACGTATGCGCGTCCATATGCGGTACCACAGTTGCGACACGTGAAGAGTTCCAGTACGCGCGCGCCGCAAGCACAAGTGTCCCGGGGTTGGCTGAACAGCATTCCAGTTGGGCCGCCTCGTTGGGCGGCTGGGATTTGCTCGCACTCGGGGTCCATACATGCCCAAAGGCCAGCTAAGCCTCGATAGAAAGAGTGGACACGGCAGGGAAGGAGTCCTGGTTCTGTTGGGTCCCGGCGTGCGATGCTGCCGAGGGCAATCAATGCCGTGACGGCGCGGGCCGCCACATCGCCTGGCGTGCCCTCGAACAGGTCAGCTCCCAGCTCACTCACTGGCTGGGCCTCTTGCATCGTCACATTGATGAGCCTCGTCATTGGCCCGAACGACTCGAGTGCCTGGTAAAGTGCCGACTGCAAATCCCGTGGGGTGAGCACGCTGCGGTAGTGTAGGAACGAATCTACCTGTGCCAGGCGGTCAGGGTCGGTCTCCGCTTCGAAGAATGCTGTAAGTTCGACTCCTTGTAATGCCTCGGCATCCGCGAGATCTCCTCTCTCCGCACCGGCACGAAGTAGCAGCTGTCCCTCAACCGTCTCGAAGTCGCCAGGATCCTTTCCCGTGAGTTGCGCACCAAAACGGACGGCGTTCTGCGGGTCCTGGAAACTTGCGCTCGTGCAGATGACTTGCAGGCGATCTTCGGAGATCCCCAGCCGCGCTCGCAGCCGCCGGATGAGCAGTGCGACTTCGGCCCCTGCGGCTCCTCGGTACAGGTGGGCCTCATCTATCACAAGCAGAAAGCGTTCCTGCGGGTTCCGTTCAAGCCACGCTCGCGTGTGGTCGAAAATCGGGCGCTCAAGCGGCCGCATCAACATGTACTCGAGCATCGAATAGTTCGTAACGAGGATGTCCGGTGGTGCAGCCTGAACCTCATGGCGCGTCACCAGTTCGGGATCACCCTCCAGCGTCATAGCCCTTCTAAAGGCTCCAGATTTCGCATCCCGCCACCTTGAGCCCCGTGAGCCGTACCAGCGAAGCAGATCCGGCTTGGCGGGCCACTTCCCCCGCTTCTTGAGCTCTTCGACCAGGGCCGCCGCTGTCGCCTGCTGAGGTGAATCGGCCGTCGCTGCAAGTTCCAGGTTGCGAATGTAGTAGTCCCCGATGGGCTTGAGTCGGTCCTTGTCCTTATCCTCATGGCGGACTCCGGGATAAAGGGTTCGGCTGGTGTATCTCGCGAATCGGGCCGGCCTTCCGGCCCAGGCGACAAATCGCTCGACTATCCGCGTGTCGCCGAACAGCAGGCGCAGGCGCCCAAGCTGATCGTTCACCAGGGCGTTCATCGGATAGAGAACCATCGCCCTTACGGCGGGGGTCGCACCAAACTCTGGTCCCCTATGCTTGGCTTCGCGCGCGAGCTTCCCCAGGATCGGCAGTAAGAAGCACTCGGTCTTGCCTGACCCAGTGCCTGTCATGACCATTAGGCTTCGCCCGTCGCGAAGAGAGAGTCTGACCGCGTCCGCTTGATGTGAATAGGGAGGGTCGTGAATCAAGAGCCCACGGCCATCGCCGGGACTTGAGACAGCACCAAACACATCGAGAGTTGCATCGTCCAGGCCGAGATCTTTGAAGCTGGCGCCGCTTGTGTACCGCGGTGTGCTCTCGAGGTAAGGCCGCTGGTGGATCACACCGGGCTGTTCTAGGATCTGGCGACGCTGATCGACGAGCGTGGGATGGCTGATGTGATAGGTGGCTTCGATATAGTCCCGAAGCGCGGTCCGGATCTCCTCGATCGTCTGCCCGATGGTGAGTGCTTCAGCTGTCACCAGTCCCTCCTCGTAGTCATCAGTGAAAGCTGACCCACATCGTTTCGGCAACGAACGCGCGCTCAATCTCGATTTGGCCCATGGGGACTAGGTACGAGATCAGGCTCCCTGCGAACCGAGGGGCGCGCTTGCTGGTCACATCGAGTCGGCGCTGAACCCAGCTTGGGACTGGAGAATACAGATCGAGACGACTTTCGTCTGCGCCAGCTTCGGTCACTCGAGCCAGCTGCGGGGTTCCTGCGACCGCATCCTTGGCCGCCAGAAGCCGCCAAGCCTCGTCCGCGCCACGACGCCAAGTTTCCAGGGCAGGGAGGTCGATGACCCGAACCACCATGCCGCTCTCAAGTTCTGCGTAACACCAAACGCCAGCCCCGAATCTCTGGGGGCGCCGCGCGACGAAGCGGCCATGGTCGGTTGCCCTAGGCTCCTGCCAACGCCCCTGATAGAACGCGACCTTCGATCCTGCCGCGATAAGTAAATTCGAGATGTCGCTCGACCGAGGTGACGCGTCGAGCCGTTGGTCATACTCATGCACCAACTCCTCCGGAGCAGCGGCGCGGGGGGCCTTCAGCCACTGACTCATGGCGATCTCCCAGATGCCCTGGGCCGCCATCAGTTCATCGATGGGTGTCGAACCGTTTGGGGCGGCATGGGCAATCCGCAAGTGCGCCCGGTGTTCCACGATGCAGTCTGCTTCCTCGCTTAGAAGGTTGAGCCCTTCCGGGCGGATTCCCAGGAGGATGCAGGACTCTGTCGACCGCCGAACAAACCGCGGCGGACCCAGCCGGAGTTCTCGGGACGAGTCTCCGGACGTCTGATCGTCGGCCGTGACCTCGTAGAGGTCGCCACTCGCGACCAAGGCGTCAATGATCTCTGTCAGTTCCTCCTCTAGGGACGGAACGGCCGACGGTAGTCCCTGAACCACGCGTGCAACCTTTCGAACTAATCTTCGCGGAGTCGTGGGGCAGTGGAATGACGCCGCGCGGCGGAGCAGACCCGCGAGCGCTTCTGGCGCCAGGGTGGAGGTCGTGGCGTCAAGGCCGAACGAACGATGGACCTGCCGCACAACGTCTTCGGAAGATAAGAGCTTCACTGCCATGCGAATCCTTGGTAGAAGCTCGTGTCGTCTCCAGCCGGACTTCCACTGTGCACCAATAGCACCACCTCTCGCGCCGCTCGCATGTAGACAGGCTGCTTCAAGACGCGATCCACACAAGCCGCAATCTCCGGCGTTGGCCATTCAAGTAGAGTTCCTGGATCGCTGGCGAGCCGCAGCAAGAATTCGCTCCAACGACGATCATCGCGACGCAACTTCGATTCGTCACGAGAGCCCGTGAGCACTATTGCGAACAGATTGACCTTGTCGTCGAGCGAAGCCTTCCTGAAGCGTTCCCTCGTCTCGGCAAGCATTTCACCGAGCTGGCGGTGTGGTCCAGGTTGCCCGACCGCATCAGCAAAGTCTCGTGGCGTGAGCGATTCGTCGAACAAGGCGTGTCGATTTTCGACGCTTTTCCAATACCCGCTCGCGCCGATTCCGACCGCCAGCTGCTGAGTGATTGCGCGCATCACAGTGAGCCAGTCATAGACCCCGACAAACTTGGATGGGAGCCTGGCGGACCTCCAGAGTGCCGCCAACTGGATATGTTCAACCACCGCCTCTCTCGTTCGGGATTTCAGGGGAGCCTCCGGTCGCAACTGAAGATCTGCGAGATTGTGGAAAGATCCGGAGCGAGGGAGAATCGCGGCGCGGCGCAGGCTGTCGACTTCGGCGATGAACAGGCCGCCGTCTGCCCGCCTTGCTATCCCCGAGCGCGCCAGGTGGAAGTCCGCGGCGGCCGTTGGCGTCCGGAAATCGCGCCATTTTACAATCGATCCGACCCGTCCCGTACGGTCGATCAGCTGAAGGAATGGGCCTTCCGCGTCTACATCGGCCGCCCAGCGAAGGGGCGTGAACTCTCGTTCGCACTGGAGACCGACGCGGCCGAGCTCGGGATGAGTAAAGGTCAAGCGGAATCGTTCCGTCCGGTCATATACGTGCTCGAATAGATCACGCGTTCGTACTTCACGATGGAACGCCACATCCCATGCTTCAGGTCGAACTGGAAGCGAGAGGGGAAATCGATGAGCACCGAGGAGGTTGAAGCCGTCCGTCCCGACCGCTGCTACCTCGGCATCGACAACAATGTACTCAGGCCCCATGACTTCGATGCTCGCTCTCCCTTCCCAGATCTCGGCGAGCGAGGGACTCGGCGGCGCGGCAAGGACGACAAGGGCTTCCCGAAGCGACCCGGTTGGCGATGAAGCGGCAGGGTTGCGCACGGTGACCGTCAAACGTCCTTCAAGTGAGTTCGTAGACGAATCGTCGAGGAGAAGCCTAAAGACGACTTCGTGCTCGCCGACCGGAAGCTGACCGAGGGACAGAAAGACCTCAGCGCTTTCTGCGGGCCAGCGGAACCAATCGCGACTGCCTCCCACTGCAACCACGCACTCCCTTACTGGCATTTCTGCCCGGAGTGCGAGGATTTGCTCGTCGCCAGCAACCCACTCGGCGGCACCCTCACCGTCCCACCGTGCGGGAAGCGAACCCGCAGGACGAACCTCGACGTCGGTAACAACGCTGATGCCGAGGGACTCAAGGAACTCTCGATGCTCCTGCCGGATGATGGGTGGAACGTCCAGTTCGATTCCGAACAGCCCTTGTGTCCGACAGACCGCAGGTCGGGTCCAGCCAAATTGTGAGAGCTCGGTTGGCGACGGACATGTTGTCGTCGTCAGCAGGTACCTCCGCTTCGCGCGAACAAGCTTTCCTCGCACTTCCGTGGCTTCTCCATCGTCCGACATGGCGAACAGCCAGGGTGGCCCCGGCGGGAGCTTCGATTGGTTACGCAGCAACTCGGCCGCCTGCGGCGACCCGTTCTCCAGAGTGAAGAGTGAAGCACTCTCGTCGGGCCAAGTTCCCAAGCGAATCCGGCGCCCAGACCCGAGGAGGAACCCGCGCGCCAGGGGCGACCCGCTGGAGCCCGCCACTTGGCACCGAAGCCGCGCCAACTCGTCATGGAGAGCCGGAAGCCTCTCGGACAGCACAGAGAAGTCGGGTAGTTCGATGATGATCGACCAGCCCTCGGGATCCTGTCTGGCCGTGAGCGAAGGGTCTGTTCGGCGGGGCGTCGTGGCACGCGTTCTCGGTGTGGCGCCAGAGGGCGAAGTGGTCGACCCCGAAGCGAACCCACGCAGGCGTGCCTGGCTCGCGCTGCGCGCAGCTTCTCGAAGCCATCGCGCGGCTTCTCGCTCAGACGATAGGTCCGCGACGATTCGTCGCTGAGCATCAGACAGGAGCAGCGGGGAGTCGTCGCCCTCTCCAGCGAGGAGTGCAGACGCGACTTGGCCTAGCAACTCCGTGTTCTGGGCAAAGACTTGAAACCGCGACGATGTGTTCCAGGCCCGAGAAGCGAGCGTGCGCCCTAACGCGCTAGCGTCAGCCAGGAGTTCCTGCGTCAACGCATTACGGAATTCGAACAGGAGTCGGGCAAGCTGTCTCTGAAGATCCGTGGGAAGCACGGCGTGAGTGATGGGCCACGCGATGATGGAGAATTGTTCCGCCCAGGCTCCGACTGGCATCGCCCCCCCGTACACCTTCGCGAATTCCTGAAAGAGCCTCCTAATACGCTGACGGTCGCCGTTGACAATCCATCCGGGGGTGCGAGCCTCAAACGTCTGCCAGTATTCCTGCCCGTCGTACGCATAGCCGATTTCGGTGGCGTACACGACGACCGGTAGCCATGTCCGGGACGGAACCCTATCTCGCCCGAGCGTTTCGCGGATCGCATCCTGCAGAACCTTTTGTTCCTCGTCGGAGAGACCATGCTCGAGTGCGAACAGGGGCTTGCCTGGCGCCGTACGAGTGCGCTCGCGGCGCAAGCCAGCGAAGTGCCTATCGAGACGTTCGTGAAACTCCTCGAGGACTGCTACCGGTCCGCTTGCGGGGTTCATGCGCCCCCCGGAAAGGTTGATCCCTGTCGGAAAAGGCACACTCGCATGCTGCAGTTCGGGTCGCAGCGGAGAGGGGCGCAACCTCCAGGATGTCGACATCTTAACCGATGGCAGCGCCTCACGGTGATCTCTCGTGACATCCTCTCAGCACCAAGAGAGGCGGACCCCGCGAAGCCTGCCGCGGCTGCGCTCGTACGCCCCAGTCGAGCCTTAAACCATCGCCGCAATCACCCAAAGCTCAGCGGTCGCTGCAGCCAGGCCGAGCCCAGGTCGGACGAGCGCGGTAGACTGCCGCAGGTGGATGTAAGCGAGCTGATATCGCTCTCCGAAGCCGCTGACATCTGCGGGCTCACCAGTGACCACCTTGGCCTTCTCGCCAGGAGAGGACACCTTCCGGCCAGGAAGATCGGGCGTAACTGGGTGACGACTCGCGCAGCGGTCGAGGAGTACATGCGGGACCCGCTGAAACGGAGCCGGGACCCGCGAAAGCACAGTCGTTGATAAGTACACCGGATATCCGATATAGTTCTCCCACCGGGGCGCCTCGGGAGTCAAGAAAAGGGGGTGCCGAAATGGCCGGCGTTGGCGGCGGGGGCTGAGAGGCCCTCGAGGCGGGGGAGTGGGCCCATCAGCGCACTCCCCCGCTACCACGTCCAGGAGATCCGGTAAGCGGCGTGCGGCTTGGGATCGCGTCCGGACCATCGCAAGACGGCTCGCCCGTCGGTCCTCAGCCGGGCTACGACCGGCCGGGCTGGTTGGTCCGCTGAAGGAACGGCGTCGATTCGCGCGGAGAGCGGCGGCCGCTGCTTTGGGAACACGACTAACAATGTGAGCCGTTTGGTCGGCCGCTCCAATCGAGCCTCGAGGAACTCATTGTGCCGCCTTAGCCCATCCACTACGGTGCGTGTGCTCCGCACCTTCGCCCGCTGGCCGGCAACGGGCCGCTCTGGGAGCGCAAGCCACACGACCCGCACAGATCCCTCTCTCCGCCGGGTGACCGCATTGGCGCCCGACGCGCGATAGCCGGCGATCGGTTCACCGTCGCCCCAGGCAAGATCACGAAGCACCCCTGCTTCGGACGTGTTGAAGCGGACGTGCTGCTCGCGCGTCAGTCGCGCGCGGTGGCCCGCTGGATCGAGGATGTCGAGTTCGAAGGAGAGCCGAATGTTCTCGTACGAGTGTGACGGGCGGCGCCACGAGAGACTGGTTACCAGCCCTCGCAGCCACCGGGGGTCGGCCTGAGCGATAAGCTTCAGAAGGGCGGCGAGTGCCGCTACAAACTGACTGATTGTCATAGATGCGGGGCCCGACAGCTTTACCAATCCCGCCGGCGTTCCCAGTTATTCTGATGATAACAAATACTTGACATTGCTATCAACCTTTGATATAAGTACAAGAGTTGGACCAACTTGGACACCACCTCTCATGAGGTTGTCCCATCCGGCCCAGCACACGTATGGAGTTGCCCTATCTCAACTACTTCGGACTTAAAGAGGAGCCGTTCTCGACGGTGCCATCCCCGCGATATTTCTTCCTGACATCTGTTCACTCGACCGCACTCGAAAAGACCGCTTACGTCGTTTCAGCCAGAAAGGGCGTGTCCGTCGTCTTTGGTGACACCGGGACGGGCAAGTCGTCCCTCGCGCGGCTCCTGCACCAGAAGTTCCTCGACGCCGGGTTCCAGTCGTCGCTTCTGGTCAATCCGAACTACCCAACCCCGAACTCGCTACTCCGAACCATCGCCCAGGAGCTGGGCACACCCAGGACCCATCGGAGCTTCAAGGGGACACTCGACCTGTTCAAGGAGTACCTCTGGGAGACGGCCGTCAACCAGGACCGCACCGTCGTGCTCATCATCGACGAGGCCCAGACGCTCCGCGCGCCGGCGATCGAATTGCTCCGCCAGCTCATCAACTACGAGACGAACGACCGCAAGCTTCTTCAGGTCGTCCTGTTCGCACAGGAAGAGCTCCGGAACACGCTCGCGAGGCAGCAGCAACGGAACTTCCGGTCCCGGATCGTCATGGCCTCCACGCTCGAGCCACTCTCTCCCCATGAACTGAGGAAGATGGTCGCGTTCCGATGGAGCGTGGCCTCGGGCGGCGCTCAGCATCCGTTCACCGACGACTCATTTGCCGTTCTCTACGAGCACTCCCGTGGCATGCCGCGAGAGGCGAACATACTGGCCGACAACGCAGTGCTGCTGGCCCACCATCGGCAGCTCCGCAGCATTGATGCCGAGTTGATCGGCGCGGTTGCCGCCGACCGAGCAGAGAACCTCGCCAGAAAGGAGGCCGCGTGAGCCGCTCGGGCGCCTTCACGGGCTTGCAGCTTTCGACTGGACTTTCGCCAGCCGGACTCGATCAGCGGCTCTTCGCTGCTTCCCCGGGCGACATCCAGTCCGGTCCCGTTGTGTCGCCACCGCTTCCCAGACCTTCATCGGCGAGCTCGCATGAGACAAACCCAACGAAGAAGGACCTGCCGCGATCCCATCCCGGCGACGTGCGTAGCTCCGCAGGCGATCCCACGGCCGCCGGAGCTTCACGATGGTTGGGGCTCGCGTTCGACATCTCGGTGAAGCCGTATCGCAAGGATTCGTTCTTGTTTACGGACGAGGAGTTCGAGGCACTCGAGGACCTCAAGCTGGAATTGCGCCGCACCCACGACCTACCCGCGACCAAGAACGACATCGTCCGTGCAGCGCTCCATGCCGCCCTGGAAGACTACGCCCGGGAACGCGGTAGCAGCCGGATCGCTCTGGCCGCGGCGAGCAAACGAACCTGATCCCCTTCGAAGCGTTCGGCGCAAGCCCATCACTCGCGGCTTCCGTGTCCGCCCTCCACTCTGTCCACCACTTCAACCGCCTGCCGCCGAGGAAGTAGGGAAGGAGGGAAACTGAGAAGGAGGCCTCCCGGCAACCTTCACACCTGGGAGGGAAGTTGACTGGCTTCCCCGCCTCCCTGCCTCCCAGGAAACTGGTTGACTCCAACCCCTGGTTCTTGATTGATTTCAAGTGCCGGGCTAGTGCCCCAGTCGCCCGGCCACCATGAGGGACACGAGCGCATCAAACCAGGCCGAGACCGACCGCGACTACCGAATCGAGGTGCGGTTTGGCGATGCTGTGCTCGAGGCCGGACACACGGCGATCCCCAACCTTGTTCTCAACCACTACGCGGCGCTGGGCGTGAGCCCGGGTGAGCTCGTCTTCGTGCTCATCTGCCTGCAGCACAAATGGACGGCTCGCAACCCATACCCGTCTCTCGGTACGGTCTCTGCACGGATGGGCATTAGCCGGCGCCAGGCACGCAGCTATGTGCATGGTCTGAAAACGAAGGGTCTCCTCTTGGTCACCGAACGCGTGGAGGCAGGGAAGGGTCAGCTGTCGAACACCTATGACTTCGGTCCCCTCATCCGGGCCGTCGTGGAGCGCGACTCCGTGTCGAATGAGAGCCCTGGGAAGAAAGCTTCCGAGGGCTCTCGGAAGGTTCCTTCCTCCGAAGAAGACGCATCCCAAGAAGACCAATCTTTGATTTCGAATTCTGCGAATGAAGTCCTGAGGTCCGATGGGTCAGGAACTCAACAGCCTTATCGGCGCTCGGTCGTTGCAACAGGGATTGCTCCCTCTGATGCGCAGAGGAGGGAAGCCGAACCAATCGCCGCCATCCTCGCCGCCCGTAAGCCGAACGGGCCGGTGCGGGAGTCGCTCGCGGCTCTTCCCGTGCGGCCGGTTCGTCTCGCAGCGGGGACTGGGCAGCTTGAGTCCGGGATTACGGAGATCAGTGAGGCCATCGGTGACACCGCCAACGGGCGCTCGAACGTGGTTCGGGCATCCCGGCTGTTGGCGAGATCGGGGCTGAGCGAATCGGGGTTCATGGTGTGCGTGTTTCGGGCCCACGCACTTCTCAAGGAGCGCTCTCGCAACGGAAGGCGTCCAGTTCGCCGTGCCGGAGCCTACTTCTTCCGGATCCTCGAGGACCTCCTGGACGAAGTGGCTGCGCGACGGCGCGTAACGTCGACCGAAGGTGTTCCTGGGCCGCCAACTGACATTGAGGCCAAACGTGCGACGTAGGGCCTGTTTCGGCGCGTTTTCGACCACGTTTGTGACCAGTCGACGCTCCTGGGAAGAGAGCTCGAGTATATGATATACTGCTTATGCGGTTTCTGTCGCGGGTACAGTCCCGGTCCCTGAGCGTTAGTGGTCCACGAGAAGGCCAGTTCAGGCTCGGTCGACAAGTCTGAGAGTCACATCTCTACGGACGTTCCGACTCTCGGAACCGCGACCATGCACTTGTCAAACTCAACATACGCGCGGATTGCCCTCGGCTTCCCGGCGGAGATACGTTCTCCGATTCCGGCGATCGAGCGCTGGCTCCTCGCCCTGTCGCAAATCCTCGCCCCATCGCGCACACGTCTCTGGTGGAACTCGGCACCCATAGCTCTGGAACTTTTCGCCTCTCCTTCCGAAGCCAGGTACCAGATCGCGGTCGCGGACCTTACGGCTTGCGAGCTGACGCCCGCCCTGATGGCCGGCTACTTCCCGCAGGTGGAGTGTCACGAAGTGGGGTTCGAGTGGCCTGAGGAATACGGTTGCACCATGGTCGCCGAGATCGGCCTGGCGGCACCCGGATGGGTCAACCTTGCCCCGGAGCCGGCCGTCGACATCGTGACCGGTCTCCTGAACGCACTGACTCCGGCGTCCGGCGTTCAGGCCGTCCTGCTTCAATGGCTTGTGCGACCTGCGCGGTTGCGCTGGGACGAAGCGCCGACGCCCGGGTTGTGGGTGGCCGGGAGACTCGCGACGGCTGGCGTTACCCCCGCAGCTTGCGTAGCTCAAGGCCGCCGGGTCGTCGGGGCGCTCGGCCAGGTTGCGGGCGCGAACCGCGTACGCGCTTCAAGGTTCCACACCATAGTCGATATCGCTCCGATGAGAGCATGCCGGTGGCCGCGCAGACTGTTTCCCAAGGCTGAGCCATGCACGCCGAGGCAGCTCGCCTACCTCTACCACCCTCCATCCGAGCCTGGGCGGCTGGATCTCCTTGGAGCGTCTGCGTCCCCTCGGCTTCCTGCGGCGTCCTGCGCGGGCGGAGTCACGGTCGGTGAGGGCCGCACGCAGGCCGGCGGCCCCTGTTCAGTCGCGATTCCCGTCCCGGATCTGATGCGCCATCTGCTCGTCGTCGGGCCCTCAGGGTCTGGCAAGACGACGCTGCTCGCCCATCTCGCGCGCCAACTTGTCGATGCTGAAGTGGGAGTCACCGTCCTCGACCCGCACGGCGGCCTGATCGAGAGCATTGCTCGCACGTACCCCCACAGGCGGGTGGGAGATGGCGCCCTCTTAAGAATCGCCGAAACTGAGCATCCCATCGGCATCAATCCGTTTCAGGCTCAGGACGCCTTTCTTGCCGCCGACGACTTCGTTGAGGTTCTTCGCCGCGTCACCGGCCGAAGCCACTGGGGTCCCGTCCTGGACCTCGCGCTACGTCACGTCGCGATCGCCATGAGCGAGACAGGCGGGACGCTCGTCGAGGCTGTCCGACTGCTCGAGGATTCCGTCTACCGGGACCGTGTGCGTGCGGCGGTCGGCAACCGAGCCACATCTCGATTCCTCGAACGGGCTGACGATTCCAGCGCAAGGCTGCAGCCAGCGCTCACCAGGCTGCACCGGCTGACTTCATCGAACTGGATTCGAAACGTCCTGGGCCAGACCGAGACGACCGTGGACGCGCGAGCGGTGATGGACGACGGGCGCTCGCTGCTCATCGACCTGTCAGGACTCGGGCTCGGGGCGGCACAGCTCATGGGCTCGCTCCTGTTGCTCATCCTCCGCCAGGCTGCGCTGCGCCGGCAGCCGAGATCGCGTCCTCACGTCGTCATCATCGACGAAGCCGCGCTGTTCCTGTCCACGACCGTCGCGGAGCTACTTGACCAGGCCAGGAAATACAACGTCGGGCTGGTCGTTGCGGCTCAGCGATTGGGTCAGCTGGAGCCGGAGAGCGTGCGAAACGCCTTGCTGGCCAATGTGGGCTCGACCATTGTCTTCCGCATGCACGACCGCGACGAGGCCCGCGCTCTCGCCCGGCGCGGCGCCGTCGCTGCCTTCACCGACGAAGCCCTCATGCGACTCCCAAGATTCGAGGCCTATGCGCACCTCACCGTTGCCGACGATCGAAGGCAACCTGCGTGGGTTCGCATTCCGGCACCGCCCGGGGACCACCAAGACGCCTCCATGGTCACCGCTGAGTTGCTTCGGGCGGGCCGTCGATACACGCGGCCGCGAGCCGAGGTCGAGGCTGAGCTGGACCGACGCGAGCTCGAGCTGGATTCGGCGGAGCCGGAAGTACTCAACCCTGATGACATCATTGACCCATTCCGCGCCCACGCCGCGTGACCTGGCGGTCATGAACGCACTTCGCGTCCATCGCCGGATGACCGCAGACCAGCTCCGGCGGCTGCTGTTCCGCAGGAGCGATGGCGAGTGCGTGGCTCCCCAAACGGTTCATGGTCGCCTGCGGCGACTCATCGACCTGGGCTATCTCGACGCGATGAAGGTTGACCGGGGTCGTGGGTCGGGTCCGAACGCTTACGGACTTGCGCCTCGCGGCCGGACCGTGATCGGAGCGCCAGCCCGACGTGCCGGGCCGCAGGGCCCAGTCGGGCACGACCTGCAGGTTGCCGAGCTGCGTGTTCGTCTTGCGAACGACCTGTCTGCGGCCGGGGGCGAGCTCATTGAGTGGGTAGGGGAGGGCGAGCTTCGCGGAATTCTAAGGGGGTCAAACGCGCCGCGCCCCGACGCGCTCTGCCACTGGCGCCTTGACCGGTTCGAAGGGGTCGTGCTGTTCGAGATGGACACGGGGAGCGAGCCGTTTGCAGCCCTGCCGGCGAAACTCCGTGCCTATGACCGCTGGTTCCGGAGCGGCGCGCATCGGGAGCTTGTACCGGGTCTTCCTCTCCGTCCGCGCGTCGCCGTCGTGGCTCCCCATCGCCGGGCAGCGAGGCTCGTGAACCAGGCCAGGTCGGCGAAGGCATCCGCGATGACCGTCCTCGTTGGCGTCGATTCGGATGTTCTTCGCAGCCCGCTAATCGGACCCTGGTGGCGAAGCGACGCTGGAGGACTCGGACCGTTCGGAGGGTAGGTTCCGCCCCTTGATGTGCGCGACCTTGAGCGCGGACCCGCGTGCGCGATGGTCTAACGACCTGTGGTCGCGGACCTCCGCGCGCCCGCGCAACTCGGCGATCCTCATCGAGGTCAATCGGCCGCAAGCCTCGCCAAGCGCCCAGCAAGGAGTGTCGCACAGGACCCACGAGGCTTCGGACCATGGGGCCATGACCCCAGGTGCGCGAGGCGGCAACACTCCCAAGTTGGCTTGTCCCGGCAAGGGACGGCTCGATGTCGAGGTGGTCCTTTCTTCGCGACCCCGTGACGCTGCTTGGGAGGACCTGTGGCGCCGGGTATTCTCCGACATACGACTCGCCGAGCTCCTTGCGCAGCAGACGCAGGACGGTGAGTCGTCGGAGGTTGACTGACATGCGAACGATCATCTATTCGCGCGTCTCCACGGATGCGCAGGAACGCGATGGGACCTCCCTGGATTCACAGGAGACGAGCTGCGCAGACTTTGCGGCGAGCCACGGGTGGCACGTGGTTCAGTGTGTGCGAGATGCTGCAAGTGGCTTCACGCTTGAACGCGACGGCATCGAGCGTGTTCGGGGGATGGTCAGAAGGGGAGAGGTCGAAGTGGTGCTTGCGCACGCGGTCGACCGCCTTTCGCGCAACCAGAACCAGATTGGTGTGCTCTTCGACGAAGCTTCTGGCGCAGGCGTTCGCCTCGAGTTCGTAACCGAGAGATTCGAGGATACCGCCATCGGCCGGTTCATCCTGGCAGCCAGGGCCTTCGTTGCCGAGGTCGAACGCGAGAAGATCTCGGAGCGCACCACGCGTGGAAAGACGGAACGGGCGCTGTCCGGCCGAATTCCGCAGGCGACCGGCAAGGGCATCTACGGCTATATCTATGACGAGGCAAGCGGCACGCGGCGCCTGCATCCCAACCAAGCGCCGATCGTGGGGCGAGTGTTCGAGGAGTTCTGCGACGGCCAGGGGGTGAGTCGCATCGCCCGGATTCTGAACGACGAGCACGTGCCGACGCTCAGCGGTGGCACATGGCACCCCCTCACGGTCAGGCGCATCTTGATGAACGAGACGTACACGGGCCGGACGGTGTACCGCCGAACGAGAGTCCAGTTCTCACGGCATCCGTCTACCGGCAAGAGGCTTCGGAAGGTCGTGACTCGGGACGAGTCCGAGTGGGTCGAAGTCCCGGACGCATCGCCGAGGATCATCTCGCCCGAGCTCTTCGTCAGGGCGCAGGCGATTCTCGAGTCCCCAGACCGCCGCCAGCGCGGCCATGCAACCGCGGCCTACAGGCTCCGTGGCCGGCTGCGTTGCATGGCGTGCGGAACGCCGATGACCGGCCAGGCGCTCGGACGAGGCCGATGGCGCTACTACCGGTGCCGGGGTTCCTACACCAAGGCGTTGGGGGGCACCTGCAACGAGCGCTATGTCCCGCGCGACCTCCTCGAGCGCACTGTGTTCGAAGAGCTTGTTGCCGTGATGACCGATCGGGAGCGTCTGCGGGAAGAAGTGGAGCGTGCCATAGGCCCGACAGAACAGCAGGTGCCGAAGCGGGCTATCAAGCGGGAGCTGGCCCGAGTGGGAGAACAGCAGAAGCGGCTCATGCGACTGTTCGTGAGCGGCGAGCTGCCAGAGGAATTCCTCCAGGCGGAAGCTGCAAGGCTTCGGGCAGAGCGGCAACGGCTTGAGCACGAGCTGAATCGGGGCGTTCCGGGTACATGGCATTCGGCGTCGGCTGGGGACATCCGCGCAGCCCTGCCGGTGATCGTTGAGCAAGTAGCGTCCTGGGCCCGAAATGCCAAGGCCGAGGACATCGAGGTCCTGCTGCGCGCACTGGATGTCCGCGTTCGAGCGAACCGCGAGAGGGCGGTGATAGAGGCCTCGGTGCCTCTTTTGGGGTCACTTCAGAATCAGAACTTAGTCACCACTGAACGAACATCGGCATCACGACGTGCACGTAGTCGCTTTCGCTCACGGGGCGGAGGACGCCCTGGTTCGAAGGGGTCGTCATCTCCAGCGCGACATCGCCCGAAAGGACGTTGAGCACGTCCTGCAGGTAGCGGCTGTTGAAGGCAATCCGGCCTGCGTCGCCTTCAACCCGGGCGTCGATTTCGCCCTGGTTCTCGCCGATCTCGTCGGCCCTGGCGTTGATGGTGAGCTTGCCCGGCATACCCGCGCCCGGCTGGATCTGCAGGCGCACAATGCCACTGCCATCGCGCGCGAAGATGGCCGCGATCCGCACCTCGCGCTTGAACTCGTCGACGCTCACCACGCAGCGCGTGTTCCATTCGCCGGGGATGAGCTGCGTGTAGTTGGGGAAGGTCCCCTGGATGAGCTGGGTGACGAGCTGGATCTCTGGGTCGCCCATCGTGAACATCACCTGCGTGCGACCGGGATTGAGGCGCATGGTGACGGGTTCGGTGCTTTCGCCAACCAGGCGGGCCACTTCGCGCATCGCCCGCGCGGGCACGATGGCGGCCAGCGCCTCGGCGGGCGGCTCGGGGAGCGTGATGTCGGAGACGGCCAGCCGGAAGCCATCGGCCGCGGCGAAGGTGAGGCGCGTGCCCTCGGTCTTCACTTCGATGCCTGTGAGCACGGGGCGCGATTCGTCGGAAGCGGCGGCGAACTCCACGCGCTCGATAGCCCTCTTCAGGGCTTTCGGGTCCAGGGCGATGCTCGCGCCTTCGTCGATGGTGGCCAGGTGCGGGAAGTCCTCGGCGTCCATGGAGTTGATCGTCGATTCGTTGCGGGCGCATTCGAGCTTCACCTGGCGCCCGCGTTCGGGGACTTCGAGGACCACCGTGGCCGGCGGCAGCGAGGAGATGAAGTCGGTGATGAGGCGTGAAGGGACGGTCGTCGCGCCGGGCTCGTCGATCCTGGCGCCGATCCACGTCCTGATCGTGATTTCGAGGTCCGTGGCCGCAAGCTTCAGCAGCCCGCGTTCGGTCGCAAGGAGCACGTTGGCCGTGATCGGGAGTGTGGTTCGCGTCGCCACAGCGCGGCCGACGATGCTGAGGCCACGATGCAGGTTTTCCTGGAGCACCTGGACTTTCACTGGTTCACCCGCCTAAGCGATTCGACGGATTATACGGTCGAATGCGGCCGCGAGACAAGGCGACTGCTTAGGCGGCTCAACAATTGCGCTCCTGGCCGCGAACTCCTGCAGGGAGTTTCCCCCGGCCTGACGTTCCCTGTCGCGCCAGTCGTCTATACTGGGTGCGAGTCGTGTTTATCTCTGAGCTCCAGATCACCAACTACCGGAACTACGTGCGGGCCTCGATCAGGCTCGACCGGGGACTGAACCTCTTCGTCGGTGACAACGCCCAGGGCAAGAGCAACCTCCTGGAAGCCATCTACCTGCTCTCGACCCTCCGCTCGAGCCGGGCCAGCTCCGATGCGGACCTCGTGCGCCGCGACATTATCAGCAGCGAATTCCCGATTGCGCGGCTGGAATGCCAGGTCGATCGCTCGGCCGGGAACCTCCACCTGGAAGTGGCGATTGTGGGCCGCACCACCGATGCCAACCACCGCGCGGGCAAGCGCGTGCGCGTGAACGGCGTCGCCCGGCGCGCTTCCGATGCCGTCGGGCAGCTCTGCGCGGTGCTGTTCAGCACGCTCGATATCGAGATAGTGGCCGGCCCGCCTCTCCTTCGCCGCCGCTACCTCGACATGATGATCTCCCAGGTCGACCGGGGCTACCTGCGCGCCATGCAGCGCTACGCGAAGGTGCTGCAGCAGCGCAACAGCCTGCTCAAGCGCATCCAGGCCCGGGAGGCTTCGGCCGGCGAGCTCAACTTCTGGGACCAGGAGCTGGCCCATTCGGGGGGCATCATCATGAAGGCACGGGCCGATGCCCTCGGCTCTCTCGTCCCCGAAGCGGCCCACCAGATGGAGCGCCTGAGCGACGGGCAGGAGAGCCTGCAGCTCACCTACCGCCCTTCCCTGGGCGGGCTCGATGACTCCAGCCTGCCGATCGACGAGACGGAGTGGATAGCGCGCATGCTCAGGGCCCTGAGTGCGCTCCGCGGGCGCGAAATCGGCGCCGGTGCAACAATCGTTGGGCCACACCGCGACGACGTCACGATCGAGATCGACGGCATGCCCGCGGACTCCTACGCCTCCCGCGCGCAACAGCGCATCGCGGCCCTCTCGCTCCGCCTGGCCGAAGCGAGTTACCTCCGCAACGTGCTCGGCGATGACCCCGTCGTCCTCCTCGATGACGTGCTCAGCGAGCTCGACGCGCGCCGCCGCAAGGGCGTGCTCGAGTTCTTCGACAACTTCCAGCAGACGATTGTCACCACGGCCGAGCCCGACCGTGTCCGCGAGGTGATGACGCGCGCTTCGGGCCGCTTCATCGTCTCCGCCGGCGCGCTCACCCGGTTCGAAGGGGAGTAAGGCCATCCGGCGACGCAACACTGTCGCCGGCTTCGCGGTTGTCACCGGCTCATTCGGCTTTCTGCTTGGGCTGGGCGTCCTGGTGGCGCTCCCCTGGGCCGACGATGACCCCGAGTACGAGCTCTTCCTCATCAACTTCGTGATAGGCACGGCTGCCGTCTACATGGCGCTGGGCGGAGTGCTCGTCTTCCAGGCGGCATCGGCGCTCGGGGGCACCGGCTCGTCGGCCTTTCGCCTGCGGCGCCCGTGGCTGCTGGCGCCGCTGCTCCCGGCGGCGGTGTGGCTGGGCCAGTGGCTGGTGAATCACCCGGAACGCCTGCCCTGGCTCTTCCCGTTGGCGAACCTGGCGGTGGTAAGCGTGCCCTCGATCGTGATCGCGGGCGTGGTGGCGGTCCGCTACGCGCGGCGCAACCCCCTCTCCTGGCCCGTAAGCTGGCGCGAATGGTCGAGCGGCTTCATCTACGGCGCGGTGGGCGCCACCACCATGGGGGCGCTCATCAATACGCTCTACCTGGTCTTCATGGGTGCTTTCCTGATCGACCGCTTCGGCCAGGGCGACGCCTTCGATATCAGCGACAACCTGCAGACGCTCCCCCGGGGCTGGGGGCTCTTCTTCGACCTGACCGTCCTTTCCGTGGTCGCGCCCCTGAACGAGGAGTTCTGGAAAGGGGCGCTCGTGGCCCTCTTCTTCTATCGCCGGGGCGGCGCGGCGCGCTGCTTCCTCTGGGGCACGCTCGCCGGGGCGGGTTTCAACCTGCTCGAAACCTTCGACAACAGCATCGCCCTGGTCTCCCCCGAACAGCTGGCCGACCAGACGATGGGCAACCAGTGGTGGCTCTTCGCCATCGCGCGCACGGGCACGGGGGCCATCCACGCCCTTGCCTCGGGGCTTTCCGCGCTCGGCTTCTATGCCCTCCTGCGCCGGGATGCCCGGTACCTGGTGGGCTACCCGCTCGGCGTGCTGGTCCACGGGTCGTGGAACTTCCTCACCTACGCGCTCGGCGGCGACCGGTTCTTCAGCATGGCCGGCCCCGATTCGGCCGCCCTCGACATCCTCAGCATCGCCGGCATGGTGGCGCTCTTCGCCGCGTGCGCGACGCTGCTCTGGGCGCTCCCGGGGCGCCTGCGCGACGAAAGACCGGCGCCTATCTACGCGGCCCTGGGAATGCTGCCCGCACTGCCCGGCGCGCGCCCCGGCGGAGAGGCCCCGGGCCCGGCCGGCTAGGTCAGGCTGGCCAGGAACTCCTCGACGGCGGCGTTGAAGGCCTCGGGCTGGTCGAGGTTGATGGTGTGCCCGGCCCCGGCGATGACGCCCTTACGCGCCCCCGGGATCTTCGCGGCCATGTAGTCCGCGGCCGCCATGAAGGGCTGGTCGTTGGCGCCCACCAGCACCAGGGTGGGGACGGCGATTCCCGGCAACGATTCAATCACCCGGCCATCGAACTGGGCAAGCATGCCCCGGGCCGCCTTCGCCAGCCCCTCGGGAGAGCGGTGCTCCAGGCGTTGGCGCCGGTTTGCCGCGTCGAGCCCGCGCTCTTCGAAGCCGGCGGCGCGGGCGAGGGCCGTTTGGTTCCACCCGGCGCGGCCTTCGGCGCTGCGATAGCCGGGGCCGGTGTCGAAGAGCATGAGGGCGCGTACCCGGCCGGGGTGGCGCAGGTTGAAGGCGAGCGACATGAAGCCCCCAAGGGAGAGGCCCCCGAGCACCGCCCGCTCAATGCCGCAGGTGTCGAGGATGGCGGCCATATCGCCGATGGTGTGGTCTTCGCTGTAGAGCGCCGGGTCAGCCGGGCTATCGGACTGGCCGTGGCCGCGCATGTCCCAGGTGATGACCCGGTAGCGATCGCTGAAGGCGGCGACCTGCCCCCGCCAGAAGATCGAGGTGTCGGCAAACCCGTGGGTGAGCAGGATGGCAGGGCCCGCGCCGTGGTCTTCGTAGTAGATCTTCACCCCGTCGCGGTCGATGTAGGCCAAGGCACCCTCCTGTTGTTAACGCCGTTCGAATCGCTGTGAGCTCTCATTCTACCGGCGCAGCGCGTTGGCGCCCGGCGCGGGCCGGCGGTGGTAGCCGCCCCTTGCGCTAGACTGGTGGTCATGCGGACGCGCGCATGGCTGTTCCTGTCGGCGGCGATGCTGTTCCTGGCGCTGGGCGCCTGCAGCGACGCGCCCCCGGACCGCCCCGGGACCACCGCAGCCGCCACCGGGGAGAAGGCCACGCCCTCGGCGGCCGCCGCCACGGCCACGCCCACCGCCGTGGCCACGCCCGCAGCGGCGCGAACCCTTGGCGCTCCAACCGGCGCACCCCATACCGCTGCCGACCCTTCCTTCACGGCGCTCCCGGGGGCGAAGGCCTACTTCGGCAGGCTCGGCGCCGCCGCCTACCGCATCGAGGTGCCCGAAGCCTGGAACGGCGACCTGGTGCTCTGGGCGCACGGCTTCCGCGGCTTCGGCCCCGAGCTGACGGTGGAGAGCCCGCGGGGGTCGATGCGAAAGCTGCTCATCAGCCAGGGGTTCGCGTGGGCTGCGAGCTCCTACAGCGAGAATGGCTACGCGCCCGGCATCGGCGCCGACGATACGCTCGCCCTGAAGAAGTACTTCGCCGAGCAGTTCGGCAAGCCGGGGCGGACCTACATCACCGGCGCTTCCATGGGCGGGAACGTGGTCGCCCTTTCCCTTGAGCATTTCCCCGCCGAATACGATGGCGGGCTGGCCGTGTGCGGCGCTCTTGGCGGCGAGGAGATGATCGACTACCTGATCTCGTGGGCGATGGTGGCCGAGTTCATCGCCGGGACCAGGATTCCCATCGGCCAGGGGCAGGCGCTGGTGACGGCGGCACTCCTTACCGGCATCGGGCCCGCCCTGGGACCGGCCGAGGCGCCCACCGCAAAGGGCAGGGCGTTCGCGAACGTCATGCTCCACCTCACCGGCGGGCCGCGGCCCTTCTTCAGCGAGGGGTATCGCGAGCAGTTCCTGGTCAACTTCGGCCTGGTTGTCTCCGACCCCGACCGCGCCTCGCTCACGGCCCGCGCGGCGACGAACGAGGGGCACACCTACCACATCGATGCCGGCCTCGGCTTCACCGATGCGGAGCTGAACGGCGGCGTGCGCCGGCTCGCGGCCGACCCGGCCATCAGGAATGCGACCGCCTACCCCGACAAGTCGCCCACCTCGGGCCGCATCAGCGCCCCCCTGCTCACGCTCCACAACACCGGCGACGTGTTCGTGCCCATCACCCAGGAGCAGAGCTACCGGCGCAAGGCCGATGCGGCCGGGCGCGGCGGTCTCCTCGTACAGCGCATCATCCGCGATGGCGGCCACTGCGAGTTCAGCGAACAGGAGCTGACGCGCGCCTGGAACGACCTCACGCTCTGGGTGACGGCCGGGACCCGCCCGGGCGGCGATGACGTGCTTGGCGACCTTTCGGATGCGGGCAGGGCCTTCACCGACCCCATCCGCCCCGGCGACCCCGGCAACCGCTAGCCCGCCCTGCTCAGGGCTCGCGGGGCAGCGGGTCCGCCAGGCGGGCGCCCTGCTCGAAGCTGGCGGCGATGAAGTGGTCGCCGGCGCCGTGGTAGCGGTACTCCCTGCCCGTGCCGTCGGAGAGCGTAGCGTAGAATCCATCGACCAGCGCCTGCGTGCAGACGGCGCCCGGAAGCTCCACGCCGAGGCAGCCGTTCGGCCAGGTCACCTCCCGGAACGAGTAGAGCGATACCTTCTCGATGGCGACGCCGGTGCGGGCGGCAACGTCCTCGCGCAGGCGCCGCTGAAGGTCAAGCAGCGCCGCGGCGGGCTCCACGCTGGCGGCCCCGGGCGTGAAGTCGGTGGCAATGATGCCGCTGGCGCTGACGTGGTAGCGGTAGGTCTTGTCGCCCGGGGTGCGCAGCAGCACGATGGCGCCGGGCGTCACCACCAGGGCGCACATCGCCCCGGGCCGCTCCCATCCCAGGCAGGTGTCCGGGAACGCCACCGGCAGGATCGCCTGCGTGACGTTCGATGAGATGCTCTGCTTCGTGCGCAACGTGAAGTCGTGGCGCGAATAGAGCGCGAGCACGGCGTTGAAGTCGGTCTGCATCTCGGGCGGAACGGGGGAGCCATCGCTGACCGTCGCCTTCGCGGGGTCCACCGGCCCGATGAACCTGCCCAGGCCAATGTGGTAGCGCACTTCCCGGTCGTCCGCGCGAAAGACGGCGATGTACCCCGCAACGAAGATCTCGCGGCAGGGCGTGCCGGGCGATGCGACCCCCAGGCAGCCGTCCCAGCCGGCGTGGCGAAGGCTCACGAGCTCGACCTTCAGGGGGTCCACGTTGAGGCGCCGGGCGCTTGCGGCGTCGAGGCGTGCCTCGTGGAGCAGCGAGCGGTCGCTCACCGAAGGCGGCGCGGGAGTGGCCGAGATCGGCTCGTCGCCGCCGTGGCCCGCGGGCTCCCGGTCGCTGCAGGCGCTCACGGCGCCGGCGAGCAGCAGCGCGAGGCCTGCGATTGTCAGCAATCTCAACGTGTCCTCCACCGCTCCGGGTACCGGTTCCTACGCCCGCGGAGGGGTGCGGGTTCCGCTCGCGGTAAAGGCGTCGTGTGCCTTCAGGCCATCTCTTCGATGTGACGGGCCACCAGCCCCGGCGCTTCCATGGGGATGAAGTGGCTGTATTCGGGCAGGTAGACATCCTCGCCGAATTCGAGGTGCTCCACCAGGCGCGGGTTGGTGGGCGAACCGCTCATATCCATGGGGGCGCCTTCGGCGCGGGCGCGGGCGCGCAGGAGCCGGACGGGGATGGTGAGCGACTCAAGGTCGTCGTACGGGTCGCCGCCTGCGCTGCCAAGGTAGGTGGCCGCCTCGATCGCGGGAGGGCAGGCGAGGACAAAGCCATCGCCCGAAGGCGCCGGGAGCAGGCCGTGGGCGCAGTAGTCGCGGAGCACCGCCGGGTCCCAGCGGTCGAATGGAGCGCGCGACCGGAAGCGCTCGAACATCTCTTCCGGGGAGGACCATTCGTTCCGCCGGCGGGAGGCGAAGTGCTCGGTGAGCGGAAAGGCAGCGTAGACGGGGCGGGGCATGATCACCGGGTCGATGAGCAGCAGCTTCGCGAAGGCGCCCGGCTCCATGGCCGCGGCGCGGGCGACGGCGTAGCCGCCCTTGGAATGCCCCACGCCGAGGGCGTCGCGCAGGCCCAGGGAGCGGGCGAGCGCGGCCACATCCTGGGCGAAGTTGAGCCAGAGGTATGGCGGCGCCGGTTTCTCGCTGCGGCCGTGGCCGCGCATGTCGACGGCGTAGAGGTGGCGACCGGGGAGGTGCGCGGCCACCTGGTCCCAGCAGCGGGCGTGGAACCCGGTCGCGTGGGCGAGGAAGATGGGGCGCCCTTCGCCCGGCCACTCGAAGAGCGCCAGCTCAACGCCGTTCACCTTCACCCGTGTTTCAGCCGGTACGCGCATTCCTGCCCTCACTCAGCCCGAGGCTGTCCTGTGGTTCGCGCCGCTCTCACCCGGTGGCGAGGACAGACAGCACATCCTGATCTTCTATCGCCGCGACGAAGCGTTCAAACATCTGGACGAAGAGGTCGAGCGCACGCTGGTTCGTCATGGGCAGGGTGGCGCCGTTGATGATGCTGATGCCGGTCATGACGGCCATGCAGGCGCGATAGTCGTTCCTGAGCTGTTCCAGGGGATACCCGGTGACGCCGCCTTCCATCAACAGGCCGTGGTACTCGGCCAGGAGGTCGTCTTCGTGCCTGCGGCGCAAATCCGTTTCGAGGGAACCGGCAATGAAGTAGGCGAGGTCGTAGGCTCCCCAGCCGCGGTTCGGGCTCTGCCAGTCGAAGACGATAAGCGGGCGTCCGCTCGTGGCGTTGCCGAAGAACATGTTGTCCGGGCGGAAGTCGCCGTGGCAGATGGTCAGCGGGTTCGATGCAAAGCGATCGAGGTGGGCGAGAATGCGCCGGTGGAGGGTGGGGCCTGCGGCGCTAAAGCCGGGGGTGAGCAGGTGGCCGTAGCGCTCGGCATAGAGGCCCCAGCACTGCTCGTAGGCCGTGAGCATGGCGTTTCGCACGAGAGCATCGGCTGTCGGCATCCAGGGGAAGGTCTCCAGGCGAGGGTGCTGCCACCAGCGCGCCTGGAACCTCGCCAGGGAGTGCACCGCCAGCCGCGCCTCATCGGGTGTGCACCCTGTCACCTGGTCGCCGAAGCGGCCGAGGCCGTCGAGGTCCTCGATGAGGACGAGAGACTGGCCGGCGTCCGCGTCGTAGGCGGCGAAGTAGCAGCGTGGCACCTCCAGGCCGCAATCGCCGGCGAGGCCGTTGTAGAAGCGCACCTCGCGCTCGTAGAGGCCATAGAGGTTGCCCACCTGGCGCGAACCCGGGTCGGGCGCGGGGAACTTGGCGATAAGGGTCCCCGGCGCGCCTGCCGTGTCGCCTGCGTACGTCAACCCGAGACGGGCAACGAGGCCAATGAAGCCCGCGCCTTCGCCCACCAGCTCCGAGGTGATGGCCGTTATGCGCGTGCCCGGGCCGATGGCGCCCGTGCCGAGGAGCGCGCCGGTGAGCCACTCGGGGGTCGTTTCGGCAGGCGTGGTGGGAAGGGTCGCAGTGGTCATGGGGCAACCTCTCGCAGGGATGCGAGCGATCTTCGTTAACCGGCCGCGAACGGTCAAAGTAATAGATCCCGGCTATGCCACACATGGGCCTAACCGCGGGGTGCTGTGCTGCCCGGTGCGGCCGGCGCCTGCCGTGACGAGGCTGACTGTAATCCGACGATGACCCGCATCTTGCCTGACGCTTCTCGTTGTATGCGCTGCACGCGGCTGGTTGTAACGCGCATGTTAGCGCCAAGCAGTTCCCTGATCCTTGCTACCAGTCGCATTTCTTCATGTTCCGGGAACCCGGACGCCGAGGGCACGACCAGCAGCTGCAGATGGTCGGGGGCTGTCTGCTCGACACGAAACTGCGCGATTCCGCAGTTCTGCCGCTGGGCTTCCTCGAACATGTAGACGAGGAACTCCGCGTGGAACCGGCGGCCGTCCGGCGCGACGATGAAGTCATAGGCGCGGCCAAAGACATCCGACAGCACCCCGAGGGTGCGCCCGCAGGGGCAGGGCTCATCGCTGAGTGCGCCGAAGTCCCCGGTCCGGTAGCGGACCAGCGGCATGGCGATGTTGTTGAGTTCGGTGACGACGATCTCGCCCTTCTCGCCAGGCCTGCAGGGACGCTCGCCATCGAGGATCTCGATGATCATGTTCTCGTCGCTGGTGTGCAGCCGGCCATGCTCGCACTCATGGGCGATGGTGCCGAGTTCGCCGCAACCGTACTCGTTGAACACCCGGCAGCCAAATGCAGCCTCGATGGCCTTGCGGTCATCCGGCGACAGAACCTCGGAGGTGGTGATGACGGCGCCGGGTGGCTGGTCCAGGCGGCGCCCGGTGTCGGTATACCAGCGCGCGAGTTCGGCGATCATCGAGACGTAGCCGTAGAAATAGTCTGGTGGCTTCTCGCGCAGCTGCTGGTCGTACTGCACGAAACTGTTGCGGTCGAAGTCGAAGGCCGAGAAGCGGCGCCGGTGGCAGACGAAATCGGTGAGGCGCGCGGTGCGCCGTCCGGCGGCCGACAGCGGAACCCCCCAGAAGCGGGCCTGCAGGTCCCCGATATGGACGCCGGCCCATGCATAGCCGCGCCAGGTCGCGGCGAGCTCCCAGGCCATTGCGGTGTGCGTCTTGTGAATGGTTACCGGTTCACCAGTGGAGCCGCCAGTCGTCTTGGCGACGATGAATCGCGGCCGCGGCCGGTACTGGAGATCCTCATGCCGGTCCCGCACGTCCTGCTTGGTCAGGGTCGGGATCGTGGCGAGATCCTGGATCGACAGGCTGTCGGCATGCAGCCGGGCAAGGCGCCGTGAATACTCCGGGACGCCGGCTCTTGCCGCCTGCAGCAGGCGGGACAGGCGGGCCTCCTGGAGTTTGCGCCTCTCGGCCGGGGCAATGCGCTCGTAGCGGCGCAGCCGCGCCAGATGGCCGGCCACGTTCTGGCCGCGGATCCAGGTGGCTGGCAGGTAGACGCAGTACTTGAAGAAGAAACGGTCGGCGCGCAAGCCGCAAGGCCCCGAAAAGGACGATGCTACCCGATCCTTGCCGGGGACTTCAGCTGTCGTACGGTCTGTTGCAGTCCTACTGCACGGTCACGTTCTGCGGCGGCTCCGGTGCGGCTGCGCCCTCGCCGAGGGTAATCGGGAAGCCCTGGCTGTTGGCGACGCCCTGTGGATCGACCACGTACAGGTAGGCCTGCGCACCGGAATTGAACGCGCCGGGGCTCACGGTGAAGGTCACGCCGGTATTGGACCAGGCCGTGGCGACCTGCAGTTCCCTGCGGGTGCAGTTGTTCCAGGTCGATGCGTTGCCGATCTCCACGCGGGCGCGGGTATTGTCGAAATAAATGTCGTCCAGGTACACGTCGGCCGTCGCGGTCGAAGGATCATCGGTGGCGTTGTAGCTGCCGAAATGCCACTGGCGCCAGTAATTGCTCGACGAGCGGGTGCGGTACGCCAGGCTGCTCTGCGCCAGAGAAATGCCCGGCGTGGAGGACAGGTGGACCCAGGTCTGGAAGGCGCCATCGGCTGCCGATGGCGACGACTGCTTCAGGTAGCCCTCGATGCGTACCCATTGCCCGGCAACCGTATCCATCGACGGTCCGCCCCACAGGGTATTGCTGGTGCTGCCCGAGTCGATCACCGCGTTGCGGAACTCGCCGTCACCATTGCCGGGGTTGCCCCATCCGGTATAGGCGGTGGGACGGGTGCCGTCGTCGGTCCCCCATACCATCCATGGCTTGACGTTCCGGCTCCAGACTGCGGAGGTACGGTTGTAGTAGCGCCAGAATGAAAAATAGATCTCGTCGCCGGTGTTCGGGGTCTCACGGATGATCTCCAGCGAAACGTTGTAGCTGGAGCCGCCGAAAGAGTGCTTCGAGCTTCTCGTGGAATGCGGCCGGACGATCTGGCTGCTGTACTGGGGGACG
>JAANMX010000335.1_pt1 | contig 63795 bp, 47 predicted proteins | sample 7279681 | NCBI WGS metagenome assembly JAANMX01 (sample SAMN14094542, study PRJNA606508) | bioreactor metagenome | isolation source: A lab-scale SPAN reactor treating ammonium-rich wastewater day 351 | place: Ireland: Galway | collected 2018-01-01
AGCTGGCGAAAGGCGTCAGGGGTGCGCTTCAAGCGGTCGCTGTGGCTCATCCTGCCATCCTACTGCCTGGACGTTCTATTGTGCAGCGAGTCTATTATAGGCAAATACCCTCTTTGGGAACAGACTCTTAACCTTCTGCACGCGGGATTTTGGCAAATCACTTTGATCGGCATTTGCCACCTCTGTTAGTCCCTTCATTCAGCGGCAGAACCAAGTGAACATTGAATGGGGTTAAGCTTGGGCCACGTAGGCGTGGGGCCGACATTTATCCGTCAAGGTGGACGATAGTTCATGGCAGCCTCACCCGCCGGGCCGCCGAAGAAACCTCACCCCGGCACAAACCCGAAGGCGGCCCCGGTTGGGTGCCGCGGGTGGTTCGGCCCGGTTACTCCTCCACCTCCGCCCCCGCGGGCGCGCCGCGTGTTAGGCGGAGGACCACGCCGACGACGGCCGTCCCAGGGAGCGCCGGCGCGAGGAACACCCACGTGTGCTGGTAGAACAGGGCCAGGGCGCCCGCGCCGTCGGCCAAGATTAGCAGGGTTGTCGCGACGCCGTTGACCACGTGCGTCCCGACGACCAAGCTGATCAACAGCCCTTGATCCTCGCCCCGATACCGCGTGAGGGCGAAGTACCAGGCGTAGAACGGGACCAACCAGCACAGCAGGCCCGGCCCGAGGCCATCCCGGAACGCCGCCAGCATGGCCCACATCAGGCCGACCACGGCGAACCACAACGACCCGGCCGCCACGATCAGCAGAAGGACGACCCCGGAGTCCGTCGCCATGAGCTTAGGCCCCCGGCGACGCGACCGCTAATCACGAGCGACCGCTTCGCCGAACCACGTGTGGGAGGAGGAGCCGCCCGCGGGCGAAGCAGCGCTGACGTGGGTTCTGTTGACCGACCAGGAGTGCGTGCAAGCGGAGTCCATGAGGCGTGTGGTGGGCTACTACGAGCGGCGGCCGCTGATCGAGGAGTTCCACAAGGGGCAGAAGACGGGTGCGGGGATCGAGCGGCTGCAGCTACAGGACGCGCAGAGCCTGCAGGTCGCCATCGCCCTGCTGAGCGTGGTGACGGTGGCGTTGGTGAACCTGCGTGTGGCGGCGCGGGTGGAAACAACCGCGGCGGAGCCGGCGCGACGCTACGTGCCGTCGTTGTGGGTGCGCGTGCTGAGTACGTGGCGTTACCGGGAGGAGCGGGAGCTGACGGTGCGGGAGTTCACGCTGGCGCTGGCGCGGCTAGGGGGCCACCTTAACCGCAAGGGGGATGGCCCGCCCGGATGGATTACCCTCTGGCGAGGATGGGAGCGCTTCCACACCATGCTCGAATACGAGCTGTCAAGGGCGAGTTGTGTAGAACATTAAGGCGTAAGCGCCGGGCGCAGGGCCGCGTGTTAGCGGGGCGGCGCCTGCGCCAACCGCTCGGCGCTCAGCATTTCCACGGCCCGCGCCACCGCCTCGACGGTCCGTTCCACGTCCTCCTCGGTGTGGGCCGCGGTCGTCATTCCGCCCAGCCCGGCCAGATCGACGCCGTTGAGCAGCATGGCGCAGCGGAACGCCTGCACCAGGCGCCGGTCCTTCGGTCCGTCCAGCCGGTTCACGTCGCCGCCATACGGCACGAAATCGTCTCCGGTCGGCCGCGGGCCATCGTATCCCGGGATCAGCTTGAACCCGCTGAACTCGCCGTAAGCGACCCAGGGGAGCCCGCGCTCGGCGAAGAGAGCGTTGAGGCGGCGCCGCAGCAGTCCGGCGATTTCGGTGGCGCGGCGGCACGGCTCGCCGGTGGCGACAAGACGTAGCGCGGCCACCCCCGCCGCAGCCGACAGCGGGTTGGCGTTGAACGTTCCGGGGTGCTTCATCTTCGGCTTGCCCGGGCGGAACTCGATCGCCGCCAGCACGTCCGCCCGCCCCGCCACGCACCCGCCCGGGAGGCCGCCCGCCAGCACCTTCGCCAGCGTCGTCAGGTCCGGCGTCACCCCGTAATACCCCTGCGCCCCGCCCGGATGGACGCGGAACCCGCTGATCACCTCGTCGAAGATCAGCAGCCGGCCGTGGCGCTGCGTGATCTCGCGTAGCGCGCGGAGGAACTCGCCCCGGATCGGCACCGCGCCGAAGTGCCCGCCCGTCGGCTCCAGGATGACGCACCCGAGCTGCGGATCCGCCGCGAGGGCGCGCTCGACCGCGTCGGGGTCGTTCGGCGGGACGACGACAGTGTCCGCAGCCACGTCGGCGGGCAGGCCGGGGATCGGGGTGCCGTCGTAGGGCGGATCCGCGGCCGGGATCAGGAAGTCGTGCCAGCCGTGGAAGTGCCCCGCGAACTTGAGGACGCGCGGCCGGCCGGTGAAGATCCGCGTCAGGCGCAGCGCCATCAGCGTCGCCTCGGTGCCGGACGAGACGAACCGAAGCCTCTCCGCCGACGGCACGAGCCGCTTGACCGACCGGCCCCAGTCGATCTCCAGCTCGTGGCAGCCGCCGGGGTGGGTGGCGCGCGCCATCTGTCGCTGCACCGCCTCGACGACCGCCGGGTGGCTGTGGCCCAGCAGCAGCGCGCCGTGGCCGGACCAGTAGTCGAGGAGTTGGTGCCCGTCCACGTCCCACTTGTACGCTCCCTCCGCCCGGTCGATGTAGACCGGGAACGGCTCCAGGTAGCGCAGGTCGTGCGTGACGCCGTCGGGGAACAGGTCGCGCGCCTGGTCGAACAGCTTGCGCGAGGTCGGGAACTGGGCCTGGTAGCGGTCGGTCAGCGACCGGCGCGCCTCGGCGGTCTGCGGCATGGCGGGTGTCCTTGTCGGTTGGGGTGAGCGGGGGAGTCGGACCCCGCTCGCCTGGTCAGCGCTTCCCTGGAGTGTCGTCGGCCCGGTCCTGCGGGCCGGCGATTTCTTCCCTCGAACCAAACAGGCTCAGGAGGATGCCCATTCCGTCGCTGGCCTTGCTGCGTTCCTCCCCCGGCGTGAAGCTGTAGTGCGGGACGAGCGCGAAGAACACGCCGATCAGGATTGTCACGGCCAGGCTCTGAGCGGCCAGCAGGCCGATGCAGTCGGTCCGCGTCAGGAGCGTATCGACGCCGACCGCCGCGACGAGGCCGGCCAGCAGCAGCAGTTCCGCCCCGGCGCCGGCGAAGTAGACCAGGGCACTTTTCAGCCGCGACGCCTGCCGGTCGGCCGGCGCCGCTTCGACGAAGCCCTCGACCGGGAACAGGTGCAGCTGCACCGGCGTGCGGCCGACACGGAACGTCGTCACGCGCCGCCCCATGCCGATCACCACCCGGCGGATGTGCCAGCCCAGCAGGGCCGCAACCACCGCGTGCCCGGCCTCGTGGACGGCCAGCATCGGCATCCAGAACAGGACGATGAACAGCGCGGTGAGCTTGACGGGGTGATAGTCCACGACGATCTCGGCGACGAACAGCCCGAACACCAGCAGGCAGAAGCCGACGGCAATCAGGCGCCCCTCTGTGTCCATCGGGGCCGGCTCGGTGTCGCCGTCGAAATCGTCGTCGGTCATCGGATCCCCCGGACGGTGGACCTCCCGCGGCATGCGGGCCTCCGCGCTACTCTAACGGTCCCCACGCCAAAGGGGAAGTGGCTCTGGAGAGCGGCGGTGGCGATCGCCCAGACGGGCAGGTAGGAGTTTCCGGTAAACCTGTCACGTCTGCTTGCCTCAGGCTGACGTCGGTTGGATAATATACTATTGCGCGTTTTGCCCCGCCCGGGGCCGCGCATCGAGGGCCATCTCGAACCCGAACTACCCAACCGCGAGGGAGTCTCATGGCAGAGAGCACTCAACACAAACTCGACCGGGTCCGCCGCCCGCGCGTCCAGATCACCTACGACGTCGAAACCGGCGGCGCCATGCAAAAGGTCGAGCTGCCGTTCGTCGTCGGCGTCCTGGCCGACCTGTCCGGCAAGCCGAAGGAACCGCTCCGCCCGCTGAAGGAGCGAAAACTGGTCAACATCGACCGGGATAACTTCAACGATGTTCTGGCCCGCGCCACCCCGCGTGTCGCCATGAAGGTCGATAACCGCCTGACCGGCGACGGCAGCAAGCTCGCCGTCGAGCTGAACTTCAAGCACATCGACGACTTCGAGCCGGCCCAGGTCGCCCAGCAGGTCGGCCCGCTGCGCGACCTGCTGGAGATGCGCCAGAAGCTGACCCAGCTGCTCAGCAAGATGGAAGGGAACGACAAACTCGAAGAGCTGCTGGCCGAGGTACTCGCCAACAGCGACAAGGCCCAGGCCCTCGCGAAGGAACTCGGCCTCGGCGCCGACGCCTCCAAGCCCGAGGAGCCGAAGTAAGGCGAGCGGCAAGAATAGGTCTCCCCTCTCCCCTTGTGGGAGAGGGGAGAAGAACAGATGCCGGCGGGCACGTCGTTCCAGGCCCACGGGACGTCACCCGTGAGCTTTGGACGTTCCCTGTCCTTGCACTGCCGGGAGGGCTGCCATGAGTGCCAGCGACCTGTTCAAGGCCGGACGGCTCCAGGAGGCCATTGACGCCCAGCTCAAGGAGGTCAAGGCGAGCCCCGGCGACCAGGCGAAACGCCTCTTCCTGTTCGAGCTGGTGGCCTTCAGCGGCGACCTCGACCGCGCCCGCCGCCAGATCGACGCGATGAAGTTCGACAAGGTCGAGCTGGAAACCGCGACGCTCGCCTACCGCAAGCTCCTTGATTCGGAGCAGCTGCGCCGGCGGCTGTTCACCGAGACGCTCAAGCCGGAGTTTTTCGGCGAGCCGAGCGCCCACGTTCACCTGCGCCTGGAGGCGATCAACCGGACGCGCGAGGGGCGGCCGAAGGAGGCCGCCGAACTGCTCGCGCGGGCCGACGCCCAGGTGCCCTCGCTCAGAGGCAAGCTGAACGGCAAGGACTTCGCGAGCCTGCGCGATTGCGACGACCTGTTCAGCCACATCCTCGAGGTGTTCGCCCAGGGCCGCTACTTCTGGGTGCCGCTGGACCAGGTCGAGAGCGTGACGGCGAAGGCGCCGCGCTTTCCGCGCGACCTGCTCTGGCTGCCCGCCCGGCTGGACATGAGCGACGGTGCCGCCGGCGAGGTGTTCCTGCCCGCCCTCTATCCCGGATCCCACGAGCAGACGGACGACCAGCTCAAGCTCGGCCGGGCGGTCGATTACCGCCAGGAGGCGGACGGCCCGGTCCGCGGTGTCGGGTCGCGCGAGTTCCTGGTGGGCGACGACGTGATCCCCCTTCTGGAGTGGCGGGAACTCGTCCTCGAACCCGCGACCCCGGCGGCGGGATGAACGGCGAGCGGCGCGGCACGAGCCCGACGGTGACGGTTCCCCGGCCGGCTCGCGCCGCCCTCCGGTTGAGGCCCCCCTTTCATGGCCGAGCCGCTGTTCCCGTACTACGAGCGCGAGCTGCTGTTCATCCGCCAGCTCGCGCAGGAATTCAGCCGCCAGTACCCGACCGCCGCCTCGCGCCTCCTGCTGGAAGCCAACCGCAGCGCGGACCCGCAGGTCGAGCGCGTCCTCGAATCGTTCGCCCTGCTCGCGGGCCGCCTCCGCCACAAGCTCGACGACGACTTCCCGGAACTGACCGAGGCCCTGCTCGGAGCCCTTTACCCCCACTACCTGGCGCCGATCCCGTCGTCGGCCATCGTCCAGTTCGAGCTGGACGCGGCCCGCGGCCAGTTGCCGCGCGGGTTCCTCATCGACCGGGGCAGCCGTCTCTACACGCAGTCGGTCAACGGCATGCCGTGCAAGTTCCGCACCGGCTACCCGACGACACTCTGGCCGGTCCACCTCTCGTCCGCCAAGATGCAGGGTCCGCCGTTTCCGCCCGGCTGGCACCCACCCGCCGGGGCCGTCGCCGCCCTGCGGATGCAGTTCGAGTGCCTGGCCGGCATGACGTTCGGCCAGCTGGAGCTGGACCGGCTGCGCTTCTACCTGCACGGCGCGCCCGACGTGGTGCCGCGGCTGTACGAGCTGCTGTTCAACCACGCGGTCCAGGTCGTATTCCGCCCGCTGGACGCTGCTCCCCGCGTCACGCCGTTCGCCCGCGGGCCGCAGCGTTGCCTGTTCCAGGTCGGGTTCGAGAAGGACGACAGCCTCCTTCCCTACGCCCGCCGCGCCCCGGCGGCGTACCGGGCTCTGACCGAGTTCTTCGCGTACCCGTCGAAGTTCTTGTTCGTGGACCTGGGCGGGTGGCAGCAGGCGCGCCGGGCCGGGTTCGGAACCCGGGCCGAGGTTGTCGTGTTCCTCGGCGCGTCGTCGAAGGCGGTCGAGCAGGCGGTCGAGGCGGACACGTTCCGGCTCGGCTGCGCCCCGGTCGTCAACCTGTTCGAGCAGGCGTGCGAGCCGGTCCCGCTGGTCGCCGGGCGCCACGAGTACCCGCTCGTCGCGGACGCGGCGTACCCGCTCGGGTACGAGGTCTACGCCGTCGAGACCGTCACCAGCACCGACCCGGCGACGGGCCGCACGACCGAGTACCCGCCGTTCTACTCGGTCCGCCATCTCCGCCTGCAGGACGACCAAACCGTTTTCTGGTTCCCGGAGCGGCGGGCGTCGCCGGAGGCGGGCGACCGCGGGACGGACGTGTCGCTGCATCTGGTCGATCTCGGGTACGCCCCGCGCCTGCCGGTGGACCCGACGCTGCTGGTGCGGGCGATCTGCACCAACCGCGACCTGCCGGCCCAGCTGCGGGCCGGCGGCGGGCCGACGTTCACCCTCGAAGCCGCCGCCCCGCTGGCGCAGACCCGGTGCCTGCGCCCGCCGACCGTCCCGCTGCGGCCGCCGCTGCACCGCGGAGCCGCCTGGCGGCTGGTGTCGCACCTGTCGCTCAACCACCTGTCGCTGACCGACCCGGCGGAGGGGCTGGCGGCGCTGCGCGAGATCCTCGGCCTGTACGACTTCTCCGACCCGGAAGCGGGGCAGCAGCAGCGGGCCGCCCAGACCCGGCAGCTGATCGACGGGATTGCGGCGCTGCGCACCCGGCGCGTCCTCGGCCCGACCGGCGAGCCGGGCGGCGGGTTCACGCGCGGCATCGAGGTGACGCTGGACTTCGACGAGGAGAAGTACCTGGGGACGGGGGTGTTTCTGTTCGCGTCGGTGCTGGAGCGGTTCCTGGGGTTGTACGTGTCGGTGAACTCGTTCAGCCAGCTGGTCGGCCGGTTGCGCGGAGCGCCGGCCCCGTTCAAGCGCTGGCCGCCGCGCCCGGGCGAGCTGCCGCTCGTTTAGGGTCCGTGCGGAAAGCCATCCCTTGCGCCGGACCCTTGAAGCGCCCGGCGCTGGCGCTCCGGGCTGGTAGGGCACTGCGCTATTGGCAAGCGCTCCTGCGTGCCCTATCCTCATGACTACTTCTCCCCCCCATCTCACTCTCATTGGAGACCCCCATGGCAGCTGTGAACCTGAAGGCCCTGGTGAACAAACTCAACGCCACCTGCCGCCGTGGGCTGGAGGGTGCCGCCGGGCTGTGCATGTCGCGGACCAACTACAACGTCGAGGTCGAGCACTGGTTGCTCAAACTCCTCGAAACCACGAACACCGATCTGACGAAGATCCTCCGCCAGTACGGGGCCGACCTCGCCAAGGTCAACCGCGAGCTGACCCGGGCGCTCGACGGGCTGCGCACCGGCAACGCCCGCGCCCCAGAACTGTCGGCCGAGCTGCCCGATCTGATGCGCGAGGCGTGGGTGTTCGCCTCGCTCGACCAGGGCTCGCCCCGCATCCGCAGCGGCCACCTGCTCGCCGCCCTGCTCAGCGATCGGGCGCTGTCGGCCCGGCTGTCGCGCAGCTCCCCCGAGCTGGGGAAACTCAACGCCGACCAGGTGCAGAAGGAACTCCGGACCGTCACCGCCGGTTCCGCCGAGGACGAGGCCGAGGCCGCCGGCGCCGAGGCCGGACCTGCCGGCGCCCCCGGCCAGCCGCGCCCCGACTCGAAGACGCCAGCCCTCGACCAGTTCACCATGAACCTGACGGAGCGTGCGAAGAAGGGTGAGATCGACCCGGTCATCGGCCGCGACCCGGAGATCCGCCAGGTCATCGACATCCTGACACGGCGGCGACAGAACAACCCGATCCTGGCCGGCGAGGCGGGTGTCGGCAAGACGGCCGTCGTCGAGGGGTTCGCCCTGCGTATCGTCCAGGGCGACGTGCCGGACTCGCTGAAAAATGCCATCTTGCGCACCCTCGACCTGGGTCTGCTCCAGGCGGGCGCCGGCGTCAAGGGCGAGTTCGAGAACCGGCTCAAGTCGGTGATCGAGGAGGTCAAGAAGTCGGCCCAGCCGATCATCCTCTTCATCGACGAGGCGCACACCCTCATCGGCGCCGGAGCGGCCGCCGGCTCGGGCGACGCGGCCAACCTGCTCAAGCCGGCCCTGGCTCGCGGCGAGCTGCGCACCGTCGCCGCCACCACCTGGACCGAGTACAAGAAGTCGTTCGAGACCGACCCGGCCCTGAAGCGCCGCTTCCAGGTCGTCAAGGTGGACGAGCCGGACATCACCAAGGGCATCCTCATGATGCGCGGCCTGACCGGGACGCTGGAGAAGCACCACAGGGTGCGCATCCTGGAAGAGGCGGTCGAGGACGCGGTCAAGCTGTCGCACCGCTACATCACCGACCGCCAGCTGCCCGACAAGTCGGTGAGCCTGCTCGACACGGCCTGCGCCAAGGTCGGGCTGGCCCAGTCCACGACGCCCGCGGCGGTCGAGGACTGCCGCCGCGAGATCGAGTTCGCCAACGTCGAAATCGACATCCTGGACCGCGAGTCGGCCACCGGCGCCGTTCACGAGGAGCGCCTGAAGGAAGTCCGGGACAAGAAGAAGGCCGCCGAGGAGCGCCTGGCCGCGCTGGAGAAGCGCTGGGCCGAGGAGAAGAAGCTGGTCGCGGAGATCCAGAAGATCCGCGACCAGCTGGAGAAGCACCACGCGGCCGCCCGCGCCAACGGCAAGGGGGACGGGAAGGACCGGCTCAGCGAGGGCCAGGAGGCGAAGGCCCGCGCCGACCTGAACCGGCTGGCCATCGACCTCAAAAAGCTGCAAGGGGAGACGCCGCTCGTCCTGCCGGTGGTCGATAGCCAGGCGGTCGCCGAGGTCGTGTCGAGCTGGACCGGCATCCCGGTCGGGCGCATGGTCCTCGACGAGATCAAGACGGTGCTGGCCCTGAAGGACAAGCTGGAAGAGCGCATCATCGGCCAGTCGCACGCGCTGGAGGCCATCGCCCAGGGCATCCGCACGTCGCGCGCCAACCTGGCCGACCCGCGCAAGCCGATCGGCGTGTTCTTCATGGTCGGCCCGTCCGGCGTCGGCAAGACGGAGACGGCCATGGCGCTGGCCGACATCCTCTACGGCGGCGACCGCAACATGGTCATCATCAACATGTCGGAGTACAAGGAGAGCCACAAGATCTCGCGCCTGACCGGGTCGGCTCCGGGCTACGTCGGCTACGGCGAGGGCGGCGTCCTGACCGAGGCGGTCCGCCGCAAGCCGTACAGCATCGTCCTGCTCGACGAGGTCGAGAAGTCGCACCCGGACGTGCAGGAAATCTTCTACCAGGTCTTCGACAAGGGCATGCTGCAGGACGACAAGGGCGAGGAGATCAACTTCAAGAACACGATCATCATCCTGACATCGAACGTCGGCACCGACACGATCGTGCGCGTGTGCGCCGACCCGGACACATGTCCGGACTCGGCCGGGCTGGCGGAGGCGCTGCGGCCGGACCTGCTGAAGGTGTTCAAGCCGGCGCTGCTCGGGCGCATGAAGATCATCCCGTACTTCCCGCTCGGCGACGAGGTGCTGCGGAAGATCATCACCCTGAAGCTGAAGCAGATCGGCACGCGCATGCGCGAGAATCACAAGGCGACGTTCAGCTACGACGACGCGGTGGTGACGACGGTTGCGAGCCGGTGCAAGGAGGTCGAGACCGGGGCGCGCAACGTCGATAACATCCTGACGGGGACGCTGCTGCCGGAGCTGGCGAGCGAGTTCCTGTCGCGCATGGCCGAGGGCGTCCACGTCCAGCGGGCGCACGTGTCAGTAGATGCCGACGGCAAGTTTATCTACAAAATCGAGTAATACGGCATCGCCGTGGCGGTTCTTCTTGCCGCTTGCGACCTGACGAGCGACCGCGCGCCAGGCCGCAAGCGGCAAGAAGGAAGTTCAGGGCGAGGCGGTACAAGGCGAGCGGCAGGAACACGTCCTGCCTTGATTCTGGCAGGCAGCAATGCCTGCCCCACGAATGCCAGCAGGATCTGCCGATGATCGGAACGCGCCAATTCACCTTCTGCCTCATTCTCCTCGTCCCGGCTGCGGCCGCCGCGCAACAGCAGCCGTCGCCGGAGGCGCTCGACTTTTTCGAGAAGCGCATCCGGCCGGTATTGACGGAGCACTGTCACTCGTGCCACGGCGCGGAGAAGCAGCGGGCCGGGCTGCGCCTGGACGGGCCGGCGTTCCTCAAGAAGGGCGGCGAATCCGGCCCGCTGGTCGTCGCCGGCCACCCGGAGAAAAGCCCGCTCATCCAGGCCGTCCGCCATCAGGGCGATCTCAAGATGCCGCCAAAGAGCAGGCTCTCCGAGCAGGCCGTCGCGGATCTGGTCGCCTGGGTCAAGATCGGCGCCCCCTGGCCAGCCTCGGGCACGATCGCGCAGAGGCAGGATGCGGCGGACGCCTGGAAGAAGCACTGGGCGTTTCAGCCGGTCGGGAATCCGCCCGTGCCGCGCGTGAAGGGACTGCCCGAAGGCGCCTCGCCGATTGACGCCTTCGTCCTCGCGAGACTGGAGACGAAGGGATTGACGCCCAACCCGCCCGCCGACCGTCGCACGCTGATCCGTCGCGTTTACCTCGACCTGATCGGTCTGCCGCCGACCGCCCGCGAGGTCGAGGCGTTCGTGACCGACGCTTCGCCCGACGCCTTCGCGAAGGTGGTGGACCGGCTACTGGCGAGCCCGCACTACGGCGAGCGCTGGGGCCGCCACTGGCTCGACGTCGCCCGCTACGCCGACACCAAGGGGTACGTCTTTCAGGAAGAAAGGCGGTACGCTTACTCCTACACCTATCGCGACTACGTCATCCGCGCCTTCAACGAGGATAAGCCTTACAACCAGTTCCTTGTCGAGCAGCTCGCCGCCGACCGCCTGCCGCAGGCCGACCCGCGCGCGCTGGCCGCGATGGGCTTTTTGACGCTCGGGCGCCGCTTCCTGAACAATCAGAACGACATCATCGACGACCGCATCGACGTGGTGACGCGCGGTCTGCTGGGGCTGACAGTGGCGTGCGCTCGCTGCCACGACCACAAGTACGACCCGATCCCGATTGCCGATTACTACTCGCTGCATGGCGTTTTCGCTAGCTCGATCGAGCCCAAGGATCTGCCCCTGATCGGCGAGCCGGAGCGCACGCCGGAGTACCTGGCCTACGAGAGAGAGCTAAAGGCACGCGAGCAGAAACTGGCCGACGCCACCGCCGACGCGCTCGCGAAGACGTCGGCCCGGCACCGCGCCCTGACGGCCGACTACCTGCTGGCAGTGCGCAACGCCCAGCGCGGCCCCGGCGAGGAGCCGTACCCGTCGCTCGGGTCCGGGGAGCTTTCGCCGGTGATGGTCAAGCGCTGGGCGGCGTTCCTGGACCAGACGCGCAGGACGCACAACCCGGTGCTGGCCCCCTGGTACGCCTTCGCCGCTCTGTCGCCGAAGGAGTTCGCCGTGAAGGCGCCGGCCCTCGCCGCGAGGTTCGCTGCCAGCACCGACCGGCAGCGCCCGCTCAGCAAGATGGTGGCGCGCGCCTTCGCCGGCAAGCCGCCCACGTCGCTGCGCGAGGTGGCCCAGCGTTACGCCGGGGTCTTCGCGGAGGTGGAGAAACGCTGGCAGCAGGCCCAGCCCGCGAAAGCGCTGCCGGACGTCCACGCCGAGGCGGTACGGCTGCTGCTGTACGCCCCGGGCACGCCGACGAGCCTCAGCCCCGACGACCTGCGCCCGTTCCTCGACCGGGCGATGCGCAACACGTTGACCGGGCTGCGGCAGCAGGTCGATAAGTGGCGGGCCAGCTCGACGGTCGCGCCGCCGCGGGCGATGGTGCTGCAGGACCGCCCGCAGCCGGTGCAGGCGCGCGTCCTGCTGCGCGGCAACCCGAACAATCCCGGCCCGGTCGTGCCGCGCCAGCTCCTCGGCGTCCTGGCCGGGCCGAACCGCCAGCCCTTCAAGGACGGTAGCGGGCGGCTGGAACTGGCCCGCGCCATCGCCAGCAAGGACAATCCGCTGACGGCCCGCGTCCTGATCAACCGCGTCTGGCAGCACCACTTCGGCCACGGCCTGGTGCGCACGCCCGGCGACTTCGGCCTGCGCTCGGAACCGCCCACCCACCCCGAGCTGCTCGACTGGCTCGCCCGCCATTTCACGGAAGACGGCTGGTCCGTCAAGCGCCTGCACCGGCTGATTCTGCTGTCGCGCACCTACCAGCAGAGCAGCGCCGACGACGCGGCCGGCCTGAAGGCCGATCCCGATAACCGGCTGCTGTGGCGAATGAACCGGCGCCGGCTGGACTTCGAGGCGCTGCGCGACCGCCTGCTGTTCGTCGCCGGCAACCTCGATCGGAAGGCCGGCGGCCCGGCGGTCGATCTGACAAGAGCGCCGTACACCGGCCGGCGGACGGTGTACGGGTTCATCGACCGCCAGAACCTGCCGGGTCTGTTCCGCACCTTCGACTTCGCCAGCCCGGACACGGCAACGCCACAGCGGCACAGTACGACGGTGCCGCAGCAGGCGCTGTTTCTGCTCAACAGCCCCTTCGTGCTGGAGCAGGCGCGCGGCGTGGTCCGGTGCCCCGACGTGGCTGGTGTCGAGGGAGACGAGGCGCGCGTGCAGCGACTGTATCGGCGCATCTACGCCCGGCCGGCGGACCGGGACGAGGCGGCGCTGGGGCTGCGCTTCCTGGACGCGGCCCGCGCCGAGGCCGGATCGGTCGAGGGGCCGGTGCTGGGCGCGTGGGAGCGCTACGCTCAGGTGCTGCTGCTGGCGAATGAGTTCGCGTTTGTGGACTGAGGCCGGATCGGAATGCATACTCTGGTAGGACCGGCGAGCCGAGCGGGGTCTGCCGGGGATTGCGGTATGAGGAGCACGGGCCGAAACACGGTACGGGTTTCAGGCCCGTTTTTCGCAGGACGATACAGGGGGCGCGGACCCGGCGAGCCGCGCCGCGAACCAATCTTTACCTGAGAGGGACACGTCATGGTGCGCAAACTACTGGCCGCGGCGGCCGTGCTGGGGCTGCTCCCTGTTGCCGGCTGGGCGGGATACGGGAGCTACGGGGCATACGGCCACGGCCCCGCGTCGATGCCCGCGCTGGCGAGCCTGAAGGACGGGGAGGTTGTCGTCCGTCAGTTCTACCCGCTAATGATCCCCGTGACGCAGACGGTCAAGCAACTCCGCAAGGACGAACAGGGGCGGCCGGTTGAGACCACGATGCAGATCACGGTCATGAAGATCAAGTCCCGGGAGACGACCTGGAAGGCGGCCCCGGCCAGTCTCAAGATCACCGATGCCGCTGGCGACAAGGTGGACGCCCAGGCGCTCGCCGAGCGGTTGCGGACCGAGGTGCCGGTCCTCCTGGTGTTCGAGGGCCAGAAGCTGACCCCGGAGTATCGCGGCATTCTCAAGGCCGGGACGCTGGTGCTGAGCGCGCCGCGCGAGTGGACCTTCCCGCCGCCGATGGACGGCCCCCCTTTCCCGAAGTTCGATGCTCCGATGAAACCGATTCCTCCCAAGGCCGAGGCGCGGCTGACGGAGGTCAGCTTCCAGCCCCCGGAGAAGGTGCCGGCCCCGGGCGTGAAGGGTAACCAGGCGCCCACCTTCCCGCCGATGCCCGAACCAGGGCCGGGAGGGATCAGGCCGCCGCAGGGACTCCAGCCGACCCTGGGGGCCGCCAGCATCGACGAAAAGGGGGTCGTACACATCCGGCAGAGCGATGGCGACACCCGTGTGTACGAGGCGGCGTATGAAGTCGAGGAGGGGGGCGTTGTCCGCAAACAGACGGTCAAAATCAAGGAGGTTACGTTCGACCTGCGTCAGCAGTCCCTGCCCGCGCGAGCCGTCCGGGCGTCGCTTGCCGGCGGCGACCGGGTTCCCCCCGACAGGTTACCCGACCTGCTGCGCAAGGAAGTGACCGTCCTGGTGTCCTTGGACGGCAGGCCGGTGGATCCGTTCTGGCTGCAAGTGATTCGCGAGGATGTGCCGGTGCTGATCCTGCCGCAGGCCCAGCCGCAGTACGGCCACGGTGGGCCGCATTCTGCCCCCGCCGTCGTCCCGTCGTCCCCGCCGGTCGAAGGCGGCGCAGCAGTGCCGATGCCGGCACCAAAGCAACATCAAATCCCGCCGATGCAACCGGCCGTGCCGTAACCGGGCGCCGTCGGACCAACCCGGAACGCCAGCGACGGGCGCTGGTAGTGCGCGTCGCTGGCGCTCCGGGTTAGTTGGATGGTCCCGGACGCGCGGGGTCATGCCAGGATGTCGCGGATCACGTTGCCGGCCACGTCAGTCAACCGGAACTGCCGACCGTTGTAGCGGTACGTCAACCGCCGGTGGTCCATCCCTAGCAGGTGCAGCATCGTCGCGTGCAGGTCGTGGACGCTAACCCGGTCCACCGCCGCCCGGTAGCCGACGTCGTCCGTCTCCCCGTGGTGCGTCCCGCCTTTCACCCCGCCGCCGGCGAACCAGGTCGTGAACGCATGCGGGTTGTGGTCGCGCCCCGTCTGGCTACCGTTGCGCTGCCGCTGCACGACCGGCAACCGGCCGAACTCGCCGCCCCACACCACGAGCGTCGTGTCGAGCAGGCCGCGCGCCTTCAGATCGGTGAGCAGCGCGCCGATCGGCTGGTCCGTCTCGCCAGCGAACTGACGGTGGTTGGCGGCGATGTTCGTGTGGCCGTCCCAGCTGCGCTCGTTCTCCTCGCCCCCGCTATAGATCTGCACGAAGCGCACGCCGCGCTCGACCAGCCGGCGCGCCATCAGACACTGCCGGGCGAAGTGGCCGCAGCGCGGGCTGTCCAGGCCATAGAGACGCCGCGTCGCCTGCGTCTCCCGGCTCACGTCGAGCGCCTCCGGGGCGGCCATTTGCATCCTGTAGGCGAGTTCAAAGCTCTCGATACGAGCTGATAATTCGACATCGTCCGCGCGCCCGCCGGCATGGCGGCGGTTGAGCCGGTTGAGCAGATCGATCTGGCGGCGCTGCTCCGCAGTGCTCATGCCCGGGCGGCGCAGGAGGTTGTCGATCGGCGGCCCCTGGGCGTTGAGGGCGGTCCCCTGGTAGATGCCAGGCAGAAAGCCGGCCCCCCAGTTCTGGGCGTACCCCTTCGGCAGCCCGCGTCCGAGCGTGTCATACATCACCACGAACCCGGGTAGATCCTGGTTCTCCGTCCCGAGTCCGTAGGTCACCCACGCTCCGACCGACGGAAACCCCATGCGCGGCAGCCCGCTGTTGATCTGGAACAGAGCCGGGGCGTGGTTGTTCGTCTCGGTGCAGCACGAGTGGACGAACGCGATGTCATCCACATGGTGGGCGATGTTCGGGAAGATCTCAGGCACCCAGGTGCCGGACTGGCCGCGCCGACTCCAGCGGAACGGCGACTGCATCAGCGGGCCGACCTGCTCGGTGAAGAACCCGGTGTTGCGGTCGAATCCGGGTAGTTCCTGGCCGTCGCGGCGGATCAGTTCGGGCTTGTAGTCCCACGTATCGACGTGGCTCGGCCCACCGTTGATGAACAGCCAGATGACGGCCCGCGCCGTGCCGGAGAAGTGGCCGGGCCGCGCAGCGAGCGGATTGAGGCGGCGCTCCGCACTGGCGTCGGCCTCGCCCACCAGCAACCCCGCGCGGTCGAGCAGCGACGCCAGGGCGAAGGTGCCGAGGCCCATTCCGGCGCGGCGGAGGAACGCCCGGCGCGACGGGTAGTCGGCCGGTGGAACGGCGAACAGATGGGGAAGGTCGTGGGTGCTCATGGTCGGTAGTTGGCCCTACGCGGACGCGGGTGAGGGTTGCGAACGATAGCCGGCCTGCCGCAGCTGCTGCTCGCACCAGAGGATCTCGCTGACGGTCCAGACGCCCGGCGGCGGGGCGCCGTACCCCAGAGTGTTTGGGTCAAACCCCTCTTCCCAGCAGCGGGTGAACACCTCCTGCAGGTCGAGGGTAACGTCCGGGTCGTCCTCGCCGAGCGGGATGGCGATACGCGGCAGGCGGCGCTGGAGCGGCAGCGCGTACACCTCCTGCTGGGCAGGGTTTCCGCGGGTGACCGCGACGAGGTAGCGCCACGGCCGCAGCAGGTCGAGGTTCTCAGCCGAGACGCGCACTGCCGGCTCACCGGCGTGGAGGAGGTCGATCTCGACCAGGTTCGTACCGTCCTCCCACGCCTCCTCGCGCTCCCGGATGTACGATACGTGACCGGGGCCGGGCTTCTTGTTGGCCGGGCTTAGCACCTCGATGACCGTCACCGCCCGGTTGTCCGCCGACGGGTCGATGATGTGGATCAGCGGTTCGCGGACCGGCTCGCGCTGGAGCTTGAAGACGGCGGGTGCCTCCGCCCCCGGGATGCCGGGCGCGGTGCCCTCTCTCGGAGAGGAGTGGTCGGCCTGGTCGTCTGCCCGGGTCGCGTCGTAAGCCTCGACGACGTACAGGCGGTGCTGGGTGACCGGAAGGTAGCGCGGGCGGAGGACCGGCTGCAGCGCCCCGCGGATGCAGTTGACGAGGTTGTCGTGAAACCCGGGCCAGAAGTCCGAGCGCTCCAGGTACGGGTCCATGCCGGGAAAAGGAGAGGGCATAGGCGCCTCGCGTCTCCGTGTCAGTCGATGTAAATAAACTCGTTCAGCCCCAGCAGCACCTGACAGAAGTCCGCCAGCGCCTCCTGGCGCGGGACCGGGCGGCGGTCCGCCCGGTAAGCCTCGATCTGCGCGCGGAGGAACGCGACGGCGTCGTTCAGTTCGGTCGCCGCCGGGTCGCGCCCGAGGGCGATGCGGTAGCCGATGCGGACCGCGTCGGCCGGCGGCACGTCGTCGCGCGGGTCGATGCGGCGGGCGAACCCCTCCGCGTACCCGCGCACGGCCGGGCCATTCAGCATCAGCAGCGCCTGCGGCGCCACCGTCGTCACCGGCCGGCGGTCCATGCCCTGCAGGGCGTCCGGAGCGTCGAACAGTACCATCGCCGGCATCAGCTTGCTGCGCTTGACGAAGAAGTAGATCGAGCGCCGCTGCTGGTTCGGATCGAGGGTGCCCGGGCCGAACATCCTCGCGTCGAGGGTGCCGCTGACGGCGAGCATGGCATCGCGGATCAGTTCGGCCTCCAGGCGCTGACGCGGCCGGTGCCAGAACAGGCGGTTGTCCGGGTCGGCCTTGACGCGCACCGGATCGCGGTCGGCGCTCTGCATGTAGACGGCGCTGGTCACGATCAGCTTGTGAATCGGCCGCAGCCGCCACCCGCCGCGGATCAGCTCGCGCGCCAGCCAGTCGAGCAGCTCGGGGTGGGACGGCGCCTCGCCCTGAAAGCCGAAGCCGCTCGGCGTCGCGACGATGCCGCGCCCCATGTGGTGCTGCCACAGCCGGTTGACGATGACGCGCGCCAGCAGGTGGCCGGCCCCGTGGTCCACGTCAGTGAGCCACTCGGCCAGGGCGCGGCGGCGGTACGACAGCTTCGATCCCTGCGGCGGCTCGACCTTCCAGCGGTTCTCGGCGTCGGCGCCGCGCGTCAGCACCTGCAGGAAGCCCGGCGGGGCGACGCCGTCCTTCTGATCCACGTCGCCGCGCTTGAGGAAGTAGGTTTGCTCGAAGAAGTCGGCCCCCTGGCTGTGCATGCGCAGCGGTGGGACGCCCTCGCTGGCGATCAGCGCCTTGATCGTGTTCGGCCGCGGCCCGGCCTGCGCGTACACCCGCTCGATCGCCCTCCGAACCCAGCCGGCGAGGCGCAGCGGCAGCGGCTCCGCCGCGGACCGGCGCACCGGCTCCATCGCCTTCACGTTCGAGGCATCGAACCGTGCCTTCGCCCTGCGGTAGCTCTCCGGGTCGAGATCGAGGTCCACGTTCGCCTTCACCGTCGTGGTGAACGTGGCCAGCATCCGGTAATAGTCCTGCACCGGGATGGGGTCGTACTTGTGGTCGTGGCACCGGGCGCAGCCGATGGTCAGGCCGAGCATCGCCGTGCCAAGGGTGCGCAGCTTGTCGTCGAGCTGGTTGTAGCGCTCGATCTCGACGAGGTTCTTCGTGATCTGGGTGCTGTGGACGCCGGCCGCGAGGAAGCCGGTCGCCGTGACCGCGAGCGGGTTGGCCGGCGCGTACTCGTCGCCAGCGAGCTGCCACTTGACGAAGGTATCGAACGGCAGATCCTGGTTGAACGCCTTGATGACGAAGTCGCGGTAGTGGTACGCGAACGGCCGGTCGTAATCGTGCTCGTACCCGCTGCTCTCGGCGAACCGGGCGACATCGAGCCAGTGGCGGGCCCACTTCTCGCCGAAGTGGGCGTTCTCCAGCAGCCGGTCGATGAGCCGGCCGTAGGCATCGGGCGCCGGGTCGCGGAGGAACTTCTCCACCTCCTCCGACGTCGGCGGCAGGCCGATCAGGCCGAGGTACGCCCGGCGGATCAGCGTGCGCCGGTCCACCGGCGAGTTCGGCCGGATGTGCCGGTCCTCCAGCTTCGCGAGGATGAAGCGGTCAACCGGCGTCTTGCACCAGGCCGTGTCCTTGACCTGTGGCGGGGCCGGATCCTGCAGCGGACGGAACGACCAGAACGCGCGGTCCCTGTCGGTGACGGTCATCGGTTTCTTGCCGGCGACCTTCCGCTCGTTCAGGGGCCGGTCGTAGGGGGCGCCGAGATCGATCCAGGCGGCGACCTGCGCCACCTGGGCAGGGCTGAGCTTCGCCTCCCGGGCCGGCATGTGCGGCTCTTCCTGGTGGGCGATGAGCCGGACGAGACGGCTCTTCTTCGCTGCGTAGGGAACGACCGACGTGCCGTTGTCGCCGCCCCTGAGCAGATCCGCGCGCGTGCTGAGGTCGAAAGCGGCGCGCGTCTTCTCGCCGCCGTGGCACTTCAGGCAGCGCTCGGCGAGGAGCTGGCGGATGTACTTCTTGAAGAGATCGGTGCCCTTCGCGATGCGTTCGGCGTGATCGGGCGGAAGCGAGGCCGGCGCCTGGGCGGCGGCCGCGGGCGCCCGATGACCCCACGGCGCGGCGAGGCACAGCACAACGCACAAACGGAGCAGAACGCGAGCCATCCGGTCACTCCGGGTTGAAACCAGTGGAGCGGGCAAGTGCAGCGGGAGGCGGCAGCGGGGCGGGCCGGTGCGAGTGGCCCCTTTGATTGAGGATAGCGGCGCAACCTTCCGGGCGGCAAGCACATTCCACCTCAGCGCGGGGTTTGCCCGCGTGCCGAGGTGAGACAGGTTGTGCGGACTGGGGTGGAGACGGCGGAACAGTCCTCCCGGGCGGCGGCGCCGGCGCGAGAGGACTGTGCGGCGTGTTGAAACCTTGCCGCGCTCATCGGGCGGGGAATTCCCTCAAGGTCGTTTGCCCCGACCCGGTTCCTGGCGCATCATGGTAAGGCATGGGCGCAAGCCCATCAGGAGGTGGGGCGCTCGCCAGTCTCCCTCTCCTTGGTTCTCGGCGCCTGTCGCGCCGCCTGTTCCGACACCCGCTAGCCAGAAGGATCCGTTCATGCTGCGCAGACGTCTCGCCTCGCTGGCGCTGGCGGCGAGCCTCGGCGGCCTCGGCGGCTGCTGTGCCTGCCTGACCCGAAGCTGCCCGACGCCCGCCCCGTGCTGTCCCCCGGCCCCGTGTTGCCCCGGCGTTGGGGCAGCCCCGGTCGTCGCTACCCCGGTCGCGATGGCCGCCCCGGCTGCGGCCCCCGTCGCGATGGGCGCCCCGCCGGTTTCGGTCCTGCCGGCCGCCCCGCAGGCCCCGTGCTGCAACGGGCCAGTGGAGGGCCACTTCACGTCGGAGGCGTCCTCCCTCACCGAGGGGCCTTTCCTCACTCACCCGGGCGGACCGCCTGGGGTCGGCGCGCCGGGGGGCGATGTCCCGCAAGGAGCGGTGCCGCTGGCGCCGCCTCCGCGCCTGACGCCCTCGCCAGCGACGCCGTCGCCGTACAGTCCGTGACCGCGCCGTGCCTGCGTTTCGCGCGCCTCCGCCACCGGGGCGCGCGAAACGCAGGGCAGGCCTGTCATTTTCCCACCGCCAACTCTCGGAACGCCCCGCACACGATCGGCGCCGTGTCCGGCCCGAGGCTGTTCGCCTCGCCGTACTGGGCCTGCTTGCGGCCGTAGCAGAACGGCGGCCGCTCGTCCCACTGCCGTCTGGGGATCATGTACCCCACCTCGTCGTTCGCCAGCCCGACCACCATGCGATACGGCCCGCGCAACTGGGCGTAGATGCCCGGTTCGGCCGCAGCCTTCGGGAAGTCGGCCCCGGGATCCGGCGGATCCTGGACCTTGCCCAGGACGAGTTCGGGATAAATCTCGCCCGGGATGGCCGCCACCTTCAGCTCGCCCAGGCGCAGCAGGCCGACCTCGCTGCGAATGCAAACCCGCTCCTTCGCCGGGATCTCCTTCGTCGGCTCGGCCTTCGCGGGGTCGTCCCGCCAGAGGTACATCTGCCGTTTCAGCACGCCGATTTTCGCGGCGAGCAGGTAGGTCTTGTTGTCCACCGGCAGGAACACCGTCCGCGTCCGCACCTCGAAGGGCGTCAGGCGCACTGCCTTCGCCCCGCGCAGCGCCCGGTCGGCAAGTTCACCGATCGCACGGCCGTAGCGCTCCGTCTTCTCGAAGGTGCCGTCGGCCAGCGGGCGGCCGGTTGCGTCCTTGACTTCCAGCCCGAGGGAGGTCATCAGCCCGCCCACCGTCCCCGTCAGGTAGACCACGGGACAGCGGTGCTTTTCCGCGAGGTGCTTGATCGTGTAGCCGACGAAATCGGCGCTGACCTCGGTGTTCTTGCGGTCGAGCGTCTCGGGGTGGCAGTTCCACTGAACGACCAGGCCGAGCGTTTTCGCGCCGCCCGGTTCGTGCAGGCGCAGGGCGATCAGCTCGTCGTGCTTGACGAACGGCGCGCGGCTGTCGCGTACCAGGGCCGGCGCGCGGGCGGTGCCGATCGCCGCCGCGGCCGGGCGGAGCGCGGCGTCGGCCTGCTGCACCGCCCTGACAGCGCCGTCTTCGACGCGCTGCAGGTAGGCGCGGTCGATGCCGGTTTCAAATGGGCTCCACAATCCCAGCGTGTCCGGGCCTTCGTGGTTATGGGTGCAGGAGACGAGGACGTAATCGAACCCCAGGAGGCGTTTGCGGACGCGCTCGGCGGCGTCGTGAAACAGGCCGACCAGATCGAGCGAGACGAGGGCGACCTTGCGGCCGGCGTGGCTCAGGACGACGGCGCGGGCCATGAGCGGATCGTGGACCTTCGTCGCCTTGCGATTGCGGTCGAAGCCGGCCAGATAGACGGGCTGCTGGCCGAGTGTCGGAGTGATGTCGGTCTCCGCGAACCCGACGCGGAGCGCTGCCTGCGCCGACGCGAAACCGGACAAATCCAGGAGTAAGACGAGGAAGCCGAGAAGAGGCAGAATGAAGAATGAAAAGTGGAGAATGGAGAATGAAAAACGAGGATGGGCGGTCGTGCTGTTCCGCGCCACACGCTCATTCTTCGTTCCCCGGTGCTCATTCCTCATTGTGCATTCTTCCTTCCGCGCGGGGAAAACCGGCTGCCCACGGTCAGGTCGGCGCCGGGGTGTGTCAGAACGCCAGCATGTTGCGGTACTCGTCGAGGCGCCGGTCAATCTCGGCCCGGTCGGTGCGCTTCAGGCGATCCAGCCCGAATCCCTCGACGGTCAAACTCGCAACCACCGTCCCGTATGCCATCGCACGGCGCAGCCGGCCCGGTGGCGGGCTGTCGTCGGTGAACAGCGAACCGACCAGGCCGCCCGCGAAGCTGTCGCCCGCGCCGGTCGGGTCCACCACCTTCTCGGTCGGGAAGGCAGGCACCACGAAGACGCCATCGTCGCTGAACAGCATGGCCCCGTGTTCCCCCTTCTTGAGGATCACGAACCTCGGGCCGAGTTTCCGCACCGCCTGTCCCGCCGCCACCAGGTTCGTCTTCCCGGTCAGGAGCTGCGCCTCGCTGTCGTTGAGCAGCAGGCCATCGAGCCGCGGCAGCAGGGCCATCAATTCATTGTGCTGGGTGCTGATCCACAGGTCCATCGTGTCGGCCAGCACCAGCCGCGGCCGGCGCACCTGATCGAGCACCTTCGCCTGGACGACCGGGCTGGCGTTGGCGAGGAAGACGTGCGAGCTGTCGCGGAACCGCTCCGGCAGGACCGGGTTGAACGTGCCGAACACGTTCAGGTGGACCTCGACCGTGTCGCGCTGGTTCATGTCCTGGTGGTAGCGGCCCTTCCACCGGAACGTCAGCCCGTCCGGTTGCGTGACCAGGCCCTCGGTGTCGATGTCGCGGCTGCGGAAGAGGTGCTTGTGCTCGTCGGGAAAGTCCTTGCCGACCACGCCCACCAGCCGCGGCTTCGTGAAGAAGCTGGCGGTGTAGGAGAAGTACGACGCCGACCCGCCCAGGGCGTTGTCGAGGGTGCCGTGCGGCGTCTCGATTGAGTCGAATGCGATGGAGCCAACGACGAGTACGGACATCGGTTTCCCTTCCAGTGAAACGACCCACCTGACCTGCTTGGTGGGGGTAAGGTCAGACTTTCAGTGTCAGTGCCATGTCAATCCGGCGCAACGATTCCTCGCGCCCCAGGATCGCCAGACAGTCGAACACGCCCGGGCCGATCATGACACCCGTCGTGCCGACGCGGAGCCCGTGGACGATGTCGCCAAACTTGAGCCCGCGCTGCGTGCAAAACGTGCGCAGCGCCTCCTCCAGCGGGGCCGGCTCGAACGACGGCACGTCCGCCAGCACCGCCTTGAACGCGCGCACCCCGTCCGGCACGCCCGCCTTGTGCAGCCGCGCCTTGACCGACTTCGGGTCGTACGCGGGATCCTTGAAGAAGAAGGCTCCGTAGACGAGGATCTCGGAGAACAGCTTCAGCCGGTCGCCGCACGCCGCGACGACACGCTGCACCTTCGCGTCCGTCGCCTCGTCGAGTGGTCGGTCGGGGAGCAGACCAGCGCGGCGCAGGAACGGGATGACGCCGGCCACGCGCTCCGCCAGCGGCAGCTTGCGCAGGTATTCGCCGGCCAGCCAGTACAGCTTCGCCGGGTCGAAGTTCCCGGGCGCGTCGTTCACCTGCTCCAGGCCGAAGTGGGCGATCATGCGATCCAGCGGGATGACCTCCTCGTCGCCCAGCGACCAGCCGAGCCGGCCGAGGTAGTTCACCAGCGCTGCCGGCAGGTAGCCCAGCTCGCGGTAATACGCCACCGAGATCGGGTTGAGATCGACCCGCGTCCTGATCTCCTCGTCGCTGAAGCCGATGGCCCGCAACCCGGCCAGCGCCTCGGGCGTGCGCAGCTTCTCCGCGTCACGCTTGCTCATCTTCTTGCCGCCCAGGTAGACGAGCGGTACGTGGGCGAACTTCGGGGGCGTGTGGCCGAGAGCTTCGTAGATCAGCACCTGCACCGGCGTGTTCGACAGGTGCTCGGCAGCGCGGATCACGTGCGTCATCCGCATCGCCGTGTCGTCGATCGCGGTGGCGAAGTTGTACAGCGGGGTGCCGTCGGGGCGCAGGATCGCCGGGTCGGCGATCGTGTTGGTCTGCCACTCGACGTGGCCGCGGATCGCGTCGTCGATGGCGACGGTCCGGCCGGCCGGCACCTTGAGGAGCAGCACGGTGGGACGCTCGGCGTACAGTTGCTGGCACGCCGCCGGCGCGGCGTCGCGGTGCGTCCCGCGGTGAACGTAGGACTGCTTCGCGGCCTCGGCGTCCTTGCGGCGCGCCGCCTTCTCCTCTGCCGGCGTGTAATCGGGGTAGGCGTGGCCGCCCGCGAGCAGGCGCAGGGCGGCGTCGCGGTAGAGGTCGCCGCGCTGCGACTGAAAGTACGGACCGTGCGGCCCGCCGACCTCCGGTCCCTCGTCCCAGGTCATGCCGAGCCACCGGAACCCATCGAGGATCGGCTGCAGCGCTTCCGGGCGGTTGCGCTCGGTGTCGGTGTCGTCGATGCGCAGGACGAACTGCCCGCCCAGGCGGCGCGTCAGGAGCCAGTTGAACAGAGCGGTGCGCACCCCGCCGATGTGCAGGTAGCCAGTCGGGCTGGGGGCAAAACGGGTACGAATGCTCATACGTCGATCCGCTGGAAGGTACGCGGGCACCAGGAAATCGTAAGAGAAGCGCGCGCGAAGGACCAGATGCAGGCGAGAGGGACGCGGGGCTCACGCCGGGGCGGAGCCCGGTTCCTGCGGCGCAGCGGCGCGCGCGTCCCGGAGGGTCTGGGCCGCGCGGCCCTCCACCAGGGTGACCGTGAAGCCTTCCTGCACCAGCTTGCGCTCCTGGTTGAGGACTTGCCGCTGCCAGGTGATGACGCCGCGCCGGCCGCGCGAACGCTCCTCTTTTTCGAGCACCTTGCTCACGACCCGGACCGTGTCGCCGATGAATACCGGGCCGAGGAACTTCCACTCGCGGATACCCATGAAGGCGAGGGTGCGCATCGGCGGCGCCTGAACACACAGCCCGCTGCTGATCGAGAGCACGAGCAGGCCGTGCGCGATCGGGCGGCGAAACGGCGTGGTGCGGGCGAACTCGTGGTCCATGTGGATCGGGTTGAAGTCCCCGCTCAGACCGGCGAAGTTGACGATGTCCGTCTCGGTGATCGTGCGGGCGGGCGACTGCCACTCCTGGCCGACCGCGACGTCATCGAAGAACAGGTGTGCAGTGGTGAAGGACATGCTCCGCTCCTCCTGCGGCTCCCGGGCGCTCTGCTCGATTGAAGTCTAAAAAACCGCTCGGACCGCCGCAAGCTCTTCCAACCACCGACGCGCCCTGGCGTGCGGAAACCTCTCCCCCGGTTCAGCCCGTCGCGCCTTGCGCTTTCGGCAAGAGTGGGACGGGGCGGCGCTCCGGGGTGGTCGGGTCGATGCCGACGTAGACCACCTCCGCGTCGGTGACGTGCAGCACCTGGCCGGCGCGCTCCGCCTCGACGGCGATGTGCATGGTGATGGAGGTCCGGCCGAGGCGCACGCGCCGTGTCAGGAAACAGACGACGTCGCCGACGAGCACCGGCTGCTTGAACTCGACGCGATTGACCGCGACGGTAACGACGTGAGGCAGCGGGCCGCCAGCGAGGACCACCTCGCGCCGGGCGCCGATGGCGCCGGCCTGGTCGATGTACGAAAGGATAACGCCGCCGAAGATCGACCGATACGAGGCGATGGGGATTCCATCGTGCATCACCAGGGTGGGGACGGGGTTCGCGTCCTTCGGCATCATGATGACCTGGATCGCGGTGTAGGCGTCTCGGTCCATCGGGCACCTCCTCAGTTGTGAGGGACAGCGGTTTCTCTACAGTGTAGGGATGTTCGCCTCCCAGCCCGGAGCGCCAGTGACGGGCGCTGGCAGTGTTTGGCGCTGGCGCTCCGGGCTGGGAGGGTGAGGTTGATGTGACACAATGACAATCCCGTTGTGATTCCCCACGAGAGTTGCATCACTCCGCGACGGTGGTACAACGGAATGGATCTGCCTCCCACATTCCGTCACAGGTGAACCATGACGAACAACCCTCACTCCGCTCCGCGGCGGTCTACCTGGGTGCTGAGCCTGGGACTTCTGACCGCTGGCCTCGTCGGGAGTGCCGCGGCCGATGAGGCGGCCGACCTGAGCAAGGTCGCCCCGGACGTCCTCGGCAAGGACCAGCGCAAGGAAGCGGTCGGGATGATCGGCCGCGACATCCGCCGGCGCACGGACGAGGCCAACGCCCGCAGCCGCGCCGCGTGGGCCGGCATCAAGACGCGCGACCAGTGGGAGAAATACAGCACCGAGCGCGTCGCACGCCTCCGCCGGTCGCTCGGCGAATACCCGGCCCCGGGCAAGCTCCCGGTGCGGGTGACAGGAGTCGTGAAGGGCGACGGGTACAACATCGAGAACGTTGTGTACGAGAGCCGGCCGGGGCAGTGGGTGCCGGGGAACCTGTACGTGCCGGCCAGGCCGCGCAAGTCGATGCCGGGGATCCTGCTCACCCACGCCCACCACCGCGACAAGCCACAGAGCGAACTGCAGGACATGGGCATGACGTGGGCTCGCGCCGGCTGCGTCGTGCTCGTCATCGACCAGGTCGGATACGGGGAGCGGCGCTCACACCCGTTCCACCGCGCCGAGGACTACCCCAGGCCCTACGCGACGAGCCGCCAGGACTACTACTTCCGCTACGACACCGGCGTGCAGCTGCAACTCCTGGGCGACAGCCTGATGGGGTGGATGGCGTGGGATCTGATGCGCGGCGTGGACCTGCTGCTGGGGCGTGCCGGTATCGACCCCAGGCGCATCCTCATCCTCGGGGCGGTGGCCGGCGGCGGTGATCCGGCCGGCGTCACGGCCGCGCTGGATCCGCGCATCGCCTGCTGCGTGCCATTCAACTTCGGCGGGCCGCAGCCGGAGACGCGCTACCCGTTGCCGGACGACGCGGAGACGACGTTCAACTACCTCGGCGGCAGCTACTGGGACTCGACGCGCGGTCTGCGCCTGGGCGGACGCGACGACTTCCCCCACTGGGTCATCGTCGCCAGCATCGCCCCGCGCTACCTGATCCACGCCCATGAGTTCGCCTGGGACGGGGAGCGCGACCCGGTCTGGAAGCGCTACCAGAAGATCTGGGGCGACTTCCACGGCACCGCCGACCGTCTCGGCGTCGCCCACGGCAAGGGACTGCTCCGGGGCCGGCCGCCGGAAGCGTCGCACTGCGCCAATATCGGCCGGTTCCACCGGCGCATGATCCACCCGCTGTTCGACCGCTGGTTCGGGATCGAGTTAACCGAGAAGGACGAGTACAGCGCGCCGCGCAAGACCGAGGAGTTGATCTGCTTGACGGCCAAGGCTCGCCAGGAACTCCGGCCGAAGCGCCTGACCGAACTGATGAGCGCCGTCGGCAAGGAGCGTGTCGAGAAGGCGCGCGCACGGCTCGCCGACAAGTCGCCCGCCGAGGCGCGGCAGCTGCTCCGCGAAACCTGGGGCAAGGTACTCGGCCCGGTGAACCCGGCCGGGGCGCCGGTCGTCAGGTCGCGCGTCACCGATGCCCAGCCGGTCGCCGGCGCGCGCATCGAGCGGATCCTGCTCGAAGTCGAGCCGGACATCGTGGTGCCGGTCGTCGTCCTCAACCCGGTGCAGCGGAACGGCCCGGCGCCGGTCGTCGTCGGCGTGGCGCACGCCGGCAAGGCAGGCTTTCTGAAGGAGCGGGCGGAGGAGTTGCAGAAGCTCGTGCAGGGGGGCGCCATCGTCGCCCTGCCCGACCTGCGCGGCACCGGGGAGAGCGGCACGGGCACCTCCCGGGGGCGGGACAGCGGGGCCACCGGCCTTTCTACCCAGGTGCAGCTGTTCGGTGAAACCCTGGTCGGCCAGCGCCTCCGCGATCTGCGTTCGATCCTCGCGTACCTGCGCGGACGCCAGGACGTCGATGCGAAGCGGATCGCGCTGTGGGGCGACTCGTTCACTCCGCCGAACCCGCCGGCCACGAACTTCAAGATACCGCACGGCGTTGCCGGTAAGCCGCGGGGGCCGGAACCGCTGGGCGGGCTCCTGGCCCTGCTCGGCGGACTTTTCGAGAACGACGTCCGGGTGGTTTCCGTGTCGGGAGGGCTGGCGAGCTATCACGGCGTGCTCACGCACTTCGCGGTGCTGGTCCCGCACGATGCCTCGATACCGGGGGCGCTGACGGCCGGCGATTTGTGTGATCTGGCCGGGGGTCTGGCGCCGCGCCCCCTGCGGCTGACCGAGATGGTCGATCACCTGAACCGTCCCGTTTCGGCCGCCGACTTGACGAAGGCTTACGCGCCCACCGCGCGGAGCTACGCCGCCGCGCCGCAGGCGCTCCGTCTCGCCGGACCGCGGGCGTCCGCGGCGGCCTGGTTCCTCGAACAACTGAAGTAAGGACGGGCGAGCATACGGCGTGCAGTCTCGCCCACCAGCCCGGAGCGTCAGCGACGGGCGCTGCAAAGCGCCCGTCGCTGACGCTCCGGGCTGGTTAGCCGCCCATCCCCATCAGCTCCTTCGCCTTCTTCCGATCCTCCTCCGCCCGCATCGGCTGCTGGTCGCCCGCGAAGGCGCGGGCCCGCCATGCGTAGAACTCCGGGTCGGGGCTGTCCCGCGTTACCTCGATCGCTCGCGTCAGATCCTTGATGGCCGGCTTGTACTGCTTCGTGAGCGTGTGCGCGATGCCCCGGCCGTAGAGCGCCTCGGGGAGATCGGGGTCGATCTTCAGGGCCGCGGTCAGGGCATCGATCGCCAGGTTCATGTTCGGCTTCGGCTGGCTCATCAGGGCGAACCCGAGATTCGTCTGCGCCCACTTCAGGCGCGGGTTCAGGTGCAGGGCGTGCTTGAACTCGGTGATCGACTGCAGAAACTCTGCCTTGAGGTAGTGGGTCCGGCCGCGGCTGAAGTACCCCTGGCCGTACTCCGGCTCCAGCTTGATCGCCCGGTCGTGGTGCTTGAAGGCGTCGTCGAACTGCTTCAGCTCGGCCAGCGAGTCCGCGAGGTAGGCGTGAGCCGTCGCGTTATACGGGTCGAGCTGGAGCGCCTTGCGGCAGTCCGCCGCCGCCAGCTCGTACTTGCCGCGGTAGTAGTGGGCCGCGGCCCGCCGCGTGTAGATCGCCGGGAACTGGGGGGCGGCCGCCTCCGCCCGGGTCAGCGCCTCGATCGCCTGCTGGTATTCCAGCGTCCTCTCCTTCGTGGACTTCAGGCCGGTGGCCCGGTCGAGGTGAGCGCACCCCTGGCGGTAGTCCGCGAGCGCGCCCTTGAGGTTCAGCTCCGGGCGCGGAGCGGTCGGCCGGACGGCGACCAATTCAGGGGTCTGGGACGCCCCGTACTCGCTGCGGACCGCGTCGGCCACGTCCGCCGCCACCGCCTTCGCCAGCCCGCCGACGGTCCCGTCTCCTGCGGAAAGCAGATCCCGGAGCAGGGCGACGGTGAAGGCGCCATGCCGCCGGTCTGGATGCTCGTATCCGAGTTCCTTCGCCGAGCAGCTCAGCAGCACCGGCACCGCCCCGGTGGGAACGACCTGGGTAGGGCGCCCGGGTTTCAGCTCGGGCGGGGCCTTCGGCGGCTGCGCGCGGAGATCCTTGCGCCAGCAGTCCAGGACCAGGAATTTGGCCCCGACCTTGCTCCGGTTTAGCTCCTCGTACACCTTCGTCAGCGAGACGAGATCCTGCTTGTTGTTGAGCACCGCGTCGGCGGGGCAGAAGTACGACGGGCCGCCGTCATCCAGCTGGACGGCGTGGCCGACCAGGGCGACCAGCAGGCTGTCGCTGGCGGTGCATTTCGTCGTCAACGCCTGCAGGTGGGCCTGGATGTTGGCCGCGGTCGGGCGCAGCTGCGCGTCCTTCTGGTCGCCCAGGGTCTGCGTCAGCACGACGACGTGCTTCTCCGGGTAACCGCCGGCGACGAGGAGCTGGCCGAGTTCGACGACGTCCGGCTCCGCATGAAGGAAGTCCGGCAAGTTACCGTTCGGCTTATGTACTCCGACGAGCAGGGCGTACTTCTCCCGCGCCTGCGCGTCCAGCACCGGGAGCGGCGAGAGCGTCTGCTTCCCCTCCCGGACCGTGACCGCGACGGTGCTCGCGACATACCCGGTGAGGCGGAATTCCAGACGGTAGTCTCCCACCTCCAGGTCAAGCGTGGTCGGCGTCACGCCCGGCGCCGCGACCAGCTTGACCGGCTCGCCCTCCAGCGTTCTGACGGTGACGGTCGCTCCCCGGGGCTTCGTATCCACCGTGAGCTTGCCGCGTAGACGCTTGAAGGAGCCGAGGTCCACCACCTGGGGCGGCGCCTTCGGCGCCGCCTGCACTTCAACGAGCTTCTCCAGCGGTTGGTAACCCGCCAGCACCGCGCGGACCTGATGTTTCCCCGGCCGCAACCGCAGCGTGTCACCGCTGCGTTCCTTCTGCTCGATGCCACGCAGGAACAGCGTGGCGCCGCCGGGCGTGGTTCTCACCAGGACCGGGACCGGCTCCTGTGCCTTGCCGAGGTCGGCGAGCGGCGTTAGCTGGTAGTCAAAAGTTCGGCCGCCGTCCTCGGCGCGCACGGCCAGGCGGCCGTGGAGGGGCTCGTACTCCCTGTGCTCCACGCGCAGCTGGTACTCTCCCGGCCTGACCGCGAGGGTTCCGTCGGCCTGCCGTTCCTGCGGCTCGTTGTCGAGAAAAACGGTCGCGTCCGGGGGGGTCGTGTGGATGGCGATCGTCACGGTCCGGGGGCAGAAGAACACAAGGATCAGGGCCACCACCCCGGCGAGGATCGCGACGATGGCGGCGGCGACCCCGGCAGCCAGCAGCCGGCGCTTGCGGCGGCGGTCCCGCATGATTTGCTCGGGGGGCAGCTGGGGTTCGAGGGAAATGGTGTCGGTGCGCAGGTCCGGGTCGGGCCGCTGCGGCTCGACGATAAAGTCCGGGCTCGACTTGCTGGTGATCTGCAGATATGTCGCCAGCTCTTTCGCGAACTCCCCCATCGACGCGTACCGATCCCGGATTGCCGGTGACATCGCCTTGACGCAGATCTTCTCCAGCCGCGGGTCGAGGTCCGGGCGGAGGTGGCGCGGCGGGGGTGGAATCTCGCTGACGATCTGGGCCATCACCTGCCCCATCGACCCCTGAAACGGCACCTGGCCGGTCAGTAACTCGTACAGGATGACGCCGAGGCTGTACACGTCGGACGCCGGGCCGATCGCGTCCAGATCCCCCTGGACCTGCTCCGGCGGCATGTACGCCGGGGTGCCGAGGATGGACCCCTGCTGCGTCAACCCGGTGTCCTGGTCCACCCGGCGGGCCAGGCCGAAGTCCATGACGACCGGCTCGCCGCGCCGGTTCATCATAACGTTGGACGGCTTCAGATCCCGGTGGATGATACTCCGGCGATGCGCCTCCTCCAGGGCGCGGGCCAGCTTGAAGACGATCTCGGCTGCCCGATACGGGGCCATCGGCCGTTCCCGGGCCATCACCTCGGTGAGGGGCTGGCCCTCGACGAACGCCATCGTCAGGTACGGGATACCGCCGTTCTCCCCGACGTCGTACACCGGGCAGATGTTCGGGTGGTCGAGTGTAGCAGCCGACCGGGCCTCGCGGTAGAACCGGGCGAGCATCTCCGGCCCGTCGCCCGGCCGGAAGTGCGGCACCTTCATCGCCACCTGGCGCTGCAGATGGGTGTCCTGGGCCAGGTACACCGTCCCCATCGCCCCCCGCCCCAGCTCCTTCAGGATGTGATAGCGGCTGGTGGACGTCGGCGCCTTCCGCGTCACCTCGCTCAGGTCGGTCTCCGACTCCGGCTCGGCCTGGGCCGGGCGCAGGGTGTGCAACTCCTCACTTCCGGACTCGTCCGCAGATCGGGCTGGGCCGACCGGAATCACTGTCTGATTGGTGAGGCTGACGGTCTGGGCCGTCGGGGGAACGACCTCGGTGATGGACGGCTGCTCAGAGGGTGAGGGCGAGGGAGGGAGTCCGGCCGTTGTGTCGGTGATGTTGCCGAACGCGGTGGCGGTCGTTGCGTGGGGGGGCGGGGCGGCCGTTGCCGTGGGAGAGCCTTCGCAAAGGTGCTGCAGGCCGCGCTGCAACTGCTCCATCTGCCTGGGGAACCGCCGCGTCAGGTCGGCGAACGACACGGAGTCGCCGGCCTGCCTGCGGGCCTGTATCTCGGCCTGGATGAGGTCGATGGGGATCGTGTCCGGGGTGCCGAGGGCCGGGAAGGCGACGAGGTAAGCTTCGAGCGGTCGTTTGCGCCCTTGCTGCCAGGACCGCTTCAGGTCAATCTTGACCAGCCCCACCAGGGCCAGCTGCCGCAGGGGGACGTCCTCGGGCAGGCTGTTGGCCCGCCGCGGCAGTGCCCCCTCTTCCCAGCCCTGCTCAAATTCCCGCAGCCACTTCGCCAGCAATTCTTGCTGTTCCGGCGGGAGGTTGTTCGCGTTGGCGTTGACGGGTTGCATGATTGCCTCGGGAGCGGGCCACCGTCCATCGTTCGCCGTCCACCTCTCTGTTCACGGGCCGGTGGCAAAGGTTACCCCGTTTCGGCTGCTTTTCCCAGCCTGGTACAATCTGCTATTGTACTTGAATCCCGGCTTTTGTCGATGTACTCAGTGTACCGCATCTGCCGGGCTTGACGCCTCTGGCCCGTTACCTGTCCGAGAGCGCCACGCCGGCTGGGTTCGTAAGCTGAGGTCACACATCGCCCTCCTCCGCGAGGAGGCCGAGGGAACGGGATGGATCTGGTCCCTGGGGCGATGCTATTTGCTAAGGAGAGCGTGTTCATGCGCCGGATCGCTATTCTTTTCTTGACTGTCGGACTCGTCCTGACGACTACCGGGCGAGGGCAGGCACAGACAACGGAAACCGTCGCGTTCGGGCGGCGGCCGGTCGTGATCCAGCCTGCCCCGACCCCCTACTGCCCGACGCCGGTGGTTCCGTACTACCCGCACGCCACCCCGACGCCCACCCCGACGCCCACCCCGACGCCCACCCCGACGCCCACCCCGACGCCCACCCCGACGCCCACCCCGACCCCCCAGCCGCAGCCGCAACCGCAGGCCGAAACGGCCCCGCCCAGCACCGACGCCTTCTCCCAGGCGCCGCCGGCCGGTGGCGCGGAAACGGGCGGGTTCAATCCGGCGATGTTCGGTGACATCATCGGCGGCCCGAGCGTGCGAACCACCGTTCGGCTGCCCAGCGGGGCCACCGTCGCCGCGACCGTCCCGGTGATCGGCCGCGGCGCGTTCAAGATCGCCGAGAACGAATCGCCCCGACCGACCGACCGCGTGTTCCTCTTCTACAACTACTACGACCAGGTGAACACCTCGACCGCGCTCTCGACCAACCTGCCGTTCAACCTCCACCGCGAGGTGATCGGTTTCGAGAAGACGTTCTTCGACGGCAACGCGTCGATCGGCATGCGTCTGCCGTTCCTGCAACTGACCAGCAACACCCTCGGCATGGACGGCAACCAGATCGGTGACCTGAGCATCATCTTCAAGTGGGCGTTCCTGAACGACCGGCAGACCGGCAACGTGATGTCCACGGGTATGGTCCTCACCGTTCCGACCGGCGACCCGTTCCTCTCGATCAATGGCCAGGAGATCCACCCGACGCTGTTCCAGCCGTACTTCGGCTACCTGTTCAACCGCAGTAACCTCTTCGTCCACGGTTTCTCGTCGCTGGTCGTCCCGACAGACGACAACGACGTGGTACTGATGCTCAACGACATCGGCGTCGGCTACCAGTTCATGACGAGCGATCCGGACGCCTTCGTTCGCGGCATCGTGCCGACGCTCGAGGCGCACCTGATCACGCCGTTCACGCATCGCTCGACGCTGGATCGGTTCCACGTGTCCGACTACCTGACCCTGACGGCTGGTGCCAACCTCGTGTTCGGCCGGGCCTCGACGCTCGGTGGCGCCATCGGCGTGCCGGTCACCGGCCCGCGGCCGTACAACGTGGAGGCGATCGCCACGCTGAACATTCGGTTCTAAGCGGTGGTTAGTGGTTAGTGGAGAGTGGTTAGTGGTTAGTGGTTAGTGGTTAGTGAAGACCGAGGTCTTTTCTGTCCACTAACCACTGTCCACTAACCACTAACCACTCTCCACCTTCAGCGGCCGATCACGTACCGATGGGGGTCCACTTCCTCGCGGAGGATGTGGAGTTCGTGGTCGGTGGGGGGCTGGGTGGTGCCGGGCGGCTGGCGGACGCCCAGCTCGAAGCCGGTGGCCTGACGCACCTGCTCCAGCTCGATGCCCGGATGCAGACTGAGAACTTCCATGCGTTTCGTCTGGTCGTCGTACCCGAGCACGGCCAGATCCGTGATGACCCGATAGGGGCCGGTCCCGGGCGGCAGACCGGCTGCCTCGCGCGCTCCGGGGCCGGTCAGATAGCCGGGCGTGGTCAGGAAATCCACCCTCTCGACGAACCGGCGCCGGTCGTGGTTGGTCACGACGAGGATGCGCCAGCACAGCGACGCCAGGTCGTTGGCTCCGCCGCTACCGGGGAAGCGCACCTTCGGGCGCGTGTAGTCGGTGCCGAGCATCGTCGAGTTGAGGTTGCCGTAGGCGTCGATCTGCGCGCCGCCGAGGAACGTGTAATCGATCATACCGCGCTGGCACGTCTCCATGATATCGCACATCGAGGTCGCCATCAGTCCGCGGTGGAAGGTGCGCGAGTCGCCGACGCTGATCGGCATGGTGGGAAGCTGCGGAGCGACGCCGCCCGCCTCGAAGAAGATGACGAGGTTCGGGGCGGCGGTGCGTTGAGCGAGCATTGCCGCGGCGCACGGCACGCCAGTCCCGACCGCGACGGTACGGCCGTCCTCCAGCAGACGGGCGGCGCAGCAGATCATCAGTTCCATCGCGTTGTAGTGCATGGCTGATTCCTCTACCAGCCCGGAGTGCCCGCGCCGGGCTGGCGGGGTGGGTTTACCGTCCGCGGTGCAGCAGGAACTCCTGCTGGCGCAACTGCTGCAACCGCGGCAGCCCCCCGCACCGCTGCAGGTACTCGGCGAAATCCGCGACGCCGTAGATGTGGCGATCGAGGAAGGCCCGCAGCGCGTCCGGATCGCGCTCGGCGGTCATCCAGGCCCGGAGGTGGTCCTCGTCGGAGAAATACTCGTAGGGCATGTTCCCGGGGTAGCTGCCGTAGGGCACCTCGCAGACCGCATCGACGCAGTAGAACGGGATGGCGGTGCGCGACGGGTCGGCCCGGATCTCGTCGTTGGGGATCAGCCGCTCGCAGGTGATAATGAGACGCTTCGCCGCCCGGGCGAGGTCGAGGTCAGCGACGGTCGTGCCGCGGATGCGGGAGTTGCCGTAGCGGTCGGCCTCGTGGACGTGGATGGCGGCCACATCCGGATAGAGCGCCGGCAGGGCAGCGAGCCGTTCGCCGGTGAACGGGCAGGTGATGACGGTGGCGCCGCTGCGGGCGAATGTGTCGGTGCCGAGCATCGACCGCGACGGCAGGAACGGCACGCCCATCGCCGCCGCCTTGAAGCGTGTCGCCAGGGCGAAGTTGGACCACTCGGTAATCTCGACCTCGCCGGACTCCATCACGCGCCGGGCCTGCGGCGACAGGCCGCGCGCCTCGAGCCCGATGACGTATGCGATCTCAACCCGGGCCAGCGTCTTGCCGCGGCCGGTCCGGTTGCCGGCGCAGAGGATCTGGAAGTCGTGGGTGGCGGTGTGGCCGGCGAAGCTCAGGTTCTGCTTGCCCTGGCGCAGGATCTCGTGGGCGACCGCGGTCGGCAGCCGGTCGGCCCCGAACCCGCCAATGGCGAGGTAATCACCGTCGTGGACGAGGTGCCGGACCGCCTCGGCGACGGTGGTGAGCTTGTCGGTCAGCGCGCGCGGCTTCCCGCGGAACCACGCGCGCGCGTGGTCGGCCGAGGGGTCGGTGAACAGCGGGCCGGTGCCGCGGGGGAGAGGATGCATGAGTAGTGGACCGTGGGCAGTGAACAGCAAGCCTCAGCCAGGTTGCCTGTCCACTGCCCACTGACGTTCAGCGGTTTTCGTACTCGCGCAGCAACTGGCGAAAGCGCGGGTCGGTGCGAATCGAGTCGAGGTCGCGGTCCTCGCGCATGTACCGGAAGTCGCGATACCCCAGCTCGACGGCACGCCGCAGGGTCTTGATGGCTTGTTCGGGGCGATTCAGGAGGGCGTAGGAGCAGGCGAGGTTGTAGTGGGCGAGCGGGTCGGTGGGGCGGAGGGCAATGAGGCGCTTGTCGATCTGGAGGCCCTCGGCATAGCGGCCCTTGAGGGTCAGGTTGTTGCCCTGCACGCGAAGGACATCGACGTAGTTAGGGTGGCGTTCGAGGAGGCGGCCGAAGAACTCGATCTCGAAGTCGAGTTGACTCTGGTCCGCGGCGCGGGTGAGGGCGCCGGTGGAAGCGGTTTCGGAGCCCTCGTGCGGAGGCTTCCCTTGCTGTGCCATGACTTCCCCCTGCGAGATCGGACCGGGTCAGGCCCCGCCGTTAGGGGAGTGGGCCTCGCGGCGACACCACCCCGAGAAGGGCACATCAACCCAGTATAGTCGGCGTCCGAGATGCGAGCAATTCCTTCCGTGGCCGGCGCCGGCGTCCGTGCCCGCCTGGTGCTGATTATAACCGTGGCGTAGGGAAGTGCAACGCGCCGCGCGGCGCTCCGGACCAGCCCGGAGCGCCGCGTAGCGCGCCGAGGGGACTCTCGATCTTCAGCGGACAAACGTACTCACCCGCTCCAGGAAGGCGCTGTTGGAGGGATACTCGGCGAGCTTCTTGACAAGCGATTCCATTGCCGCGATCGGGTTGAGGGACACCAGGCTGCGCCGCAGCAGCGTCACCTGCCGATACACCTCCGGCGGCAGCAGGCGTTCCTCCTTGCGCGTCCCGGACTGGCTGATGTCCATCGCCGGGAAGATGCGCCGGTCGGCGAGCTTGCGGTCGAGCACCAGTTCCATGTTGCCGGTGCCCTTGAACTCCTGAAAGATGTAGTCGTCCATGCGCGAGCCGGTGTCGATCAGGGCCGTCGCGATGATCGTCAGCGATCCGCCCTCCTCGAACGCGCGGGCCGTGCCGAACAGGCGGCGCGGAACGTCCATCGCCCGGCTGTCGAGGCCGCCGCTGAGGGTGCGCCCGCCGCTGCCGACGTTCTTGTTGTACGCCCGGGCCAGCCGGGTCAGACTGTCGAGCAGGACGAACGCCTGCTTGCCCTGCTCGGCCAGGCGCTTGGCGCGCTCCACGACGAGTTCGGCCAGGCGCGCATGGCTGACGGCGTCACGATCGGAACTGCTCGCGATCACCTCCCCCTGGATCGTCCGCCGCATCTCGGTGACCTCCTCCGGCCGCTCGTCGATGAGGAGCATCATCAGATGCATTTCCGGGTGGTTGGCCGCAACGGCCTGGGCGATGTGCTGCAGAAGGATGGTCTTGCCGGTCCGGGGGGGGGCGACGATCAGGCCGCGCTGGCCCTTGCCGATGGGCGTGAGCATGTCCATGATGCGCGTCGTCAGCGGCTCGCGTCCCGTCTCCAGGACGATGCGCTCGTGCGGGTCGATCGGCGTCAGGTCGTCGAACTTGCGGCGTGGGTACTTGGTCGGATCGATCCCCTCGATGGTGTCCAGGGAGAGGAGGCGCGGGCCGGTCCCCTTCTTGTTCGGTTCGACCGGGCCGGCGAGGAGGAGTCCCTCGCGCAGGCCGAGCTTGGTGATGAGCGGCGCGGGAACGTAAGGGTCGGTCGGCTGGGCGGCATAGTTGCGGGCCGGGTTGCGCAGGAAGCCGTAGCCCTTGGGGTGCATCTCCAGGACGCCCTGGGCCGGCGATTTATCACGCGACATGGAATACCTTGCTAGGGACATTTCGTCGTGTCGGGGGGGCGGATACGGGCGGTGTCAGACCTTGCGGTGCGGCGTGACCGCCTCGAAGGTGCCGTCGGGCAAGGGCTGCAACTGGTAATCGCCAAAAAGGTGCGGAGCCTCCTTTTGCATCAGTTGCAAAAGTTGCACCGCAAGCTTCCGAATCTCGACCTCGGCGTGGCGACTGGCACGCATCTCGATAAAGTGACGCAGCGCGCGCGCGTTCGCGGTCACGAAGATCTTGGTTTCGGTGGCGTTTGGCAGGACGCTTCGCGCCGCCTGTCTTGCCATCTTGCGACGCAGCGTTTTATCCGCTTCATCCTTGAATTTCTCCAGAAGCTTCTCGACCAGGCGGAGGTAACCCTGGTGGCTCTCCGCCACGCACTCCAGCCAAAGGGCGTGCAGCTCCGGGTCGTCTGCAATCGCATCTGGTTCGATGTACTCGGCGACCGATTCGTCCACGTAGCGCTGGCTCAGCTGGGAGTAGGCCCAACCAGCCCGATGGCGCACGAGTTCATGGGAGCAGCTGCGACTGATTCCCGTGAAGATAAAATTCCAGACGGCGTGTTCGAGAACCGAGCCGTGACCCACTTCGAGGATATGCTTGAGGTAAGCCTCGTTTCCTCCCGGCCTCGGCCGACTGAACGACATATAGCAGGTTCGGCCCGCAATTTCTGACAGTTGTTCACCGGCAACTTCCGTGTCCGTTTTCCAGTTGATGTTATGGTCTGCGAGGAAGCGGTCGATCTCCGCCCAATCGACCATCTGGCGCCCCACCAGATAGATCGTAGGCTCGACCATGGTGCGGATGTCCAAAGAAGAGTTGGAAGCGACAGCCATGACGGGTTTCCTTTCCCGATTCTGAAAAGAAATGGGAAAAGCTTGTACCCCGCAGACCTTCAGGCTGTCAATAGGGGCCGTTCCTGTCCCCCAATTCTTCTATCCTCCCATTCTTACCGGATCGCTTCCACCCGTACATACTGTGATCGTACTGTGTCCGGAGAAAAAAAACACTAGCGGTCTTGGTGGGAGAGAGTCCGGGGTCGCCATCCGAGCCCGAAGCGCCAGCGTGGACTGGCGCTGCGCCCGCGACGGGCGCGCTCCTTGCAGCACCGTCGCGGGCGCTCCGGGCTGGTTTGACGGGCACGACGAACTCACCCGTTCTCCGGCTCGGTCATGCCGCGCGGGTCGAGCGCCCGGTTCAATTCCGCCTCGGTTACCGCCGCCTCGCTGTCTTTCCTCCTCAGCGTTCCCGCGCGCATCTTCTCCAGGCAGAGTTCCCGCACCGTCTTGCCCGTCTTGAACGCCTCCTTGGCGACGGCCGCCGCAGTGTCATACCCGATCAGTGGGTTCAGGCTCGTCACCATCGCCAGGCTCTGCTCGACCTGACGCTCGCACGTCGCTCGGTTCGCCATCAGCCCGTCGCCCGGACTGCCGTCCGGGAGCGTCCACTTGACGGTCAGGCAAAGAGCGACGAAGGCGTTGACGGCGCCGGCCAGGATCTGGACGCTCTCCAGCGCCGCCAGTCCCATCACCGGCATCATGATATTCAACTCGAACTGGCCGCCGGCGGCGCCCGCGAAGGCGATCGTCTGGTCGTTGCCGAGCACCCGCGCCGCGACCTGCATCAGGCTCTCGCTCAGCACCGGGTTGACCTTGCCCGGCATGATGGACGATCCCGGCTGCAGGTCGGGGATGCTGATCTCGAAGAACCCGCAGCGCGGCCCGCTGCCGAGCCAGCGGAGGTTGTTCGCGACCGCGAACAGGCTGACCGCGACCGCCCGCAACTGGCCGCTGCACTCGACCAGGCCATCCCGGTTGGCGTTCGCCTCGAAGTGGTTCCGCGCCTCGACGAACGGCACGCCCGTCTCGGCGGCCAGCACCTCGGCCACGGTCGCGCCGAACCGCGGATGGGTGTTGATGCCGGTGCCGACCGCCGTCCCGCCGGCCGGCAACTCCAGCACCGCCTGCAGTCCTCGGCGGGCACGCTCGACGGACAGTTCCAGCTGGCGGGCGTAGCCGCTGAACTCCTGGCCGAGGCGAATCGGCGTCGCGTCGGCCAGGTGGGTGCGGCCAATCTTGATGATGTCGTCCCACTGCCGCGCCTTGTCGGCAAGGGCGGCCTGAAAGCGCTCCAGGGCGGGGACCAGTTCCTTGTGGATGGCGACGCCGACCGCCACATGAATTGCGGTGGGGAACATGTCGTTGGTGGACTGTCCCATGTTCACGTGGTCGTTGGCGTGGATCGCCTTCTTTACCGCGAACCGATCCCCACCCGCAAGCTCGATGGCGCGGTTGCCGATGACCTCGTTGGCGTTCATGTTCGACGAGGTGCCGGAGCCGGTCTGGTAGACGTCCACCGGGAACTGGTCGTCGAACTTGCCCTCGGCGACCTCCCGGGCCGCGCGCCGGATCGGGTCGGCCAGGTTGGGCGGGAGCTTGCCCACCTTCTCGTTGGCGGTCGCGGCGGCGAACTTGACCAGGCCGAGGGCGTGGATCAGGCGGGGCGGAAGGGGCTGGCCGGAGACAGGGAAGTTCGCGACGGCTCGCTGTGTCTGGGCGCCGTAGTACGCCTGTGCGGGCACCTTGACCTCGCCCATCGAGTCGCGTTCGATCCGGTGCTCGTTCATCGGCGGATCCTGCCAGGCGCCGCCTGAGGGCAGCGCGGCACCCAGCGGCAATACGTTCTTTGTGGCTCGTCGCAGCTGGTACTCAGTCCGGGATGAGTGTCACTCGGACCCGTCCACGCAGTCGTCGCGGTTGATGCCGTACTTCTTGAGCTTGGTCGCGAGTGTCTCGCGCGCCACGCCCAGGATGCGGGCGGCGCGACTGACATTGCCTCGGGTTCTGGTCAGCGCCTGCTTGATCGCCCACGCCTCGACGTGCTCCAGGTTCAGGCTCAACGGCAGGTCGGCGCCCGAAACCGGCTCGTCGTGCAACCGCAGGTCGTGGACCTCGATCGCGTTGCCGTCGGACATCATGATGGCGTTCTCCATCACGGTCCGGAGTTCCCGCACGTTCCCCGGCCAGGAGTACTCGACCAGCCGCCGCAGGGCCGCCTCGGACACCTTCTTGCGCTGACCGCACTCCGGGGCAAAGCGGTCGAGGAAGTGTTCGACCAGGGCCGGGATGTCCTCGCGGTGCTCGCGCAGCGGCGGGACGTGAACGACCAGCACGCAGAGCCGATAGTAAAGATCCTGCCGGAACCGCCCGGCCCGCACTTCCTTCGCCAGATCCTTGTGGGTGGCGGCGATGAGCCGGACGTTGCTCGTCAGCTCCTCCGTCCCGCCGACGCGGCGGAAGCCTTTGCCGTCCAGGACGCGCAGCACCTTCGCCTGGCAGTCGGCGGTCATGTCGCCGATCTCGTCCAGGAACAGGGTGCCGTCGTCCGCCTGCTCGAACAGGCCGGGACGGTCGGCGATGGCGCCGCTGAACGATCCCTTGGTGTGGCCGAACAACTCGGCCTCCAGCAGGGTCGGGGCGATGGCGCTGCAGTTGGCGACGACGAGCGGGCCGTTGCGGCGCGGGCTCTGACGGTGGACTGCCAGCGCGACCAGATCCTTGCCGGCCCCGGTCTCCCCCTGGACGAGGACCGTCGAGCGGCACGGGGCGGCCCGGCTGATGAGCTGGTGCAGCTGCTGGATGGCGGCGCTGGTGCCGACGATCTGGTCCGACGCCGGGACGCGGGCGCGCAGACGCTCGTTCTCGGCCTGCAGGCTGCGGCACAGCCGGAGCCGGGCCAGGCTGTTGGCCGCGTACCCGGCCAGCACCTCGCAGAACCGGAACTGGCGCTCGCTGAAGTACCGGCCCGAGCAGTACATGTGGAGCGCCCCGAGCGGGGTCTCGTCGGCCATCAGCGGAACGCAGACGGCGTCGAGGAACGGCATCAGGCTGTCGCTTTCCTCCAGGTCGGCGACGCCGGCCTTGAGCCAGACGCCGTGACCGCTCTCCTGGACCCGCTGGGTCAGCTGGCGGCTGAGGGCGAAATCGACCTTCGCCTTCTGCGGGTAGACCAGTTTCGGCAGCGGTTCCTCCTCGTCCAGGCAGAGGAACCCGGCGACGGTCGCGCGGGTGTGCTTGGCGACGACGAACAGGGCGCGGCGGATCACCTCGCCCGCGTCGGTCTCCTTCACGGCGGTCGTCATGAACTCGTGGAGGGCGGCCAGTTCGTCGGCGAGCAGGGTGGTGTGGCCGGAGTCGGGGAGCCCGTTCGGCCCGTTGTGACCCGCCTCGGCAAGGGTCCGGTTCGGCGGGAGAGGAGTTCCATGTTCCAGCAGGGCGGGCAGCGGCCGGTCGGGCGCGCAGTCGGGGTTGCGGATCTCGAAGCGCAGACGCATGTCGGCGATGTCGATCAGGTAGCCGTCACGCAGGGCCGCCTCGGTCAGGATGCGCGCGGAGTCCACGCGGGTGCCGTTGCGCGTCCCGCAGTCGCGGATGAGCCACGTCCCGTTGTTGTGGTAGATCCTGGCGTGGTGGCGCGAGGCGTGTTCGTCGTGCAGAATGACGGTGTTGTCGCGGCTGCGGCCGAGCGTGATGGGGCAGTCCGGTTCCAACTCGATGGCGAGAGGCGTTGCTTCCCCTCGCAGGATCACCAAACGCGCATGCATGGCCAGCAGACTCTCTGGGCGGACCTCGTTACTCCCCCCGGGTACGTTACCCCACGAGCAGCAAGAAAGTCCAGAACCTTTTCGGAAATGTGCAGACGCGGCGCTGACGGTTCAACCCGTCGGCAGGACGTCCAGGTGCGCGAGCAGGCGCTGCACGACCTGCAGATCGCGGCCGGGATACTCCCCCTGGGTGGCCGCCTGGTGGAACCGCTCCAGCACCGCCCGGGCGGGCGCGCCGGGAAGCACGGCGAGGCGTTGAACGTGCCGGGCGCCTGCCTCCGTCCAGGCGAGGGTGCGGGGCGGACGGACGAGGGCGGTGCCGCGCGGGGTGACGATCTCGTGCCGGGGCGGGGTGGGGCAGCCGCGTGTCTGATGGTGTGTGACCTGGGCCGCGCGGCCGCCGCCGAAATCGACCAGGAGCGTGGTCAGCCCGGCAACCGCCAGCCGCTCGACCCGCCGCGGCTCCGCATCGAACAGGACGGCCCACCAGTCGAGCAGGTCGATCAGGTCGGGAGAACCCGCTGCCGCGCAACTGGCGGCAGAGCCTTGTACCGCCCAGGTCGAGATCGCCCGGCAGGCAGGGCCGAGCCGATCGCGGAGCAACTCGCGCAGGCGGGTCGTGAGCGGTGCGTGACGGAGTTCCAGCGCAGGCACGACCGGCACGCCTCCGTCTCCGGCGAGCCGGAACAGGGTCGCGGAGTCCGCGGCAATGTGGGTCGTGGTGGGGCAGAAGAGGACGGGTTTGCCGAGGCGATGGGCGACACCGACGGGCCACAGCCCGTACCACGGTGGATCGAGCAACAGCAGAGCCTCGACGTCCGGGCGCTCGAGCAGGTCGGTGGGGCCGGCACAGGCGACACACGACAGGCGTTGCGCCACCCTTGCAGCCCGGTCGTGAGCCGGGTCGCAGACGGCGGCGATGTGAAATCGGTCCCGCAGCGCGTGCAGGGCCGGGCGGTAGGACATGCGCCAGCGCCGCCCCAGCCCGATGACGCCTACTCGAAGTGGCTCCGGCATCACTTCCCTGTCCTTCGTCCCTGGTGGGGGGCGGCCGCCTGCGGTGCTGCATCCTTGCCGGCGTGGCGCCGGCCGACTGCTTGTTCGCTGTTCTCTACTGTACACTGAGAGGAGGGACAGGACAGGGGACAGACCTTCACGGAGGCGGTCCGACGCGATGCAACGGGATCTCGACGCGCTGGCGGACGGGACATTCGATCTGCTCATCCTGGGCGGCGGGATCACCGGCGCCGGCGTGGCGCTCGACGCCGTCACACGCGGATTGCGCGTCGCCCTGATCGACAAGGGCGACTTCGCCGGCGGCACCAGCAGCGTCTCGTCCAAGCTCGTCCACGGCGGCCTGCGTTACCTCGAACACGGCGCGTTCCCGCTGGTCTATGAGGCGCTACACGAGCGAACCCTGCTGTTGCGTAACGCCCCGCACCTGGTCCGGCCGCTCCGCTTCGTCCTGCCGTTCTACGCCGGTGTCCGCCTGGCCCCCTGGCAGTGGCGCGCCGGTCTGACCCTGTACGATCTCCTCGCCGGCCGGGGCAACATCCGACGCAGCCGCCCCGTCGCCGCGCGCCGCCTGCTCGCGGACCTCCCCGGCCTGCGCGCCGATGGCCTGCGCGGCGGGGCCGAGTTCTTCGACGCCCAGATGGACGACGCCCGCCTCTGCATCGAGGTTCTGCAGACGGCCGCCCTCCGCGGCGCCCACGCCGCCAACTACGTGCAGGCGGTCCACTTCGAGCGCCAGGGCGGGGGTTTCACCAGCGTGACGGCGGTCGATCGCGTGGCCGGCGCCGAGGTCACGATCCACGCCCGCCAGGTGCTGAACGCGACCGGGCCGTGGGTGGACGAGGTGTGTGCCCTCGCGGGCGAGGACGGTGTGCCGCACCTGCAGCCGACAAAGGGGGTTCACATCCTCGTCCCGGGCCGCGGGCAGAGCGCCGCCCTCCTGCTGCTGCACCCGCGCGACGGGCGGATCCTGTTCGTCATCCCGTGGCTGGGCAAGACGCTGATCGGGACCACCGACACCGTCACCCCGGAAGGGCCGGACGACCTCACTGTCCGGCCCGAGGAGGTCGCGTACCTGATCGAGGCGCACAACCACTACCTCGGGCCGCCGGTGAGCGAGGGGGACGTGCTGGGCAGCTTCGCCGGACTACGGCCGCTGATCCGGCAGCGGCCGGGGGAGCCGTCAGCCCGGTCGCGCGAGTTCCGGCTGTTCGAGGGGCGCTCCGGCCTGCTGTCGGTGGCGGGCGGGAAGTACACCACCTACCGGGCGATGGCGGAAACCCTCACCGACGTGATCGCCCGACGGCTGGGCGTGCGGCACCGCAGTCGGACGGCGGAACTCCCCCTCGACGGGACGCCGCCGGAGCCGTGGGCGGAATTCGCGCCCCAGGCGGCCGAGGCTCTGCGCACGCGCTACGGGTTGTCGGTCGAGGCGGCGCGGCACCTCATCGGGCGCTACGGTCGGCGCGCGGCGGACGTGGCCGGCTACGTGGAGCGGTATCCGCGCCTCGCGCGGCCGGTGGTGGCCGGCGAGCCGGACGTGCAGGCGGAGTTCGCGTACCAGCGCGACGCGGAGATGGCCGTCCGCCCCGACGATTACCTCCTCCGGCGCACCCGGCTCGGGCTGTTCCACCCGGAGTTGCTCCGAGCCGCGTTCGAGCGGGTGGAGAGTCCTGGGTGAAGGTGGGGGTTGAACCTCTCCCTGCCCGGGGAGTGGGGAGTGGGCAGTGAGGAGTGGGCAGTGAGGAGATAAAGCCCACGGGTCACGCCCCGTGGGCCAAGTCTCCATCGCTTTACGCACGGGACGCGCCCCGTGGGCTTTCTGTCCTTCACTCTTCACTCCCTTCTTCCCTCGCAGGGCAGGCGCGGGCCACACTTTCCCGGTCTGCTGACCTTGTGAGTCCGCGATTCTGCGGTATCCTGACAAACGTACAGTTGGTGCTGGCTCCGGAAACACGTTACGCTGGAAACCTTCTTCACGCCGCACCCCAGGAAACAACGAGGCGCCGACTCGCGGGCTCCAACCGCCCGGCGGGGAGCGAGCCCTCACCCGAACACCACCTTTCACCCGACAGGAGGGACCATGGCGGACCAGGCACGCGAACGGGAACTGAAGAACGTCCTGCAACAGATCGAGAAGACGTTCAGCAAGGGCGCCATCATGCGCCTGGGCGAGAGCGCGGCCGACGCCGACGTGCAGGGCATCTCGACCGGGGCGCTGAGCCTCGACATCGCCCTCGGCGGCCGCGGCCTGCCGCGCGGGCGCATCATCGAGATCTTCGGTCCGGAGTCCAGCGGCAAGACGACCGTCGCCCTGCACGCGCTGGCCAACGCCCAGCGCCAGGGGGGCGTGGCCGCGTTCATCGACGCCGAGCACGCCCTTGACCCGAGCTGGGCCAAGCGCCTCGGCGTGGATCTGGAGGGACTCCTCGTCAGCCAGCCGTCCACCGCCGAGGAGGCGCTGCAGATCGCCGAGATGCTGGTCAAGTCGAACGCGGTGGACATCATCGTCATCGACTCGGTGGCGGCCCTGGTGCCGCGAGCCGAGGTGGACGGCGAGATCGGCGATTCGCACGTCGGCCTGCAGGCGCGGCTCATGAGCCAGGCGCTGCGCAAGCTCAATCCAACCATCTCGAAGACGCGCACGTGCATGATCTTCATCAACCAGATCCGGCAGAAGATCGGAGTCATGTTCGGCAATCCGGAGACGACGTCCGGCGGCCTGGCGCTGAAGTTCTACAGCTCGGTGCGTCTGGACATCCGGCGCGTCACCGACGTCAAGGACGCGGAGGAGAAGATCGGCTCGCGCGTCCGGGTGCGGGTGGTCAAGAACAAGGTGGCGCCGCCGTTCAAGCAGGCCGAGTTCGACCTCATGTTCGACCGCGGCATCAGCCGTGAGGGCGACCTGCTGATCCTTGGCGTCGATGACAAGCTGATCGAGAAGAGCGGGTCGTACTTCAACTACGGGGACATCCGCCTCGGTCAGGGGCAGGAGAACGCCAAGGCGTACCTGCGCGAGAACCCGGCCCTCATGGACGAGTTGACGCAGAAGGTTCTGCAGAAGCGCGGCCTGGTCCCGCAGGCCGCCGGGGCGCCCGAGACGAACGGCGAGACGGCCGAACCGCCGGTCCGTCCGGAGCCGCCGACCCCGCGCGGCCGGCGCCAGGCGGCGAGCGCGTCGGAGTGATATCGGTCCTGGTGCCACTTGCAGCTTGGCGGCAGGAAGGGCAAGGGCGGGCCGGCGGCGTCAGGGGGCGCCGCCGGCCCGCGGCTTTTTCCGGGGTCGGCGCTGGAAACGAGCCAGCGAGCACGGTACAACAGGAGAAGTCCACAGGATTTCCGCAACCCCTGGTCCGCTCGACGACCACCACCCTGGAGGGGGGCAGGCTCATGTACCGCGTCGGGTTGCCGTGCGTCCTCATCGCCCTGGTGCTGACGGCTGCCGCGCCCGCTCAGAACAACGACAGGGTCAGTCTCAAACACGCCCTGGCCCTGCAGGAGGTGATGCAGAAGGCCATCGAGGACGCGGAACCGTCGGTCGCGTGCGTGCTCGTCTCGCGCAGCGACGCCTACCAGCGCTACAGCCAGGGCTCCGCGTCCGACAACCCCGGCAAGCTCGGCGCCTTCGACGTGCAGGCTCTCGAACGGCACCCCCTCTACAGCGGCCTGGGCGAGCGCGAGCGCACCAGCCTGCGCCGCAAGCTCGACCTCGCCGACCCGCGCCATGTCCCCGAGTCCTACGGCAGCGGCGTCGTCATCGACGAGCGCGGCCTGGTGCTGACCAACTACCACGTCGTTCAGGGGGCAGTGAAAATCTTCGTCCGGCTGCCCGAGCACCAGGGCAGCTACGCGGACATCCACGCCGCCGACCCGCGCAGCGACCTGGCGGTGCTCCGCCTCCTCGACGGGCGGCTGACTCTCAAGGCGGTCAAGCTGGGCGACGGCGGGCAGGTGCGGCGCGGCCAGTTCGTGCTATCGATCGCCAACCCGTTCGCGATCGGGTTCCGGGACGGCAGGCCGAGCGCGTCATGGGGCATCATCAGCAACGTGCGCCGCCGCGCGCCCGTCGGCCGGGCCGGGCCGGACCGGACCGCGGACGGTGCCCGCGAGGAGGACCGGGCCCGCACTCTGCACCATTACGGCACCCTGCTGCAGACCGACGCCCGGCTCAACCTCGGTTGCAGCGGCGGCGCCCTCATCGACCTGCACGGCCGGCTCATCGGGCTCAGTACCGCAACCGCGGCCATTGCCGGCGGCGAGACGCCGGGCGGGTTCGCCATTCCCCTCGACGACGGGACGCGGCGCATCCTCGACGTGCTCCGACGCGGGGAGGAGGTCGAGTATGGGTTCCTGGGCGTCGGCGTCGATCAGCGGGCGGAGCGGACCGAGGGCGTGGCGCTGGAGTATGTGACGCGCGGCTCGCCCGCCGACCTGGCCGGGCTGAAGCCGCGTCACGTCATTCTGAGCGTCAACGGCACCCCGGTCCACGAGGGCGACGACCTGTTCCTGGCGCTGGGCACCGTGCTGGCGGGAACCAGGGTCCAGCTGGAGGTGCGCAAGCCCGGCACGGCGGCGCGGGAGCGCGTCGAGGTGACGCTGGCCCGTGCCCACGTCCCGGGCCAGGCGATCGCGGCCGAGAAGGTGACGCGGCCAATCTGCCGCGGGCTGCGCGCCGACTACACGAGCATCCTCGTCCAGCTGCCGCACGCGACGACCCAGCGTATCCCCGAGGGAGTGCTGATCGGCGAAATCCAGCCGGGCGGCGCGGCGGCCGCGGCCATGCTGCGCGTTGGCGAGGTGATCACGCACGTCAACGGCCGCGCGGTCACCACCCCTGCCGCGTTCTACCGCGAAATCCAGGGGCTCGACGGTCCCGTCGAGTTGACTCTCGCCCCCGAGAACCCGGGCCAGCCCGCCCCGAAGGTGACGCTGAACTGAGAGCAGACAGCAGCAGGCAGCAAGCACTACCTGTGCGACTGCCGACTGCCTACTGCCTCCTGCCTACTGGACCTGCCATGCGCTACGCCATCTGCAACGAGACGTTCGAGGGTTGGGACCACGCGCGCGTGTGCCGCACCGTGGCCGAACTGGGGTATCAGGGGCTGGAGATCGCCCCATTCACGCTGGCTCCGCGGATTACCGACGTGACCGCCGAGCAGCGCTTCGAGCTGCGCCAGCAGGCCGAAGACCACGGCGTGCGCCTCATCGGGCTGCACTGGCTGCTGGCGAAGACGGAAGGCTTTCAGATCACGTCGGCGGACGAGGCCGTGCGCGGACGGACCGCCGGGTATCTCGTTGAGCTGGCCCGGTGCTGCCGCGACCTGGGCGGCGACCTGATGGTGTTCGGCTCTCCGGCCCAGCGCCGCATCCCCGCCGACGCAACGCGCGAGCAGGCGACCGACTACGCGGTGGACACCTTCCGCCGAGCGGCGCCGGGCATCGCCGACTGCGGAGTGCGGCTGTGCCTGGAGCCGCTGTCGCCGCCGGAGGCCGACTTCATCAACACCTGCGCCGAGGCGGAGGCGATCCTGCGCCGCCTCGACCACCCGAACTTCGCCCTTCACCTCGACGTCAAGGCGATGCACACCGACGACGCCCCGATCCCGGACCTGATCCGCCGCCACGGGGCGGGCGCCGGCCACTTCCACGCGAACGACGCCAATCGGCGCGGACCGGGGTTCGGCGACACCGACTTCGTGCCGATTTTCCAGGCGCTGCGCGCGAGCGGCTATGCCGGGTGGGTGTCGGTCGAGGTATTCGACTACTCGCCGGATCCGGTGACGATCGCCCGCGAGAGCATCCGTCACATGAAACAATGCGCGGCGAAGGCGGAGGGCTGAGCGCCCCGCCCGGCGCCGTCGGACCAGCCGGAACGCCAGCGCCGGAGACAGTAACGGGACGACCGATGCACGACCGACTGCAATCGAACGATTGTGCCCGCTACCTCAAGGCGATGGCCGATCCGGAGCGCCTGAAGATCGTCCAGTGTCTGCAGCAAGGGCCGCACAACGTCAGTGAACTCGCCCGCCTGCTCGTCGCCGAACTCGCCAACATCTCGCACCATCTGGCCGTCCTCCGCCACGCTGGCCTGGTCCTCGACGAGAAGCAAGGCAAGTTCGTGGTGTACTCTCTCAACCCCGCCATCTTCCACACCGCCGCGCCCGGCGGACCCCTCACCGTACTCGAACTCGGCTGCTGCCGGCTGGAGCTAAGCCCCTGACGCGCTGGCCGCACGCTCAAACGATCGCTAGAGTGTTGGAGAGTTTTCTGCCCGCATTCTCCCGGAGGCTCCGTGCCCACGAAACCCCTGGCGGCTCGCTGCCTGGCCGAGGTGGTCGGCACCTTCATCCTGGTGTTCTTCGGCCTGGGAGCCGTCCATGCCGCCGTGCTGACGAACGCGCACAGCGGCCTGTGGCAGATCGCGTGCGTCTGGGGCACGGCGGTCGCGCTGGCCATATACCTGATCGGCGGGGTGAGCGGGGCGCACATTAACCCGGCCATCACCGCCGCACTCATCGCCTGGGGGCGCTTCCCGGTTCGCGAGGCTCTGCCGTATGTCGCTGCCCAGCTGGTCGGGGCGGCGCTGGCGGGGGCGGCGCTGTTCGGCCTGTACGGGACGTTCCTCACCGCCCACGAAACGCGCTGGGGCGTCGAGCGCGGCCAGCCAGGGAGTGAGATAACGGCGATGTGCTACGGGGAGTATTTCCCGGACCCCGGCCTGGCTCTCGCCGACCCCGCCCCGAAAAACGCCGAGGAGCTGCGCGAGCGCCTGAAGGCGCTCGAGGCGCGCGTCAGCGTGACGACGGCATCGCTGGCGGAGGTGCTGGGCACGCTGCTGCTGGCGCTGGCGGTCTTCGCGCTGACAGACGAACGCAACCACGTCGCCCCGGCGGCGCGGCTGGCCCCGGTCTTCATCGGGCTGACGGTGGCGGCCCTTATCGCCGTCATTGCCCCGCTGACGCAGGCGTGTTTCAACCCGGCCCGCGACTTCGGCCCGCGCCTGGTAGCGTGGGGCGTCGGGTGGGGCGACATCGCCCTGCCGGGGCCGCGTCCCGGGATTTTCTTCGTGTACCTCCTCGCCCCTGTGCTGGGCGCCGTCGCTGGCGGAGGCGTCTACCTCTTGCTGGTCCGACCGTTCCTGGCCGTGTTCAAACCGCCCCCCGGGGAAGTGCCGTGAACGCGCGTCTGCTCCTGCCCGCCGCTCTGCTCCTGGCGTGCCTCGCCCTGCGCACCGGCGTCGGCCAGCCGCCAATGCCCCCCCTCGAGCCGGACGCGCCGTACCGTGCGCGGCGCGCCAACCCGGTGACGTACCGTGTCGATTTTTCGGTCGTCGTCACGCCGCCCTACCGCACGCAGACGCTCAAGGTCTGGCTCCCGCTGCCGCCGAGCGACTTCGCCCAGCAGGTGAGCGAGAGCGAGTTGTCCACCTTCCCGATGAAGGTCGCGCCGCAGATTGGGTCGGAGAAAGTATACGGCAACCGCTTCGCGTGCTTCACGTTCGACCGGCCGCAGGGAGCGCAGATCGTCCGGCACCGCTTCACGATCAAGACGTGGGAGCTGACCTGGGACGTGGAGCCGAGGCGGGTCGTCAAGGTCGCCCGGTGGCCGGAGCGCTTTGCCCCGTACCTGCGCGGCGAGCGGCTGCTGCCGGTCGATGAACGACTCGGCAAACTCGCCGCCGCCATCGTGCCGCAGCGGCACGGGCCGACCGAGGATCTGGGGGCGGTGCTCGAGTGGGTGAGCGCGCACCTGCGCTACGATCACGCCGACTGTTCGCTGCAGGCCAGCGCCCTGCACGCGCTGGAGAAGCGGGCCGGCCACTGCAGCGACTACCACGGCCTGTGCGCCGCGCTGGGGCGCAACCTCGGCTACCCGACGCGCGTCGCCTACGGCATCAACCCGTACCCGAAGAATTCGCCATCACACTGCAAGCTGGAGGTGTACCTGCCGCCCTACGGCTGGGTGCCGTTCGACGTGTCGGAGACGCAGCAACTGATGAAGCGCATCGCGGAGGAATCGAGGCTGGACGCGGCACGCAAGGAGCGGCTCACGAAAGCTGCGCGGGACCGGCTATTTCGGGGCTTTCGCGACAACACATGGCTCCTGCAAACGCGCGGGACCGACTACGACCTGGCCCCGCCGGCGAGCAGGCGTGTGGCGGTGGTGCGAACGGCACACGTCGAGGCGGATGGCGTGGCCCTGCCGGAGCCCGACCCGGCCAACCCGAAGCAGCGCGAGTTCGCGTGGATGACGGTCCACCACTACGCCCCGGACCGAGAAGTTATCAGCCCGTTCAAGGACTGGCGCAGCCTGGAAAAAGAACCCTGAGGAGTGGTGAAAGCCCACGGGTGATGCCTCGTGGGCTTTACATGAAGAGCATACCTGACCGGGAGAACAACCTGTGAAGAGCATGCGGTTCGTCATGGTGGGGGGCTTCCTGGGAGCCGGAAAAACGACGACGCTGGCCCGGCTGGCGCGGTTCTACCTCGACCGCGGGCAGCGCGTCGGCATCGTCACCAACGACCAGGCCGCCGACCTGGTGGACACGCACAACCTGCGCTCGCAGGGGCTGCCCGTGGAGGAGGTGGCCGGCGCGTGCTTCTGCTGCCGCTTCGACGACCTGATGGGCAAGGTCGGCTGCCTGGAGCAGAGCGAGCGCCCCGACGTGATCCTCGCCGAGCCGGTCGGCAGCTGCACCGACCTCGTCGCGACGGTCGTGCAGCCGCTGAAGGATCTCTACGGCAACCGCTTCACCGTGGCGCCGTATGCGGTGCTGTTCAAGCCGAGCCACGGGCTGAAGATCCTCCGCGACGAGCCCGGCGCCGGCTTCTCCCCAAAGGCCGCCTACATTTTCCGCAAGCAGCTGGAGGAGGCTGACGCCGTCCTCATCAACCGCGCCGACGAACTCACCCAGGCGGCGGCGGAGGAACTCACGCACCTGGTCGCCGAGCGATACCCCGGGGTGCCGGTGCTGCGCGTGTCGGCGAAGACGGGGCAGGGATTCGACGCCGTAACCGCGTTCCTCGACCAGCAGGGGCAGTTCGGACGACGCATCCTCGACATCGACTACGACGTCTACGCCGAGGGCGAGGCGGAGCTGGGCTGGCTGAACAGTAGCGTCCGCGTGAAGGCGGCGGCGTCCTTCGCCCTGGACCAGTTGCTGCTCGATGTGGTCGGGAGGTTGCGCGAATCGCTGGCGGGCCACGGCGCCGAGGTGGCGCACCTGAAGGCGATCGGCCTGGCGGACGGGTTCTTCGGCGTGGCGAACCTCGTCAGCAGTCAGACACTGCCTGAGCTGTCGCTGCCGTCGAACGCCGCGGTGAAGGAAACGGACCTGATTGTCAACGCGCGCGTGGCGCTCGACCCGGCGGTGCTGGAGCAGGAGGTGCATCGCGCGGTGCGCGCGGCGTGCGCCGGCCGCGCGGCCCAGGCGGAGTTCGTGAGCACCCAGAGCTTTCGTCCCGGCCGCCCGCAGCCGACGCACCGCTACGCCGCGGCGAAGGCGTAGCGAGGCCGCTTGCGCAAACCTCTCCCCCGGCCCCCTCCCCTGCGAGGGGGAGAACCAGGGTGCGAGCGCCGGGAAAGGCAGTCAGGCGCTTCGACCCGTGTTCTCCCCCTCCCCTGCGAGGGGAGGAGGCCGGGGGGAGAGGTTGTCACCCCGCCGGCCGGCCTGGCGCTCGAAAAAAGTGGCCAGCGCCGGGACCGCCACGTCCAGGCTGTACTTCTCCTGTATCAGCGCGCGGGCCGCGGCGCCGAGCGGGCGGAAGGCTTGCGGATCCTCCAGCACACGCAGCGCGGTTTCCGCCAGGCGCTCGACGTCGAACAGCGGTTCGACCAGGCCGGTGCGCCCCGGCTCGATCACCTCGCGGACTGGCGCCACGTCCGACGCCAGCACCACGCAGCCGCACGCCAGGGCGTCGAACAGCGACCACGAGAGGACGAACGGCACGGTCAGGTAGATGTGCAGGTCGCTCAGGCACAGCACGTCGGCCAGCTCTTCCGGCGCGACGTGTCCCAGAAAGAGGAACCGCGACAGGTCGTACTCGCCGCGGCCCAGCACCCACTGCTTGAACGTCAGCCCGCCGGTGCGCAGCGCGTCCCACCCGTAATAGACCCCCTCGTCGCCCGCCACGACGAACAGCACGTTCGGCCGGCGCCGCAGAATCCGCCGCGCGACCTCCAGGAACAGATCGAAGCCGCGCACCGACTCCAGGCCGCGCGCCGCGTAGGTCACGAGGCGCATGTCCGCGGGGATCGCGCGTCCGGCGAGCACGCGCGGCACGGCCCTCGGGCGGTACAGGTTGGTATCGATGCCGTCGAAGTGGACCGCCAGCTTCGGCCGGAAGCGCTCCGGGAACGAGTCTCGCTGCCAGCGCGTCGGGGTGTAGGCGGCGTCCGCCTCGGTCAGGTTCAGGAGGATGGCGGCGTTGAGGCAGCGCGGATAGAACGGCGCCGGCTCGACGTCTGGGAGGTCGAGCCGGTAGGTCAGGTCGCGCCGCGCGGGAGCGAAGTAGTACTCGCAGTAGTCCACGAGGGGACAGTCGAGAATCTCACGCAGAAACAGGGTCGGCGTCAGCCCGCCGTGGCCGACGACCAGGTCGGGGCGCAGGTCGGGCCGCGCTCGCACAGCCGCGAACACCGCCTGGCCGATTTCGAGCGCGTGACCGTGCGTTTGCGGCCAGGGGATTTCCTGACCGGGCGGGCGCGGCGGGATGGGCAGCTGATGAACCGTCAGCTCCCGCAGCATCTCGGGCGACGGGGCCGGGCAGCGCGACAGATGCTGCACCAGGAACGTGCAGTTCCACCCGTAGCGCCGGGTCAGCTCCAGCGCCAGCCGGCCGAACTGGGCCGGGAACGCGCGGTGAACGAACAGGACGCGCATGGTCGTCACCGCCACCTTTCCAGCAGGCGGTCAAACGCGCGCGCCAGGGCTGGCAGCACCACCTCCTGGGCACAGGCGGCGCGAACGTACCGCGCGGCGGCCTCGCCCAGCGGGCGATACGCGGCGAGGTCCGCCAGGACGGCCCGCGTCAGCCGCTCCGCCTCATCGGGATCCTCAGACGCGACGAGCAGTCCGGTCTGGCCGGGGGTAATAAATTCGCGGACCGGCGCCGAGTCCCAGGCGAGAACCACGGCGCCCGCCGCCAGCGCCTCCAGCACGGAACGCGAGACGGGGTAAGGGCGGGCGGGGTAGACGTGCAGGTCGGTCGCCGTCAGAAGTTCGGCCACCGCAGCGGGCACGAGCGAACCGAGGAGCAGGAACCGCTCCGGGTCGGGGGGCGGGTCGGCGCGCAGCAGCTGCGCGGCATACTCCTGCCCGAAGTGCGCCACATCAAGGCCGCGCTCGACCCGGGGCGCCCCCGCCGCCACGCAGAGGATGTTCGGGTCGGCGCGGAGCAGGGCATTCGCCAGGCGCACGAAACGGTCGAAGCCGCGCAGCCGGTCCAGGCAGCGCGCGACAAAACTCACGACGCGCACTCCGGGTGGGATCTGCTTCCCGGCGATGTTCCGCCTTGCTCCGCCCTGACGGGCGAGGCGGCGCGTGTCGATGCCGTCGTGCAGCACCAGGAAGTCGTCGCGGTACTCAGGTGGGAACAGATCGCGCTGCCAGGCGGTCGAGATCCACGGTCGGACGCCGTTCTCCAGTTCCAGGAGCGTCGTCGCGTTCGCCGCGCGCCGCCAGTGGAAATACTCGGCTGGCGTGTCGGGGCCGGCCTCCTCCGCGAGGTCGTGGGCGTGGGCGTGGTAGTAATAATCGAACTGCTGCACGACCGGGGCGCCCGGCGCGTGGACCGTCGCGAACAGGGTGGAGCCCAGCCCGGCCGAGCGGCCGAGGACGAGGTCGATGGGGCGCGGCCGGCGGACCTCCAGCACCTCCCAGCAGCCGTAGGCGTAACAGAGCGCCCGCTCCAGGTGGCGCGTCCAGCTGACCGACGGTTCGCGGGCGACCCCGCCGACGTTGAAGCAGACCACCTCCAGCCCGCGCCCGACCGTCTCCGGCCACCACTCCGGCGGGTCGGTGGTGTGGCAGAAGAAGGAGCAGCGATAGCCGCGGCAGCGCACCAGCCAGTCGGCGACGGACCCAAGTCGCCCGGGGAAGCGCGGCTCGATGCAGAGCAGGTGCAGGGGATCCTCAGGCAAGGCAGCGAACCGTTGGGGACCACCCCGGGCGTGCCGCGCCGCGGACCGGACAACGGCCGCACGTCCCGGGCCAGGGAAGGATTGTAGCGACGCGCGAGCGCGGCGGGAATGCGGACCGACGGTTGCTCCGGGTTAGTTGCGCCCGTCGCTGGCGCTCCAGGTTGGTCGGACGGCTCCTGCCCGCTCTTACGAGATGGCGACGAGGGCCGGCCGCTCCAGCGCGAGGTAATCGGTGCAGGTCATATGCACCGAGATGGCGTGGTCGCCCGCGTTGAAGTTGATCGAGGTGTTCTCTCCGAGCGCCGGGTCACAGTACGTGGGGAGGCCGAAGAGGCTGCCAAACGGCGGGATCGAGCCGGGCTTGAGGCTGGTCAGCTGCTCCACCTCCTCGGCGGCCGCGAAGCGTACCGATTTGACGCCCAGCGCGGCCCGGGCCTTGCGGCTGTCGAGCTTGCGGTCAGCCGGCAGCACGAGCAGGACGAAACGCTCTCCCGCCCGAACCACCAGCGCCTTGGCGCCGCTCGCCAGTGGCGTGCCGCGGACGGCGGCCGCCTGTTCGCTGGTGAAGACCGCCTCATGCCGCAGGACCGTGAACGCAATGCCGGCCTGTTTCAGCCATTCGTGCAGCCGCTCGAAGACGCTCGCCACGCCCGCCTCCCGCACTCACCAGTGCATCACGAACCCGCCATCGACGTTTACCGTCTGTCCGGTCACGTTGCGGGCGCGGTCCGACGCGAGGAACACCGCCATCGCGGCCACGTCTTCCGGCTCCTGCCAGCGATTCAGCGGCACCACCCGGCGGATCTTCTCGGCCGCCCACTCTTCGTAATCCTGGCGCTGGCCCTCCGGCTGCTGTCGCGCCCACGCCTCCCAGACGGAACGGTTCAGGGCTGTCTGCACCATGCCCGGGCAGAGGGTGTTGACGCGCACGCCGTAAGGCGCAAGATCCTTCGCCGCACACTGGGCGAAGTTGATCAGGGCCGCCTTGGAGGCGCTGTAAGGGGGGTCGGTTTGCGAGCCGATTTGCCCGGCGACCGAGGCGAGGAACAACATCGTGCCCGCGCAGGCTCGCACCAGGACCGGGGCGAAGGCGTGGGCCACGTTGGCGGCGCCGCCGACGTTGACCTGGAGGACGCGCGACCAGTCGGACGGCTCCAGGTTCCAGAACGGAAAGCCGTACTTGCCGGAGCCGATGCCGACCGCGAAGACGACGTGGTCGATGCGCCCGAAGGTATTCGCGATCTGACCCGCCGCGTGCCGCACCGCGTCGTAGTCCGTCACGTCGGCGACCAGCCCGAGGGCGCGTGCGCCGGCCGCTTCCACCTGGCGCGTCACCGCCAGCGCTTCGGTGTCGCGGTCGAGGATGGCGGCGTGCGCGCCTTCTGCGGCGAAGGCGTGTGCGATGGCCCGGCCGATCCCACGCGCCCCGCCCGCGATGACGGCCACCTGCCCTTTCAGCCCGAGATCCACGGCTCTCTCCCGGAGGTGCCTGGCGCGGCCCGGTCGCGCCCGCCGGGGTCGGTTATAGCACCTTCGACCGCTTGCGGCCTGGAAGCCGTTTCCAGACGTCGCAGGAGGGGCTGCGGCCCCCGATGGTTCCAGCGAGATCGGGGGACAGAGCCCCCTCCTGCGGCGTCTGGAAACGGCTGCTTGGCGAGTTGAGCTGCGCAGGGCTTCACGCCGCCCGGCGTCGGGCGGCGGCCTCGGCGAAGACGTCGAGGAGCTGGCGGTAGTGGTACTCGAAGGTCCAGCGCGCCGCGGTTCGGCGCGCGGCGTGGGCGCACACCGATCGCCGCGCCGGGTCGAGCAACTGGCCCAGGCACCACGCCAGCCGCGCGTGGTCGTGCGGGTCGTCCAGGACGTACCCCTCCTGCAGCGGCGACAGCAGTTCGCTCGCCCCGTTGGCCCGCGTCGTGATCACCGGCAGCCCGCACGCGAGCGCCTCCAGCACGACGAGCGAGCATGGATCGTAAAAGGTCGGGTGGACGAGGAAATCGGCCGCAAAGTATGCATTGCGCATCTCCGGGCAGTGGCCGGCGAACCGGACGTGCCGCTCGACGCCAAGCCGCCGCGCCAGCTGCTGATACTTCCCGCTGTCGGGATTTCCCACCACCAGCAGGCGGAACGCCGGGTTCGGTGACAGCCCGTTGACACAGAGGCAGCGTACCGCGTGCAGCAGCGGGTCCAGCCCCTTGAGGCGGTAGTTCATCGCCGCGAACAGGCCGACCGTCTCCTCAGCCCCCAGCCCCCAGCGCTGGCGCCACTCCAGGCGCCGCCGCGGGCGGTCGTGCTCGGGGAAGCGCTTCGCGTCGATGGCGCTGCGCACCACGAACAGATCCGCGGTCGGGACGTTGTAATACTGCTGGAAGTGGCCGCGCACCATGTGGCTGTTGACCACGACGAGCGGCCGCGGGTGGCGCAGGTACTGCCTGCGCTCCAGGCGCCGGTAGGACCAGTGCGCCAGGTCGAGCGCCTTCACCACCCGGGCCAGCGCGCGTGTCACCCCGCCGGGATACTTGCGCAGGTTGTAATCGGCGGAGGCGCTGTGCAGGCCGCCCTGCGGGTAGAGCACGTCCTGCCCCCACGTCTTGTCGAAGCCGATCGAGACGTCATGCGTCCCCGCGCGCAGCGCTTGCTCGCACAGGGCGCCGAAGCGCCAGGGGCGCAGGAAGCGCGGCCCGCGCGGCGCCGGCAGGCCGTGGTAGCGCACGCTCGTGGGCAGGGCTTTCTCATCCCAGCGGCAGGCGTAGAGATGGACCTCATGCCTGTCGGCGACCAGACGGCGGGCCAGGTCAGCGATGTACGTCTCACACCCTCCGCGGGCGGGCAGCACGCTCTCGTAACAGAACGCGACCTTCATGACAGGCGTTCGCCCTTCTTTTGGTTGTGTCGGCGATAGCGTTGCCATTTGAGCCTTACCAGCCAACCGAGCCACCGCCCCCAGCCCCCGCGCCGCGCCGGCCCGAGGTAGCACAACCAGAAGCGCAGCCGGTCGCGCGCGGTCACGCCGGGGACGTCCGACGAATACAGCAGCTGGGCGAGATCCTTGACCTGCCACACCGGCCACGTCCACCGATGGCGGCTCAGGCGGTGCAGGTCGATCAGGTGGACGCGCCCGCGCCACTCCCCCACTGGCCGCTCGGTGTCGGCGCGGGGGATGTAGAAATGGCACAGGTAGAGATCCTTATGAAACGCGCGGCGGCCATGTAGTTCGCGCGCCAGGCGGGCCATTTCCGTCAGCAGCCCGCGTTTCCAGGCGTCGAACGCGACGGGATCGAGTCGGGCGGCCGCGGCGGGGATGGCCTCGTTAAGCGGGAGCATGTCGGCCAACTCCTCGACGGCGAGGAAGCTGCACAGCCGCCCCCACGGGCCGATGTACTCGCCGACGGCGACCGCGTTCGGCACCGGGAACCCCTCGGTGCGCGCCCATTCCAGGTGGCGCCATTCCTCGAAAGCCGGCGACCAACCCCGGCCCGGCCACACGGCGGCGAGCAGGCCGCGCCACCACGGCAGGCGGTAGTGACGCTTCAGGTAGACCGCGAGCCGGCGCCCGTCCGTGTGGAGGATCCAGCGCCCGGTCGAGCGGCCCTGCTTGGCGTGAAAGCGGTCGGTGACGGCGACGTCCATGACCCGCTCGCCCCAGTCGGAACCGGCGAACGCCGGCCAGTCCGGGTGCGCCTGTAACCGCCGGACGCCGCGAACCAGGCGCTGCCACAGGGCGCCGCTCATCAGGCGGCCTCCCTCGTGGTGGACGCAGTCAAGATTTCGGAAGTCGCGGAGACTTCCGAGGGCTTGGCCTGGCGGCGCTGACCGCTCACCGGACCGAGCACCGTGGCAGCCAACTCCCGCCCATCGGGGCCAAGTCGCCTCCTGCCCAGGTAGCCCAGCAGGAGACGGATCTGGTCGGCCCGGCTGCAGGTCAGGGTCAGGCTGTCGTGCAGAGCCCGGAGGTCGCGGAGCCACGTGCGCCCTGACTGTCGCCTCTTCCGCAATCGTTCCGGCTCGCCGACCACCACGCGCACACCGATTCGCCGGTCCTGCACCTGCAGGGTACGGCCGGGCACATCGGGAGAGGCGAAGACATACCCCGCGTCGTGGAGGCGGCGCAGCACTGCCCCCGCGTGGCGCAGAACCTGTCGCCGCTCCGCACCGTCGGCGGTTGCCGCGAGCCAGGCCGTGAGGGGCGCCGCGCCGAGCAACGGTTCGGTCAGCAGCAGCGACTCGACGCGCCACGGCCAGGGGCTCCGCTGGCCAACCGCCAGCAGGCGTGGGGTCGCGATGCCGTAACGCTGCAGGCGAAACAGCACCCCGGCCCGCGCCAGTTCCGGAGACACGACCCGGCGGCGACGCACCAGGTTCCACAACCAGGCCAGGGGGCGGGCCGCCCGCCGGTGGACCATCTCCGCGAGCAGCCCGGAGGGACGCTCGATGACCTCGCGTCGCACCGGGACAGATGGGTATTGTGCCCGCTCGGCGAGGGAGAGCCAGGCCGGTGCCTGCCCGCTGAGTTCGTCGAGGAATTCGCGCGTCACGCACAGCGCCTCACCGTCGAGCCAGACGAGGTTCTGCGTTCCGGCGGCTAGCGGCGGCTCCAGCAGCTCGCGAATGTGCCGCCGGCCGCGCAGGCGTTCCGCCAGCCGGCGCACGTCTTCCGCCGCCTCCCTCAGCGAAGGGAGGGGCACGTCATCGCGCTCCGCCTCACGGAGGTAAGCGCCCAGGCACGCGACCCGCGCCCGTCGGCTCACCAGCTCGTCGGCGAGGGTCGCGTCAAGTGCGGCCAGGTCGCGCTGGCGAACCAGCCACGAAACCTCCCGGTAGCGCCGGGAGCGCTGCCAGTCGAGGAACCAGAACGTCGCCTCCTCCGGGCGGCCCTCGACAAGGACGTGCTTGGAGTACAGGTCGGGGTGGTCGAAGCCGACCGAATGGATGCGGGCCAGGGCGGCGCCGAGTCCGCGGGCAGTCGCGCGCCGTCCGGTTGGGGTGGCCGCCATGTCGTGGAGGAACGCGCGCAGGTCGCGACATCCGGGCAACTCGCGAACCAGGAGGAAGGCGCGGCCGCGGTCGTCCTCGCCGGCGGCGAGCGGCTCGGGACAGCGGATGCCTGCCGCAGCCAGGTCGCGGAGCAGGGCGAACTCGCGGAGCGAGCGCGACGCCAGGCCGAAGCCTGCCCACGCGCTCGCCAGCCGATGCTTCCAGCGAACCCGATGTTCGCGCTTCAGGTAGCCGCCAACCGCGGCGGCACCGCTGCCGAGCGTCACCCGCGCGACGTGGCGGTCCGGGTGGCCGCAGTAGACGACCCCGGGGAGATCGAGATAATCGGTGGCGCCGCTCAGACCCAGGCCGGCGAGGGCGTCGCGGAAACGTGGGTGGGTGACGACGAACGCCATCAGGACGCCGCCTTTCGTGCGGGGTAACAGGTGAGCAGTTCGGCGGCCGCGGTGAACACCTCGACAGGCGTGAGGCCGCGCATGCACCGATGGTCGAGCGGGCAGACGCGCCGCTGGCACGGGCCGCAATCGACCTTCTTTTGCAGGTGAACCGCCGCCGGGTGGTACGTCTCGGTCCAGGCAATGTGCGTTGGTCCGAACAGGGTGACGACCGGCCGGTCGAACGCAGCCGCGAAGTGGCGCGGCCCGCTGTCGGTGGTGATGAGCAGGTCCGCCCGCCGCACGCACGCCTTTGTCAGTCCGAGTGACAGCGCGTAGTCAGCGAGAGTGTGGACAGCCCGGCGGCAGGCCAGGTTCTCAATCTGCATCGCCAGGGTGCGCTCGGCCGGCCCGCACAGCACCAGCACCCCGCTGCCGCGCTTATCCGCCAGCCCCTGGGCGAGCTGAGCGAACGACTCGGCTGGCCAGTGCTTCGCCGATCCGAACGCGGCGCCCGGGTTGAGGCAGATCACCTCCCGGTAGCGGCCGAGCCCGCCGCGCTCCCAGACCGCATCGGCGGCCTGTTCGTCGGCCGGGGACGTGAACAGCTCCATGCGGTGCCCGGGCGTGGGGCAGCCGAGGTGTTCGACGAGGAGGTTGTAGGCGTCGATGATCGGACTCGGGGTGAACGTCCCGTCGGCCGCGCGGAGGGGAGGGAGGCGGTCGGTCAGCAGCCAGCTGCGCCCGCCGCGCGCGTAGCCGACGCGGCGCCGGCAGCCGCCGAGGCACGCCACGAGCGCCGATCGGAACGAATTCGGGAAGAGGACGGCGAGGTCGGGCCGCTGCCTGCGCAGCGCCAGCGACACGGCTGGCCAGCGCCGCGCCCACGGGCCTTTCTCGTCAAGGAGGAGTTGGCCGTCGAGCCAGGGGGCACCGGCGAGGACGCCCGCGACGTAGGGACGCAGGACGCCGACGAGGTGGGCCGACCCGAAGTGGCGGCGCAGCGCCCGCAAGGCCGGCGTGGCCATCACCGCGTCGCCCACCCAGTTCGGCAGAAAGACCGCGATCTTCATGGTTGGGAGCAATTAGCTACGGAGCCACGGAGAAGCGAGGACAGGTCACAGATAAACACGGATTGAAGCGAATCCTTTCTTCCTGTTAATCTGTGCTGATCCGTGCTCATCTATGGCTTGTCCTCGCTTCTTTTTCAGGCGGCCCGCAGTTTCTCGATGACGCTGCTCGTCGAGAACCCGGACCGCAGGCGGGCCAGGTGTACCCGCCCGCCATACGCCTCCACGAGCGACGCGCCCACCACCTCTTCCGGCCGGTAGTCCGCGCCCTTGATCAGCACGTCCGGGCGTACCGTCTCGATCAACTTCAGCGGGTTCAGCTCGTCGAAGACGGTCACGTAATCGACTGCCTGCAGCCCGGCCAGTACGTGGGCGCGGGCCTCCACGGCGTTGATCGGTCGGCCGTCGCCCTTGAGCGCGCGCACGCTCGAATCACTGTTCAGGCCGACCACGAGCACGTCGGCCTGCAGCCGCGCTTCCTGCAAGTACTGGACGTGGCCGGCGTGCAGCACGTCGAAACAGCCGTTGGTGAACGCCACCCGCTGGCCGTGGCGGCGCCGGTCCTCCAGCTCGCGCCCGAGCGCGTCGAGCGAGACGACCTTCTCCGCCCCCAGCGCCCCGTCGCCGACGCGAGTCCCGCCGTGCAGCAGGTCGCGCAGGATCTCGTCGCGGGTCACCGTGGCGACGCCGATCTTCTCCACCTCCAGCCCGCCCGCGACGTTGGCCAGCGTGATCGCGTCGGCGTAGTCGGCGCCCGCCGCCAGCGCCATGCCCAGGACGCTCAGCACCATGTCGCCTGCTCCGGTGATGTCGTACACCTGGCGCGGCCGGGTCGGGAACAGCTGCTGCCGGCCGTCGCGGTGTACCAGGGCCATGCCATCCCTGTCGAGGGTGATGACCGCCGCTTCGAGGTCGAGCTGCTGCACCAGCTGCGTTCCCGCCTCCAGTACCGGGGCAGTGCCGACGAGGGTCTGGCCGGTCGCGAGGCCCGCCTCCATCCGGTTGGGCGTGATGGCCGAACACCCGTGATACTTGCGGTAGTCGTCGCCGCGGATCGGATCCGCGAGGACGCGCAGCCCCAGCGCCCGCGCCCCGGTGATGACGGCCGCCAGCAGGGACGGGGTGCAGACGCCCTTGTCATAATCGCTGATGAGCACCAGGTCGATCTTGCGCAGCTGGGCCGCCAGTACGCGCGTCAGGTCGGTCTCGATGGCCTCGTTGATCGGGGTGCGGACCTCGTAATCGACGCGCAGCATCTGCTGCGGGTGGCGGTGCTGGGCGCGGCCGATGTAGCGTTCCTTCACCGTCGTCGGCCGGCTGCCGTCGCTCACCACGCCCTCGTGGTCGATGCCAAGACTGGTCAGCGCCTGGCGAATGCGGCCGCCGTCGAAGTCCGACCCGACGACGCCCGCGAGCATCACCCGTGCGCCGAGGGCGCGCAGCATCATCGCGACGCTGCTTGCTCCGCCCAGGCGCTCCTCGCGCCGGTCCGCGTGCAGCAGGAGGACAGGCGCCTCCTGGCTGATGCGCTCGGCGTCGCCCCAGACGTAGCGATCGAGCATCAGGTCGCCGACCACCAGGACGCGCGGCTGGCCGAGGCCCTGGACGAGATCGATCAGGTTCGCGCTCATCGTGTTCCCCTCGGCCGAACTTCTCGCGGCGACGGACCATCGCCCGCCAAGCCGTGAGCGGCAGGAAGACAACTCAGGCCGCCTGGACCTGCTCGGTGGGGGCGAGTTCCCCCTCGCCGACAAGGGAGCAGGCGACCGCGGCGTGGAGCAGCGGCAGCAGCACCTCGTGGTGGCCGATCAGCTCGATCCCCTCCGCCGACGGCCGCTCCAGCACGTTGACGCGCGAGCGGTACTGCGCCTGCTTGTCCACGTTGACGGTGACCAGACCGTCGAGGCTGTGGCCGAAGTTACGCACGACCGAGACGGTCTTGACGAACACCTCGGGCAGCAGCACGGCCGACCCCAGGTTGAGCCACACACCGTTCGCCATCGTGGACACCACCGTGCAGAGACGGCGGAAGTCGATCATCGACGCCTCGCCGAGCGCAGCGCCGGAGACGTGCGGGTGCATGTGGACGATGTCGGTGCCGAGCGCGACGTGGATCGTACACGGGATACCGGCCCGATACGCGGCGAGCACCAGGCTGCAGTCGGCGTGCGGCGCGTCCAGCCCGTCGAGATACTGCCCCAGCGCCGCGCCGAGCCCCAGGTCG
>JAANMX010000336.1_pt1 | contig 63732 bp, 54 predicted proteins | sample 7279681 | NCBI WGS metagenome assembly JAANMX01 (sample SAMN14094542, study PRJNA606508) | bioreactor metagenome | isolation source: A lab-scale SPAN reactor treating ammonium-rich wastewater day 351 | place: Ireland: Galway | collected 2018-01-01
GGGGTGTTGCTGACACCCGCTTCGCCGTGTTTGCGAAAGATGATTTCTTTGAGCTTTTGGTTTTGCTCTTGCTTTAAGGCCAGCTCCCGCTCGCGGGCCAGCTTGAGCGCACGATCGGCAGCGTCAGCGCGGTACCACAGCACCAAAGGAAGTGCAATTACCACCACCACTGCCAAGATCCACCACATCATGCTTTGCTGCCTTTGTGCTTTAAAAAAATAGCGCCTGCTTCAGAACAAAGCAGGCGCTGGGGATTATGGCGGGAAATTTACAGGGCTTCTTGGCGCAATTGCGCTGGGGATTTGGCGCTGATCCACCCAGGTGCCACATCGAATACCGTTTTGGCCCCATGCAAGCCCATCTGGGCCATGCGGTGCACAGCGCGGGCATACGCCACCAAGACGCTGGCGGTAAATTCCGGGTTGCTATCGAGCTGCAGGCGGTATTCCACCACTTGGTTGGTGCCTGCACTGGTGCGCCCACTGCAAATCACAAAACCACCGTGCGGCATGGTGCTGTGCTCGCGGGCAAATTCTTCGGCGCTGATGAAGTTCACCGTGGTGTCGTATTCATCAAAATAGTGCGGCATGGTGACGATGGTGTGGCGCACCACTTCAGCCTCAGCCCCTTCGGCCAGCACCACGTAGCAATGGCGCTCGTGCTTTTCGCGGGTGGACAGCGTGGGGCAGCTGCCACTGCGCACGGCATCGACGGCGGCCTGCACCGGGATGGTGTACTGCACCCCTTGGGCCACACCCGGCACGCGGCGAATGGCATCTGAGTGGCCCTGGCTCAAGCCCTTGCCCCAAAAGGTGTAGGTGGCCCCTTGCGGCAGCAGGGCCTCGCCCATGATGCGGTTGATCGAGAACATGCCCGGGTCCCAACCGGCGGAAATCAACGCCGTGGTTTTACCGCCCTGCGCTGCAGCATCCACGGCCGCAAAGTGCTCTGGAATGCGGGCGTGGGTATCAAAACTGTCAATCACATTGAATTTGGCCGCCAGCGCCGGGGTTTGCACGGGCAGATCGTCTTTGGAGCCGCCACACAAAATCAACACATCAACCTGGCCATGGTGGGCATCCAAATCGTCCAAACGGTACACCGGGGTTTGCGCATGGGCCGGCTTTAACTGGGCGGGATCGCGGCGGGTGTAAATGCCGGTGATCTGCAGATCCGGGTTCAGCGCCACGGCGGCTTCGACCCCGCGCCCTAAGTTGCCATAGCCCACCACACCAATGCGGATGGGATTTGCTTGTGTGTTTTCCACGGTGATTTCCTTTGTGTGTTGAAAAGAATGAAGCGGCTAGCTCGCTCCTGGCTTATTTCTCAGCTGCATTAAACCCTCAAATGCCATAACAACAACGGCAGCAGCTATCAAGAAATACATTACTTCCTGCCCTGGCTGGATGCGCTCGCCCAAGAGCATGGCCGCCAGCAACAGCAAAATCGGCTCGACATACGACAACAGGCCAAACAGCCCCAGCGGCAGCAGCCGGTGCGCAGTCATGTACAGCGCCAGCGCTATGCCACTGACCACGCCCAGCAGGGGAATAAAAATATGCAGTTTGGGCGTTTGCACCACCGCCAGCCAGCCGCTCAAGGCATTGACGGGCTCCACCGGCGTGACCACCACAAACCACAGGCACACGGGCAGCAAAATCAGCACATCCAGCCAATGCCCGGCCAAAGAATCGGTGCGCATCAAACGGCGCAGCACAAAGTAAGCGGTATAGCCAATGGCCACCAGCCACGTCGGCCAATCCAGGCCCGCGCCGCGCAACAGCTCCCAGGCCACCCCAGCGCTGGCCAACGCCGTCGCCACTTGCTGCAGGCGGCTTAAGCGTTCGTTAAACACCAGCCGCCCGGCCAGTACCATCACCAGCGGCAGCAAAAAATACCCCAGGGAAGTGGGCAGGGCCAGGCCATTGAGCGGGGCCCATAAAAACAGCCACAGCTGCACGCCAAACAAAGCGGCACTGAGCAGCAGCAAAGCCCCCAGCCGCCAATACCGCTGCACCCGGCGCACGATGGCCAGCACCTGGCGCGATTGGCCGCTATAGATAAGCAGCAAAGTGGTGAAAGGCAGGGTGGCCACCATGCGCCAGCCGAAGATTTGCTCGCCAGCCAGCGGCGCGAGGAAAGGTGCAAAGTAGTACATCCCCCCGAATAAAAAAGAACCAACCACTGAAGCGAGAACTCCGCGCACCATCTCGTCACCAACCCCTTGCCAATAAATAACCCACAACAGGGGCAACCGGGCATTGTGCTGGATTTTGTGCGCCCTACTACACTGCCGGACTTTAGCCCGAATGACCTTATGGACACTGCCGCTGCGCCCGCTGCATCGTCCGGCGTGGACTTCTCCACGCCGCTGACCATCCTCTACCACGATGCCGACTTGGTTGCCGTCTATAAACCGGCCGGCTGGCTGGTACACCGCAGTGCCATCGCACGCCACGAAAAGCGCTTTGTCCTGCAGCGCCTGCGCGACCAGATTGGCCAGCATGTGTGGCCCGTGCACCGCCTTGACCAAGGCACTTGCGGCCTGCTGGTGTTTGCGCTGAACAAAGAAAGCTGCCAGCAACTGGCCCTGGCCTTTGCCGAGCAGCGGGTGCAAAAAACCTACTTGGCCCTGGTGCGCGGCTGGCTGCCGGGGCAGGTTGAGGTGGACTACGCCCTGCGCCCCGAAGACAGCGCCCCCGATGCCCCACCCCAATCGGCCCAAACCACGCTGCGCTGCCTGGCCACGCTGGACTGGCCGCAAAGCTACGACCCGCGCCACCCCAGCACCCGCGCCAGCCTGGTGCTGGCCCAGCCGCACACGGGCCGCCGCCACCAAATTCGCCGCCATTTAAAGCATGTGGCCCACCCCATCCTGGGCGATGCCACCCATGGCAAAGGGCCACTCAACCGCTGGTGGGCGCAGCGCCTGGGCGGCCAGCGCCTGTGGCTGCACGCCCATGCGCTGCAACTGCGGCACCCGCGCACGGGTGAAGCCCTGGCCCTGACGGCCGATTGGCACGCCCTGCCCCAGGTGCCCGAGGTGCAGCAATGGCAGCACATGCTGCAGCTGCCAGGCTGGCAAACCGTGGCAGCTTTGCCGGGCAGTTGTTCCGTTATTTAATAGCGCCTTGCGCTTGTATATGGGCATTTCAAGGCTTTATTGCCTTGAAACGCTTTGCAAGTCAGCGGTAAACGCTTTTATTTTTGGTGAATGGCGCGCACCAGTTGGCCCTGTGCATTGCGCACCAGCGCCGGCGAAGTGATTTCGGCGTACTGCGCCAACGGGTCGGCCCGAAAGTCCCCACTGAGCAACTCCGCCAGCCGCGTGTGGGGCATCTTACAGCCGCAGGCCTGGGCATGGCCACCGCCGCCCAGGCTCTCGGCCAGAGGGATGCAATCAAACCCGGTGCGCGAACGCATCCCAATTTTTACGCCCTGCTCATTCGCGCTCCACATCAAGGCAAACGTGCCCGATTCGCGCGCCAAAATATCGCCCACTTGGCTGTGGAACATGCCTGGGCAATTCACCATCAGCCCCTGCACGCCGTTGAAAACAATGGCGTGGGCACCATCGGCAATATCCGCACAGAGTTTTTGGTATTTCTCATCCATCGCGCCACCCCGGGCCATAAAGGCGGCCTCTTGCTCAGGGCTGAACGCGGCAATCTCGGCCCAGCGCAGCAAGTCACGCGGCTCCATCTCCAGGGCCGCCAAAAAGGCCGCGCTTTCGGCAAATTCCCACTTCCAGATATCGCGGTCTTCGATATAGCGAATCAGCGCGGGAACGGGTTTTTCGGGGTGAAAAAACTCCCACGCCAGCCGTGCGCCCGAATGGTGCATATCAAAATGCACCACGCCGCAGCGGCACTGAAAACCGGTCAGCTTTTCTGCCGCGCTTTTATGGTGATCCAGCACCACCAACTTGGCCGCACGCTCATCGAGTGCGGCCGTCAGCTCAGGGCCAAACGCAAAATCGAGCATGTACACCGTGCGCCCGCGCACCTCGCCCAGGTCATCAATGCTTTGAATTTCGCCATGGTCCAGGCCGCGCATCTCGACCTCGGGGCCATAAAACAACCAGGCCGCCAAGGCGGCACCAAAGCCATCGGAGCAGTTGCGCCCGTGGTAAAGAATCAGGGGGCGGGGGTCATCCACAGAAGGACGCACCAAGAACGATGGGGGAAAAATACTGGATTTCATAGGGGGTGCATTTTGACCGCATTTGCCCTTGCCGCGTTGTTGCCTGATTCGCACCCATAATGGTTTCTTTGCTGACTGCCCGGATTTTTTTGTGATGTCTGCCGCCCTCGCCCCCCACCTGTCCGCCCTGGTGCAACTGCGCCGCGATTTGCACAGCCACCCGGAATTGAGCTACCAAGAAAAGCGCACCGCCAGCCAAGTGGCCGCCTACCTGCACGCGTTGGGGCTGCCCGTACACCAAGGGCTGGGCACCACCGGCCTGGTTGCCAGCATCCACGGCCAGGGTTTTAGCGCCGCGCACCCCGGCCCCAGCGTGGGCCTGCGGGCCGACATGGATGCCCTGCCCCTTGCCGAAGCCACCGGCCTGCCCTACGCCAGCCGCCACCCTGGCAAGATGCACGCCTGCGGCCACGACGGCCACACCGCCATGCTGCTGGGCGCGGCGCACCTGCTGAGCCAACAGCGCAACTTTGCCGGCACCGTGCATTTGATTTTTCAGCCTGCCGAAGAAGGCGGCGCTGGGGCCAAGGCGATGATGGAGGATGGCCTGTTCCAGCGCTTTGCCTGCCAGGCCGTCTTTGCCCTGCACAACTGGCCCGACCTGCCCCAAGGGCAAATGGCCGTGCGCGTCGGCCCCATCATGGCGGCCAACATCCGCTTTGAAATCCGCGTGCGCGGCAAGGGCGGGCACGCCGCACTGCCCCACACCACGCGCGACCCGGTCCCCGTGGCCTGTGCCATCGTCACGCAGTTGCAAACCCTGGTGTCGCGCACCCTCGACCCGGTCGATAGCGCGGTGCTGACCATCGGCAAAATCGAAGCGGGCACGGTAGAAAACATCATCCCCAACGAGGCCGTGCTCTACGGCACGCTGCGCACCCTGCGCGACGACACCCAGGCCACCTTGGTCGCAGGCATCGAGCGCATCGCCCAGCACACCGCCGCTGCGCATGAATGCCAGGCGCTTTACATCCACAAACCCGGCTACCCCAACACCACCAACAGCGCCGCCGAGGCCGCCTTGATGGCGCAGGTGATGGCAGAGGTGGTCGGCCCAGAGAACACCCACCCCAACATCGACCCGGCCATGACCAGCGAGGACTTTGGCTTCATGCTGCAGCAGGTGCCCGGCGCTTATGGCTGGATTGGCAATGGCAAAAATGGCCAGCGCGGCACCAGCCTGCACCATCCGGGCTACGACTTCAACGACGACAACATCGCCCTGGGCGCACGCTTTTGGGACACCCTGGCACGCCGCTGGCTGGAGCAGTCCAGCGCCAGCGCCTGAAGCGGCGCAGCCAGCAAAACAGCCCTACCCACGCCCCAACAGCGCATCCGTCAGAGCGCAGCCGCACGAACAGGCAAGCCCCATCCCGTCTGACTCACCGCAGTTGTTTGAGCGCAGCGCCCCCAGGGCGCGTAGCGAGTTCTGCGGTGCCAAGCTGCGCAGCACGCTTTCTTTGCGTCCTTTCTTGCGCGGGCAAGAAAGGATGTCGCCTGCCGGGGCGAGACCCGGCCTACGAACAAAAAATCAAACAAGAAAGCATCTACCGAACGCCAAGCTTGAATACCAAAGAAAAATCACAAAGAAATCCCGAAAATTCAAGCGCTAACAACTATTGAAAAAATAGCATTTAACCTCTGGCTGCTTCTTTAAATGCTTGCCAATTTTGCTTTCCGTTGGCCGGGTCTCGCCCCGGCAGGCGACTAACTTTCTTGTTCGCACAAGAAAGTCAGCAAAGAAAGCGTGCTGCGCAGCTGGGGCACCGCAGAACTCGCTACGCGCCCTGGGGGCGCTGCGCTCAAACAACTGCGGTGAGTCAGACTGGATGGGGCTTGCCTGTTCGTGGGGCTGCGCTCTGACGGATGCGCTGTTGGGGGGGAATGGCTGCTTCGCTGGCTGCGCCGCGTCAGCAGTTGGTGTCGGTGGGCAGCTGCACCACCTCGTCCCACTGCACGCCGGGCAAAGTGTCGTGGTGCGCCACCAGCACCCAGCGGGGACGTTCAGCCTGGGCGATCTGATCGGCCAAGGCATCCAAGGCTTGCCCCAAATATTCAATAGAAGCGCGGTCCAGCCCCGCATCCGGTGCATCAATCAAAGTGATAGCCGCCCCGCTGGCCAAGGCCGCCGCCTGCCAAAACTTGCGCTGCGTGCCGGTGGAAAGCTGCCACCAGGCTTTTTCCAAATGCGGCTCCAGCGCAAACCCTGCCACGTGCTGCTGCCACGCCGTGCCATCCCAATCGGGCCAGCGTTGCTGCTGGGCAGTGAGCCAGTCGGCGACGGGTTGCTGGGGATCGCAATCGGTCAGTGGCACGGCCATGGCCTGCGCCCGGTAAGCCTGGGTGCCGCCTTGCCAATCCCCGCACTGCACCTGCCCCGGTGCGGGAGGATTTTGCACCCCAGCCAGCCACGGCAGCAGGCGGTGCTTGGCGCTATCGCCCTCGTCCAACAGCAAATGCAGGCCGGGCAGCAAGCGGGTATCGGGGGCCACATCAGGGGGCAAGTGGTGCCAGATCAATTCCATAACACTCCTTTTATAAGAACGTGTTCATGATCTCGAATGAAGGTGTGGGGGATGCGGTTCGGGATGGGTTGCGAGGATTTGCAACGACGCAGACCGCCCGCAGACCCATGAGGAGATCATGAACACGTTCTAAGAGCTGTTACCGCTTTATTTACCTTGTTTTATGGCGTTTTTTATTTAAAAAACCATTAAATCAAAGCGGATCAAGCTCTTGTTATGCATAGTATTTATTCAATCCGTTCGATTTTGACGGGCTTAAACGTCCAGCCCGCCGCCTTGCCTTTGCTGGCGCGTTTGCCGGCGGCGTTGTTCAGGCTGCGAATTTCCAGCACCTCCTCGCGCTCTTTGCCGCCTCGGCCTGTGCCGCTGATGCGCACGCTGCGCGTGTAGGCGGCAGCGCCCACCAGGCTGGCCCCATCGGCCAACTTCATCAATTGCAGGCCGCGCCCGCCGGTCATGACTTTCAATTCGGCCAAGGGGTAGGTCAGCACCTGGGCATCGCTGCTTAGGCAGGCGATATGGGTGGCCGCCGTGCCATCGGGCGCATCCACCACGCTGGGCAGGCACAGGGTTTCGCCCTCTTGAATGGTGACAAAGGCTTTGCCCGCCTTGTTGCGGGCCACCAGGCTGCTGGCCTCGGCAATAAAACCGTAGCCACCGCTGCCACTTAGCAGCAAACGCGTGCTCGCCGCCCCGGCAAAGTAGCTGACGATGTGCGTGCCTGGCTCCAAATCGATCAAGCCCTGAATCGGCACCCCATCGCCGCGCCCACCCGGCAAGGTGGCCACGGCCACGCTGTACACCCGGCCCAGGTTGCCAAAGGCAATCAGCGTATCCACGCTGCGGCAGGCAAAGTGGCCCCACAGGGCATCGCCCGCTTTGAAGCTGAAGTTGCTCGGCGCATGGTCGTGGCCCTTCAAGGCACGCACCCAGCCTTTTTCTGAGATGACCACCGTCACCGGCTCATCGACCACCTTGATCTCGGTGCTCACCCTTTGCGCCTCTTCAATCAGCGTGCGGCGCGGGTCGGCAAAGGTTTTGGCATCGCGCTCCACCTCTTTGATCAACAGGCGCTGCAGGCTTTTGGGATTGGCCAAAATATCGAGTAAACGGCCCTCATCTTCGCGCAATTGCTGCAATTCCTTGTCGATCTTGATCGCTTCCAGCCGGGCCAGCTGGCGCAGGCGGATTTCCAGAATGTCCTCGGCCTGCCGGTCGCTCAGGTCAAAACGGGCGATCAGCGCCGCTTTGGGCTCATCGCTCTCGCGGATGATGGCAATCACCTCGTCAATGTGCAGCAGCACCACCTGCCGCCCTTCCAAAATGTGAATCCGCGCCTGCACCCGGTCCAGCTGGTGCTGGCTGCGCCGCGTGAGCGTGGCCTGGCGAAAGGCCAGCCACTCCTGCAGCATCTGGCGCAGCGATTTTTGCGTGGGCCGGCCATCCATGCCCACCATCGTCAGGTTGATGGGGGCCGAGGTTTCCAGGCTGGTGTGCGCCAAAAGCGTGTTAATAAACTCCTGTTGCGGTGTTTTACTGCTTTTTGGCTCCAAAACCAGGCGCACCAAGGCATCCTTGCTGGACTCATCGCGCACCCCGTCCAGCACATTCAGCACCGTGGCCTTGAGCTGTTGCTGCTCTTGTGTGAGTGCCTTTTTGCCAGCCTTCAGCTTGGGGTTGGACAGCTCTTCAATCTCTTCCAACACCTTTTGGCTGGACACCCCCGGCGGCAGCTGCGTCACCACCAACTGCCACTGGCCGCGCGCCAGCTCCTCCACCACCCACCGCGCCCGCACCTTCAGGCTACCGCGCCCGGTGCGGTAGGCGTGCGCAATGTCCTGGGCGCTGCTGATGATCTGGCCGCCGCCGGGGTAATCCGGGCCGGGAATCAGGGCCAACAGCGCCTCGTCGCTCAGTTGCGGGTCTTTGGCCAGCGCCACACAGGCCGCCGCCACCTCGCCCAGGTTGTGGCTGGGGATTTCCGTGGCCAGCCCCACGGCAATGCCACTGGCCCCATTCAAGAGCGCAAACGGCAGCCGCGCGGGCAGCTGGCGCGGCTCTTGGGTGGAGCCGTCGTAGTTGGGCACAAAGTCCACCGTGCCTTCGTCAATTTCATCGAGCAGCAGCGTGGCAATCTTGGCCAATCGCGCCTCGGTGTAGCGCATGGCCGCCGCGCCATCGCCATCGCGGCTGCCAAAGTTGCCCTGGCCATCAATCGGCGGATAGCGCTGGTTAAAGTCCTGCGCCAGCCGCACCAGCGCGTCGTAGGCCGACTGGTCACCGTGCGGGTGAAAGCGCCCCAGCACATCGCCCACCACGCGGGCCGACTTCACCGGCTTGGCCGCCGTGTTGCCGTTGGCGCCGCCATAGCCCAGGCCCATGGCCTGCATGGCGTACAAAATGCGCCGCTGCACCGGCTTCATGCCATCGCACACATCGGGCAGCGCCCGGCCCTTAACGACCGAAAGCGCGTATTCCAGGTACGCCTGCTGGGCGTAGCCGCCCAGGGTCAGGGTGTCACCCTGCGGGTCCGTGGCTGCAGGCTGGAGGGAAAAAATGTCTGTCATAGTTCAATAAAAAAATAGCTGCTAGCGCTTGATGCGTAAGGGCTAGATGCCAAAAACGTTTAAATACTCGATGAAGAAGAAGGGTGCGCTACCTCGTCCAGCCCTTGCAACTCGGCTTCAATTTGCTCGATGCTGGGCAGGCTGGTTTGCAGTTCTGCGGGCAAGGACTCAATCAGCTTGTACTCGGCAATGCCCATGGGCTGGGTTTTATCACCCAAGGCGTATTCGGCCACCACCTTGTTCTGGCTCTTGCACAGCAACAGGCCAATGGTGGGCCCATCGTGCTCAGATTTCACTTGCCGATCGACCGCCGTCAGATAAAAACCCAACTGCCCCAAATGCTCAGGTTTGAATTTTTCAGCCTTGAGTTCAATCACCACATAGCAGCGCAATTTGAGGTGATAGAACAGCAGGTCGATGAAAAAATCGTCACCGCCCACTTCTAGGTGTACTTGCCGTCCGACAAAAGCAAAGCCTGCTCCCAGTTCCATCAAAAACTGGGTGATGTGTTTGACCAGCGCCGTTTCAATCTCCCGCTCATCGGCTTCTTTGCCCACATCCAGAAAGTCAAACAAATAAGGGTCTTTCAGCGATTGCTGGGCCAGGTCACTGCCCGGTGACGCAAGGCGCTCGCTAAAGTTGGTGACGGCTTGCCCCGTGCGTTCAAGCAGGCGCGTTTCAATGTGGATAGTGAGCACATTGCGCGACCAACCGTTTTCAATCGCTGCCTGTGCGTAGGCCAAACGCTGTGCGGGCTGCTTGAGTTTTGTCAGCAGCACCAAGTTATGCCCCCAGGGCAATTGTCCAACAGGCTGTTGGACAAACTCATCAGACGGCCACGCCTGTGCAAACGCGCGCATGTACATCAGGTTGGCACGCGAAAACCCCTTCATCTGCGGAAAGGCCGTGCGCAAATCGTGCGCTAGTCGCTCAATCACCTTGGCACCCCAGCCTTGTTCGGCCTGCCGCACCAGAATGTCGCGCCCAATCTGCCAGTACAGCAACACCAGCTCGCGGTTCACCGCCAGCGCAGCACGCTGCTGGGCGCTGTGGATGCGAGTTTTCAAATCCTGCAGCCAGTCGGCGTAACCGGTTGGAGGCGGTGTCAGGGAAGCAGGGCGGTCGTGCATTTGAATGAATGGGGGAGTGACAGAGCTGGGTGGGAAGTGTGGCTTTGGCTATCGAATAAAAGAAGAGCTATCAGCGCTTGATGCATAAGGGATAGATGCCAAAAACACTAAAAATTTACACATCCACCGCTACCGCATCGCCATGCAGCTCCATCAGCTCGCGGCGGGCGGCGGCTTCGCCTTTGCCCATGAGCTGGGTCATGACGTTGGCGGTGGCGGCAAAGTCCAGTGCACCCAGTTGCACTTGTTGCAGGCGGCGGGTGTCGGGGTTGAGGGTGGTGTCCCACAGCTGTTCGGCGTTCATCTCGCCCAGGCCTTTGAAGCGGCTGATTTGGCATTTTTCGCGCGCCACGCCTTCTTTGGCGGCTTTGTCCAGGATGGCTTGCAGCTCGCCCTCGTCCAGGGCGTAGAGTTTGGCGGCGGGCTTTTTGCCACGGGCGGGAATATCGACGCGAAACAGCGGTGGGCGGGCGACGTAGATGTGGCCGGCATCGACCAGCTTGGGGAAGTGGCGGAAGAACAAGGTGAGCAGCAGCACCTGAATGTGGGCCCCGTCCACGTCGGCATCGCTCAGGATGCAGACTTTGCCGTAGCGCAGGCCGGACAGATCGGGGCTGTCGTTCGGGCCGTGGGGATCAACGCCAATGGCCACCGAGATGTCATGCACTTCATTGTTTTTAAATAAAAAGTCGCGCTCTACCTCCCAGGTGTTGAGCACTTTGCCGCGCAGGGGCAGGATGGCTTGCGTTTCTTTGTCGCGGCCCATTTTGGCGCTGCCGCCGGCGCTGTCGCCCTCAACCAGAAAGACTTCGTTGTGGCCGATGTCGCGGCTTTCGCAGTCGGTCAGCTTGCCGGGCAGCACGGCCACGCCGCTGCCTTTGCGTTTTTCCACCTTTTGGCCCGCTTTTTGGCGCTGCTGGGCGGCTTTGATGGCCAGTTCGGCCAGTTTTTTGCCGTGTTCGATGTTGGCGTTGAGCCACAGCTCCAGCGTCGGTTTGACAAAGCTGGACACCAGGCGCACGGCATCGCGGCTGTTGAGTTTTTCTTTGACCTGGCCCTGAAATTGCGGGTCAAGCACTTTGGCCGAGAGCACAAAGCTGGCGCGGGCAAACACATCGTCGGGCATGAGCTTGACCCCCTTGGGCAGCAGGCTGTGCAGGTCGATGAAGTTTTTCACGGCCTGGAACAAGCCATCGCGCAGGCCGCTTTCGTGCGTGCCACCGGCCACGGTGGGGATCAGATTGACGTAGCTTTCGCGCAGCACGGCCCCCTGTTCGGTAAAGGCCAGGCACCACGCCGCGCCTTCGCCCTGGGCGAAGCTGTCGTCCTGGGCATCGGCAAAGCCTGCGCCTTCGAGCAGGGGCAGCAGGGGGTCGGTGGCCAGGGATTGTTCTAAATAGTCTTTCAGGCCGCCCTTGTATTGCCAGGTTTGGGTGTCGCGGGTTTTTTCATTGGCCAGGGTGACGCTTACGCCCGGCATGAGCACGGCCTTGGAGCGCAGCAGGTGGATCAGCTCGCCCAGCGGCAGGTGGGGGCTGTCAAAGTAGCGTGCATCGGGCCAGGCACGCACTGTTGTCCCTTGTTTGCGCTCGCCGCTTTGCAGGGGGCGGCGCTGCAGGGGCTGCACCACATCGCCACCGGCAAAGACCAAATGGGCGGCTTCGCCCTCGCGGTACACGGTCACTTCCAGGCGGGTGGAGAGCGCATTGGTCACGCTCACGCCCACGCCGTGCAGGCCGCCGGAGAAGCTGTACGCGCCGCCGCTGCCTTTGTCGAACTTGCCGCCCGCGTGCAGGCGGGTGAAGACCAGCTCGACCACGGGGGCGTTTTCTTCGGGGTGCAGGCCAAAGGGGATGCCGCGCCCGTCGTCCTCGACGCTGACCGAGCCATCGTCGTGCAAGGTGACGCGGATTTTTTTGCCAAATCCGGCCAGGGCTTCGTCGGCGGCGTTGTCGATCACCTCCTGCACGATGTGCAGCGGGTTGTCGGTGCGGGTGTACATGCCCGGGCGCTGCTTGACGGGCTCAAGCCCCTTGAGCACGCGGATGGAGCGTTCGGAATAAGCGGAAGAAGACGACAAAGTGGGGGTGGTATCAGCCATAGCGGCGCAAATTGTAGTGGCCGCACAGCAGTCGCCCGAAAAGACTGTATGAAAAAACAGTTTCAACCAAGATGCGAGGCTTGCCACTTTACGTTTAGGTAAATTGAGGGAAAGCAACCTCGGTGACTGCTGTGCCGCGTGGTTTTCGCTACATTCCCTGCCTTATGCAAAAAAGCAATATCGATACTTCTTCCGCCCCCGCGTCCGCCGTTCAGCAACTGCCCATGCTGCAGGTGCTGTTGTGTGCGGGCATGGTGGTGACGCTGTCCATGGGCATTCGCCACGGTTTTGGCCTGTGGCTGCAGCCGATTACCCAAGACATGGGCTGGAGCCGCGAGTCCTTCTCCCTGGCGATTGCGGTGCAAAACATGGCCTGGGGCATTTTGGGGATTTTTGTTGGCATCTTGGCCGATCGCTGGGGCGCATTCAAAATTTTGATAGCTGGAGCCGCTCTCTACGCCTTGGGTTTGGCCGGAATGGCCTTGGCCCCCACCACTTGGTTGTTTATTTTGAGCACGGGCCTGGTCATTGGCGCGGCGCAATCGGGCACGACCTATGCCGTGGTGTATGGCGTGCTGGGCCGGCAAATCCCCGCATCGCGGCGCAGCTGGGCCATGGGCCTGACGGCGGCGGCAGGCTCTTTCGGGCAATTTTTTATGGTGCCGGTCGAAGGGGCGCTGATTGCCCAGCTGGGCTGGAGCAATGCCTTGCTGGCCCTGACCCTGGTGGTTTTGCTGATCGGCGTGTTGGCCTTTGGCCTGCGCGAACCGGGCTTTGGCAAAGGGCAAGCACTGGCACCGCGCACCCAATCGGTGCGCGAGGCGCTGAAAGAGGCCCTGGGCCATTCCAGCTTTGTGTTTTTGACGCTGGGTTACTTTGTCTGCGGCTTTCAGGTCATGTTCATTGGCGTACACATGCCCAGCTATTTGAAAGACTTTGGCATGGCCCCGCAGGTGGCCAGTTACAGCCTGGCGTTGATTGGGCTGTTCAATATCTTTGGCACCTATATCGCCGGCAACCTGGGCCAGCAGCTGCCCAAACAGTATTTGCTGTCGGGCATTTACGGGCTACGGGCGCTGGCCACGGTGCTGTTTTTGCTGGCCCCGCTGTCGCCCTGGTCGGTGTACGCCTATGCGGCGGTTATGGGGTTTTTATGGCTTTCGACTGTGCCGCTGACCAATGGCATCTTGGCGCAGATTTTTGGCGTGCAGCATTTGTCCATGCTGGGCGGCATCACCTTCTTTAGCCACCAGCTGGGCAGCTTTATGGGCATTTGGTTGGGCGGCTACCTGTACGACAGCCAAGGCAATTACGACATGCTTTGGTACCTGATGATTGCGCTGGGCGTGGCCGGTGCCTTGATTAATTTACCGGTGCGCGAAACGGCCATTGCCCGCCCCGCACTGGCAACCACCCCCAACGCATGACAACCGAACCAGCCACCCCCACATCTGCGCCCCAGCGCCGTCCGATTTGGCAGCGGGCCTTGGCATGGCTGGTGGTTGCGCTGGTCTTGCTGGCCGTGTTTGGCCTGTACCTGGACCCCGATTTCATGCTCACCATTGCCGAGCAAACTTGGGCCTGTTTTTAAACCATTACCAATAGCTGCACCCGCTTAAAAACAAAAGGATTTCGATTGAATTCAACCGAAATCCTTTGTAAATAAAGCGCAAGGCGCTATTTTTATTGATCCAGCACACTCACCCCCGCCGGGGTTTGAAAGTGAAAACTGCCCGCTGGCAAACCAGGGGACAGCGCCATCTGGGTAAAGCGCAGCAGCGATTGCTGGCCAAAGCTGTCGTTAATCTGCAGCGCGGCCAATGCCCCTTCCGGGGTGAACCCCACGCGCAGCTGCTGGATCTGGCCATCCTGGTTTTTCGGCGTGGCTTGCACCCATTGAAGGCCCTCGGGGTCGGGCTGGGCACTGGCCTGCGCGGCCAAATCAAAATCTTTGCGCAAAGCGGCCATGTCTTGCACGCTGGTCAGCAATGCCGCTGGGGTGCCAGCCAGGGCATCGCCTTGTGGGCGGCGGGTGACTTGCTCTAAATCTTCGTCGTACAACCACAGTGTTTGTCCATCGGCGACGATGGTTTGGGCAAAGGGCTGGGTATAGACAAACTTGAACTGCCCCGGCCGCTGAAAGCTAAAGCTGCCGCTGCTGGACTGCACACGCGGTGCTTGGCCAGCTTTGGCGGGGCTGGTCACCGTCTGGGTGAATTGGGCGGTGCCGGCTTTGGCCTGGCGCACAAATGCCTCCAGGCTGGCCAAGCCATCGGCCCATGCAGGCGCTGCCAGGCCAGGGGTGGCCAACAGGGCCAGCACGGCCCATTTTCGGATATGTTGTTGCATCAATCACCTTTATTCGCCCCGGGCGGGCACCAGTACGTCGCGTTTGCCGCTGGAGGTCAGCGCACTGACCAAACCGGCTTTTTCCATTTGCTCCAGCAGGTTGGCCGAGCGGTTGTAGCCAATGCCCAGCTTGCGCTGCACATACGAGATGCTGGCCTTGCGGTCTTGCAGCACCACTTGCACGGCCTGGTCGTACATGGGGTCTTGCTCGGCACCACTGCCGCTGCCACCTTCGCCCAGTTCACTGCCCAAGCCATCCTCGCCGGTGCTGCTATCGAGCACGCCATCAACGTAGTCCGGCTCGCCCTGCTGCTTTAAGTAGGCTACAACGCGGTGTACCTCATCGTCGCTGACAAAGGCCCCATGCACCCGCACCGGCAGGCCCGTGCCGCTGGCCATGTAGAGCATGTCGCCCATGCCCAGCAAGGCCTCGGCCCCCATTTGGTCAAGAATGGTGCGGCTATCCACCCTGGTGCTGACCTGAAACGCAATGCGCGTAGGAATATTGGCCTTGATCAGCCCGGTAATCACATCCACGCTGGGGCGCTGGGTGGCCAAAATCAAATGGATGCCCGCAGCCCGCGCCTTTTGCGCCAGGCGGGCAATCAGCTCTTCAATCTTTTTGCCAACGACCATCATCAAATCGGCCAACTCATCAATGACAATGACAATGTGCGGCAGGCGCTGCAAGGGCTCGGGCTGCTCGGGGGTCAGGCTAAACGGGTTGCCAATGCTTTCCTCGCGGGCGCGGGCTTCGTCAATTTTGGCGTTGTACCCGGCCAAATTGCGCACGCCCAGCTTGCTCATCAGTTTGTAGCGCTTTTCCATTTCAGCCACGCACCAGTTCAGGCCGTTGGCTGCTTGCTTCATGTCGGTGACCACCGGGGCCAGCAGGTGCGGAATGCCTTCATAAACGGACATTTCCAGCATCTTGGGGTCAATCATCAGCAGGCGCACATCCTTGGCTTCTGCCTTGTAGAGCAGCGACAAAATCATGGCGTTGATCCCCACCGACTTGCCCGAGCCGGTCGTGCCCGCCACCAGCACGTGCGGCATCTTGGCCAGGTCGGCCACCACGGGCTTGCCCTCAATGTCCTTGCCCAGGCCCATGGTCAGCAGGCTTTTGCTTTGGTGGTAAATCTGCGAGCCCAGCACTTCCGACAACTTGATGGTCTGCCGCCGCACATTGGGCAGCTCCAGCGCCATGGTGTTTTTGCCCGGAATGGTTTCAATCACACGAATCGACACCAAACTCAAGCTGCGGGCCAAATCCTTGGCCAAATTGACCACTTGGGAGCCTTTGACCCCGGTCGCCGGCTCCACCTCGTAGCGGGTCACCACCGGCCCCGGTGTGGCCTGCACCACCACGACATCCACGCCAAAGTCTTTGAGCTTTTTCTCAATCAAGCGGCTGGTCATCTCCAGCGTTTCGGGGGCAACGGTTTCTTGCTGGGCGGGCGGCGCATCGAGCAAATTCACTTGGGGCAAGCCTTCGGACAGCGCGGCATGGCTGTCGGTAAACAAAGGCTTCTGGCGCTCTTTCAGCACCCGTTCACTGGGGGCAATCGCCACAGGGGCCGGCGCAATCACCACCGGCTCATGCTGCACCGGGGCATCGTGCTGCACATCTTGGGCACGCTGGCGGGCGGCTTGTTTGCCCTTGGCAATATCGCGCCCCTGCTCCCGCCACGCTTGAATTTTGGGCCAGAGTTTGTCCAACTGCGTGCCCAAACCTTGGGCCACACTGCCCCAGGAAAAATTAAAAACCCACCCCACCGCCACGACGATGCACAAGATGCCCACCACCCCTGAGCCCGTAAAGCCCAGCCAGCGCATCCCACCCACGCCCAACATATACCCCAGCACCCCACCAGCGTGACCGGGCAAGGCCTCTTCAAAGCGGTAAAGGCGGCTCCATTCCAACGCGCAGCTGGCCCCCAGCAAGAGCAAGGTGCCCAGCCAAAAACTCAAACGCTGGCCCAGTGAAGGGATAAAAATTCCCGCGCCCGCAATCCAGCGCCGAAATGAGCGCAACCACACAAAAATCGCAATCGCCCACAGCCACCAGACCGAAAAGCCAAAACCAAAATACGCGGCATCCGACAAAATCGCGCCCAGCCGCCCCATCCAGTTGTGCGGCAAAACGGTGTCCGAAGCGCCCGACGTGGACCACGCCGGATCCAGCAACGAATGGCTGGCCATGGCCGCCAGGCCAAACATCAGCACCAGCAGGCCTGTGAGCAAGCACATCTCATGGCCAAACCGCGCCAAACCCAATCGAGACGGCGTACCAGCCAGTGCAGCGGCTGAAGAAGAAGAGGAAGCTTTCATACGAGGGCGAAAGCTTACCCCAGGGGCAGCCAGGCTTGCCCAAGCTTTCTACAATCAACCGTTTCAAAGCGTATGCAAAACATATAACGCCCCTCCTTCCACCTCACTACGGATCACAGTTATGAGCACACCCCAACACGCCAAGGTTTTAATTTTGGGCTCCGGCCCGGCCGGCTACACCGCCGCCATCTACGCTGCGCGTGCCAACCTGCAGCCCGTGCTCATCACCGGCATGGCCCAGGGTGGGCAGCTGACCACCACCACCGAGGTCGATAACTGGCCCGCCGATGTCCATGGCGTGCAGGGCCCTGAACTGATGCAGCGCTTTTTAGAGCACGCCCAGCGCTTTGAGGCTGAAATCGTGTTCGACCACATCAACCAGGTTGATTTCTCGCAGCGCCCCTTCACCCTGACCGGCGACAGCGGCACCTACACCTGCGACAGCCTGATCATTGCCACCGGCGCATCGGCCAAATACCTGGGCCTGCCCTCAGAAACAGAATTCATGGGCCGGGGCGTTTCCGGCTGTGCCACCTGCGATGGCTTTTTCTACCGCGACCAGCCCGTCTGCGTGGTCGGCGGCGGCAACACGGCGGTGGAAGAAGCCTTGTACCTGTCCAACATCGCCAGCACTGTCACCCTCATTCACCGCCGTGACAAATTTACCGCCGAACCCATCCTGGTCGATAAGTTGATGGCCAAAGTGCGAGAAGGAAAAATCATCCTCAAAACCCACTTCACCCTGCAGCAAGTACTGGGCGAAGCCAGCGGTGTCACCGGCGTGCGCATCCAAAGCACGCAAGACGGGCACACCGAAGACATCGCCCTGCAAGGCTGCTTCATTGCCATCGGCCACGCGCCCAACACCGACATCTTCAAGGGCCAACTAGAGATGGACGGCGGCTACATCGTCACCCACAGTGGCCGCAAAGGCTTTGCCACGCAAACCAGCGTGCCCGGCATCTTTGCCGCCGGCGATGTGCAAGACAACATCTACCGCCAAGCCATCACCAGCGCCGGTACCGGCTGCATGGCGGCACTGGATGCCCAGCGGTTTTTGGAACAGCAGGAATAATCGCCGCTACTGCCCACCACCCAACTAAAACCCAAAGCCGCGCTATAATGCGCGGCTTTGCTGCTTTTGCCCCAAGCTTGGGCAGCATGGGTTTACCGCCACCCAGAACCACAATGGCGAGGTGAGGCAGTCAGCACCCTATGCTGGCCGCTGTAAAACTTGAATCGGAGTGTCCTCAATGGCACGCGTATGCGAAGTAACAGGCAAAAAGCCTGCGGTGGGTCACAAAGTTTCCCACTCCAACATCAAAACCAAACGCCGCTTTCTGCCCAACCTGCAGTACAAGCGCTTCTGGGTCGAAAGCGAAAACCGCTGGGTGCGTCTGCGCGTCTCCAGCGCCGCCCTGCGTCTGATCGACAAGAACGGCATCGACACCGTTCTGGCCGACATGCGTGCCCGTGGCCAAGCTTAATTTCTAGCTAATCTCAAGGAGAAATACTCATGGCTACCAAAGGCGGACGCGAAAAAATCAAACTGGTCTCCACTGCTGACACCGGTCACTTCTACACCACCACCAAGAACAAAAAGACAATGCCTGAAAAGATGTTGATCATGAAGTTCGACCCCAAAGCTCGCAAACACGTCGAGTACAAAGAAGCCAAGATCAAGTAAGCAATTACCGATCAACGCCTTCAAAAAAACCGCCACGGTGCAAACCATGGCGGTTTTTCTTTTGCCGCGTTTAAACGTCTCCTTGCCACTCATCCCGCACCACTCACCGCTCATCCTGCCCCAGCAACCACTGCGGCAACAGACCCCTACATTCAACCCAAATGTTGAAATACCCTGTGCTCCCTCTCAAACAACATGGCTTCACCCTCATTGAACTGATGGTGACTGTCTCCATTCTGGCCGTCATTGCCATGATTGCCGCCCCCAGCTTCACCCCTTTAATAGAACGCTGGCGCGTGCGCAGCGCAGCCGAAGCGCTGCAATCAACCATCTACTACGCCCGCTCCGAAGCCATCAAACGTGGCGGCGGCATCACCATTAGTGCCATCGACGATGACTGGGCCAACGGCTGGGAAGTCAATGGTATTGATGCCGATGGCGACGATGAACTGCTGCAAACCAGCGGCGCATCCACCAGCCTGGCCATCAGCGAAGAAGGCGATGCCACCGAACTGGCACTGGACCGCTGGGGCACCATCACCCCGGTCGCCGATTTTTTGCTGACTCCCGCCAACAAGGATGAAAACGCTGCAAGCGCTACCCGTGTCTGCATTAGCGGCAGTGGACTTATCCGGCACTTACCGGGCAGCGAGGAGTGCAACCCATCTACCCCCGATCCCGATCCTGACCCCTAAAGGACACGCCATGCACCGCATCCAGCACCTCCATCCACGCCATAGTTTGGGTTTTACCTTGATTGAACTCATGGTCACCGTGAGCGTGCTGGGGGTGCTACTAGCGATTGCGCTGCCCAGCTTTCAGCCACTGATAGAGCGCTGGCGGGTGCGACAGGTGGAAAGCAACCTGGAAGCCAGCCTGCAATTTGCCCGCTCTGAAGCCATCAAACGCGGTGGCCACATCATCATGCAAAAAATCACCACCAACACCAACGGCTGCACCGCTCCCAGCCCCCAGCGCGAATGGGACTGTGGCTGGTTCATCTGCGCCGACACCAACCGCAACAACAGCTGCGCCGCCAGCGAACCGGTGCTGCTGCGTTACGACAGCCCCAACCGCACCCAGATTTCCCGCACCGGGGGCAACAACCGCATCATTTTCAACCGCTATGGCCTGGTAGCGGGCACTTACGTCGGTTTCAATCTCATCCCCCACAACCAAAGCATCAGCCACCCCGCCACACGCGGACTGTGCATGAGCTCTGGGGGGCGCATACGCACTGTTAAATCAGAGGAAGTTCCATGCAAAGGATAAACCGCCCACACCCCACCACCTCGCACCGCCGGCAACGCGGCATTACCTTGATTGAATCGCTGGTGGCCTTGGTCATTTCGGTGCTCGGCATCATCGGCATTCTGGGCATGCAAATGCGCACCCTGGTCGATTCCCAAACCGCCACACGCCGCGCCCAGGCAGTCCGACTGATTGAAGATTTCAGCGAGCGGCTACGTGTACAGCCAAATGCTTTGGTCAGCCTGGGCAACTACATCGACCTATTAAGTGACGATATCGTCTCTGACTTCGACGATAAGCCAGACCCCGATGGCTGCACTGATAGCAACAGCCCTTGCACCCCCGCTGCTTTATTCACCCGCGACCTAGGGGTATGGAAGCAAAACGTTGCCAACACCCTGCCCTTGGGCGAAGCCAGCATTTTTGTTGCACCCTGGGACGCTGGTAGTACTACGGCCAGCCAAATCGGCATCATGGTCAGTTGGCGGGCCAATGAAGCAGAAGGTCTAGACACTGACGATATTGATGCAACCCAAGTCCGTGCCGCCGATGGGACTTTCTCCGCTGGCACCGACACAGACGTTGCCGTCTGCCCCGATGGGCGCATCTGCCACCTGCAATACATCACGGTAGCCGCCCGCTGCGTTCGCAACCAAGACGACAGCAAAATTTACTGCCCAGGGAGCAAATAATGGTATTGCACACACACCACCATATAAAAAAAATAGCTTTAAGCGCTTATCCAGCAAGGGATAAAGAGCAAAAACACTTGAAATTCCAGGCCGGCCTGACACTGATTGAGCTCATGATTGGCCTTGCCGTTGGTCTGCTTGTCGTCGCCGTGGCCACGGTCTCGCTGCTGGGCTCGCGCAGCGTGACCGGGGCCGTCAGCGATATCAGTGGCATCCAGCAACAAGCCGCCTACGTTATGCGCACCTTTGGCACCCAATTGCGCCAGGCCGGCTCGCTCTACCTTGATTTGGGCCTGGATGCTGACGGTGAGGGCGAGATCACCTCCGCCACCGCCTTCCAGCTGCGTGGCAGCACCGACACAGCCATCGCCGAAAACAATGGCAGCGTCACCATTCGCTTCACCGGCTACGAAGAACCCACTTTTGCCAATGCTGGCCCCATCTCCCGCAACTGCCTGGGCGCTCCTGGAAGCATCCCTGCCGGAACGACTGCCTCTATCGAAAGCATCTTTACCCTCAATGGCACAGATTTGCGCTGCAACGACCAACCCATTGCCCAAAACGTCGCTGCTTTCCAAGTGCGCTACCTGCTACAAGGCACCGATCAAGATGATCCCACCATGCTCTACACCAACAGGGATGGCGTAGCAGACTGGAACCGGGTTCAAGGTGTAGAAGTCTGCCTGGTGCTGTTTGGCACCGAACGTATTGACCTGCCAGAAGGTGCCAGCTACACCGGCTGCGACGGCAGCACCGCTGTGAACATCACCACCCTGGCCGCTCCACGCACCAACCGGATGCACTACGTGTTTCGCAACGTCTTCCAACTGCGCAGCCAAGGGCTGATTTAAAGGTGAAAGGCTCCTCCATGCACTCCCCCTCTTCCACCGCCCACCCTGCTGCCCCCCACCACGAACGCGGCATTGCCTTGTTTGTGGTGATTGTGTTTGTCATGCTCTCCATGCTGCTGGCGCTGTGGGCATCGCGCACCGCCATCTTCAATGAAATGGTGGTCGGCAACGATGCCGATTACCAACGCGCTTTTGAAGCCGCGCAAAGCCTGATTCAAGATGCTGAATTGGATATTCAGCAATTCGACACCACAGGCTATCGCGCTGATGACAATGCCGCGCTGACCGCTGTGTACGATAACAATATCGTCGGTTTTTCGAACCACCGCAGTACCTCGCCGTTCTGCGAAAACGGGCTGTGCGTCAAGCGCCGAGGTCGGCAGGACTTTTGGAACAACCACACAGACACCACAGAGGCTGACGACCCCGAAGTCTCTTTCGAGCAAATGACCAGGGCTAACAACGCAGGCAAACGCGGCGGTGCACGCTATGGACAATTTACTGGAGCCCTATCTAAAAACGCTTCAGATGACGATGCCCCTCACAACGCCATCCTGGCCGAGCGCGACGCTGACGACCGTGGTGGCTGGTACTGGATTGAAGTGTTGAGCTACGCCGACCCCGATGCCGTCGGCGGTACAGGCCTCATTGTGAATGACGACCCCAATGCAGCAGCACCAACAGACCTCCTGGATTTGCGTCTGAAACCCAGCATGGTGTACCGCATCACCGCCTGGGCCAGGGGCTTGAAGCCCAACAGCACTGCCGTGATCCAGGAAACCTACGCCCGCACGCGTCTGCAGGACTAACACCGTCTCAAGCCCGTTGATTTTTTCTTTCTGTTCTTTCGTGCCGCCCCAGGAGTTCACCATGCCCCGACGCACTACACCCCAAAAATTTCGCCGCCGCCTGATTGCAATTGCTGCCAGCGCTGCCTTGGCTCCCGCCAGCGCCTGGGCACTGGACTTGGCCAATTCCCCCCCCGGCACGGTAGAGCCGTATGTGGCACCAAACGTGATCTTGTCACTGGATGATTCTGGATCAATGGTAACTTGGAAAGATGGAAAAATTGCTCCTGATATGGTTCTTAAGGATCCCTCTAAACCATACAATGCAAAAACAAACCCATACACAAAAACACGTCTCCAAGTACTCCAAGAAGCTATTGAAGAAGTTTTTAACGACAAAAGTTTATTGCCTGATGGAAAAATTCGTTTGGCCTGGCAGTCATTTGGATTGCACAATGCAAAGGCAGATTCACGTTGGGAAGGAGGAAAATGGGTTGAATATGCAGATGGATGGAATAGAAGTTCTTGTGTTTCAGTTCCAGACCTTAAATTAGAAAGCCTAGGCAATAGTATTGCATCGAGAAATGACATTGCAAACAGCATGCGCATTTTAGATTCAACGCACCGAAAAAATCTGATTACTTATGCTAAAGCACTTAAAGCTTGCACTAACACTCCAACCCATTGGCTTGTCAAACAGGCTGATGAATACATGCGTGCCGATTTACACAAAAATGGCCCTTGGGCGGACAAACCAACCGAAAAACTTGCCGATGCCAGCAATGACAACAAACCATTGGGATGTCGTAGAAATTATCATATTCTTTTAACTGATGGTGATTGGAATGGATATTACAGAAAATCTTATCCAGTCAATACATCTCCCGTTAACTTTGACAACCAAGACTCCAAACGAAATATCCATGGAAAAGAAGGAACCAGTGGTGATACCCAACTATTCACGGCATTCAAACTACCCGATGGCACCGAATACAACCGTGATGACCCCAACACCTGGGTTTACCGCGATATCGACTACCCCACTTGGAGTAGTTACCATCCTGGATATGATGGCGAATATCTAAGCACCCTAGCAGACTGGACTTTTAAAAGCTGGGCTACTGAACTTCAGCCCAAAACCAGCCTAAGCGGCCAAGTCTCGCCATTGCCAGAATACCTAAAAGCCCCTGCGACAGAAACATTTACTAACCCTAAGACCAAGAAAACGGCAACACTCAACAAGTACTGGAATCCCCGCTACAACCCAGCAACATGGCCGCATATGGTGACTTTTACTATTGGCTTTAGTAATGATTCCATCCCTACAAATCAATACCGTCCAGAGGGGAGTGATAGTGAAGCAGAGAAAAATATTGGGAGATATTGGATTGATAAAAAAATAGGGAATAAATGGTACGAAGCCAAAGATGGTCCACTGTGGCAATACGACGGCCCTTCTCTCGCCAAAAGTAGTAACGCCGCCACCAATAATGGCAATGATGGCAAGCTGATCAAACCCTCTAGCACCCTGCCCTATGGTTATGACGGCAGCTTTGCCGACTACGCGGCGGGTCGCTCGCAATGGTATTCGGTCAAAGGAGGGGAGGCCTCTCAAGACATGTGGCACGCCGCCATCAATGGTCGGGGCCAGTTCTACGCAGTAGAAAAGGGCGAAGACTTGAAAAAAGCATTCGAGCAAATTATTCGCACCATTAATACTGAAGTCAGCCCCAGCATTACCTCTACCGCACTGAGCGGCTCTAATATCTCACGCAGCGGTGTCAGCAAATTTACCGGCAACTACGAACCACAAAGCGGCTGGAAAGGGTTTGTGATTGCAGAAACGGTCAATACCGATGGCGGTGTAACCCTTGCGTGGGGAGGAGAGAACACGGCCAATAAACTTGATGCCCTGGGTTCGCACGAATCGCGCGTTATTCTGAGCTGGAGCGATCAATGGGTAAATGCTGCCCCCAAGGGGGGGGTACCTTTTGTTTGGGCGGCCGACCAATCCAACCTGAGCACCTCCCAAAAACTGGCCTTGCAAAAAAACCCCAATGGCACAGACCAAGGTGCCACCGCAGGCCAAAACCGGCTGAATTACATCCGAGGCGATCGCAGCAAAGAGGGCACCAACCCCTCCAACTACACGGAAAGCAAACCCTATCGCCAACGCCAAAGCCGCCAAGGCGATATTGTGAATTCTGAAGTGTGGTACACCGCAGCCCCTGCACGCAGTTATGCCTTTAATGGGTATCGCGACTTTATTACCACCTACAAAGACCGCCCCCCCATGATTTACGTGGGCGGCAACGATGGCATGCTGCATGGCTTCTCTGCGCAGGATGGCACCGAAAAAATCGCCTACGTACCCCAAGGCGTGATTCCCAGCCTTACCCGGCTGACCGCACCGGCCTACGACCAGCAGCACCGCTACTTTGTCGATGGTTCGCCCATGACGGGCGATGCCAATACCAGCACTGACCCCAATTCCCCTGACTGGCGCACCCTGCTGGTAGGCACGCTGGGGGCCGGCGGCCGGGGTTACTTTGTGCTGGACGTGACCGACCCCAGTAATTTTTCCGCCAATAACGCCAGTAGCCTGGTCGTGCTGGACCGCACCCGCAGCACCGAAGTCAGCCCGCCAGACTGCACCCTTGAGAGCGACAGCACAATTCAAGCCGCATGTACTACCACCGTTACGGAAGACCGCGATATTGGCCACATTACCGCCGCACCGGTCACCAACAGCACCAGCCTTTTGCATGCCTCGCAAATCACCATGCTAAACAACAACCGCTGGGCCGTGGTGCTGGGCAATGGCTACAACAGCGCCAACCAGCGCCCGGTTTTGCTGGTGCAATACTTGGATGGCAATAAAGAGCTGCTGACGATTCCTACCACAGAGGAAGCCCCCGGCACTGGCAAGGCCAACGACAACGGCCTGAGCGCCCCCCGCCTGGTCGATTTGAACGGCGATGACCGCCCAGACATTGCCTACGCTGGCGACAACCAAGGCAATATGTGGAAGTTTGACCTGACCAATTACGACGACAGCAATTGGGGCGTGGCCTTCAGCGGAGAACCTCTGTTTACCGCCCAACGTCCTGCGGTATATGGCAGCAGTGGCACAGAACTACCCCAGCCGATCACGGTGGCACCAACAACACGGGCCAATGACCGCAAAAAATGCGAACTGGATACCGCCACCAAAGAATGCAAAGCCAACACGAGCACTGCCGTGGGCGGCATGATGGTCGCCTTTGGCACCGGGCGCAATGTGGCCCGCAACGACCCCGAAAGTACCAATGTAAACACCCTGTACTCGGTGCTGGACAACACCCGCTATCGCTATAAAGAAGGAAGCAATCCAAAACGTTTGGAGATTCACCCTGGCAAAACCTGCCAAACCAGTGATGGCCCGAAGTGCATCAACGTGCCCGCACCAGAGCCACTGGGGGCGGGGGTAGCCAACCTGCACCAGCAAACTACAACTGAAGTCTCTGGCAGCCAGCAGGCCACCCTTGGAAAAGCCCCACTGGATGCTGCCAAGTGGAATGACAAAAAAGGGTGGTATTTAGACCTCCCCAGCACAGGCGAGCGCTTGCTTAAGCCGCTGGATTTTTATGATGGCACTAACATCCTGACCGTTTATTCGCAAGTCCCCGCCAAAGGCAGCAATGTGTTTGATGCCAGCATCGAAAGCTGCGAAACCGGTTCGGTGGACGATGAACGCCAGTACCGCACCTTTATCAACATCATGGACGGCGCCACTCCCAGCATCCAACTCATGGCCGTGGCCGATGGCATTGACGACATCATGGTGCGCCGCCAGGTGCGCAAGGGCGCACATGCCATGGTGACTTCAAAAGATAAAAACACCGACCTCTCTTCGTGCGTGGGTGACAAATGTGACGCAACGCTGCTCGAAAAAGAAGAGTTAAACCGCATGCCCGAAACCACCTCACGCCCCAGCTGGCGTCAAATGCAATAAGAGAGCATTGCTATGAAAAAAAACTACCCCTCCCACATGCCATACCCGTCCCGCCAAACCGGCTTCACCCTGATTGAGGTCATGATCGTGGTGGCGATCATTGGCATCTTGAGCTCCATCGCCTACCCCAGCTACACAGAATACGTGCGCAAGGGCCACCGCGCCAAAGCCATGGCAGGGTTGCTGCAAGCGGCGCAGTGGATGGAGCGGGCCGCCACGGCAACGGGGACGTATCCCGTGACGGCCAACTTCCCTGACAACTTAAAAACTGTGGAAGGTGATCGCTACACTATTGCGGCAGAGTCTGACGGTGCCACTTTTACTCTGACGGCTACCCCAAAAGGAGCGCAATCCGATGATAAATGCGGTGATTTCACCCTGACCAATACCGGAGCCAAAGGTGTCAGCAAGAGCACTGTGGCCGATTGCTGGGGAAAATAATGCTCTAGCATTCACAGCATGACTAACCATGCTATTTACATGCAAGAAGCGCTTGGGCTGGCCGCTCAGGCGCTTTTTTTATCCAATCCCAATCCGCGTGTCGGCTGCGTGCTGGTGGACCGCAGCGGCGCGGTCATTGGCCGGGGCTTTACCCAGCAGGCCGGGGGGCCGCATGCCGAGGTGATGGCGCTGCGCGATGCCGCCGCCCAGGGGCACAGCACCCAGGGGGCCACGGCGTATGTGACGCTGGAGCCCTGCGCCCACCACGGGCGCACCGGGCCGTGCTGCGAGGCGCTGATTGCCGCTGGGGTGGCCCAGGTGGTGGGGGCGCTGACCGACCCCAATCCCCAGGTGGCAGGCCAGGGTTTTGCCCGGCTGCAAGCGGCGGGGGTGGCCGTTGAAGTGGGGCCAGGGGCGGCGGCTTCGCGCGCGCTGAATATTGGTTTTTTTAGCCGCATGGAGCGGGGCCGCCCGTGGGTGCGGCTGAAGGCCGCTACGTCGCTGGATGGGGCCACCGCCCTGGGCAATGGGGCCAGCCAATGGATTACCAGCCCAGCGGCACGGGCCGATGGCCACCACTGGCGGGCGCGGGCCTGTGCGGTGCTGACGGGGATTGGCACGATTTTGGCGGACGACCCGCAGCTGAACGTTCGCGCCGTGGCCACGCCGCGCCAGCCGCAGGTGGTGGTGGTCGATAGCCAGTTGCGCACACCGCTGGATGCTAAGGTTTTAAGAGCTGGTAGCGCTTGTATTATCTATACTTCAGTATTAAATATACAAAAAACCAAACAATTGCAAGCGCTAGGCGCTACTGTTATTCATCTACCCAATGCCCAAGGGCAAGTGGATTTAGCGGCAATGCTGGCCGATTTGGGGCAGCGCTCTATCAATGAGTTGCATGTTGAGGCGGGTGCCATCCTCAACGGTGCTTTGCTGGCGCAGGGGCTGGTCGATGAGTTGCTGTTGTACCTGGCCCCCAAACTGCTGGGCCAGGGCTGCAAAGGCATGGCGGCACTGGGGCCACTGCAAGATTTAGGCCAGGCGCTGACCTGGCAGTTTCACGAGGTCACCCCTATTGGCCCAGATTTGCGGGTGCTGGCACGCCAGCCGACATCGGCTGTTGGCTGCGCTGCAGGGCCAACCACTGGGTAATGAGTGTTTGGTCGGTCATCACCCGCACTTGTTGGTAGGCGGTTTCCGCTTCGGGGTAGCGGCGGCGCAGCAGGTTAAGCCATTGCTTTAGCCGCCCAGCCCGCTGGTTGGGGGTGAGGCGCTGACAAACCCAATCCCAAAACTGCTGCATGTGCGGCAAGAGTGCCGCCCACGGCACCGCCGCTGGCTGAATGGGCGCAACGCTATCGGCAGCAGGCACACCGTGAACGACAGCAGCGCGAATGGCCAGGGCCAAGCCGGGGTCGGCCACGCTGCCTCGGCCCAGCATCAAATCGGTGCAACCGGATTGCTCGCGGCAGCGCAAAGCGTCTTGCACGGTCCAGATTTCACCATTGGCGATGATGCGAATCTGCGGGCCAACGGCTGCGCGGATCAGCGGGATTTGCTCCCAGTAGGCGGGCGGGCGGTAGCCATCGGCCTTGGTGCGGGCGTGAACGACCAGCTCACACGCGCCGTTTTCTACCATGGCCTGGGCGCATTCGCGCATCAGACCCCGGTCGTCAAAACCCAGGCGCATTTTGGCCGATACCGGCAAATGCGCTGGCACGGCACGGCGCACGGCAGCCACCAGGCGGGCGATGTTTTCAGGGTCTTGCAGCATGGAGGCACCGCCACCGTGGCGGTTCACGGTGCGGGCCGGGCAACCAAAATTCAGGTCAATCCCCTCCGGCCCCAAGGTGGCGAGGAAGGCCGCGTTCTCGGCCATGCTGACGGGGTCCGAGCCCAGCAATTGCGCCCGCACTGGCACGCCCGCCAGGGTGCGGCTGCCATTGGCCAACTCGGGCATATAACGCAAAAAAACACGCTCCGGCAAGAGCGTGCCACTGATGCGGATAAATTCGGAAACGCAGCGATCGGCCCCGCCAATGCGGGTGAGGACATCGCGCAGCACAAAGTCGAGCAGCCCCTCCATCGGGGCAAGAAGCAATTGCATGGCAGGTGGGTGGTAAATCTATTCAACGCGCAGCAGAAAGAGGCATCACGCGATTGTCATAGTGAGTTTTATATTCGCGTTTTGAATATAAAAATCTTCTCAGTAAAAATCAGCAATTATTGAAGTTGCCAGCGCACAAACAGCAACGCCCCTTTGTTCGCTCGCTACGCAACAATTTCCACCCGCCCTGTCTCAAGGTGGTACAGGCCACCAAGGACTTTCAATTTTTGAGCCTGCACCGCCTTGCTCAGTACGGGCGTAGCTTCTTGCAGTCGCTGAACGTTTTGCTTGATATTGACGATGGTTGCTGCTTGCGCCAAAGAGCCTTCGTGGGGCTCGGCGGCAGCGGCACGCACCGCTGGCATCAGCGCTGTGACGATGCTTTGAATGTGACCGGGAAATTCTGCCTGCTTTTCCAATGCATTGACCGTTGCGCTAACAGCACCGCAACTGGTGTGGCCCAGTACCAAAATAACCGGGGAATGAAGGGCGGCCACGCCATATTCAAGGCTTGCCAAAATATCCGATGTGACATAGTTACCGGCCACGCGCGTCACAAAAAGATCGCCTCTTTCCTCGTCAAAACACAGCTCAGGACTGACGCGCGAATCCGCACAACTCAAAACGCAAGCGTATGGATTTTGTCCGCCCACCAGTGCCGCACGCGTCACGCTGAATTTTCGAACCTCGGTCTTGCCAGAGGTATAGCGCTTGTTACCTTCCAGCAAGCGCTGGATAGCCTGATCCGGAGACAGCACGTTAGCGGGTTTGGGTGGTGATTTTGCGTGGGATATTCCAGACATTGCTGAAAGACCCAACAGGGAGAAAGCCCCCATCGCACCAAGAACAGCCCGTCTGGAGGGAGGCACAACCGCTTTGGTCAAGGGGCTGCCCGCTACGCACAAATTGCACATTTCTTCACTCCTTAATACAACCGGTTTTGCAGACTACACGCCCAGGGTTGTTTCAGCAATACCAGGCATTTTTTCAGCCGCCCCTCCAGCGGAGGCAAAAAGCAATTGCATGGCAGGTGGGGTGGTGAATCTGTGCAACGTGCCGCAGCGCGAGGGGTCACGCGCTTGTCATAAAGGGGGGGTGCAATAGCGGCTATCTCAACACGCTCTGGGACGGACCGGATACTTCATGATTTTGCAGAAAACCGCCAAAGCCTTGGATGAACTTCAGCCCGGCTCCCGAAAGCTGCCCCAGCGGGCACGAACGGTGCTGTTGCTGGCAGACGGCAAGACGTTGGCGCAACTGCACGCTTTGCTGGGCGGCGATCATGCCGCAGTCGCCCAGACGTTGGTAGCACAAGGGTATCTGCAACTGGAAAATGGCTCAGTGGTCTCTCCATCGGCCTTTTCACCAACCCAGCAAACCACTGCGCAGACCCCTCAGCAGGGGGCTGCAGCAGCCAACCTGTCCATGGCAGGCACCCGCATGTATTTGTTTGACCTGTGCGAGCGCCTGTTTGCCAATCGCCATGAAATGCTGGCCCAGTCACTGCGGGCCCAGCTGCGCGAGGCCCGCGATCTGGCGGCGCTGCGCTGCGCCGGACTGGCCCTGCTGCAGGCCGTGCAATCCCATGCCGGAGAGGAGCGGGCTGCGACACTGCGCGAACAACTAAGGGGCTTGCTGGACGAGGCCCCCCAAGCGCAGCCGGCCTAAGAATGTGTTCACGATCTCCTCATGGGTGTGCGGGCGCGGCTTCATTCGAGACCATGAACACGTTCTAAGCCACGCGCAGGGACTGCCTCAAGCTACACCGCCAGCCGCCACAGGGAGGTGACCTCTGCCGCGCGGGCGCTGTGCAGCGGGTCGCTGGCGTTCTGGGCTTTGCGATGGTGCGGGCGAATGTCCAATCGCCCAACCACGCGCAGGCCAGCGGCCTCGGTCCACGCCAATAGATCGGCGCGGCTGCGCAGGCCAAGGTGCTCGGCCAAGTCAGACAAAATCAGCCAGCCCTCGCCCCCTGGGCGCAGGTGGGCCGCCAGCCCGGCCAAAAAACCACGCAGCATGCGGCTATCGGGGTCGTACACGGCTTGCTCCAGGCTGGTCGTGGCCCGCACGGGCAACCATGGCGGGTTGCAAACAATCAAATCGGCGTGGCCTGGGGGGAATAAATCAACATTGCACAACTGCACTTGCGCGGCTACGCCTAGGCGCTGCACGTTGTCCTGCGCACAGGCCAGCGCCCGCGCGGCATTGTCGGTGGCAATCACCTGGGGCACGCCCCGGCGGGCCAGCACAGTGGCCAGCACGCCGGTGCCGGTGCCAATGTCCCACGCCACGGCCGCTTTATGCGTGGCGGTTGCAGGCAGCGGGGCCTGGGCAACCAGATCAACGTATTCCCCACGTACGGGGGAGAACACGCCGTAATGCGGATGGATGCGGTCGTAGCCGCCCAAGGTTTGCAAAGCGGGAATTTGCACGCCGTTTTTGCGCCACTCGTAGGCGCTGACAATGCCTTGCAGCTCACGCAGCGCGATCACCCGTGCCGTGCCATCGGCAGGGCCCCAGGCTTGGGTGCAAGCGGCCTGCACATCGGGAGCGCGGCGCAGGGGAATGCGGTAATCCCCATTCAAAGGAATAAGGATGCTGCCCAAGATATGGGCCCGCCGCGCCTGCACTTGGCGTTGCTGGTGAAAGGCCAAAGCCGGGGTGACGGCAGGCGCAGGAGGGTGCGCCGGCTTGGCGCTCTTTTGCGCTTTGCCGCGCAGCTTGGGTTTATCCAGGCGGCGCTTGAGCGCCTCCATTAAATGGCGGGCATTAAAAAAATCACCCTGCCAAAGCAGGGTGCTACCTTCACAAATCAGGTGGTAAGCGGCATCGGCGGCCAACCGGTCGTCGGCCACCTGCATGCGCGCGGGCGCAGGCCGCCCGGCTTCGCTGTGCCAAGCCGCGTGCTGCGGCTGGCCGTTTACGTCATCCCATTGCAGCGTGGCATTGGTCACAGCAGCAGCCAATCAGCCGTTCAAAGTGCGCTGCAGGCGCACTTCTTCAATTTTGATGGGGCCCACCTGGGCGGTTTTGGCGGTGGTCATTTCGCGCTTGAAGCCGGCCATTTCATGAAAGCGCAGGGCGCGTTCGTTGCGCAGCGGCACCCAGCAGGTAACGTTGGTGCAGCCTTCTTCAAGCAGGCCTTCACGGGCCGCATCCCACAGGGTGATGCCCACGCCTTTGTTCCAGTGGGTGGGGGTGGCGTAGATCGCCCAGATTTCACCGGTGGTTTGGCGCGATTTGGGGTCGCGCGAGCGGTCAAAGCCCACAAAGCCGACGATCTTGTCGCCATCAATGGCAACTTGGACCTGGGGCTCACAAAACTCAATGGCCTCGCGCCAATAGGCCTGGCGCTTTTCGACGGACGACATGGCTTTGAGCTGATCGTCCGGCACGATGCCTCGGTAAGCCTCAAGTGCAGCAGCAGTATGGATTTGCGCAATGGCCTTGGCATCACGAAGCGTAGCGGGGCGAACCTGGTAGTGAGTGGACATGGGAGCAGACAAAAAATAATAGTTAGGGAAAACGAAAGAACGCGATTGTCTAAGAATTCATTTTTTTTGCCAGTTTTTGGTGTAGGAATCCATAAACTGAAGTACGGCTGTTGGCCGTTTCTTGCCCTTGTGCAATGGATATGCTAATGCAGAAGGAAAAAAATTTTAGGAGCTGTAAGCGCTTTGCTGGTAAGCGTTAGAAGGCTAAAACAATGAAAAAATCCTCCCTCTACCAAGAGGGAGGATTGTCAGCGGCAGGCAGAAAACTGCCAGCGATCCAGGTTTAGTGCACTTCGCGGGCTTGCACGTCGGTAACCTCGGTGGCCACCTGGGGCAGCACGCCGCTGCGTTTGCTGGGGGCTGCCTGGCGGGTTTGGGCAGCAAAGCCACCGGCTTTTTTGCGCATGCTCGACCAGGTGGCGGCCGCCTGAGTGGGCAGCACCCAGGCCATGACGGGGCGGCCCGTCAGCTTGGCCCACAGCGCCCGCAAGCCCCAGACCAAAGCCAACACCATGCCAGCGGCCAGCACGCTCATAAAAAACACAACACCGGCCAAGAGCAGCACGACGCGGACAAGAAAACGGCTCAAGTCTGAGACAAATGCGTTCACAAAAGCTTCCTTTTCCAAATAAACCCTGGTGGGAACGTTTATGCAGCAGTCTGCGTGAATTTAAATACCCCTGGGGCAGTCACCGGATCGACACCGACGGCAATCACACTCTTGGGCGGGAATTGCCCCTCCAGCAGCAGGCGCGAAAGCGGGTTCTCGATGCGCTGCTGAATGGCCCGCTTTAAGGGACGCGCACCAAACACCGGGTCAAAGCCGACCTTGGCCAACTCGTCCATCGCCTGGTCAGACACTTGCAGCTGCAAATCCATTTTCTCCAGCCGGGCACGCAGGTGCTGCAGCTGAATATCGGCAATGGCGCGAATGTGCTGGGCATCCAAGCCGTGGAAGACCACCGTTTCGTCGATGCGGTTGAGGAACTCGGGGCGGAAATGCGTTTTCAGCTCCCCCCACACCGCGTCCTTGATCTCGTCGGCCTCCTGGCCCACCATGGCCTGAATCATGTGCGAGCCAATGTTGCTGGTCATGACGATCACGGTGTTCTTAAAGTCCACCGTGCGGCCCTGGCCATCGGTTAGGCGGCCATCGTCCAGCACTTGCAGCAGCACGTTGAACACATCGGGATGGGCTTTTTCCACCTCGTCGAGCAGCAGCACGCTGTACGGCTTGCGGCGCACCGCCTCGGTCAAGTAGCCACCTTCTTCATAGCCTACATAGCCTGGAGGCGCACCAATCAAGCGTGCCACGCTATGCTTTTCCATAAATTCGGACATGTCCACGCGCAGTAGATGCTCTTCGCTGTCAAACAAAAAGCCGGCCAGCGCCTTGCACAGCTCGGTCTTGCCCACGCCGGTGGGGCCCAGGAACAAAAAGCTGCCCAGCGGGCGGTTCGGGTCGGACAGGCCCGAGCGTGAGCGGCGGATGGCGTTGGCCACCGCGGCAATCGCCTCGTCTTGGCCCACCACGCGCTGGTGCAGCTTGTCTTCCATGGCCAGCAGCTTTTCCTTTTCGCCCTGCATCATCTTGGCCACCGGAATACCGGTGGCGCGGCTAACCACTTCGGCGATTTCTTCTGCGCCCACCTGGGTGCGCAGCAGTTTGTGCTGCGTCGCTGGTCCACCGGCTTCGCTGTCTTGGGCCGCTTTCAGGCGCTTTTCCAGCTCGGGCAGCTTGCCGTATTGCAGCTCGGCCACTTTGGCCAAATCGCCCTTGCGTTGCAGCTCGGTGATCTGCACGCGGATGTGGTCAATGTCCTTGCGCAGCTGCTCACTGCCCTGGGCGCTGGCTTTTTCGCTCTTCCAGATTTCTTCCAGGTCAGCGTATTCGCGCTCCAGCTTGTGCAGCTCGTCCTCGATCAGCTCCAGGCGTTTTTGCGAGGCCTCGTCGGTTTCCTTTTTCATGGCCTCGCGCTCGATCTTGAGCTGGATCATGCGCCGCTCCAGGCGGTCCATGACCTCGGGCTTGGAGTCGATTTCGATCTTGATCTTGGCCGCCGCTTCGTCGATCAGGTCGATGGCCTTATCGGGCAGGAAGCGGTCGGTGATGTAGCGGTGCGACAGTTCTGCTGCAGCAACGATAGCAGGGTCGGTAATATCCACGCCGTGGTGCGCCTCATAGCGCACCTGCAGGCCGCGCAGAATGGCGATGGTGTCTTCCACCGTCGGCTCTTGCACCAGCACTTTTTGGAAGCGCCGCTCCAGCGCTGCGTCTTTTTCGATGTACTTGCGGTACTCGTCCAGCGTGGTCGCACCAATGCAGTGCAGCTCGCCGCGCGCCAAGGCGGGCTTGAGCATGTTGCCCGCATCCATCGCACCTTCGGCCTTGCCAGCGCCAACCATGGTGTGGATTTCGTCGATGAACAAAATCACCCGGCCTTCTTCTTTGGCCAGGTCGTTGAGCACGGCTTTGAGGCGCTCTTCAAACTCGCCCCGGTATTTGGCCCCGGCCAGCAGGCCTGCCATGTCCAGCGAGAGCACGCGCTTGTTCTTCAGCGACTCGGGCACCTCGCCTTCCAGAATGCGCTGGGCCAAGCCTTCAACGATGGCGGTCTTGCCCACGCCAGGCTCGCCAATCAGCACCGGGTTGTTCTTGCTGCGCCGCTGCAGCACCTGGATGGCGCGGCGGATTTCATCGTCGCGGCCAATCACCGGATCGAGCTTGCCCTGGCGGGCACGCTCGGTCAGGTCGAGGGTGTATTTTTTCAGGGCATCGCGCTGGCTTTCGCCTTCGGCGCTGTCCATGGTCTGGCCGCCGCGCACGGCGTTAATGGCTGCTTCCATGGCCTTGCGGCTCAAGCCATGTTCTTTGGCCAGCTTGGCGGCCTTGGTGTCGCTATCGGCCAGGGCCAGCAGGAACAATTCGCTGGCGATGAACTGGTCGCTGCGCTGCAGGGCTTCTTTTTCGGTGGCCTGCAGCAGCTTGCCCAGATCGGGGCCAACCTGCACCTGGTCATGCCCTTGCACCTGGGGCAGCTGCTTCATGGCGTTTTCTACGGCGGGGGTCAGGGCGGCCACATTCACCCCGGCGCGCTGCAGCAAGGCTTTAGGCCCCTCGTTCTGGCGCAGCATGGCCGCCAGCAGGTGCAGCGGGTCGATGTAGGCGTGGTCGTTGCCCAGCGCCAGGGTCTGGGCATCGGAGAGGGCTTCTTGAAACTTGGTGGTGAGTTTGTCGATACGCATGAAATTTTTTCCTTTACAACCAACAAAAGAGTTGTTGCAAAGGTAGCGGCATTCTTTGAAATTTCAAGGCCCTACAAGGCATGCCACCCAGGGTGGGCCCCCACGCCATTCACTGCGTTTTTTCCAATGCTTCCAGCGCCGTCTCGCTGCCCTCGGGCAGCATTTCCAGGGTGGCGTGCAGGCCGGGAACGGCGGCCATCAGCTCCTCCTCGACCTGGCGGCGCAGGCGGGCGGCTTTGCCCAATGTCCATTGGGCGGGCACATGCATGTGGACCTGGGCAAAGCTGCGCTGGCCGGCGCTGCGCGTGGCCAGGGAGTCGAAATAGACCTGCTCATTCGTGTGGCGCTGCAGCACGTTTTCTACCGCCTGCAGGTGCTCAGGATCAATGGCTTCGTCCATCAGTCCTTGGGAGGAGTGCCAGATCAGGTGCCCGCCTTCTTTCAAAATATTCAGCGCCACGACAATGGCAATGCCGCCATCGAGCCACTGCCAGCCCGTCAGGGGCACGGCAATCAAGGCACCGACCACCCCCACCGAGGTCCAGACATCGGTGAGCAAATGGCGGGCATCGGCCCGCAGCGCCATTGATTGGTGTACTTTGGCCGAGCGCAGCATGACGGCGGCCAGCACGCCGTTAAACATCGAGCTGATGACCGACAGCGCAATGCCCCAGCCCAGCGCCTGCAGCGGCACGGGGTGCAGCAGCCGGTCGATGGCCGCCCAAATGATGGCCAGGGCGGCACCAATGATCAAAATGCCTTCAAAGCCGGACGAGAAATACTCCGCCTTGCTGTGGCCAAAGGGGTGCTCCGCATCGGCCGGGCGCTGGGCGATGGTGACCATGAGCAAGGCGAACATGGCCCCGGCCAGGTTCACAAACGATTCCAGCGCATCCGAGAGCAAGCCCACCGAATCGGTCAGCCACCAGGCACCCATCTTCAAGGCAATGGTCAACAGCGCCACCAGCACCGAGGCGCGCAACAGCACCACGGGCGAGAGGCGTTGCCAGATATCGGTTACTTTCATAGCTGTTCCCACCGTTTTAACGCCATTTCATCGCTTACTCTGGCATCAACCCAGCGTGTGCCTTGCGGGGTTAGCTCCTTTTTCCAGAACGGTGCCTCGGATTTCAAATAATCCATGATGAATTCGCAGGCCGCAAAGCTGGCCCCCCGGTGGGCGCTGGTGACGGCCACCAGCACGATTTGATCGAGCGGCTGCAGCAGCCCGACGCGGTGAATCACCCGCGCGGCGGCAATGCCAAAGCGCTGGCGGGCGCGTTCGATGATGACGGCGATGCTTTTTTCGGTCATGCCGGGGTAATGCTCCAGCTCCATGCTGGCCACGGCAGCGCCTTCGTTGCGATCGCGCACCAGGCCGACAAAAAAGCACGCGGCCCCCACCTGGGCATTGCTGGCGTGCAGGCGGGCCAGCTCGGTGGAGACATCAAAATCTTGGGGTTGTATGCAGACGCTGAACATGCGGCCAATTGTCGCAGCCCACACCAAGCCCAAGGCAAAGTCTGGACAATGCGCCCCCTGCCCCACCCTTCAATCAAAAAAAGCTGCCGCCCTTTTGACCATGGCCACCCCCACCATTGACACCCCGGATTACCTGCTCTACCCCAGCCCGCGCAATGAGCACCGCATGGTGTTTGCCTTTACCCACTTTGTGCCCCACCCCTATGCGGTGATTTATTTGCCTGATTTTGATTTCATCGGCAAAGCCACGCTGTTCAGCGCCCAGCGCAAAAGCGATGGCCGCATGGGCCAGGTAGTGAGTTGCGAATTGGCGGTGGATTTGGAGCGCTTCATCACCCGGTTCACCCCGGACTGAAGGCCCGCCATGAGCAATCAAATTGAGATTCCGCCCAGTTTTAGCCAGCTGTTTCGCAGCCCTGCTGGGCGTTTGACCGCGCCCGCCATCACGGTGCTGCAGCGCTATGAGCTGTGCGAGGACTTGGCCTGCGCCCTGGTCGAGCAGGCACAAAGCATCTACCACCGTGGCCACAGTGATGAAGAGGCCGTATTGCTGGGCTTGCACAGCGCCATTGGCAGCCCTGCGGCGGGATTGTCCCGCGCCGAGGGGCGATGGGTGATTTTGCGCTTGGCCGAATTGCTGCAATGGCGGGCCCCACAGCTGCCCGCCGAAGCCTAAGAACGTGTTCACGTTCTAAAAACCGGCCCTCAAGGCGTTGGCCTCAACGCATTTACTGTGTGGCCGCCTCCATGGCGGCTGCAGCTGGGGCGGCAGCTGCTGGCGCTGCGCTGGTAACGGTTGTGTCTGCGTGGGCTGCTGGCTGCCAGCGCTGCGGCAACCAGGGATTGAGCCCGCCTTGGCTCCACACCGCGCCCAGCACCAACAGCACGGCGGCCAAGGCCAACCACCATGGAGCGCTGGATTTTTGCGCATACGGGTCGCGCAGACTGCGCTCGGCATTGCTGGGCACCTGGGCTTGTTGCGACAAGGAGCGGCCCAGGGGCAGGTTGATTTTCATGCGCCCGTTAATCGCCCAGCCGCTGGCATCCAGAATGGGGCCCAGGCTGCGCTCGCGCAACTTCATCCAGGCAATCAACACGCTGGGGCCTGAAATGGCCAGCATCACCCCCAGCAAGGCCAGCGGTATCCACGGCCCCAGCTCCAATACCTTGCTCAGTACGGCAACCGCCACCGTGCTCAGTGAGCCCAGCGCCACCCCAATCGCAGCGACCGTGCCCACATCGGTTTTACTGGGGGCGGGGGCCTCAGCGGGGGTGGGCGCAGCCCCCCCGGCCAAATGGGCGGCTTTGGCTTGCAGGCCTTCGGTCACCGCCGCGTCTTTGCTGGCAGCGCGTTGGGCCACTTGCGCTTCAACAAAACGCAGAAATTTTTTGTAGGGCGAGAAAAACGCCTGGCCAATGCTGGTGGGGTTGTCGATCAAGGTGGTGATGGTGGCATCCCAGTCCTGCCCCTGGCGGTCGTAAAAAATCCCTTTGCGCCCCACAAATAAAAAGTCCACATCGCCCGCCGTGAACGCTGCAACGATAGTGCGCACCTTGTCCCCTCGGCGGCATTCACAGTAAGCCAAAAAGGTTTTGGCCAAGCCAGCCAGTGCGGCGTGGGAGCCGGGGTCTTGCACGTCCACCGTCAGCTCGCAGCTGCGGCCATCCAAATACAAGGTACCGGCTTGGAAGATGCCGCCTTGGCGACGGTAAAAGCTGGAAAACGAGACAAAGTTATTCAAAAGCAAGAGCAGGTCGCGCTGAAGGAGTATGAGTTTTTCAAGGTTTTTAGCCTCTTTTTGGCGACTGGCTTCCGCGCTATCCTGCTCCATCAAGTCGAGCAAGCGCTGCTGATCGCCACTGGCCAGCAAGGCGCGCGCTTCGTCCACGGGCATGGTGGCCACCGGTGTGCTGGGCTGGGCGGCCAGCCAGGCTTGGCAGGGGGCCAGGGTGGCGCACAGCTGCTGCCATTGGGGCCAGCTCAATTGCGTTTGCGCCCCCAGCAGGGGCGTGACCACCTGGGCCTGAAAGACGGCCATGGCATCCACCCACGCGGGATTGAGACCTTGGGCCAAAGGCAGCAGCGCATCCGCATGGATGGCCGCCAAGGGCAGTGCAGCAACGGCACGATCGCCGGCGTGCAAAGCTTCTTTCCCCAACAGGGCATAACCTTCTGCGCTGGGACTTAAAGGTTGCAGGGCGGTGGCATCAAACGCGGCCAAACGGCAGCGGGCAAAAAAGTCTTCCACCTTGGCCTGCACCGCCATCAGGGCCTGGGCCGCAGCCAAGGCGTGCGCAGGCGAGGCCAGCCCACACGACTGGGCGGGGACCTGCCCATGCCAATCGGCCACGGCTTGCACATCGGCAAAAAACTGCGCCAACGCCGCCGGGCTCACGCCGGGCTCGCCATCGCAGCCCGTGCTGGCACCGTAGCCGTCCATGATGCGCTGGGCCAGGGCGTGCAGACCAGGGGCATCGGCCAAGAGCTTGGCGGGGTTAAGGATGCCATCGCCATTCAAGGGCATGGCGTGCAAATCGGTCAGCCTAGCCTGCACTTGTCCCAGGCTGATCGTGCCGCTGTGCGCCTGCCCGGCCAACGCCAGAATGCGCTGGGCTTCGGCGTGCATGGCGGCACCCGTTTCGTTATCGACGTTGATGCAGGCCAGCGCCAACACGTCTGTTCCGCTGGTGAGAACCTCGGGGTCGCGCACATGGGCAACCGCCCATTGGCACGCGGCCAGCAATTCGGGGGCACGGATGCGGCCATCGCCGTTGTCATCAATGACATCGAGGGTGGCGGGGTCAAACTCCACGCCACGTGTGGGGCAGGCCAAGGCTACCCACAGCTTTTGGTCCAGCTGCGCCAAGTGGGCAATATCGGCCCCGGTGCGAATCACGACCTGGTCCACGCCCCCGGCGCGAACAAACTGCCATCGGTGTTGTTGTGTATGCATAGTGCTGTTCAGCCCCTGTGTCCTGTTGCCCCCTGTTGTCCCGCTGCAGCGGCGCACAGCGGTGGGGGAAATTGAAAAAACGCCAGTGTAAAAGTGAAGCGCCCCTGCCAACACCACACCGCAGCATTGCGGCACCAGGGTATTGGATCGGCACGATGCTGAACATGCCACAATTTGCCCCCATGTCTGTGCCGATTTCCCAGAACAATTCCTCTGCCGCCACCACCGGGCTTTTGCCCCAGTTGTATCTGCACGCCGTCGGCCCGGTCGGCACAGCGTATTACGAGCGTGTCTTTACCCGGTTTGAAACCCTGGGCCGCACCCCGCCAACCTGGAACCATGCCGCCGCCTTTTGCACCCTGGGCTGGTGCTTGCTGCGCGGGCTGTGGCGGCCAGCCGCGGTGTGGAGCAGCATGGCCCTGCTTTTGGCCGTACTGATGTGGGCGGGGGCATTCAGCGCCCTGCCCCGGCAAGCCCAGGTCAGCGTGGCCTTGCTCGGTGCCATCGTGCTGTGCGGCGTGCCCGGTTTTTTTGGCAATGGCTGGTACTACCGCTTGGTACACCAGCAAACCATGCACGCCTTGGAAGCATCTCCCTCTCTGGCCCAGGCCCAAGCGCGGCTCGCACAGCAAGCCAGCAGCCAAAAGCAATGGCGGCTGGCAGCGGTGGGGCAGGTGGCCTTGTGGGCGCTGCTGGGGGTTTTTGCCTGGCATAGCGCAGACTCGGCCCCAGAGCCAGCGCCAGAACGCACGGTGGGGCCGCCGCAGTTGAATTTCCCCGAACCCACCACCACCGCCCCGGCAGAGGATGTTGCGCCACCAGGCGCGGCCACCCTCCTGGCCCCGCCAGAGTCCACACTGGCCATGACACCCAGCAGTGCCATGACAGAGACCACAGCCACCGCTGCGCCCCCAGGCATTCTGCCCATCACCATGGCAGAAGCTATGCCAGCACCGGCACCAACGCCTGCGCCCAAGGTGGCGGCCCCCCCTGCTGCGCCCAAAGCGGCCCCAGCACCCAAAGCGGCGGCGGCCCCAGCGCCCAAGCCGGCCGCACCGGTGGCTAAAACCACCCGCTCCAAGCCCACCCCGCCCCCTGCGACGGCCCCCCAAGAAAAGCCCGCCCGCACCAACAGCCAGTTTTATGTCACGTTGGGCACCTATGCCGAGGTGACCAACGCCGCTGCGGTAGAACGCAAAGTGCGCCAAGCCGGTTATGCGGCCCAAAGCTTTAGCACCACCAGCAACAAAGGCGTTTTAACGCGGCTGCGGGCAGGGCCGTTTGCCACCCGCGCCGAAGCCGAAAAAGCCCAGCGTGCATTGCGGGCCCAGCGCATTCCAGCCCGCATCCAAGAGCAGCGGCGCTAAGCTGGGCACAAACATAGTCACCACGGGCCGCTCTTTGAAACTGTCTGAAAGGAACCCCATGCGCCTGCTTTTGCTTCTTGGCACCGCCAGCCTGCTCACCGCCTGCAGCCTGCCCTTGCGCGGCACGGCCCCCCAGTCCGCCCCCCGCCCCGAACAACGGTGCAACGCCCAAGCTGCCCAGTGGGCGATCGGCAAAACCGCCACCGAAAACAACGTCCAACAAGCCCGTGGGCAAGCCGGTGCCTACATGGTGCGGGTGATCCACCAAGGTGACCCGGCCCTGCCATTTAATCCCGAACGGTTGAATTTAGAAGTCGATGCCACGGGGCGCATCGTGGCAGCCACTTGCGGTTAGGCAATGTGTTTAATCGCCCTGGGGCAAGAACAAGGCCTGCAAATCATTGAGAAAGTCAAAGCCCCGCTCGGTTGGCTGCACATGGTTGCCGCTGCGCTGCAGTAAGCCTAGGCGTTGTGCCTGCTCCAGCGCAGGGCCAATGCGGTTGATGGACAAGCCCGTGCTGGCCGTGAAATCGAGCAGGCTAAATCCCCTGCGCAAGCGCAAGGCGTTGAGCATGTATTCAAACGGCAGGTCTTTGCGGCGCACATCCTCATCGCTGGCCAGGGGGCGACCGGCCAAGGCCGCCTCCATGTAGCGCTGCGGGTCGCGCAGGCGCACTTGGCGGGTAATGCGCTGGGCAAAACTGATTTTGCTGTGCGCCCCCGCACCAATGCCCAGGTAATCGCCAAACTGCCAGTAATTGCTGTTGTGCAGGCACTCATGGCGCGGCTGGGCATAGGCGGACACCTCGTAGCGCTGCAAACCGTGGGCCGCTGTGGCGGCGGTGATGGCATCGAGCATGTCGTACGCCTGGTCATCCTCGGGCAGCTGCCGCGGCGGGTGTTTGGCAAAGTAGGTGTTGGGTTCGATGCTCAGGTGGTACACCGACAAATGCGGCGGTGCAAACGACAAGGCCGTCTGCACATCGCGCTGCACATCGGCCAGCGTTTGCCCTGGCAGGGCATACATCACATCCAGATTGAAGGTCTCAAAGGCCTGCGCCGCCTCGGCCACGGCAGCGCGGGCTTGCGCGGCGCTGTGTACCCGGCCCAGCGCCTGCAAAAAGCGGTCATCAAAGCTTTGCACGCCAATCGACAGGCGCGTCACCCCAGCCTGGGCAAAGGCGGCAAAACGCTCGGTTTCAAAGGTGCCGGGGTTGGCCTCCAAGGTGATCTCGCACCCCGCCTCCAGCGGCAAGCGGGCGCGCAGACCACTGATCAACTGGCCAATCGCCTGCGGGCTGAACAGGCTGGGCGTGCCACCACCAATGAAGATGCTGTACACCGGACGGCCCCAGACCATGCCCAGGCTGGCTTCCAAATCGGCCATCAAGGCATCGATATAGCGCTGCTCAGGCAACGGCTGGCCCTGGGCCAGGCCATGGGAGTTGAAATCGCAGTACGGGCATTTTTTCAAGCACCAGGGCAGATGCACGTACAGCGCCAAAGGCGGCAGCGCCTGCAGTTGCAGCGTGCCAGCGCGCATGTAGTGCTGGATGTCTTGGGGGGCTTGGCCCAGGGGGCTGCTGTCGGTGGCGATGTCAATGGTGCGGGGCATGGCAGTGGACTTGTGCATTACGCCAGCCAGCTGGAGCGCAGCAGCTCCATCATCAAGCGGCTGCTGCGGCCACGGTGGCTGAGTTGGTTTTTTTGTTCCGGGGGCATTTGCGCAAACGTCACGCCCAGTGGGGGATAGAGCAATACGGGGTCAAAGCCAAAGCCGCCCTCGCCCTGGTGCTGGGGCGCGATCTCAATCGCCACCCGGCCTACGGCGATCAGTGGCTCGGGGTCTTGCGCATGGCGCACGCCCACCAAGGTGCTGACCATGGCCCCTTGGCGATTGGCGGGGCTGGGCTGCTTGGCCAATTGCTCCAGCACGGCTTGCACATTGTTGGCATCGCTTTTTTCGTAGCCAAATTGGGTGCAGTAATAGGCCGTCTGCACCCCCGGCAAGCCGCCAAAGGCATCCAGGCACAGACCCGCATCGTCGGCAATGGCGGGCAGCCCCGTTTTTTCGGCGGCAAAACGGGCTTTGGCCAGGGCATTTTCGACAAAAGTGCAGTGCGGCTCTGGCGCTTCGCCAGCAAACAAATCGCCTTGGGCAATCAGCTGCACCCCCAAGGGGGCCAGGATAGACTGCAATTCTGCGAGCTTGCCACGGTTATTGGACGCTAAAACAATCTTCATAATAACCAAAAAGTGTTGAAATATAAGCGCTAACAGCTATTGATTTTAATTAAACGCACACAAGCAGCGTGTGCCAAAGCGCATCGCCTGGATGCCTTAAGAACGTGAACACGTTCTAAACCTTTTTATGCAGCGCTGAGCGGCGGATGGCTTCATTGATCTCGGCAATGCTGCGCTCGATCTCGGCCTCATCCAAATTCACGTCAAAGCCTTCCAAATCCTGCAAGGATTGAATGGTCGAAGAAAAGGTGTCTTCGCCACCGTGTTGGGTATCAATCGCTGCCGGCTCCTGCTGCGCCTGCTCCCACTGCACGGCAATGGCAGTGACGTTATCGCTTTTGCTGCCGGCCACCTGCAAGGCCGCATCCACCAGGGCCGGCACGGCATCTTGCACGGGGGAGTTGCTCAGACGCTGCAGCAAAATATGCTCTTGCAGCACATCCCACAGGCCATCAGAACACAGCAGCAAGCGATCGTTTTGCTGCAGCTTGTGGGGCCCGGAAAAATCCAGCACCGGCCGGGCCTCGGCCCCCAAGCAGGTGTAGAGCACATTGCGATTCAAAATCTTGTGCGCCAGCTTCAAGGCCCCGGCCCGGTCCATCTCAGCGTAGGAGTGATCGCGCGTGCGTGCCTGCAGCACACCATCGCGCGCCCAGTACAAGCGCGAATCGCCACAGTTCACCCAGCTGACGTGCCCATCTTGAATCACCGCCGCCACCACCGTGGTGCGTGGCCCATCGCTCATGCGTTTGTGGCGGCCGTAAGCCAAGATGCGCTCGTGCGCCAGCATCACCCCTTGCTGCAAAAACGCTTGCACATCCAGCAAGCGCGGGGTGGCCTGGCGCTGAAACTCGGCCGCCAAGGTTTGCAGCGCCAATTGCGAGGCCACCTCGCCTTCGGCGTGCCCTCCCATGCCATCGGCCAGCACAAACAGCCCCGCCTCTCGGGTGTAGCAGTAGCCCATGCGGTCTTCATTGGTGGGCCGACCGCCCCGACGGCTTAATTGAAAAACGGAAAATTTCATGGCGCGTTTTGCTGCGACAGGGCCAATCCACCCGGCCCCTGCCCGATAAAGGCCCCCAATTGCAGACGAACCCGCTCCGCCATGCTCAACTGGGTGTAACGGCGGTGGGTATCGTTGGTCAAAGCCTTGTGCAGTGCAAAGACCGATTGCGGTCGATTGCCCGCCTCCAGCTCCATCGACCACTGCACCAATTCCAAAATATTGTCGGAATAACTGCCACGCAAGCGGGCCAGGGCCGTGGGCAAGGCATCTTGCTCTTGGCGTTTGGGCACATCGGGCGGGGCCTGCCCCATCATGCATACATAAATACAAGCACCAATGGCATAAATATCGGTCCACGGGCCCATGGTGCCGTTGCTCTTGCGGTACATCTCGGGGGCGGCAAAACCCGGGGTGTACATCGGGCGGACAAAATTGCCCTGCTGGTTGAGCACCTCGCGGGCCGCACCAAAGTCAATCATTACGGCCCGGTCATCGTCGGTAATAAAAATATTGGCCGGTTTAATGTCCAGGTGCAACATCTTGTGCTGATGAACAATGCGCAAACCGCGCAATACCTCGTCAAACAAAGAGCGAATCGTCGATTCGCGCAATATCTTGGGCTCTTTGCGATTGCGGGCCAGCAGGATGTATTCCTGCAAAGAGGCCCCTTGCAAATAGTTCATGACCATGTAAACCGTGTCATTTTCCCGAAAGAAATTGAGCACGCTGACCACGGAAGAATGGGCAATTTGCGTCAGCGCCCGCCCTTCTTCAAAAAAGCTTTTCAAGCCCAGCCGGTAGAGCGAAAGTTTTTCTTGCGCCACCTGGGGCACCAACTGCCCAGGCTCGCGCGAAACCAAGGCGGCAGGCAAATACTCTTTGATAGCCACTTCTTGGCCATTGGCATCTTGGGCCAAGTACACCACGCCAAAACCACCGGCGGCCAAGCGGCGCACGATGCGGTAACCACCAATCACGGTGTCAGGCGGCAGGGGAGCGGGTTTAGGTTTAGTTGTCATCTTTGCGCCGGGACAGCACAGAAACCGGATAATCTTTCGGATTTGAAGCAACCCGAGATAAAGAGATAAGGCAATGCCAGTTTATAGCATGACGGGATACGCCAGCGCCCAGCTGACACCCGAGACCGCCACCGCCCCCACGGACACCCCTGGCGTGCGCCTAGGGCTGGAAATTCGTGCCGTCAATAGCCGTTTTTTAGACCTCACTTTTCGCCTCCCCGAAGAATTACGCGCCCAAGAGCCCGCCTTGCGCGCCCTGCTCAGCAGCCACCTCAAACGTGGCAAAGTGGAAGTGCGTGCCGCCATTGAGCAAGATGCCAGCGCCAGCCTCAGCACCCCCAGCATCGCCTTGCTCCAGCGCCTGAATATGGTGCAAGAGCATATTCAGGCTTGGCTGCCCAGCGCCAAAGCATTGAGTGTGGCCGATGCCTTGCGCTTGGCCGGCAACAGCACCCCCACCACGACCGACTGGGCCAGCATTTTGTCGCCCCTGGCCGAGGAAGCCGTCACCGCTTTGCTCGACGCACGGGCCCGCGAGGGCAAGCGTTTGGCCAAAACCTTGCTCGATCGCATCACCCAGCTGCGCGAATTGGCCGCCCAGGCCACGCCCCTGGTGCCCCAATTGGTCGAACAGCAACGCCAACGCTTTTTAGAGCGCTGGCAAGAAGCCATGGGCCTGGCCCAGGGGCAGGTGCCAGCAGAAGCAGCGCAAGAGCGGGCTTTGAGCGAAGCCACCGCGTTTGCCATTCGCATTGATGTGGCCGAAGAAATCACCCGCTTGGATGCCCACCTGGACGAGCTGGAGCGCCTGCTGAAAAAAGGCGGCGAAATCGGCAAGCGCCTGGACTTTCTCATTCAAGAATTGCACCGCGAGGCCAATACCCTGGGCTCTAAATCGGCCACGCTGGAGCTCACCCGCATCAGCGTCGATATGAAAGTGCTGATCGAGCAAATGCGCGAGCAAGTGCAAAACATCGAATAACGCACGGCAAAACGCACCTGCGTGCCATAACAAAACCCACAGGGCTCCCTATGGAGCCCTTTTTCACAGACAATCGCCGCTTTGCACATTTTGTGTATGCAACAACTGCCCGGAAACCTCTTTGTCGTTGCCGCCCCCAGTGGGGCGGGTAAATCCAGCTTGGTCAAAGCTTTGCGCTCGTTTGATGCGCGGGTTTACCCCTCGGTTTCGCACACCACCCGCGCCCCACGCGGACAAGAAAAACACGGCCGTGAATATTTTTTCGCCTCCGAAGCGGAATTTGATGCCATGGTCGCCAACAATGCGTTTATCGAATGGGCCAACGTGCATAACAAACGCTACGGCACCTCGAAAAAGGGCATTGAAGAGCGCTTGGCCAATGGCGATGATGTGCTGCTAGAAATCGACTACCAAGGCGCTTTGCAAGTGCGCGATGCTTTCCCGCAAGCGGTGCTGATTTTTATCTTGCCCCCCAGCTGGGAAGAATTGCGCTCACGCCTGGAAAACCGGGGCGAAGATGCCCCCGAGGTGATTGAACTGCGCATGAAGAATGCCGCCACCGAAATGGCCCAGGTCAAAGAATTTGACTTCGTTATAATTAACGAGTTATTCGAGAGTGCGCTGTTTGACCTCAAAACCATTATTCACGCGCACCGCCTCAAATACACCAGCCAGCGCCGCCTGCGCTCTGATGTATTCACTTCCCTTCACCTGCCTGTTTAATTTTTTGCTGGAGTACCCTGCCAATGGCACGCATTACCGTTGAAGACTGCCTGGAGCAGATCCCTAACCGCTTTCAATTGGTGCTGGCCGCGACCTACCGCGCCCGCATGTTGAGCCAAGGCCACGCCCCCAAGGTGGAGTGCCAAAACAAGCCAGCCGTCACCGCACTGCGCGAAATTGCTGAGGGCAAAGTCGGCATTGAAATGCTGAAAAAAGTCCCAGGCTAAAACGTGTTTGGGGGCATGGTGCAACCTATCCCCCCAGCAATAAGGGCACCGCTTTTTGCGGTGCTTTTTTTTGCACCTGCACAAGCTTGTTTTCTCACGCTACAGTTGGTCTATGAACGCGGCTGCCACCACATCGTCCTTTCCTTCCATTCCCATTGACAAAAACCTGCCCGAAGCAGAGCGCTTGCGCTTGGCTGCCGATGTCTCGGCCCAGCATTTCGAGCATTTGCTGGGTTTTTTAAGCTATTTGGACAGCAACAGCACCGCCATGGTGCGCCGCGCTTGGCAGTTTGCCGACCAGGCCCACCGCAACCAATGGCGCAGCAGCGGCGATCCTTACATTACCCACCCGATTGCCGTGGCGGGCATCTGTGCCAACTGGAAACTCGATGCGCAAGCGCTGTCCGCTGCCTTGCTGCACGATGCCATGGAAGACTGTGGCATCACCAAAGACGATTTGCGCCAACAGTTTGATGAGACAGTGGCCGAGCTGGTCGATGGCCTGACCAAGCTGGACAAGCTGCACTTCAACTCCCGCGAAGAGACCCAGGCCGAATCCTTTCGCAAAATGCTGCTGGCCATGGCCAAGGATGTGCGCGTCATCCTTATCAAGCTGGCCGACCGCACGCACAACATGCGCACCATGGGGGACATGCCGCGCAGCAAGTGGGGGCGTATTTCGTCTGAAACTCTGGAGATTTTTGCTCCTATTGCCCACCGTTTGGGCCTGAACCAGTCCTACCGCGAGCTGCAAGACCTGGCTTTTCGCCACCTGCACCCGTGGCGGTATGAAACGCTGGAAAAAGCGATTGCCAAATCCCGCACCCGCCGCAACGACTTGGTGCAGCGGGTGCACAACGAGGTCGAGGCCACGTTTAAACGCGTTGGCCTCCCGGCCCGCTTGGCCGGTCGAGAAAACACGCTGTTTGTGCTCTACCAAAAAATGCAGCGCAACCACTTGAGCTTTGCCCAGGTGACCGACATTTACGGCTTTCGCATCATCTTGCCCACCACCACCGATTGCTACACCGCCCTGGGGGTGCTGCACCAGCTGTACAAGCCCGTGCCGGGCCGCTTCAAAGACCATATTGCCATTGCCAAAACCAATGGCTACCAATCGCTGCACACCACGCTGGTTGGCCCATCGGGGGTGAACATCGAATTTCAGCTGCGCACCGAATCCATGCACATCGTCGCTGAGGCGGGGGTGGCTGCCCACTGGCTGTACCAATCCGAGGGCCGCCAGCAAGAGGCGCTGAACACCAAGTGGCTGCAATCGCTGCTGGACATTCAAACCGAAACGCGCGATGCCAGCGAGTTCTGGGACAACGTGAAGGTCGATCTGTTTCCGGACTCGATCTACGTTTTCACCCCCAAGAGCAAAGTGTTCTCCATGCCGCAAGGGGCCACGGCCATTGACTTTGCCTACGCCATTCACAGCAACGTTGGCCACCATGCCTGCGGGGCCGTGATCAACGGCGAGGTGGCCAGCCTGCGCACGGTGCTCAAAAGCGGTGACGTGGTGGCCATTACCCTGGACGAGAACGCCGCGCCCAACGCCATGTGGCTGAATTTTGCCAAGACTGGCCGGGCACGCTCCAAAATTCGCAACCACCTCAAAACCGTGGCGCAAACCGAATCGGCCGCCCTGGGCGAGCAGCTGCTGACCCAGGCCCTGCGCGAAGAGGGGATTGCTGACCTGCCCTCCGACGAGGAGGCCCAAGATGCCCTGTGGCAAGCCATCCTCAAGCCTGGACAGACCCAAACCGAGCTGCTCTCGGACATCGGCCTGGGCCGCCAGGTGGCGACCTTGGTGGCGCAGCAAATCACCGCCTACCTGCAGCACCAGGGCCAGCGCCCCGATGCCCTGCTGCTAACCCAGCAGCGCTTTACGCAAGGCAACCGGCCCCAGCGCAGCGTCATCCTGGACAGCCAGAACCGCACCGCCACCCACTACGCCCCGTGCTGCACCCCGGTGCCGGGCGATGCGGTCATTGGCTACCTGGGCCATGGCGATGGCCTGCACATCCACCGCAGTGACTGCCCCGAAGTGCAGCGGCTGCTGGAGCGCCAGCCCGAGCGGCACATTGCCGTGGAATGGGGCGAGGACATCCACAACGAGCATCTGTACAACGCCAACATTACCTTGGCCGTGCAAAACGGCCGGGGCGTGCTGGCCCGCATTGCCCAGGTGCTGGCCGATACCGATGTGGATATCCGCCGCGTGGACATTGAGGACGAATCGGCCATGCAGACCACCGTGCTGCGCTTTACCATCGCGGTGCACGACCAGCTGCAGCTGGAGAGCGCTTTGCGGGCGCTGCGCCGCAATGCGGCGGTGCTCAGCTGCAGCCGGGTGCTGGCACCGTAGGCCGCGCACAGCACACCAGCATTAAAAATAAGAGCTGTTTGCGCTTAAAAATAAAGGAATTCAAGGCAAAAAGCCTTTGAAACCTTTTATTTAAAATCGGTAACAGCTCTTTTTTTATTTTAATTGGGCCGGGCTTGGCGGGTATTGCACCGCCAACACTTCCAGCATCCGCACCCCGGCGGGCGTGGGCAGGGGCACTTCATCGCCCACCCGCGCTTTGAGCAAGGCCCGGGCCACGGGGGCCACCCAGCTGACCTGGCCCTGGCTGGTTTGCGCCTCGTCAATGCCCAGGATGGTGATGGTGCGCTCGACCTCTTCATCATCCACATAAGTGACGGTGGCCCCAAAAAAAACCTGGTCGCTGCCGCTGTGCACGCTGGGATCGACCACCTCAGCTATCTCTAGGCGCTTGGTTAAAAAGCGAATGCGCCGGTCAATTTCGCGCAAACGCTTTTTGCCGTAGAGGTAGTCGCCGTTTTCCGAGCGGTCGCCATTGCTGGCGGCCCAGTGCACGGTTTCCACCACCTTGGGGCGTTCCTCGTCAATCAGGGCCAGCAGCTCGGTTTTCAGCGCTGCGTAGCCCTGCGGGGTGATGTAGTTCTTGCTGCCGGGGGGGATTTTGGGCAGGCGGGGCAGGTCGTCATCGTCGTCGTCCAGTTGCCCGTCGGGTTCTTTGGTGAAGGCTTTGCTCATGGGGGGAGATCTTCACACAAGCACACGACTGCGCCAACGGATCGGCCCCCACGGCGCAGCGGTTTTTGCCTCAACTTGGTGCAGGGCCCAGGCGGCCATGCACCGCAATGGTTCATGGCCGCCTGGGCCGGGTGCTTCGCTCCCAGGGCACTCACCAGGGCATAAAGATGGCACGCTTGTTGCTTAAACCTGGGAGTCCCTCCACCCCTTAGCAAACGAGAGCACTTCCATGTCACTGAAAACCCACTCCCTCCTCCAAGAGCACAACGCCCGCTGGGTCGATCTGCGCTTTACCGACACGCTGGGCAAGGAGCACCACGTCACCTTCCCCGCCGAGGCCATGCAGGCCGATGCCTTTGAAGACGGCAAGATGTTCGATGGCTCGTCCATCCATGGCTGGAAGGGCATCGAAGCCTCAGACATGGTGCTGCTGCCCGATGACCAGACCGCCGTGCTCGACCCCTTTGCCGAAGAGCCCACCGTCATCGTGCGCGCCGATGTGCTGGAGCCATCGACCATGCAGGGCTACGCCCGCGACCCGCGCTCCATCGCCCGGCGGGCCGAGCTGTACCTGCGCTCCACCGGCATTGCCGATACCGCCTACTTTGGGCCGGAGCCAGAATTTTTCATCTTCGATTCGGTGCAATGGCAAACGCAGATGGACAGTGCCAGCTTCCAGATCCACTCTGCCGAAGGTGCCTGGGCGAACAACCAAGACATGGATGGCCACAACCCCGGCCACCGCCCGCGCGTCAAAGGGGGCTACTTTCCGGTGCCTCCCGTCGATTCGCTGCACGGCGTGCGCACGGCCATGTGCAACGCCATGCAGGCCATGGGCCTGAAGATCGAGGTCCACCACCACGAGGTGGCCAATGCCGGGCAGTGCGAGATTGGCGTGGCCTTCAACACCCTGGTGAACAAGGCCGACGAGGTGCAAATCCTCAAATACTGCATCCACAACACCGCCCACGCCCACGGCAAGACTGCCACCTTCATGCCCAAACCCCTGGTGGGCGACAACGGCTCGGGCATGCACGTGCACCAGTCGCTGTTCAAGGACGGCAAGAACCTGTTCTTTGGCACCGAGTACGCCAACCTGTCGGAGCTGGCGCTGTTCTACATCGGCGGCATCATCCACCACGCCCACGCCCTGAACGCCATCACCAACCCCGGCACGAACAGCTACAAGCGCCTGGTGCCCGGCTATGAAGCGCCGGTGATGCTGGCGTACTCGGCCAGCAACCGCTCGGCCTCGATCCGCATCCCCCACACCTCCAGCCCCAAGGCGCAGCGCATTGAATGCCGCTTTCCCGATCCGCTGGCCAACCCCTACCTGGCGTTCTCGGCCCTGCTGATGGCCGGATTGGACGGTATCCGCAACCGCATCCATCCGGGCGATGCGATGAGCAAAAACCTCTACCACCTGCCCCCGGAAGAAGCAGCCAACGTCCCGCGCGTGGCGCACAGCTTGGCGCAGGCGCTGGACGCACTCAAGGCCGATAATCGCTTTTTGCTGGAAGGCGGTGTTTTCACCGAAGACATGCTGCAGGCCTATATCGACTGCAAAATGGACGAGGTCACCCGCCTGCGCCAGGCCGTACACCCGGTTGAATTCGACCTGTACTACAGCCTGTAAAGGATGCGCGGCAGCGGCCTTTTTCATTCCCCCACACCAAAGAAAGCGTGAACGATACCGCTGCCCCCACCCCTGCTGCCACGGCCGGCGAGTGCCTGACCGGGCCCATGCCCGCGCTGACCCACCTGGCCACCGCGGTACTGCTGCTGGATGCGCAATTGCGCATCCAGTACGCCAACCATGCGGCCGAGCAATTGCTGGCCACCGGCCTGTCGCGCCTGCGCAACCAGGCGTTCAGCACGTTTTTGGACGATGCCGACGGCAGCGCCGCCGCCAACCTGGATTTGGCACTGCACGCCCAGCAGCCCTACACCCAGCGCCAAGCGCGGCTGCTGGGTGCGGGCGAAATGCAGTTGGCCGTGGCCGATTACACCGTCACCCCCCTGCCCGCCACACTGGACACCGCCCCGGCCCCCCCGGAACAGGCAGGCACCCCAGGGGGCCAGCAATTGCTGGTGGAGCTGCACCCGCTGGACCGGCTGATTCACAACAACCGCGAAGACAGCCTGTTCACCACCAACCAAGCCACCCGCGCCCTGGTGCGCGGCATGGCGCATGAAATCAAAAACCCGCTGGGCGGCATTCGCGGTGCGGCACAGCTGCTAGAGCGCCAACTGGACAGCGCCGAGCTGCGCGAATACACCGCCGTCATCATCCACGAGGCCGACCGCCTGCGCGCCCTGGCCGACCGGATGCTGGGTGCCCGCCAGCCCCCCGCCTTTGCGCGGGTAAACATCCACCAAATTCTGGAGCGCGTGCGCCGCATCCTGCAGGCCGAAGCGGGCGATGCCGTGCAACTGGTGCGCGATTACGACCCCAGCCTGCCCGAGGTCTGGGCCGATCCCGACCAACTGATTCAGGTCTTTCTCAACATCATGGGCAACGCCGTGCAATGCCTGCTGGAAATGCCCCCCAGCCAGGCGGCCGGCAGACTGCCACCGCGCGTGCTGATCCGCTCGCGCGTGCTGCGCCGCTTCACCATCGGCACGCGCTGCCACGCCCTGCTGTGCCAAGTAGAGATTGAGGACAACGGCCCCGGCATCAGCACCGAGCTGCGCGAGACGGTGTTCTACCCCATGGTCACCGGGCGCTCCCAGGGCACCGGCCTGGGGCTGCCCATTGCCCAGGCCATCATGCAGCAGCACGGCGGCCTGATCGAATGCGAGAGCCAGCCGGGGCAGACCATCTTCAAAGTCCTGGTGCCCTTTCCTCCCACCAACGATGGCACTGCGCCAGGAGATTCCCATGCCCAGCCCTGAGCTTGTCTGGATCATTGACGACGACCAATCCATCCGCTGGGTGCTGGACAAGGCACTGGCCCAAGCCGACCTGCACACCTGCGTCTTTGACAGCGCCGAAGCCGCCCTGGCCAAGCTGGCCAAAGCCCCGCCCAGCGCCATCTTGACCGACATCCGGATGCCCGGCATGGACGGCCTGGGCCTGCTGGCCCAGGTGCGCCAAACCTGCCCGCAGGTGCCGGTGATCATCATGACGGCGCATTCCGACCTGGACAGCGCCATCCAGTCCTACCAAGGCGGCGCTTTTGAGTACCTGCCCAAACCGTTTGACGTGGACGAGGCCGTGGCCCTGGTGCGCCGCGCCCTGGCGCACGCCCGCGAGGCCCGCGCAGCCCTGGACAACCAAAGCGCCACCGCCCCGGCGGACATCCAGACCGACGGCTTGATTGGCGAAGCGCCCGCCATGCAGGAAGTCTTTCGCACCATTGGTCGGCTGTCGCAGTCGCACATCACCGTGCTCATCAATGGCGCATCAGGCACCGGCAAAGAGCTGGTCGCCCAGGCCCTGCACCGCCACAGCCCGCGCCGCGCCGCGCCCTTTATTGCGCTGAACATGGCGGCCATCCCGCGCGACCTGATCGAGTCCGAACTGTTCGGCCACGAGCGCGGCGCCTTCACCGGGGCCACCGCCCAGCGCCAGGGCCGCTTTGAGCAAGCCCAGGGCGGCACGCTGTTTCTCGATGAGATTGGCGACATGCCGCTGGAGGCGCAAACGCGCCTGCTGCGCGTGCTGTCCGAGGGCAGCTTTCACCGCGTGGGCGGGCACACCGCCATCCGTGCCGATGTGCGCATCATTGCCGCCACGCACCAAAACCTGGAGATGCTGGTGCGCCAAGGGCGCTTTCGCGAGGACTTGTTCTACCGCCTGAACGTCATCCGCATCCAGCTGCCCACCCTGAGCGAGCGGCGCGAGGACATCCCCCGCCTGGCCGCTTTTTTCCTGCAGCAAAGCGCGCGCGAGCTGGGCATGGCCCCGCGCACGCTCTCACCCCAGGTGCAGCAGCACTTGGCGCAATGGGACTGGCCGGGCAATGTGCGCCAGCTGGAGAACGTTTGCCGCTGGATCACCGTCATGGCGGCCAGCCGAGAGGTTCACCTCAGCGATCTGCCCCTGGACGTGCAGCAAGCCCCCAAGGCCGCCGCCGAAGGGCTGCCGGGCAACGCAGACAACGCAGGCACCGCCCCCATCACCTGGGAACACGCCTTGGGCCAGTGGGCCAGCAACGCCCTGCGCCAGGGCCAGGGCGACTTGCTGCAGCAGGCACTGCCCGCCTTTGAGCGCATCATGATCACCACCGCCCTGCGCCACACGGCCGGCGGCCGCCGCGATGCGGCCCAGCTGCTGGGCTGGGGCCGCAACACGCTCACGCGCAAAATCAAGGAGCTGGGCCTGGAAGCGGCTGCCGCCAGCGAGCACGACGGCGACAGCGACAACCACAGCGACGACGAAGACCGCTGACAACCGCCCCAGGGCCGGCCCCGGTGCCGGCCCTGGCAGGGGCCAAAAACGGGCACCTACCCTCCCCCACGCACAATAACGGGACGAAGCCGCCACACGCCCAGCCCCAAAAATAATAAAAATAAGAGCTGTAAGCGCTTTATCTATAAGCGCAAAGTGCCAAAAACACTCAAACTTTTCATTTCTGGCACGGCTTGTGCTTACCTGCTGGGTATTCATTCACCCTACACCAGGAGCGCACTATGCGGATCGTGACCGCCATCATCAAACCCTTCAAGCTCGACGAGGTGCGCCAGGCACTCTCAGACCTGGGCATCCGGGGCATCACCGTCACCGAAGTCAAGGGCTTTGGCCGCCAAAAGGGCCACACCGAGCTGTACCGGGGGGCCGAGTACGTGGTCGATTTTCTGCCCAAGGTCAAGGTCGAGGCCGCCGTCGAGGCCAGCCAGGTTGAGCTGGTCATCGAAGCCATCGAAAACGCCGCCCGCACCGGAAAGATCGGCGACGGCAAGATTTTCGTCACCGTGCTGGAGCAGGTGGTGCGCATCCGCACTGGCGAAACCGGCCCCGAAGCCCTGTAGAGCGCGCCCTTGCCCTAACGGCGAGTCCTCCCTTTTGCCACCCTTTCGCCTCCCTTTTGCCACCCCTTTTGCCACCCTTTTTCTGCAAGAGACTGACATGAAAAAATCACTTCCTGCCATCGCACCGGGCCTGCCCCTGGGCCTGCTCCTGGGTTTATCGACGGCTGCGTCCAGGGCCTTCGCCCAAGAAGCGGCCGCCCCGGCCCTGGAGGCTGCAGCCAGCCTCAACGCGGGCGATACCGCGTGGATGCTGACCTCCACCATGCTGGTGATTCTGATGGTCATCCCCGGCCTGGCGCTGTTTTACGGCGGCTTGGTGCGCAGCAAAAACATGCTGTCCGTGCTGGCGCAGGTGTTCACCATCTTTGCGCTGATCACCGTGTTGTGGGCCATTTACGGCTTTTCGCTGACCTTTGGCGGCACAGGGCTGTTTTACGGCGGTTTTGACAAGCTGTTCCTGGCCGGCATCACGCCGGAGACGCTCTCGGCCACGCTGGGCACCATTCCTGAATACGTGTTCGTGGCCTTCCAGTCCACCTTTGCCGCCATCACCGTGGCGCTGATCGTGGGGGCGTTTGCCGAGCGCATGAAGTTCTCGGCCGTGATGATCTTCTCGGTGCTGTGGTTCACCCTGAGCTACATCCCCATGGCGCACATGGTCTGGGGTGGCGGCCTGCTGGCCGAAGATGGGGCGCTGGATTTTGCCGGCGGCACCGTCGTCCACATCAACGCTGCCGTGGCCGGGCTGGTGGGGGCATACATGACCGGCAAACGCATCGGCTTTGGCAAGGAGGCGCTGCCGCCGCACAGCCTGACGCTGACCATGGTGGGGGCCTCGCTGCTGTGGGTGGGCTGGTTTGGCTTTAACGCCGGTTCGGCCGGGGCGGCCAACGGCATTGCCGGGCTGGCCTTTATCAACACCATTTTGGCCACTGGCGCAGCCACCGTGGCCTGGCTGGTGGCCGAGGGGCTGCACAAAGGCAAGGCCTCGATGCTGGGGGCGGCCTCAGGGGCGGTGGCGGGCTTGGTCACCATCACCCCGGCGGCCGGCTTTGTCGGGCCGATGGGCTCCATCGCCATGGGCTTGGTGGCCGGGCCGCTGTGCCTGTGGGGCGTGTCGGGCCTCAAGCGCCTGCTGAAAGCCGATGATGTGTGCGACGTTTTCGGCATCCACGGCGTGGGCGGCATTCTGGGGGCCATTCTGACCGGCGTGTTCTGCGCCGCCAGCCTGGGCGGGGTGGAGCCGGAGGGCTTCAACATGGCCGCGCAAGTGTGGGTGCAGTGCAAGAGCGTGCTCATCACCGTGGTCTGGTGCGCGGTGGCCTCGTTCCTGTGCTTCAAAGCGGCTGACCTGCTGGTGGGCCTGCGCGTCTCGGAAGAAGACGAGCGCCGGGGCCTGGACATTTCCGTGCATGGCGAGCGGGCCTATGTGTCCTGATGCCTGACGCGGCAGCGCCGTGCTTAACGGCGCAACGCAGCGCCCATGCCCAAGATGGGGCATGGGCGCTCTTTTTTGGTGCATGGCAGGGGGTACGGCGGCGCTGCAGCACGCCCCCCTGCGCACCGCCCCAGGGGGAGGTGGGCCCTGCTTCAACTTGGCACGGTGTTTGCTTATCACCGAGAGAACCCCTTTTCCCTTCGCACCAACAAAGTGGCCCTGCTATGACCGAGACGATCCAGACGGTTTTACCGACCCCCGAAGAAATCCACAGCGCCCACGCCCAGGGCCTGTACGCCAATGCCGAGCACGATGCCTGCGGTGTCGGTTTTGTCGCCCACTTGAAAGGCCGTGCTTCCCACGCCATCGTGGCACAGGGCTTACAAATTTTGGAGAACCTGGACCACCGGGGCGCTGTGGGGGCCGACCCGCTGATGGGCGATGGTGCCGGGCTGCTGATTCAAATCCCCGATGCCTTCTACCGCGCCGAAATGGCCCGCCAGGGCGTGCAGCTGCCCCCGCCCGGCGAATACGGCGTGGGCATGATTTTTCTGCCCAAAGAGGCGGCCTCGCGCCAGGCCTGCGTGCAAGAGCTGGAACGCGCCATTGCCGCTGAAGGCCAGGTGCTGCTGGGCTGGCGCGATGTGCCGGTGAATACCGCGCTGCCCATGTCGCCGGCCGTGCGCTTGTGCGAGCCGATCATCCGCCAGGTGTTCATTGGCCGGGGCGGTGATGTGCTGGTGCCCGATGCGCTGGAGCGCAAGCTGTACGTCATCCGCAAAACGGCCTCGGCCCGCATCACCGGCCTGCAGCTGACGCACAGCGCAGAGTACTACGTGCCCAGCATGTCGTGTCGCACCGTGATCTACAAAGGGCTGCTGCTGGCCGATCAGGTGGGCCAGTACTACCTGGACTTGCAGGATGAGCGCGTGGTCTCGGCCCTGGCGCTGGTACACCAGCGGTTTTCCACCAACACCTTTCCCTCGTGGCCGCTGGCCCACCCCTACCGGCTGGTGGCGCACAACGGCGAGATCAACACCGTCAAGGGCAACTTCAACTGGATGCGGGCGCGTGAGGGCGTGATGCGCTCGCCCGTGCTGGGCGAGGATCTGGCCAAGCTCTACCCCATCACCATGGAAGGCCAGTCCGACACCGCCACCTTCGACAACACGCTGGAGCTGCTGGTCATGGCCGGCTACCCGCTGGCCCAGGCGGTGATGATGATGATCCCCGAAGCCTGGGAGCAGCACGCGCTGATGGACGCGCAGCAACGCGCCTTCTACGAGTACCACGCTTCCATGATGGAGCCGTGGGACGGCCCCGCGGCCATGGTGTTCACCGATGGCCGCCAGATCGGTGCCACGCTGGACCGCAACGGCCTGCGCCCGGCGCGCTTCATCGTCACCGACGACGATCTGGTGGTGCTGGCCTCTGAAGCGGGCGTACTGCCGATTGCCGAGGAGCGCATCGTGCGCAAATGGCGCTTGCAACCGGGGCGCATGTTTTTGATCGACTTGGAGCAAGGCCGCATCGTCGAGGACGAAGAGCTCAAACGCCAATACGCCTACGCCCGCCCCTACCGGCAGTGGATCGACAACGTGCGCGTGCGCCTGGACGGCATCCCGGCCCAGGACGCAGCCCCCGGCCTGGCACCGGCAACGCTGCCGCCCTTGCAGCAAGCCTTTGGCTACAGCCAGGAAGACCTGCAGCTGCTGCTCACGCCCATGGCCCTCAACGGCGAGGAAGGCATCGGCTCCATGGGCAACGATGCGCCGCTGGCCGTGCTCTCGCAGCGCAGCAAGCCGCTGACGCACTACTTCCGCCAGCTGTTTGCGCAGGTGACCAACCCGCCCATCGACCCCATCCGCGAGGCGGTGGTGATGTCGCTGGTGTCCTTCATCGGCCCGCGCCCCAACCTGCTGGACATCAACGCCGTGAACCCGCCGCTGCGCCTGGAGGTGAGCCAGCCGGTGCTCGATGCCGGGGCCATGGCGCGGCTGCGCCAGATTGGGCAGCACACCGGCGGCAAGCTGCGCAGTTGCGAGATCGACATCACCTACCCCGCGCCCTGGGGGGCCGACGGCATCGAGGCGCGGCTGGCCTCACTGTGCTCGCTGGCGGTGCAAACCGTCCAGACGGGCAGCAACATCCTGATCCTGACCGACCGGGGCGTGTGCGCTGAGCGCATTGCCATTCCGGCGCTGCTGGCGCTGTCGGCCATCCACCACCACCTGGTGCGCGAAGGGCTGCGCACCGCCGCCGGGCTGGTGGTGGAAACCGGCAGCGCCCGCGAGGTACACCACTTTGCCGTGCTGGCCGGGTATGGGGCCGAGGCCGTCCACCCCTGGCTGGCGCTGGAAACCCTGGCGCACCTGGCCCCCAGCCTGGGCACCACGCCGCAAAAAGCGCAGGCCAACTTCATCAAGGCGGTGGGCAAGGGCCTGTCCAAAATCATGTCCAAGATGGGCATCAGCACCTATATGTCGTACTGCGGGGCGCAAATTTTTGAGGCCGTGGGCCTGAACGCCACGCTGGTGGACAAATACTTCCACGGCACGGCCAGCCAGATCGGCGGCATTGGCCTCTTCGATGTGGCCGAAGAAACCCTGCGCCAGCACCGCGCGGCCTACGCCCGCCAGCCCACCCTGCAGCCGCTGATGGACGCAGGCGGCGAATACGCCTGGCGGGCCACCGGCGAAGCACACATGTGGACCCCGGACGCCATCGCCAAGCTGCAGCACAGCACGCGCGCCAACCGCTACGACAGCTACGAGGAATACGCCCGCATCATCAACGACCAAAGCGAGCGCCAGATGACGCTGCGCGGCCTGTTCGAGTTCAAGATCGACCCGGCCCGGGCCGTGCCGCTGGAGGAGGTGGAACCGGCAGCGGAAATCGTCAAGCGCTTTGCCACGGGTGCCATGAGCCTGGGCTCGATCTCGACCGAGGCGCACGTCAATCTGGCCATCGCCATGAACCGCATCGGCGGCAAAAGCAACACCGGCGAGGGCGGCGAAGACCCGGCGCGCTACCGCGAAGAGCTGCGCGGCCTCTCCATCCGCAAGGGCAAGCGCCTGAGCGAGGTGCTGGGCGACGTGCTCGAGGTGGACTACACCCTGCAAGAAGGCGACAGCCTGCGCTCCAAGATCAAGCAAGTGGCCTCCGGGCGCTTTGGCGTGACCACGGGCTACCTGGTCTCGGCCGACCAAATCCAGATCAAGATGGCGCAAGGGGCCAAACCCGGCGAAGGCGGCCAGCTGCCCGGCGGCAAGGTGTCGGACTACATCGGGCGGCTGCGCCACTCGGTGCCGGGCGTGGGCCTGATCTCGCCACCGCCGCACCACGACATTTATTCCATCGAAGACCTGGCCCAGCTCATCCACGACCTTAAAAACGTCAATCCGCAGGCGGATGTGTCGGTCAAGCTGGTGTCCGAAGTGGGCGTGGGCACGATTGCCGCCGGGGTGGCCAAGGCCAAGGCCGACCACATTGTGATTGCCGGGCACGACGGCGGCACGGGCGCATCGCCCTGGTCGTCCATCAAGCACGCAGGCACGCCGTGGGAACTGGGGCTGGCCGAAACCCAGCAAACCCTGGTCTTGAACCGCCTGCGCGGCCGGGTGCGCGTGCAAACCGACGGCCAGCTCAAAACCGGGCGCGACGTGGTGATTGCCGCCCTGCTGGGCGCGGACGAGTTCGGCTTTGCCACCGCGCCGCTGGTGGTCTCGGGCTGCATCATGATGCGCAAATGCCACCTCAACACCTGCCCGGTGGGCGTGGCCACGCAAGACCCGGTGCTGCGCCAGCGCTTTTCGGGCAAGCCCGAAGAGGTGGTGAACTTCTTCTTTTTCGTGGCCGAAGAAGCCCGCCGCCTGATGGCCCAACTGGGCGTGCGCCGCTTTGACGACCTGATCGGCCGCGCCGACCTGCTCGACACACGCAAAGGCGTGGCGCACTGGAAAGCCCAGGGCCTGGACTTCAGCCGCGTGCTGGCCCTGGCCCCCGCCCCGGCCGACGTGCCGCGCCGCCATGTGGACGTGCAAGCGCACGGGCTGGAAAACGCCCTGGACCAGCAGCTCATCGCCCAAGCGCAGGTGGCTTTGGCCCACGGCCAGCCGCAGCAACTGCGCGTGCCGGCCCGCAACGTCCACCGCTCGGTCGGCGCAATGCTCTCCGGCGAGCTCATCCGCCGCCACCCGGACGGCCTGCCCGACGGCTGCTTGCAGGTGCAGTTTGAGGGCACAGGCGGGCAAAGCTTTGGGGCCTTCCTGGCCCGTGGCATCACCTTTGATTTAACGGGGCAGGCCAACGACTACACCGGCAAGGGCCTCTCGGGTGGCCGCCTGGTGGTGCATCCGCACGCTGACTTCAAGGGCAACGCGGCACAGAACATCATCGTGGGCAACACGGTGCTGTACGGCGCAACCTCGGGCGAAGCCTTTTTTGCCGGGGTGGCCGGCGAGCGCTTTGCCGTGCGCCTGTCGGGCGCCAGCGCGGTGGTGGAAGGCACCGGCGACCACGGCTGCGAATACATGACCGGCGGCACCGTGCTGGTGCTGGGGGCCACGGGGCGCAACTTTGCCGCTGGCATGTCCGGCGGCGTAGCCTACGTGTACGACGCCGACGGCAGCTTTGCCGGGCGCTGCAACCTGGCCCAGGTGGCCCTGGATGACGTGCTGCCCGCAGCGCAGCAAATCGCCGCAGGCATCCCCCTGCACCAGGGCGAGGCGGACGAGGCCCTGCTGCTGCGCCTGCTGCAACAGCACCACACGCTCACCGGCTCGGCCCAGGCGGCCGCGCTGCTGGCGCAATGGCCAGCCGTGCGCTCGCGCTTCGTCAAAGTCTTCCCCCACGAATACCGCCGCGCCCTGAGCACGCAGCAAGCCAACGCTGCAACGGCACAAGAAGCGGCCCTGGCCTGAACCGAACAAGGAACACCATCATGGGAAAAATCACAGGTTTTTTGGAATTTGCCCGCATCGAGGAAAGCAGCGAGCGCGTGGAACTGCGCCTGCGCCACCACCGGGAGTTTGTGCAGCACCTCAGCCCCGAACAGGCCCGCCAGCAAGGCAGCCGCTGCATGGACTGCGGCACGCCCTTTTGCCACAACGGCTGCCCGGTGAACAACGTGATTCCGGACTTCAACGACTTGGTGTACCAGGACGATTGGCAACGCGCCAGCACCGTGCTGCACGCCACCAACAACTTCCCGGAATTTACGGGCCGCATCTGCCCCGCGCCGTGCGAAGCAGCCTGCACGCTGAACATCAACAGCCAGCCGGTGGGCATCAAAAGCATCGAGCACGCCATCATCGACCGGGCGTGGGCTGAAGGGTGGGTGCAACCCCAGCCCGCCGCCCACAGGACTGGCAAGCGCGTGGCCGTCATCGGCTCCGGCCCGGCCGGGCTGGCCGCCGCCCAGCAACTGGCCCGCGCCGGGCACGCCGTGACGGTGTTTGAGAAAAACGAGAGCATTGGCGGCTTGCTGCGCTTTGGTATTCCCGACTTTAAGCTAGAAAAATCTCACATCGACCGGCGCATTGACCAATTGATCGCCGAAGGCGTGGTGTTCCGCACCAGCACCCTGGTCGGGGCGGTGCAAGAAGCCCCCCAGGGCGTAAACGTGGTCACCCCCGAAGAATTGCACCGCAGCTTCGATGCCCTGCTGCTGGCCGGTGGCGCAGAAACCTCGCGCGACCTGCCCGTGCCCGGGCGCGAGCTGGCCGGCGTGCATTTCGCCATGGAGTACCTGCCGCAGCAAAACCGTGCCAATGCCGGCGTGGCCCTGCCCGCCCCCATCAGTGCCCAAGGCAAACACGTCATCGTCATCGGCGGCGGCGATACCGGCTCCGATTGCGTCGGCACCGCCAACCGCCAAGGCGCGGCCAGCGTGGTGCAATTCGAGCTGCTGCCCATGCCCCCGCAGCAAGAAGACAAAGCGCTGACGTGGCCCTATTGGCCCGTAAAGCTGCGCACCTCGTCCAGCCACCAAGAAGGTTGCGAGCGCGAATTTGCCATTGCCACCAAAGCCTTTAACGGCGCGCAAGGCCAGGTCACCGGCCTGACCACCGTGCGCATGCAGATGCAGGACGGGCGGCTGACCGAGGTCGAAGGCACCGAACAGCATTGGCCTGCCGACCTGGTGCTGCTGGCCATGGGCTTTACCGGCCCCCGGCCCGAGCTGCTGGCGCAGCTGGGCGTGGCCACCGATGCACGCGGCAACGCCCAGGCCAGCACCGATGCAGCCCATGGCTACGCCACCAGCGTGCCGCGCGTGTTTGCCGCCGGGGACATGCGCCGGGGCCAGTCGCTCATCGTCTGGGCCATCCGCGAAGGCCGCCAAGCCGCCCGCGCCGTGGATGCCTTCCTCATGGGCAGCAGCCAGCTGCCGCGTTGAGAACGTGTTCATGATCTCGAATGAAGGTGTGGGGGATGCGGTTCGGGATGGGTTGCGAGGCGCAAACCACAGCAATAGCTTGGCTATTGCGAGGATTT